>Ga0207665_10001504_pt1 | contig 15673 bp, 17 predicted proteins | sample LARL112metaG_FD_184351 | JGI IMG/M metagenome (GOLD analysis project Ga0207665, IMG submission 184351) | Corn, switchgrass and miscanthus rhizosphere microbial communities from Kellogg Biological Station, Michigan, USA - LAR L11-2 metaG... | ecosystem: Host-associated > Plants > Roots >...
TGCGAACTTCCGCGCGAGCTTCGGTGAAGTTCACATACTCTCGTAGCCTCCCGATCACCGGCATGAAATCGCCGGCCCAATAATCGAAAACAGCTCGCGGATCATCATGTAGCGGAATCCATACCTGTGTTTTTTGGGAGGGAAACCGAAAAGTTTCCGGCATCACCCCAACGACCTGCCGGCTTACTCCTTCAAGTTCGATAGACCGACCTACGATTTTGGGATCGCTTGCAAATCGCTCTTCCCACAACGCATGGCTTAGAACTACGTAATTGTCCTGCCCAGCCGCGTCCTCGCCTGAATGGAACGTTTGTCCTAATTCTGGACTGGCACCGAGAATCGAAAAAAGTTCGGCGGAAACAAAGGTGCCCGCAAGCCGCACAGGTTCACCCTGGCTCGTGAGATTAAACTCATGACCCTCCGCGTATGCTGCTACATCGAGCGTCCGCAACTGCTCTCGCATCGCAACAAAAGCACCCCTCGGATAGGAGCCAGTCACGCTAACAAGGTTTTCCGGTTTGACGTAAGGAAGTGGCCGCAGAAGAATCCCATCGACAAGACTGAAAATCGCTGTATTGGCACCAATTCCGAGCGCTAGCGTGAGCACGGCAATCAGCGTAAAAGACGGATTGTTTGCCAGCATGCGAAGTCCGTACCGGACGTCCTGCCACAGCGCACGCATCTGCTGCCCCCAACTAAAGAACGTAAACTCAGTTTCGTTAGTTCCCTGGAATCCCTAAACTCGTCCCGGCGGAGCGCGGTTAGTCCTGCCGCTATCTCAGTCGGACGCGATCGAAGTTGTCCCACTGCGACATGTCCGAAAGAATCACCTTGTCGCCGACTTGCAGTCCCTGCACAACTTCCACCAGATTCACGGAACTTCGGCCGAGCTTTACATTCACGCGCACTGCCTCCGCCCCGTCGTCCACCAACTTAAACAGGCCAATCGTGCTATCCGATTGCCCGTGCACGGGCCGGCCAACAAACATCACATCGGCAAGCCTTTCAATTTCCACGGTGCCATCCACGCTCAAGTCGGCGCGCGCGCCGGGCGGGAGCGGATCATCAATCGCAACATCCACAGTTACCGTGCCGTTTTGTACCGAGGGATCGATGCGCGATACATGCCCATTCACCAGGCCGTTGCGCGTGTCGATCGTTGCTTTCAGGCCGATTGCTGCATCTTTCGCTTGCGTTTCTGCAATTTTGATTTCCGCTTTCAGCTTCTTCGGATCGGCGACCCGTGCCACATTCAATCCGGGAGTCACGTGTTGTCCCACTTCCACCGGCACCAGTTGCAGCACGCCATTGATTCCCGCCCGCACATGAAGCGAGTCCAACTGGCTTTTCTTTAAGCCATAAAGTGCCTTCTGCTGTTCGACTCTGGATTCCTGCGCTTGCAACCGCGCCAGTGCAGAGTCGGCTGCCACTCTCGTGCGTTCGCTCTCGAGTTGCATTCGAATCGCAAGCTGGTCTTCTTTCACTCTGGAGAGCTTGGCGGTCACATCCGCGCCGATTCCTTCGGCGTGCAGCTTCTCGTCCACTTCATGCTGAATCTTTGCTTGTTCGTACTCGCTTCGAACCGCCGCCTCGGTCGCTTTCTGATTCATCAGTTCGCTGTTCACCTGGACCTTAAGGTTTGCGTAGTCAGCTTCCGCACCTTTCAACTGGAACCGCGCATCCAGCGTGTCACGCTGAAGTTGCGGGTCGCTCAACTCCAGGATGACGGAGTCGGGTTTCACCACCGCTCCGGGCCGCAAGACGATGCGATCCACGCGCGAATCGGTTTGCGCGGGGATCCACTGAATATCTTCCGGAACCAACGTGCCCAGTCCACGTACTTCGCGCAGCATCGGCCCGCGCTTCACTTCGTCCGTCCAAACCGTAGCTTTATCAACCGTGGGCGCAGCGGGGCGTAACCTTGACAGTCCCAGGGTCACCCCTCCCAGAAGAAGCACCGCAGCCGAGACAAATATGATCCGCTGGATCATTTTGGCTCTGGCGTTTGATGGGCGTGGAATATCCATAAAGGTTTAGCCTGCTTTTCTTTCGCGCACAATTGGTGCCGCGAATCTCGATCTCCTAGTGCCCTTTGTTATCTGCAGCTTGACGCAGCATGCCTATCGCCAACGAATTTTTCGGTCACCGATATCGGAATTTGCCGTGCCATTATCGGACACTTCCTGAGCAGGACGCTCAATCTCCGCACGCAAACGCAGCCGCGCTTTCGAACTGCGCTTTCACGGGACCGCGATTTCGCGATCGCCGCTCATCGGCAGTCATTCGCTTGCGATGTTCCCGCCGTAGTTCCCTTCCGTCCCGGGCAACCAGCCCCAGCATTCTGCGCAGCTCGCTATGCGCTCTAAAAAGTCGCACCCTGACGGTGACGGCCGGCAGCCTCAATCGCGAAGCCACTTCTTTGGTCGATAGCTCCATCAGATCGCGGAGGATGCAAACCCTCCTGAGCTCGAGCGGCAGCTTGCCCACCGCATCCATGATCAAGCCTAGTCTTTCCTGACGCGCATAGCACGCTTCGGGATTTTCGCCCCAACCGCCGCCAGTTGAGACCACATGCACCGGGTCGCATTCTTCCAACGAGACAACGTCCTGCTTGCGGCGAAGAAAATCGATTGCGGAATTGGCGGTGATTCGGGACAGCCACGAGCGGAACTCGCCTCTGGCAATTCCCTCGCTATCCCCAAAGTAATGCAATTTTGTAAATGCCTTCAGCAACGATTCCTGACACACATCCTCGGCATCCTGTGCATTGCGGGTAAAGCGCCGTGCCAATCTCCTCAGCTTGGGAGTGTGTGGTGAAACCAGAGTTCGAAAGGCATTGTGGTCACCGTTTCGAGCAGCGTGAAACACTGCAGTCAGGTGATGAGTCTGCTGGTGAAATAGGGTGTGCGTATGCGCGTTCATACAACAAACGACCGCAAACTCGTTGCCAATGAGAATTTGTGGGCAATAGCTTGAAGACAAAGAGGAAAACAATATTTCCGTGCTGATTGAGAGAATGCCTACTGACCGATTGTGGGACAAGCCCTCGCGAGAACGGACAGTCTTATCGAATTATCCTCGCTTGGCTTGTAAAGTCTCGGCATCCGATTTCGTGATCAGCGCTGCGGCGCTCAACGCGCTCGCCAATCCAAACAGCGCTGCGCTCCACGCAATCACTCGATAACCTGTGACGAACGCTCTTTGGACCACCTGCCGGCCTTGCTTATCTGCCACAACTATTCCCGCAAGTTTGCTGCGCTGGCCATCAATCTGCCGCCTGACTTCCGCTTGCAGGGCGTTTTCGTGCTGATCGAGAACACGATTAAAGACGCTACTCAAAATTAATCCAAACACCGCCACAGCCAGCAATGCCGCAACTCGTGATATCGCATTGTTGACTCCGGAAGCCACTCCCACGAATTTTTCTGGTACCGAGCTCATGACCGTGGTTGTGAGCGGTGCGACGCTCACTGCCATTCCGAAACCCAGCACCATCAGCGGCGGGCAGAACGTCGTCCAGTAAGAACCGCCGACACCAGGCTTCGATAACAGCGCAAAACCGACGGAAGCGATCAGCGGACCCGTAATCAGCAATTTTCTCGCGCTGTATCGCTGCAAAAGTCCGCCCGACCATCGCGACAACAAAAACATCAGCAGGATCAGTGGCAAAAATGCCGCTCCAGCCTGCGTTGCAGAGTAACCTTGTACCTGAATCAAGTTCAGCGGCAGGAAAAACAGCACACCGCTAAGTGCAGCGTACAAAAATAGCGTCAGCAGATTTGCCCCGACGAAATTGCGGGAGCGCAGCAGTTCGAGCGGCAACATAGGCGCTTTCGAACGAGATTCCACAAACGCGAACGCGACAAGCGCCGCCACCCCTATCAACCCTATGAATGGCTTGCTTTCAATGAAGGCGTAAACGATTCCACCAAGCCCGATTGCGGTCAGCAGCGCCCCCGCGAGATCGAGTCTTAGCGCATCTTTTTCTATCGCGCTCTCTGGAACCCGGAAAATCGTCAGCACCATCACCGCAACCGCGATCGGTATGTTTATGAAAAATGCCCATCGCCACGAAGCATGCTGGACCAGCCACCCTCCAAGAACCGGTCCAACCGCCATTGTGATCGAAGTGAAGCCCGACCAGGTGCCGATCGCGCGACCACGCTCTTTGCGTGAAAATGAAACTCCAATGAGCGCGAGACTGTTGGGCAGAAGCAGCGCGCCGCCGATTCCCTGTAAACTGCGCGCCACTGTGAGTTCCTTGACGCTAGGGGCGACACCACACCAGATTGAAGCCGCGGCAAACAGAACAACGCCACTGGCAAAAAGTCTACGCCGGCCATACAGGTCGCCCAGCGAGCCACCGATCAGAAGCAACGCCGCAAGGAACAGCGCATAAGACTCGACGACCCACTGAACGTCTGCAATCGTCGCGTGCAGATCGGATTGCAGCGCTGGAAGTGCTACGTTCACGACGGTTCCGTCTATGAACGCCATACTCGAACCAAGAATGGTCGCGGCCAATATCCACGTGCCCCGCCCAGCGCAGGCTGGATCAGCTTGGTGCGCTGATATTGCGGCGCGATCGCACGGTAGCTTTCCCGCGTTACTCACGACTCTATTTAGACCGATTCTTGCTCAAACTAAAAGCTCGGGTTCGTTCGGCCTCCGCACACGGATGCTCCCTTGAAGGATGAAATGAATGACGTGGCGGCACGTAGACCTTCGCGCCGGCGGCTCAGATCGGTCCTTGATAACGACGCAGCCGGACCGCTGCGGCGAGAAATCCCGCCGCAACTGCTAGTCCTATCCACAAGCCCGGGCTGATCAGGAATTGACCCGGAGTGATGTGTGTCAGCGGATCCATCGACATGTCCGCCGCTGTTAACGCGGCACCTGCCTCACCGCCACCCAAGCGATGCCCCAGCATGGCGGCGAAATGCGAAGTGTTGAAGGCAATCTTCTCGACGACGCCGATCGCCAGCAACGGCAATGCCGCCCATAAAAATGCCATGCGCCGCGCCCAAGCGGAGACCAGCAGCAGCCAGGCGAAGATTGGCGCATACCAGAGCGAGTGAATCGCGAGAAGGTGGTAGAGCAGCATCACCCACGTCTGGATCAAATGGCTCCATAGCATTCCGACACTCAGACCATTTCCCAACAGCACTATGGTGCTGAGCAGCAGCATGATCCATTGCGTGAAAACGGTGATCGCGAAAGTCAACAGCGGGAGAACCACGAGAGGAATGCTCGCCTTCGAGAGCACCGTCGTGAGATCGGAGACCGGCAGCGACTTCCAGAACAGGATGCTGCGATCGCGACGTTCACCGTGCAGCGCTTCTAGACAGTAGAACACCGCAACGATAAAAGTGGTGCCCATAATCAAAACCGCAGCGAAATTGTACGGCTGCTCTATAAGCTCGTATTGCTTCGCTGGGTCGAGCGCCAAAGCCGCACGCATGCGGTTCGGCAGATGGATCGTGCTGATCAAGAATCCGAACAGAAACACAGCGGCGACAGCCAGCGGAGCAATATAGATCGAACGGCTCTCCCACAATTCCCGTCGCACCGACCAGTACATTGGCCGGGTCGCTGACATAACGGCGGGTGAAATTCCCTGCGAGTGCGGCGAAGACTCCGGCATGGGGTTCGGTTGCGTACTCATCTACTGGCTCCTTGTGCCGGACCGGCCGTACTGCCCATGACCGCTACGAACAAGTCGGCGATGCTGGGTGTGCGCAGCTCGCCGAGATCGGCAAGTTGGTTACGATCGACATGATCGAACAGCAGGATGCTCCGTCCGAACACCTGGCGCTCGTGAATGGGTTTAAGCGCCCGTGCCGTAGCAACCTGGTCGGGATGCACCATCACTTCCGAATAGCGCGACGCGAATTCCTCCATGTTGCAGTTGAGCACGATGCGCCCGCGGTTGATGAACATGACATCGGTGAGAACGTCCTGAATTTCTTCCACTTGATGTGTCGTCACCACGATCGTGCGACTACGATCGAAGTAATCGTTCAGCAGCGAATCGTAGAACTGCTTCCGATACAAGATGTCGAGACCGAGCGTGGGCTCATCGAGCACCAGCAATCTCGCGTCAATGGCCATGACCAGCGCCAGGTGTAGCTGGGCCACCATGCCTTTCGATAGTTCCCTGACTTTGCTCGTGCGGCCGATGCTGGTCTTCGCAAGAAAACCTTCCGCCTTTGCGCGATCGAATCTCGGATGCACGCCTTCGACGTAGTCGAGCACCTGCGAAACTCTGATCCACCGCGGCAGCACAGCGACATCGGCGATAAAGGAGACATCACGCATGAGCCGATCGCGCTCGGTCCACGGGTCGCGCCCGAGAACCCTCAGTTCTCCCTGATAGGCAGTGAGCCCCAGAATCGCGTTGAGTGCAGTTGTCTTGCCTGCGCCGTTAGGGCCGATGAGTCCCAGGATACGGCCTTCTTCAACATGCAAATCCACGCCGTCCAGCGCGACGGTTGTTCCGAAGGCCTTGCGGAGGCCGCGTGCTTCTATGCATGCCATGGATTAGCGCTCCTCCTGTTTGGGTTTTGATTTCGAGCGACGATTTGCGGCAGCATCGAGTAGTTCTCCCGGGGTGAGGCCCAGCCGCTGAATGGTTGCGTGGATTCTGGGCCATTGTTCCGCAAGAAACTTGTGACGTTCGCTTTGCAGCAGCAGACTGCGCGCACCGGCTCTGATGAACATGCCGAGGCCTCGCTTGCTTTCGACAAGCTGCTCGTCGACTAGTTCTTGATAGCCCTTCAGGACCGTAAGCGGATTGACGCGATATTCGGCCGCGACATTGCGCACGGAGGGCAGCGGATCGCCTTCCTTGAGCACACCATCGAGTAGCATCGCTACGACTCGATCGCGCAGCTGGCGGTAAATCGGCTGACTGTCGTTCCACTCACGGTCCATCCTGTTTTCCAATAGTCCTTACGGGAGATATGGCTCCGTCATTTTGTCCGCCGCAAGTCGAAGTGCGCTTGAACCGGCTTGTCGCCTGGTTCCATATAAGTCCAATCCTCAGTGTGATGGTTCGCGTCGATCACGGTGAAGACTGCATGATGCATGTGTCCGTACTGCGTGCTACCGGCGACGTCGAGAAAATCGAATTCCACGGTCTTACCGTCCGGCGACTCCTTGCCCACCATGCGCGGCCGATTGCCCGCGTCACAATAATGCGTCAGGAGCAAGCGATCCCCATCTAGATAAAGCATGGTGATTGGGTCGTCGGGTCTGCCGGCTCCGGTCATCTCATGCATAAGCGCGTTACCCATGGAAGTCGCTCGCAGCGAGACCTGCATGAGCTTGCCTTCCATGTCCGCGTGTTGCGGCACGGTCGTCACGTGGCCTTCCCAGGAGCCGGCCAGAGTTTTCAGTTTGTCGAAAGACTTTTGCGCGTCGGACTGCGCAAAAGCCACAACGGAAAGCGACAGCAGAACAACGACGGACAGCATACGACTAAGGGACTTCATATTTATCACTCCTTATTGATCTTCGAGGGCATCACATTGAGAGCTGCCCTAGGTGTTATAGTGAACTACAACACCATGTCACTGCAAGTGTTTTTTTAAGTTTCTTTTGCCAGCAAGGAACTGCTCGCGCGGGTTCGAACCCGGGCGGAGATAGGGGGCCGGGGTTCAGATTAAATGAGAAGCGAAAACAGTGATCGAATACTCCTTAGTGGACCGATCTCTGCATAGTGACCGGCGCAGTATCGGACTTCATCCCGAGCGCTCTTAAATATCCCTCATTGACGCGACACCTTTGCAGGCGAACATTCTCCAGCAACTCGCCGAAAGCACGCGTGATCGTCTCCTGTTCAGGCCGCGCCTTCAGCCGCTCTTCCGCCTGCGCGGTGCCTCGCGGAAGCTTTGCGAACTCGACGATTTTTCCCCAATCAGCAGGTGGAATAGCGCTCACAACCGCCGACGACTTTTCCATCTTCTTATATGGCCAGAAGGCCCATCCGATGTTGTTTCTCTCAAGCGCTTTCGCGAACTGCGCGATCCACTCATCGGTATTCTCCCCCGACTCGCCCATCCAGATCGGCACATCATAACGTTGACGAAAATCGATGTATTGCCGTAGCACGCTTTCGTCCGGCGCGGTCCAATATTTGTGGAAGGTGTATGCGACGTTCACATCAAAAGGTTTGCCGAACACCGAAAAATTCCCGTCCCACTGCGCGCCGCCGAGAAAAAGAATATGGTGAACATCAATTTTTCGTATCTCGCCCGACAGCTTCTTGTACAACGGTTCAAGCGACGGATTCAAAAGCGCCAACTTAGGAAAATGCGGGATTGGCTCATTCAGCAGGTCGTAACCGAGCACTGTCGACTCATCTCGATAGTGAGTTGCCAATCGCCGCCAGGTAGCGATCAAATGCTCCTGTTGTTTTGGGCTTTGATATAGCCAAGGATATCCGGCGCTGTCATCGATGTTCGTGCCCGTCTGTCCGCCCGGAGCGGCATGCAGATCAAGAATCACGTATAGATCTTCAGCGCGGCTCCAGACCAGCAACTGGTCCACCAGCTTGAAACCTTCCGCGTCGTCGCTCTCAAACAGGCTGTAATGCAAGGGAACGCGGATGGCGTTAAACCCGGCCCGATGCAGAAGCGCGATATCCTCGCGCGTAACGTAGTTCTCGCGGTACCTTTGCCAGAATGCGGACGATCCTTCAGGTCCAAGGAGCTCCAATACCAACGCGCGGATCTCACTAGGAGATTGCGGGCCGCCTTCGAACATCCACATGTAACCCTCTGGCACCAGCCAATTACCGAGATTTGTTGCGCGAAGGAGGATCGGTTTACCAGCGGCATCGACGATCTCTTGGTGCTCTGTATGCGCGAACTGCGCGTTTCCCGGCAACATAAATGTCAGAAAAAAAAGTGGCAAGTATAAAAGTCGGGATTTGAACATGATCCTCTCACCGGAAGGCGTTGTTTTCAGGTCTGTGAAAACTACCAATGCGCAAAGTTTTCACGGATTCACGCTTGTTCAATTTCCGCTGGTTCGAGCTTCGGGCTCAGCAAGTGAATGATTAATATCGCGATGAGATAAGCAGACGCGGCAATGAAAAACGGAATCATGTAGCTGTTCGTCCATTGCAGAACATGCCCCACAATTTGCGCGATCAGCATTCCTCCCACCGCCCCCGCCATCCCACCGATTCCGACCACCGACCCGACGGCTCGAGTCGGGAACAGATCAGACGTCAGTGTAAAAAGATTCGCCGAGAATCCCTGGTGTCCCGCCGCCGCGAGCCCGATCAGCAGCGTTGCGGGCCATAGTCCGGACACGCGGTAAACCACCGCGATGGGCACTACGCAAATCGCGCAGACCAGCATGGCCCACTTCCGTCCGGCACTTACAGAAAATCCGCGGCGGATCAATCCGGAAGACAGCCAGCCTCCGGCGACACTCCCAATGTCGGAGATCACGTAGATGACCAGAATCGGCAATCCAATTTGCGTCAGACGCAATCCATGCTCCCGCTGCAAATAGTCGGGAATCCAGAAAAGATAGAACCACCAGATGGGATCCACCATGAATTTCCCGGCAGCAAAGGCCCAGGTCTGCCTATAACGCAGCAGCCGTGCCCACAAAATCTTTCCCGATGGCGCAGCAGGATCGCTCTGAATGTATTCTCGTTCACTCGCAATGCAACGCGGATGCTCTTCCGGTCTGCGATACAAAATCAGCCAAAGCGCCAGCCACACGAATCCCAGAGCTCCGGTGAGGAGAAAAGCCCATCGCCATCCAAGATGTACCGCAATCCATGGAACGATCAACGGCGTGATAATCGCGCCGATGTTCGTTCCCGCGTTGAAAATCCCCGTCGCGAGTGCGCGCTCCTTTTTGGGAAACCATTCCGCGACGCTCTTGATGCTCGCCGGAAAAACTCCAGCTTCACCGAATCCTAGCGCCGCGCGCGCGATCGCAAATGTGGCAAACGAATTTGCGATTGCGTGGCCCATGGACGCAAGACTCCAGAACACCATCGCCACTGCGTAGCCGATCCGCGTACCAAAACGGTCGATCAGCTGGCCCATGAAGATCATCCCGAGCGCATAAGCAGTTTGAAACGCGAACACAAGGTTTCCGTAATCGACATCGTTCCAGCCAAACTCGTGCTGTAGCGGGCCTTTCAACACGCCGAGCACTTGCCGGTCCATGTAGTTCTTGGTTACGCCCAAAAACAACAGTCCGCAAATCACCCAGCGAAATCGTCCGGCGAACAGGCCGGCCTTGCGCAAGGCGCTAGAAGCTCCAACAAGAGTGTTTGGCTGTTCGCCGGAACTGGCGTCGGACACCACGTTTTCGTCCGGCATGTGCTCCCTTCGTTCGACCCGATGAGTCCGCTCTTATGATTTCCAGTGGTGCACGACATCAAAGCCTGCCACGCGTCCAGAATGATACGGCTATACGACAAATAGCGCATCGTGCTATTTCGGGGACTCACAGTCACATGGGCCCTTCTGGAGCATGCAAGACTTCTCACAGAACTATCAGGTTGGCGGTCCGAGTCAAGCAGCGCTGATTTTCCGTTACATGGTCTAGTGAGCCGTATTACCATGCCTGGGCGTGTTGGAGAATCCGTACGTGTGCCGAGGTGATTTGGATGAAAAAACTGTGGTTGCTATCGCTGATCGTGATTCCCTTCCTCGCAGTGCAGTCGCAGGCGCCAGTGCCTGTAGGTTTTGAACATTGGACGCCGGCGGATTTGCAGAAGCTGAGCAAAACCCTTGCTACGACTGTGGCGGCTGATGCGCATCGTGCCACAACCAAGCCGCTTTCCGATTTTCAGAATGACTTGTTTATGCTGGCTCATCGCGACGCTGACGGCCAACCCGAGCTCCACGAAACCCAAGCGGACGTTTTCGTTGTGCAGTCTGGTTCCGCAACGCTGGTGGTGGGAGGTGCCTTGGTAAACGCCGAAACTACTGCGCCGCATGAGAAACGCAACGGGACCATTCAGGGCGGCACGAGAGAGAAATTATCCCCCGGCGACATAGTGCGCATCCCCGCAAACATCCCACATCAACTACTTCTCGATGGCGCGCGGGAATTCACATATTTCGTCATCAAGATTAAGGGCTATTGACCCAGGTTGTTATACCCTCTTAGCTGTCACATAGCGCTTTGCAACAGAAATTAGTTGGTTCTTGGGTCACCGACGGCTTGCTGCCTCGCGAAAACGCTCCAACGATCAGCAGGCCCACACGGTCGGCTCAGGACACCGATGAGCGCGGCCATTTGAACTGAACGGTGCGTAATGGCAAGCCGGAACAATTCTCTAGATTTTCTATCGTTCTACGGAGGCCGTTTCCGGAAGTGGTTGTCGAAGGCAAGATTGACCTCGACAAGCTGGGGGCCACTCTCGGCGCTGCAACGGAATCGGGGCCGGGCCGGTTCAATTTCAGTTGGGCTGGCAGAACGATGCGATTGCGTTGCTCCAAACTGCAAGCTTCGAAACGTTGGTTCCGTTTCCCTACGGCTAGTATGCCTCGTTCAGCGATCCCGACGGCAACGGTTGGCTGCTGCAGGAGATCAAGGAGCGGCTCCCTGGAAGGATGACGCACGAACCGCTCAACGGTACAATGACCGACATCCTGCTGGAGGCGCTTAAGAGTGCCGCAGCCGCGTAACGGAGTTCACGAGAAGGAGTTCGTAGGCCTAATCCTTACTGGCCACAGTGGTACGCCGAGCACATGACGCGCACGCTGGGCGGCACTGGACCACCTCACCAGACCTTCAGCCTGATGGATTCAGAATCCCCAGGAAGAACGCGACCTGTGGAAGTGCGTTTGCGGGGCGCCTTTAGCGATCGGATGATTTTTCGGCGCCACAAATGAAGTCGTCGACTCGATCTCTTCTCTCTAAACCTTTGATGTCGATGGTTTTTTTTGACGCAATTCGGCGACGCCAACAAGGATTCACCTACTATGGAGTTTTTCGTCATGAAAAGTTTATGTTCGTTTGAGGTTTGGCTCCGTCGCGCTCTGTGCGTGGCTGTGAACATGGGAGTAGTTGTGACCGCGATGAGCTCGGACACGCATATGGTGAAGCAGTTTTCCTTCTTGAATGCGGCGAGAGCCGAAGAGCATTTCATCGGCGCCTTTGGTTCAGAGACACCGGCTGTTCGCGCTGCCAGCTTCATCGAATCTCAGCCTCCCCTCGGCGACGAGGGGCCGCTGCCTGACTTGGGCGGAGCCATTGGCTGGCTCAATTCGGTACCCTTGAACCGTAAGTCGCTCCACGGAAAGGTTGTGCTGGTCGATTTCTGGACCTACACCTGCATCAACTCTCTGCGACCGCTGCCCTACGTAAAGAGCTGGGCTGCGAAATATAAGGATGCCGGCCTAGTTGTGATCGGTGTGCATACGCCTGAGTTCTCTTTCGAGAAGGAACGTGTGAACGTAGAGAACGCCGTGCGCAATCTAAAAGTCAGCTACCCCGTCGCTATCGACAGCAATTATGCCATTTGGCAGGCATTCAACAACGAATACTGGCCCGCGCAATATCTTATCGATGGAAAAGGACGAATTCGCTATCACCACTTCGGAGAGGATGAATACGGCGAACTCGAGCGTGTCATTCAGAAGCTGCTCAAAGAAGACGGAGCCACTGGAGTAGACACAGGCCTCGTTAGCGTATCCCCCGACGGAATCGAGGCTGCACCTAGTCGTGATATTCAATCCCCTGAAACCTATATCGGCTACCGTCGCGCGGAGCATTTCGCTTCGCCGGAAGCCTTGGCTCATGACTCAAGAAAGATATACAGCCCACCTACGAGACCTGCTTTGAATCAGTGGGGATTGAGCGGATCGTGGAAAGTCGGCGAGGAGAGTGCTGTGCCGCAGGAGGCTGGTGGAAAAATTGTCTTCCGGTTCCACAGCCGCGACCTGCACTTGGTGTTAGGCCCGACGAAGAACGGCAAGCCCGTTCGCTTCAAAGTGACGTTGGACGGTACTGCGCCCTGCAATGATCACGGCGTGGATTCTCTTCCAGACGGCACGGGCGAGGTTCGCGAACCTCGTCTCTATCAACTCATCCGACAAAAGGGTCAAATACATGACCGGACTTTTGAGATCGAATTTCTGGACCCGGGCGTTCAGGTTCCTGACTTCACGTTTGGTTAGAAATTGGAGGAATCAAAATCATCAAGTTCGCAAACAAACAGATGCTGGTCAGAAGCCGCTTGCCCTACTAGAGCAACGCGGTACGAGAGACTGCAAAGTGTCCGCGTCCCAACGTCGCTGAAATTCGCATCCATCTGCGTCCAAAACTCAGGTTCTTAATAGAAATTTTGGGGGTGGGAAGCCCGTAAACTCAACTGCATCAACCTTATTCCTTGATTCCTTGGTCGTTACAGGCGCTGCCTTCAATTCAGTTATGTCCGAATGATTATTCGACCATGCCTTATTTTGTCCCTGGAGAAATCCCCCGAAACTGCCGGGCGCGAACTGCATCAGGCATCATCAAACTGCTGGAGTGATGCTATGTTTTAATTATTGACATCACTATTTAAGTGTCGCATCATCGCTTCTATGAGAACCACACTTTCGTTGGATGATGATGTCTTTCGTGAAGTAAAGGCCTACGCAGAGAGCAGAGACGTGGCCATCGGCAAAGCGGTATCAGAATTGGTGCGGCGAGGGCTGCACGCACCCCTGCAGACCAGGGTGGTAAACGGATTCCACGTCGTCGACCTGCCTTCGGGATCGCAGGTCGTTACGGCCGAAGATGTCAAGAAACTCCAGAATGAGTTAGAGTGAAAGCCGGTTTCTTGTTGGACGTTAACGTCCTTATCGCCATGGCTTGGCCCACCCATCGGGATCACGAGAAGGTGCTGGAATGGCTCGCGCATCACGCGCGCGAAGGATGGGCAACGTGCCCGTTGACCCAAGCTAGCTTTGTGCGCATTCTCTCGAACCCGACTTTTTCAGCAAATGCACTCACCCCAACAGATGCGCTCACCCTGCTACAAGCCAACCTCGCACATCCAGCGCACCGATTCTGGGCCGATGAAGTCAGTTTGATAGATTCCTTGGAGCCCTTCGCCCAAAAGCTGGTAGGTCATCAACAAGTAACCGATGCGTATTTGTTGGGACTGGCGATACACAAGAAGGGAAAACTCGTAACGATGAACCGAGGCGTCCGGACCCTGCTACCCGAGAAGAGCCCGGAACGAGACTTCGTGGTCCTGATCTGACTTCCGTTGCGGCGCGAATCATCGGAGATGCGGATTGCCATGGAAACCGGGGCGGCTGCCTAAGTCTTTTGAATCTGGAGCGGGCGATGGGAATCGAACCCACGTCCGAAGCTTGGGAAGCTCTGAATAAAACTCTGGAAGCGATTGATCTGCCGGCACTTAGCTATACCGAGAAAGGCTTTAGTTGGAAACGAGATGGAAATTCAAGGCCATTGCAAATTGCGCCACTTTGTTTTCCCCAATTTGACTGTCGCGTGAGGATGGATGTGGATCCCTTTTGCAGCCAAGTTCAGTAAAGCCTTAGAAGATCGAAGAGCGGTAAGCGGTTTCCCTTCCCTTCACCGGGGCCATACTTGCACGCTGAGAAGCGTCTCGAGTCATCAGCTCAAGCGATTCCCAACTTCTTCTGCATGTGTTCGAGAGAAACGCCCTTGGTTTCAGGGTAGACAAATAAAACTACGAAAAACTGGCGTCCCATCGATGCTGCGAACGTGGGATACGGAATACGTCAAGCTGGATTACAGGCTTGTCCCCTGCTAGGTGTAAGCGCCCGTTGACTTCTCCCGGTTGTAAGCGACCGCTTACTTTGCTATGATGTAAGCGCTCGCTTACAAGGAGGAGCCAAAATGAGAATCCGGACCCCCGCCGACCTTGGCGCACTGATCCGCAGCACTCGCAAAAAGCTTCGGCTCGACCAATCCACCCTCGCCAAGAAAATAGGTGTGAGCCGGCTTTGGCTCGTCGAAATCGAGAAAGGAAAGCCTCGCGCGGAGATCGGCCTGGTCCTGAGGGCCCTGGACACGCTCCACGTCAACCTAACTGCTACGACAGCTACGCCATCACGCAAAGATTCCGGCACCGCGGTAGACATCGACCGCATCGTCGCCGCGGCGCGTAACCCACGCAAATGACCACTCACCTCACCGCATTTGCCGATGGCTTAGTGATGGGAACCGTGACCCAGGCCAAAGGCGGCCAATGCCCCAGGCCAACCCCAGGGGCATGACCACCAGGGGGTTGATGTGGCCAAGGCCATGCCGACACCGGTCGCCGCCAATGCCGTGGTGCCGCCGATGAGGCCGCAGGCATCCACCGCGCGGTTCCAGCGGCCGGATTGCCGGGCGACGACCACGATGAACTCGCAGGACGCAGCCTGCTTTCGGTGTTGTTCTTGCTATCCGGCGTCGGCAAGATCGGCGCCTACGCCGCGACCGGGGCGTATATGTCGTCGGTCGGTGTGCCCAGCGTTCTCCTTCCTGTTGTCATCGCCACCGAAGTGCTCGGCGCAACTGCCATCGTCCTTGGCTGGCAGACTCGCGTCAGCGCCTTGCTCTTGGCCGGCTACTCGCTGCTGGCTGCGCTGATCTTCCACACCAACTTCGCCGACCAGATCGAGATGATCATGTTCCTCAAGAATGTCTCGATCGCCGGTGGCTT
>Ga0207665_10001506_pt1 | contig 15673 bp, 16 predicted proteins | sample LARL112metaG_FD_184351 | JGI IMG/M metagenome (GOLD analysis project Ga0207665, IMG submission 184351) | Corn, switchgrass and miscanthus rhizosphere microbial communities from Kellogg Biological Station, Michigan, USA - LAR L11-2 metaG... | ecosystem: Host-associated > Plants > Roots >...
ATCGCCGTAATTTTAGTCATCATAGGTCTGGTAGCAGGAACGATTGGATCTATGGTTGGTATTGGGGGTGGTATTCTGATGACGCCCGCTCTAACTTTTATGGGTCTTACACCGGCTAATATAGCTAGCACAAGTCTAATCGCAGTAGCTTCTACTAGTGCTTCCTCAACAGTTGAATATTCAAGACAGAAACGAATTGATTATAAACTCGGACTGAAAATGGCGACATTAGCTATCCCAGGTGCCATTATTGGAGCATTTCTTTCAAGTGAAATTTCGTTAGAATATTTTAAAGCATACTTCGCTATCGTTTTGATTTTCACTGGGTTGTATATTGTATATAGAAATTCTGTCTTAAAAGTAAAACCTGACACAAAGCCAAAATCAACGTTCTTTTATCTCTTGTTCTTTGTCGGGTCCTTTACCGCAGGAATTATCTCAAGCCTTTTTGGTATTGGCGGTGGGATAGTCTTTGTTCCACTGATGGTCATTCTACTTAGAATGACAATGTTAATATCTGGACCGACCTCGCAGCTAACACTATTGATAACTTCTTTTGCAGGAGTGTCCACCCATGTTATACTAGGCCATCCAGACTATATTCATGCTATCTCTCTTTCAGTAGGCGCTTTTATAGGTGGACAGATTGGAGCAAGGCTTTCACGCTACGTAAAAGAAAACATACTACAAAACTTACTTTCAATAACACTGATAGGCGTTGCTGTAAAACTGCTTTTTGATTTTATGAATAAGAAGTAGCCTAATCAAAAAATCAATTTTATGAATAAGAAATAATTTTAGTTGAGATTATATACGATATCGTATTGAACAAGTATAAACAGCTAGTACTAATGAAGATAACAAGAACTGGTAGATTAGAATAGAATGTTGAATAATATTAGCTGATAAAGGCTCTATTTATGGATGAGGTTACGGATAATATCAAGGAGTATCAAACGTTGAACATAGTTTTCTGTCGGTACAGATTTTATTTTGGATTAAAAGGATCAAGGACTTTGAATGTGTATTTCGATATTTTGTATAGGGAATTAATTAATGAAAAGAATCAATTGTCATTAGCTTTTTGCCAGTGTGAAATAACGGAATCGTTGTTATGTCTATGCAAACTATTTCTTCTTGTAATTTCAAGGGTCCTCTCCAGCTCAGATCTCTTAGAGATGTGCATATAAACTGATGAGTGTTCATTTACCATGTTGACGTCTATATCTATGTCACATATGTTACAACGGATTTCTTCCATTCTGTGTATTTTGTTTAGGCTGTAATATAATATATGTATATGTTTGACGCCTTATCGATCACTCTATATTGTAATTTTATTATCATAATATTATTAATATCATGACGTTTATCTAGAATTGCATTTTAACCTTGACCCTGTAGCAGTCTGCGACGAAAATTTTTTGAGCCTTATAAAATATAGAAAGCAATTTAAACAAAAATCACATTACAATTAGATCATGCAGAAAGAAATACCTTCACGGACGATACTGAGTCAATTGATGAATCTCAATATTAGTACTAATGGAGGAGATCATACTCATTCAGTGAGTTTGAGTCAGATAAAGATGTGGATTATTCCACAAAAGGCAGAACACGATGATAAGTATGATATTAATCGTGGCTATTTTGAACTTCTGGTACAGCAAACGATGCGTGATTTAATAACAAATGGTTACATTAAATCGTCGTATCGCGACGAAGCCGAAGATGGGGATGGAATGGTATATTCTCTTACTGAAAAAGGAGCGAAATATTTAGAAGAAATGACTACTGCTGATAAGATAGATTTATGATATGTATTGTATATTGGTAATAGTAACAAAAACATTCAAAAACCACTGGTCATAAATCTTACAATCATCAGTATCAGGTGTATGAGTGTTAATATGACTTCGACAAAGAGGGAGTTAAAACGAAAAGAAAACCAAGAGCGCTTGACTAGCGCAGTAGCCACGCTAGATATAATAACTAAGAATAATAATATTCAGAGAAATGTTAGGGCCATGGTAAAGGAAGTACTTGGTACCTTAAAGGATGAAAAGGGTGGCAGCATTTCTGTTAGAGCAGCAAATGCTATAAGCATGCTAGATACAGTAACACAAAATCCTCAAATGCAGTCACATATCAGGACTATGCTTTGGCAAGTCGTTTCAACTCTCGAAAGTATAAGAGAATAACTTATATTATTGTCTTGCCTCGGTGTTTTTAACAGGTTTTAATGGTGGCGGGAGTTTTTCAAGTTTGTGAGTCGGGTTAGCAAGATAATGTCTTGAAGCGCCTTCTCCACTAAGTACAATATTACAGTTCTTACATCTATATCTTATTGCCAATTCTCTCTGTCCTTATTTTTATAACCCAAACATGGCTAAAAAGGCTGTGGAAACAAATATAACAATTATCGTAGCCTGACAATTTCTCTGTTATCTGGTACGCTGGATCTTATTTTCAGTCTGGAATATATCGCACTTGCCACGTTGTCTGATTTTGATTTTTCGCCATGATTTACAAGCACTCGTTTTGGTCTTATTCTTGATACAAAGCCTAATATTTGATTGAAATCGCTGTGTCCGCTGAAGCCGTCTATCTTTTGAGTTTGGCATCTCACTGGAACCACCTTCAATTTACCGCTCTTATCTAACATACTAATTTCAGTCATGACACCGTCAAAAACACGTCTTCCCAAAGTTCCATTAATCTGGTAAGAAACGAACATGATCTTATTTTTCTCATATGGTGCTATCTCTTTAAAATACTCTACCGAAGGACCGCCCTCTAACATACCAGAAGTAGCCATAATGATTGATGGATTTTCATCATCGAAAACTTCGTCTCTCTTGCCATAGCCATTTACTACAGTAAAGTATTCTGATTGAAATGGGTTAATTCCCTGAGAAACTGACTTTCGTACATCGGAGCCTAGGTAATGGGCATAAGACATGTGTATGGCGCTCGCTTCTGAAATCATTCCTTCAATGTAAATAGGCGATTCAATAAGGCGTCCTTCCCGCATCTCTTTATCTATGACAAGCATGATTTCCTGTGCTCTTCCGACGGCAGGAAGGGGAATCAATACTTTTCCGCCTTCGGTTAATGTTTTATTGATACTCTCCGTGAAATTTCGATAAACAACTGATTGGTCTGGCATGACATCACTAGTATTACCATAAGTGCTCTCTGTAATCATTGTTTCAACCCTTGGATATATTGAAGACGCACTATCTAGGAGCTGAGTTTTTGCATACTTGTAATCACCAGAGTAGAGGATGTTGTGGGCTCCGGAAATGTTAAGGTGAACTGTTGCACTTCCCATAATATGCCCTGCATTGTTTAACGTAATGGTAATATCCGGGGAGATGTCGGTTGGTTTGCCATAAGGCAATGTAATACAATGTTTGATGACTTCGCTAACATCTCTTGACTCATATGGCAGATATGTACCATTATTTTTTGCAATTTTCACCGAGTCCGTTTGAAGAAGAACCATTAACGGTAACGTTGGCTCAGTACAGTAAACCGGACCATCATACCCATACTTAAACAATGTAGGTAAAAAGCCTTGATGATCAATGTGTGCATGGCTAATAATTACTGCATCAATCTCATCTAAATTAAAGTTGAACCATTCTAGTCGAGGATACGCATCCAACCCTGAAGTTTCTCCAGGATTGATTCCGCAATCTAATATTACTTTACTCTCTGGAGTTACGACAATGAAACAAGATCTACCGACTTGCTTAACTCCTCCAAGACAGAAGAGCATAACCTCTTCTTTGTTTATTGGCCATGATTGATGTTGCGGTGGACTGGATCTAGGTTCTGCGGTTATTACTCTTTGTTGATTATATCCGTTTCCATCCGAACTCCCATATGCACCATTATTGACTACTATAAGGGGAGCTCGGAAAATCCTATTACCAAGTTCTTGGAAAAATGTTGTCCTTTCCTTAGCAGAATTTTTTAATGTAGAATGAATAGTATTGATGCTGCTAGATGGGATATGTGGAGAGCGTCTAGTATGAGGAATCCAGCCAGTGGACTGCGCGATTTGGATTACCATAGCGGAATTTATGACTTCAGGGTGGTTGACTTCTAAAATAACCTCGCCAGTAGCCTCGTCACAGAATACAGCGGAAACTAGGACATCTTTTGGGAGTAGTTTGACAACCACCGATCTCGTTTGGTCTTCTGGTAAACGTATAGACGGATCAGTACGTATAACAAATCTCTTTTTCAGGGTTTTAGAAAGTGAGGATAAATGATAAGTTAGTTCTGTAAGTGAAAATTTCGGATTCTTTGTATATAACGCAATATTGGGACCCTCGAACCTTGCTGATGTAATGCAAGATTCTGGTGGAATGGATTGTAAAATAATTTTCGCTATGCCACCTTCATTATTGTCTGTCTTTAATCTTGAGGTTAGTTGTTCTTCTTTTCCGTGTTTGCCTGGCGCTTCTGTTGTGGGCTCTTCTCCTGTTTCAGATTTGCTTGTTTTTTTCAAGCCATCACTAGCTGCCGCCCTCTCGTTCCTGACCTTGTTAAATTTATTTGTTAACTCTTGATTTTCTTCCACATTTGTTCTTATTCCAGCTATTCCGGTAGGCTTTCTGCCTCAATCTTTGCAACAAAGTATCGTCCTAGAGGCAAAAACATGATGCATTGGACCGGCTATAAGCCATCTTACAATTAGATTTATCCATTAATATATTTTTTGTAGCTTTAACGAGCTACTTAATATCTGCACTATCGTGTTTTTTTATCAAACTGGTACTACTTGATTATAGATGGTGGAAGAAGAAGAATATATCATGATGTTCATAGTTAACTCATATTGTTATCTGATGAAGTAGGGTAGTGTGATCGACATAATTACTAGTCCGATAAAAACAAGTGATAATAAAAGAGATGCATTCTTAACCATGCTTGCCTTTGATTTTTGTGTTCTGCTTTCGATCACAGAACTATACCATGAGCCTCCATCGAGAAACGTAATTGGAAGGGCGTTGAATATTCCAACATTGAAGTTGATGAACCATATCCAGAATAGTAGATTTGCAACTATGGGAAAAGATGAGCCTAGTATGTTTGACTCGTATTTCGGAGCCATTAGATCTGAATATGGAACTACAACCATGCCTGGACCTAGCGTCGGAGGCGTGAGTAATGCTATCGGATTTGAAGTAAAAGCGGCCTTGTATCTCTGTAACACTGAGGAAGGATTGGGTGCTAGATCTGTTATATAAATACCCAGAATTCCTTTATTTGCTCCCCCTCCGAATGATGGCAGACTTATAGAACGGGTTATTTTCTGGCCTGTTGTATCCTGCCATGTTATTTGTATGGTTTGACCTAAATTTGCTCGAAGAAGATTACCCAAATCCTCAACACCATGTACTTTCTGTCCCGCTATAGTTTGGATAATGGATCCTTTCGATAAACCTATCTTATTAGCAAGTGAACCGTCGTTTATACCCGCGACCACAACTCCTGTCTGGGGTTCGCCTGAAGTTGCTATGGGGGTGAGAGTCGATACGACAAAATAAAGTGCGACCAAAGAAATGGCTGCCAATATCATATTATTCAGGGCTCCTGCAGTCAAAATTCCACTCTTTTGTTTCAGAGACGCTTTTGCTAACAATTCCTGTTCAATATTTACAAATGCGCCAACTGGTATCCCTAGGAATAGGAGGATTCCGGTAGATTCTACCTTGATCTTGTGTACTCGGGCTACAATTCCATGACCCGCTTCATGAACAACGAGAGTGATGATTAGAGCTATCAAACCATAAGTCACAGGAAAAAAAGGATTCAAAATTGGAATGAGTAAGTTAGCCCGTGGACCCACGCTACGGACAGTATCTCGAGCAGCTCCGTTCGAAAACATGACCATCAAAGAGCCAACTATTAAAAATATTGCAAAGGCGGTGATCAATGGCATAAGGTAGGTATTGAATTTAGCATAAATCCTGGCTGCCTTAGTTTTTGCTACCATGTCAAAAAAGGTTAAACCGAAAGGCGTGTGAATAAATATTAGAGGAAACTTGACGTCGACATGAACTTTCTTCTTCTGCTGTTCCAACCGCATAACATATCGTTAATACTGTATTTAAATTAATCATTGTTCATAAATTGCCAGTGAGATAATTGATGCGACTGCTAAAATAAGAATTATCACATACAACATAGACATGAATTACAATAATAAAATTAAAACGTGAGCTGGTTAAGAAGTTATGCAAGAAACAGGACATCACCATAGAAAACACTTGAAACTAAATGCTTTACATCATTGTCGAGCCCAGGTGTTTTGTTTATGATAATATGCATGGATATATATGGGTAGATATGGCAGACGTTGATTTCTATTTTATGCTTGTACTCTACCATGATCTGATTTCTGAATTTCGATCACGGCTTTGTCTCCTACTTTAATTCCCATATCTTGATACTCCATTATGCTCATTTTCATCGTTGGCGCATCAGTTAATCCACCACCACCCATCATCCCTGATATGTTCGACATTACCTTAGGCATATTCTTTACAAAATCATCTAGAGAAGAAAATCCCGTTGCATTAGGATTAAAAGGGTTTTGCTGTCTTTCCGATGGTTTGTAATCTTTGGGATCATTAAATGTAACGTAAACAAAAGGGCTTCCGTCCTGCGATCCTTCAATCCTTGCAACTATAAACTCTTTTTTCATTTATCAGGAATGTTTGGGTAAGAAGGGACTTATTTGTATATCGTATGCAAACCCAAGTAGTTTAAAAGGAGAGAAATTAATGAAGGCTAACCCGAACGTAAAAAAATCCACCCTGATAATGTCGCCCCAGTAAAGTATAGGTATTTCTACTTATCAGAACATTATAAATAGGCCTTAAATTGCCTTTAAATAATGTCAAAGAACGATGATAATCATCATTTTGAGGATGACTCGTCGGTTGATTCTAAGAAGATGATTGCTGAACCACCATTAAATTTACTGTTCAATCCTTCACTTCTTACCGCTAAGAAAGATGTATGGGATATTAACGTTACAATGCTGCTTGAAATGCTTCTCAAGCTCCTCGAAACCACAGGAAAGAAAGACCTGCGAATATGTGGTATTGCTGCACTGTCTTCGTCCATCATATATCGTCTTAAAGTTGAAAGTATATTTAGGTTAGAGAAAATTGCCATGCAGAGAAGAGGACTAGACGATGATCATCGGTTGAAACAACCGATACCAGATCTTAATGCTGTTGAACTCCCCTTTAGAATTGAGTCAACATATCCAGTATCTTTAGAAGATCTGCTCAGCGTGCTTGAAAATATGATCTCTGAATTAGCAAATCCTAGACAAAAAAAGAAACAACTACAGTTGGAACCTGTCGAGACCTTTAATTTTGATCAGTATTTAGTAAAATTTGAACACATATTGCAAGGATACGAAGATATGATTTTCGATATTGTAAATGCAGATGGAGTGGTCATGTTTAAAATACTCGTAGCAAAAATGGAGCCTATTGAAGTTGTAAGGTGTTTTATAGCCATGCTTTATCTGGCCATGAAAGGGAGAGTGAATTTAGAAGAAATTGAATCTTTAGAAGATGTAAAGATCACAAGACGATAGATAGCAACACAAGCAATAAATAATCATCTAATTCGATATCGCTCACAAGTTGCGAGTAGTACCCCTTCCTGAGGAGGAAATTACTGCCAGAATTGAGGCTGCATTATATTCTGCAGGCAGGCCTTTGTCAGTCGATGAACTCATAAGAGCATCGGGAACAAATTCGAAACAAAAAACAATGAAAATTCTCACTGATTTGGTTAAAAAGACAAACTCCATGTTCAAGGCTATTGAGATTACACATCTTGAAGATGGAACTTATGTGTTCCAGCTCAAACCTGCCTACACACCCATCATGAGAAGATTTGCACAACAACCCGTAATCGCTTCAGCCGCGTTGAAGACATTATCGTATATCGCATATGAACAACCCGTCACTTCAAGGCGTCTAGTCCAGATTCGAGGGACACAGGTTTATACTCATCTTAAAGAATTAGAGAGTACAGCTTTTATAGAGCATGAAAACTTGGGGAGACTAAAAGTATACAAGATAACAAAGAAATTCCAAGACTATTTTGGTGTAACTGATCTGAATTCTATGAAAAACAAACTCGTAGCAATGACGGACAATAAAAGAGATAACAAAACAAGGACAATAAAAACGCTTCAGAATGATTCTTCTTAGAAAAGTCTTAAATAAAGTAAAATACTACATCAGCTGTTATGCGAAAGTCAATTGAGAACTTGGCTGGACGCAAATTCACAGGTGGTCGCAAAGTTGCTATGAGGGACAGAAGGAAGTTTGAAATAGATAGGTATCCACATGAAGCTGTCGTGGGAACGATGGCTGTCGTGACAAGGCGTGTGCGAGGCAATAACGTAAAGTCTGCCTTTAAGACAGTTGAATTTGCAAATGTGGCAGATCCAGCTTCAAAGAAGGTGGTAAAGTCAAAGATATTGGAGGTAACAAAGAACTCTGCAAATAAGGATTATGAAAGAAGAGGAGTAATCAGCAAAGGTGCATTGCTTGAAACTAATGCAGGAGCTGCAAGAGTAATTTCAAGACCAGGACAAGATGGCACTGTAAATGCCGTCCTTGTAAAACAATAGCCTTTAGGCTCCAGTACCTTTAACAAGAAGTTGCACATCCCCAGTTTCATAATGGATTATAGGAAGGTTAAGAGGACAATTCGTGAGATAAAGCAAGCAAGCAACTAATACGTAGTTCTCGTTATCTCCTGTTAGCATATCATCTCGATGCCCTTGGATTTGAGCGCTTAGAATCTCACTATGTGGGGTATCTAGAATATTATATGCTGCTGCTGTTGCCAACCCGTGGCAGAATTCCAAAAGTATTAAAATCTAAATCAGACAGCACTTTCTTTGGAGATGAGACATGCGTTCCTTTCGACAGATTTAGACCAAAGAAGAACCGCAATTAAACGTTATATCTATTGTAATAAAGCCGTACCGTATTTTCAATGTCTCGTTGAAAACTTTGCTGACAAACGAAGAGACAAGCCACTAGGCGATCAATTGCTAGACTCAAACAGGGATTAATTTAGACATAGTTTCATGCGTTGATTTTTATATTCCAGCAGATGGTTATGATTCGAATCAGAACTTGATTACAAAACCATCAGCCGCAACTATTGCAATTTCATTAATGCCTGCCTTTGTTGGTATCCTTCTTTTTGCAGGACCTTTTCCAAACGCTTATTCAGAAGCATTAATGCTATCCGGGGATAAGCAGCAGCAAGTCAAAGTTATTGAAGCTACCGGTCATTTTGCAAATAATCAGATAGAAAATGGCTCTGTGACCTGGATAGAGGGCGGTTTATGGCATTTGGAAATATTCAATTCTACAACTAATATCAACAGCGCTAATGCGGATAAAAACAGCATTAACGCAGCTAAAGCTGATTTTACAGCCAACTTTACTATGGTAAAACCTGATGGAAGTTTATCCCATGAACACTCAATTAAAAATTTTGCATCAAATAATGTGATAATAGCGGGTGGCGATGTCATTATACCAGGAATTGGAGATATCTATACTAATAGCGTTTTAAAGTACAAGCACATTCCAATTATGGTTCATTTGATGGGAAAGCACCATGTACTTGGTGTAACGATTGACACAAATAAAACCGGTAGACATTTTGCAAGTTCCAATGAAATGTTTGGCACCCTAATACGTGGCACTGGAATTCAGACGGTAGAAAAATCAGAGCAAAATAATAATAACAATACTATGAGCATGAATGGAATGTCTATGACTCATAGCTGAGAGTTGGGATGTTCTAGGAAATATAATATACGTGATTCCAAAAAAAAGGGGGATTGGATTATTATTTTGTTGTATTGCCCATAATCATGCTGCTTTGTCCTGCCAATGGCATGATTTCGTTTACACCTATAACAACGGTACTTGTGTCAGGTAGTTTTATTGGGCTCTTCGTTGGATTCTGCAACGCTAGATCGGTAGTAACAGCGCCTCCTTGGGGTATATCGTAATGGTAAAGACACATGCTGCCAGGCTTAGACAATTCCTTAATTAATGCTAGTGATGCGGGTTTAAGATTTGGTGCCTGTCCTACAAGCATTTTTAATGGAGTCACGGAATTTGTATCGCATGGGAGCTTTGCAGCTACATGGCCGCTCATAATCTTGTATGGTGTAGCATCATACAGATGTATGTAATCCATTGCTGGAATAGTTTTGCCATCTAACAACACAGCAGAAGAGTCTCTTACAACAGTAGTAGTGCTTTTAGTACTTGTTTGTCCTCTGGCATAAGACATAACCCCACTAGCTAAGGTTGTGGCTGTTAATAAGATGCCAGCCAAAATGGCAATCCTTAATTTTTGTCTATTCATAATAGCAGGATCTTGACGTTCCCAATAATTAAGCCTTGTATTGCAAATCAAACAGCTATAGTTCCCCAGTAAAACCAATTAACGAACTACTAATTTCTCCGGGGGCTGCAGTTCACTTTGTAATTTCTGAATAACAGAAGTAGCTAGTTTCTAACCTGTTAATTCTTTGTAACTATTTGAGGATGGGATGGACATAATGATAATTTGATTACACAATTTTCATGGAGTCTGTTGTTGATTAACTTCCTAACATGTATTTGATTGCTTTAGGACGTCCTTTGCGCGTCTTGCAATTATAACAAACAATGATTTGATAGAGTAACACTGATAGCAACACAATCCCTGCTGCTTTCTGAGATCCCTTTATTTGTAGGGGATCTATTTTGAAGGTGTTTTTGACGTGTTCTATTAACAGTTCTACAAATATGTGCCTCAGAGAAATTGCCCGCCCTAATTCGAATTTGTAAAAACGTATCAGCCGTAATCTGTGTATATCGCCGTTGTATATACATATTGTCAGATCATTTCTTTGATTCATATTTCGCTAATATTGGCTAGGAAGGAACCTTCAGTATGTATCTATATATAATAATATCATGTATCGATAGGTTATTATTATTAAGATTTAATCTTTCTATTAACTATGATATGTCATTATCTGGGATTATTTAGGGGTATTATGGTATGTCATCATTTAGAGGCAGAATTATAACATGAAACACCGAACTGAAACAGAAATAATTGCTCTTATTTTGGAAGCAATCAATAATAATAGTAGTAGAGCAACACAAACAAGAATAATGTATGAGGCGTTTTTATCTTATGCACAATTAAAAGGATATTTGTCGACTTTATTGGTAAAAGACTTGATAGAGTATCAGAAAGAAGATCGCTTTTATACAATTACAGAGAAAGGGATTCATTTCCTACACGTATATAGTCAGCTTAACCAGTTGCAGACAAGTGGTATTTTCAAAGCTACGGAGGAAGACGAAAATGTAGAATCTACTCAAACCATCAAATATAAAACTGGAGGATCTAGTTACCTTACTGTGTCTGAACAAGAAGCAAGGACAAATCTTCCGTGGAAATGCGGAAAATGTCAAATATCGTTTGCAAATCTTAAAGATTTGAAACTTCATAAAGCAGAATACCATTCTTATTAACGAGTCCATTTTTATTAATCAATTTAAACAAGCATCCAAAGCGCAAAAACCTGTCTCATTCAATAATGATGCAGAAATTAAATGCAGCAGTTTTTGCTTGTAAAGCAAGGGTCAGAATGGAAGGAAGATAGATTCCCAGCACAAGAACTCATATATAAAAGCATTATTGTTAGGATTTAGCTGCCTGAACAATCATATCAAATATATATAATTATATCAATATCATTACATCATAAAATGACTATCAAATGCCATTTGTGTAGGTAAGTTTGTGGCTTAATAATGGCATTACTTTCGGTAATGATTAGTATCTGCTGGTTTTCAGTAGCAGTATTTGGAGCGTCCTATACAACAACCTCTTCATCATTATCTATGCAATAAGTATATGCTGCAGCGGAACATTGTACTACCAAATGCGTAGATAAACATCAGGAGCATAATCGTCAGTCTGATCCCTTATTTTCTAATTTAGCTGTGGCACGAAGACAAATTCAAATCATGACACTCAGACAGATAAAAATAAAAATAATAATAATATTCCATTTGTTTTACCTTTTCCTTAGACGAACTTACGGAGGTCTTTAATATCTGTAGGATATAAAATACATTGACCTATTTCATCTTATCATCAGTATTAACGAATTTATTGTATTAGTATCTAATTATATTCGAAAGTTGTTTTGATAAATCAATCATCTTAGCTACATTTCGTCTTTTGGTAAAAAAATTATAACCAATCAAAACGTCGAGAAGCGGCGTCAAAAAATGCACATTAGCGTTTTATATACTATATCCTTAGCTCTATCTGGTTAGAGTTATTCGCTGATTTGCTGTATGTTTTTCTGAGCCGCACACCTACTTCCGATATGCAGATAATATTCTAGACTCCTGAGCCATTTTTATTGACTCTCGTGCTCTAAGTTTTGCTTTATATTTTAGATTTCTCGGTCTTGTTCTAAGTCTATAACCGCAACAAGGGCACCATAATCCATCCCATTTTATAAATATCTCACATATCTGACAGCGTCTCTGTCCGCTAGCATAGCGACCCGAACCAACTGGTTTTTGTGCTTTATGACGTATACATATACCTTTACAAGTCATTTAATTCCATTCCTTGGTAAAATTTATTACCTAAAATAAAATATAACAGTTTGCTATTTAAACTTCTTTATGGATAGTTGTTTAGGATAATGACAGTTTGCTTAGTTGTGCAACAAAGCATTATATATTTTTATATTTTTAAATATTATCACTTTTTTCCCTTAAAACTAGATTCAATCCTACCACTTTTACATAATGATATTGCCAAATGGTTAATATTATATTCATACTAAAAATAATCTCGGATGGAAGAACGAGACTTCCTTCATGAAATATGCTTGACAGCTCTATCTGCTAGTAAAGCTGTAAAGTTTGCTGCAGTAGTTGATAACAATGCAAAACTTATTGTCAGTCAATATAGAAAAAATATTCAGACAACTTCAAGGCCTAACTACAGGATAGGTGACTGTTGTTTATTGAGCTATCTTTTTTACTTGGACCACTTGATGCCTATTATAACAAAAAGGGGAGAAAGAAGAGGGTCAGGATTGGGAGAGCATTATTATCCAGACAAAGACGACAAAGCAGAACGTATTCATTTTGACTTGACTGAAATCAACGATAATGTGAAAATAGCTATCACTCCGCTGACCAAAAGCAAAGACAAATACCTTTGTGTATATTTAGATTCCTCTGAACCTCATGAGGAGATAATTGTCATTCTAAGTAATAGTATTTAATCTGATTTGGCTGCATAAACTAATTTACTTAGGCTAAACTATTTAGCCTACTCCTGCAGGCGCTTGGCTATTCTGACTGTGTTCCATTCTCTTATGAGAATTTAATGTTTCGATGCTATCGAAAGTTCTGCCACATATACTACAACGATGTTCCTTAGAAGGAGGATTTCTACGATTTGAAGCCGTAGCCATTACTAATCATATCTTGTACATCTCCAAGGATATAATTAATGCTTAGCATTAATAGGGATGATATTATAGTTTGTGGGGATTCCGTCCCTTTAATGTTGGCTTGATAAGCATACAGAAAACATCTGTTTAGAGTGTTTTCATTATAGAAATCCATGTTAAAAATCATTTAGTGATTGTGATTGCTGTTTATGTAATACCGGAAAATGTAAGGGAAGCAAAATATATGATGATTACAATTCAAAGTGGAATACTTCAGTACCGTCTTTTCCAATTCTAGTCTACAATGATATAGGTATACATTAAAGAATCATAGATTAAAGAATCAGCCAGGCGATATTATTTATCATATTTGAGCGAGAATTTACAACAGATAAGAAAAAACTCACCCGCAAAATACAAAATGCTTATGACGAAGAACTGGGATGGTTAAAGAATGTGATATCGTGCGTACTATTAGATAGATCTACAAAAAGAAAAGAAGAAGTTAGACCACAGTCTGAATAGCCCAAAAGTCGTCTGTTAGATCCTCCAACAGATATTCATTTGTATAGTCTCCGCAATGTACCTTTCGGTTAATTTTTTATGTCGCTGCTGCGGTATGTATTTTCTGGAGGGCAGGAAAGGGAGCACATATTGGAGAAATCAAGAATTTGAGTTGAAGTATTTAGCAGCGGGCTGAAACTCCATTAAAGAAAGTTATCTAGAGACTAAATGAAGCGAGGAGACTTGGAGATTAATCGTTGGTTGTTTACCATATTATTTGATAATGTATTTTCTTCTTGTCCTTGTTTTTTGGTTGATCTAGTTATCATTGTAGGAGCATTAGATGTCAATTGATTTCTTGGATTTGGCTTGACTCTATAGCAGCTATTGTTGTTGCTCTTTATTAGAGGCATTAAGCACAGCGACGAAATTATTATTAGTAGCAGTGGCGACAGTCAAATCCCAAAGATTTTCATCTTTAATTGAAGAAGATTCTGATTTCTCTCCTTCTTTATTTAAGTATAATTTATATCCTAGCAGGTTTTCTTTTCCGTTATTTTCCATAGCCGTAGATTCGGTATTTTTTTCTTCCACATATGCAAAGTCTTTCTCACAATTTATATTAAAATTCTTGCTCTGATTATGAAAAAAGTTACTCTTAGTGGATTCTATGGCATCATGCCAGGTGTAAGCTTTTATCCTACCTATCATATTACCCCTACTAAATCTGTCAGATTCATTCTCATATTTGTAGATATCAAAGTAGTCGGCCGATTTAATACAATTGGTACAATAGATATTCTTGTTGCCTTCTTTTTCGCAGTTTTGACATTGTTGTATTATGGTCATTTATGTAACAATATTACTCTTCCACAGTATATTAAATAATTAGTCACTGGTGTTGTTAGTTCTTGTCCTAGATGTGTTATGGATATTGAATTTTCATAAAATTGCTATTCTTGATTCTTGAGCTCTTTTTAATGAATCTCGTGTTCTTAGCTTTGTTTTGAACTCTTGGTTTCTTGGTTTTGTCCTTAATCTATATCCGCAACAATGGCACCATAATCCATCCCATTTTATAAATATCCCACATATCTGACAGCGTCTCTGTCCGCTACCGTATCGACTAGAACTAGATGGTTTTGCTGCTTTGTGACGTATACATATGCCTTTACAAGTCATTATTCAATTTCCCTTACCTAGTAAAATTATTACCTATGGCAATGTCTCGAAAACACTATTTAAATCGAATTATGAAGATTATTAAACAAGCATCAACAATACATTTTCATTCTAACTCTTTAAGTTATATCTTAATAGTTTTCCAAGTAAGTTGACACATTGACATGGAATACGCTCGAACCGGATTTCCTTTTGTAATGCAACTAACAGGTTAACATTTAAAAACGCATTTAAAACGTCTGGTATACCAAACACGTGATTGGGCTAACATAAATGACTTTGTTAATTGATATTTAATTATGATTGAAGGAGTGTTTATAGCTATATTTTGTAGTGCGTTCTACGGGTGTACTAGGAAAGCATTATTAGAGTAAACATGCAACGGTATTATATCGTGCATACGCTATCCGGACG
>Ga0207665_10001509_pt1 | contig 15665 bp, 8 predicted proteins | sample LARL112metaG_FD_184351 | JGI IMG/M metagenome (GOLD analysis project Ga0207665, IMG submission 184351) | Corn, switchgrass and miscanthus rhizosphere microbial communities from Kellogg Biological Station, Michigan, USA - LAR L11-2 metaG... | ecosystem: Host-associated > Plants > Roots >...
AAGCCTAATTCCAGTGGGCTGGATCTCGAGAAAACATCTCGCCTCCGGTCGAGGCAGAACTTTTTTCTTGACATCCCTTTTGATAGAACTCATTGACCCTCCCAGCCTCCCTGGCGTTATTGGGAAAATCAGAATAGCCGTCTGCTTCCAATTTCGGTTTTCGTAACAACAAAGCAATCTTGCGCCCGAGGGGGTTTCCGCCGCAGTAAAGTTTTCTACCAACCCGAAGATTGCGGCTGGTGGAAGGCAATGGCGATAAGGTATACAGCCACTCCCAACAACGAGGTCATTTGCACTCAGACCGTTGTTCTGGCCCGTTGTCGCACGGCAGAAGAGGCGCAACAGCTACTCTCGCTACTAAACTCTGGTCTTCAGAGAATGGTGGACGATTGGCTGGCACAAAATGACGGGCCGATTCCCGGCGACGTATGGGAACGAATCCAGCGGGAGTGGCGACAACCGGTCAAATAGCGGGATGGCCTGTGGGCCGGATTCGACGCACTATTCTGGTACACCCTCCAAGTCATCCTCTGGCCAGTCGTTCGGCGACAACAAAATCCCCCAGATGTTCTGAGACTGATCGAACGCCACACCACAGAACCGAGGTTGGTCACGATCGACGTAGACCACCGTGGCCCTTGCAGTCTTCCCCGTCAGCACGACGCGAATATCGACAGTCATGCCAACCCGAAGTGCAATGGCAGTCGAAATAAACGCACCGTGGAGATTGACGACCTCAGTCTCGCCCTCGCACTTCAGGGGTTCGGCTATACCCTGAGCCTCGATGGCAACCTTGAGGCGAACTCGCGTGCTTCTTCGGCGGTCAGGAGCGGGTTCGGAGGGCATTTTGCGCGTGCCTATGCTTCGTTATTGACAATGGATTGCTGGATTCGGGTTGGGATCATACACCCCATCGGTGGTTGTCAAAAGGATTGTTCTGGAAACCTGAGCCTCAGCTGGTGGCCGTCAGCCTTTCGTGCAATTCTGCGGTCCGCGTGACCACGTCCAGATGATTTTCTCAAGGGATTCTCGCTGCAAGCAAGAAAAGCATCGATTTTCTGAAGTCAGACGACCGGAAGGCGCCTTTGCCGATCTATCTGTCGCCCTTCGATCCTGCCCGCATTTACAGGATTCTCATCCAGCCTCAGTGCGCAGTGGAGTGGAAACTCAGAGCGTTGGCAGCGATCGACTGCCGCTATCGCCATGTTCCACTGGGGCTCACCGGACTAGCGCGTAGATAAAGGGGTCTTACGGGGTGGAATGACGAATTCCAAATTTCACCCTGTCTGTCAGACCCACGGGTCCCATCTCCCAAAAGAGGCCACCGGCCTGGCGGAAGTTAAAACCTTTGCGGGACCTCGAAACCGAAAATCTTCGGGGAAGTCCAGGCTGAAGGCGACTGTAGCGGATTTTGTAGCAGGTACGTATTGTGATGCGCAGGTATTGAGTTGCAAGGCAACTCGCGGGCGTTACTCTTTACAAGCACTTGCGAATCCAGCCCACTGGGTGCAAGTAGCGGATACTCGATCCGAAGTCTGATGCTCTATCCAGTTGAGCTACGGGGCCGCGCTAAGAAACTCTATCACTCTTTACACGTGATGTGAGCCGCGGACGTCAACCACAATATCCATGAAGCGCGCGTCACGCGCCTCATCACGCACCGAACTCAGCGCGACGTTCACCTCGCTCAGGTAATAACAGGCACCTGCGAACAGGCAGATCATCGCCAGCACGAACACGATCACCGCCATCAGCGCCGCCTGCGTCCAGTAGAGGCCCAGGCCCAGCAGCAGGCATGACGCGATCGTGCCCGCCAGCGAAATCAGCGCCAGCAGAAAGCAGCGGCGAATCAACTCCGCGCGCTGCTCGATCGACTCGATCTGTGCCGTGTAGGCATCGGCTTCGGCAGTACGACCGTTCTTGGAGGCGTCGTGCTTGGCGTGCACGTACTGGCGCAGCCGGCTGACCATCCCCATCAGCCGCACGTTGATCGACAGGATGAGGAGCGCCGTCGCCGACACAAACAGGGCGGGAGCAAGAAATGCCTGGAACAGGCGGCTGATATCGTTCACGTCGTTCAGTCTTTCAACAAATTTCGGCCCATGGAACCCGACCGCACCTTGGAACGTAACAATTTTCAGCGGCCAGCGATGTGACCCCCGACACAGTAGGCCGTCCAAAGCGTCGGGCGTGAAAGCAACTCTGGCCACGAGTCACAGAGATGCTACCGAGGCTCGCGAAACATAACAAGACATTCGCCAAGTTCCACAGAAGCCTGGTACTCGCGAGGGAATTTGATGGCCGACCGATGCAATTCATCATTTTTGAGGTATGCTGACGAGCACTCCGCGTTGAGTCCCAAAAGAAAGTTGAAAAATAGCAAGCGGCAATCCCGGTTGAAGTGTGTTTCTGTCGAAGCGGGTCGATAGGAAAACGATTAAGGGGGCGTAATGATCAAGAATTTCCTGTTCGTGTGCCTGTTGTGTCTCTGCAGCAGCCTGGCTTTCACCCAATCCCAGAACGGCCGCATCCTCGGCACGATTACTGATCCCAGTAACGCCGTGGTCGTCGGTGCGAAGGTCACCATCACCGACACGGAACGCGGCGTCTCGCAGGTATTCATCTCAAACGAGTCGGGGGATTATGTCGCACCCAGTCTCAAGCCAGCCCTCTACTCGATCACGGCCGAGGCGCAGGGGTTCAAGAAGATCGAGCGGCCGGCAATCCGCGTCGAGGTCGGTCAGGATCTGCGCATCGATTTCCAGCTCAAGACCGGATCCGCTTCGGAAGTTGTGACGGTCATGGATGAGGCACCGCTGGTGAATTCCACCACCGATACGTTGGGCGGCACGTTCACCAACAAGGCTATCAATGAACTTCCCCTCAACGGCCGCGACTTTCAGAATCTCGTGACCCTGCGTCCCGGAGTGCAGCGCTACCCGGGCGGCGGATTCCTTTCGATCAGTTCCAACGGCAACCGTCCGGAAGACAACAACTTTATCGTCGACGGCACTGACAACAACGATCCTTATTACGCAACCACGGTCATTAATGCCGAAGGAGTGCAGGGCACGCCGGCCACGCATCTGCCCATCGACGCGATTCAGGAATTCAACGCCGAGGAACAACCAACCGCCGAGTACGGATGGAAGCCGGGCGCGATCGTCAACGTGGGCCTGAAGTCAGGAACCAATTCCCTGCACGGCACCGCTTATCTGTTTGATCGCAACAACGCTCTCGACGCTCGCAATTATTTCAATCCGTCTCCCGGCAAGCATCGCCCGCTGCGCATGCACCAGTTCGGCGCCACCGCCGGCGGCCCGATCGTGAAGGATCGCTTCTTCTTCTTCACCGCTTACGAAGGCACGCGCGACCTGGTGGGCAATTCCGAAACTCTGAATAGCCCCGCAACCGTGGCCGTTCCGACCGGAAACGGCTTCGGATGTCTAACTCTCACGACCGGCGACTGCACTAATAGCATTCCCGACGCAATCGCCGATTTGAACGCGCAGGGCACGCCTCTCAGCGCCTTGAGTTCAACGCTGGCAGCCCTCTATCCCACCAATCCCGTCACCGACCCAGCCAATCCGGAATTGCTGAACATCGGCTTTCCCAATCGCAATCGCGAAGACAACGGCCTGTTCAAGGTCGATTACAACCTCAACCAGCGTAACGCCATCACGGGACGCTACTTCATCGGCGACAGCATACAGACCGAGCGCGACATCCCCGTGCTGAGGCCGGAGTGGCAGTCGCAGGCGGTCACGCGGGCACAGGTACTCGGCGCGAACTGGATCTTCACGGCGAATTCGCACTGGATCAACGAGTTCAAGTTTGGATTCAATCGCTTCAACCAATCGATTCTGACCGCTGATGCCAACGTGGACCCGCAAACGTACGGCATCAACACCGGCGTCACATCGAAGATCAATTTCGGGATGCCCGAGATCGCGGTCTCAGGCTTCACATCGCTGGGCGGCAATCACGGTTGGCCGCTGCTGACCACGCCCAACCAGACTTTCCAGTTCACTGACAACGTCTCGTATAACCGCGGCAAGCACGCCTTCAAGTTCGGCGGAGAATTCCGCCACGGTAGCACTGACAACATACGCGATCGCTACGGCAAATCGCGCATTCGCTTCGATGGTTGCGGGTTGGTTTGCACTGATACGCAACAAAGTACGGCCCTCGAAGACTTCCTGGCTGGCTTTCCCTCGGTCGGTCGCATCTTCGTGGGCGACTCCCGCCGCCATGTGACCTTCAAGTCTTTCGGAGGCTTCGTGCAGGACGACTGGCGCGTAAACAGCCATTTCACAATCAATGCCGGCCTGCGATACGACGTCAGCTCCGTGATCAAGGAACGCGACAACCTGCTAGGCAACTTTGATCCCAATCAAGGTCTGGTACAGGTGGGCTCGCAAGTCAAATCGCCCTACAACGGAGACCACAACAACTTCTCGCCGCGCTTTGGGATGATCTGGGATCCCTCAGGCAACGGCAAGACAGTGATCCGCGCCGGTGCCGGCCTCATCTACGAAATCCCGCACATCTCCGAATTTATCGGACAAAACGGCGTCAACAATGCCTCCACGTCGGGCTTGAATGCGGTTCCGACCGGCGCGCCCTCGATCGGCCTGAATGGCGGAAAGATCGTCGCCGCCTCCGTCAATACGTCGAACCTGAACTGGTCGGTGGCCGGACCGGTTTTTTCCACGCCAGCTGATTGCACCATCGATAGCCCGTGCGACATTCTCGGCGTGAACCGAAATTTGCGAACGCCTTACGTGATCAACTGGAACTTGAATGTGCAGCGCGCCCTCACCAACAATCTCTCGCTTCAGCTTGGATACGTTGGCAGCAAGGCTACAAAGCTGTACAGCGTCTACGACATCAATCAGATCCCCAACTCGTCAGCGGCCGAGATCGCATGTGGGCACTGCGAGGCAAACGCGGATCGTCCCTTCGGCGTGCAGTTTCCCTACCTGGAGGTGATCAACTACCTTGGCAACGGGTATGAGTCGAAGTATCACGGCCTGCAGGCGACGCTGACGCAGCGCGCCTGGCGGGGATTCTCGTTTGTCGCCGGATACACCTGGTCGCACGCGTTGGATCAGGCATCCTTCAACCGCGGGCAGAATCCGCAAAACAGCTACAATCCGGCCGGCGAATACGGTAGCAGCGACAATGATATCCGTCACCGCCTCACCTTCTCGACGACCTATGACATTCCCGGACGCGACGGCTTTGCGCAAATGCTCAAGGGATGGCAACTCAACTCGATCGTAACCTTGCAGACCGGGCTGCCGTGGAACGTGGTCGATGGCTACCAGAGCGGGAACGACGTCAGCGCATCCGGCGAATACAGCGACCGTTGGAACTTCACGGGCAATCCCCTGGATTTCAAAGCATCACCCACCGGAATCCCCTTTGTCGATCCTTCCGAGTTTTCGGTCGACTCCGGAACCGGGATCGTTACCATCGTGGGCAGCAATCCGGCGGATGCCAGGTGCCTCGCGGCAGCGGGTGCATTGCCCAACCAGCAGGCGGTTGCCAACTTCGGCTGCTATGTCGATGGAACCGGCGTGATGACGCCACCCGCCCCGGGTACATTCGGCACCATGCACCGCAACATCTTCCGGGGGCCCGGCTACTACAACTGGGACTTCTCTCTAACCAAAATGTGGACCTTCCACGACCGCTTCTCAGTGCAATTGCGTGGAGAGTTCTTCAACATCCTGAACCATCCAAACTTCACCAATCCGAACGGCGTCGGCGGACAGTTGGGAAATGTGGACCCGTCAGTACCCGGAGGCTTCGGCGGCAACGGCCTCACCCCCGATGTCGCAGCAGCCAACCCGGTCATCGGCAGCGGCGGACCACGCGCCATTCAGTTGGGATTGAAGTTGAAGTTTTGACAGTGTGGGGCGGACACTCCTGTCCGCCGGACTTGAGCACCTGCAACCCGCCGACGCCAACATGGATCGGCGGGCGTCCTCGCCTGCTGGACGGGCGAGAGGCCCGTCCCTCCATTAGACTCCGTGCGCGATCCTCATCGCACGCCAGTTCCCGACAGCTGCACTCTGAAGTGTCCCAGCGCCGTTCCGTCGGTAATATTTGTCGCTCCCGTTGCCAAGCCGGAGGTTAACGGCGCGAAGGTCACATTGATCGTGCAACTCTTGTGGCCGCCGAGCAAACCACCGCACCCGATGCTCTGGAACGGGCCCGTTGTTCCTACGCCAACTCTCACCGCGATCGGCAACAGGTTTCTCACGGTGATGATCTTCGGCAGACTTCGGGTACCAACCTTCTGGGCACCGAACACCAGGCTTGTCGGATTGACGGACACCGCCGGACCGCAGCGCGTGCATTGTGCAAGCGCAGGCATCGTCAGAAGGGCCATCAATAAAACCGAAAGACATTCTGTTACTCCCTTAATCAAGGACATGACTCTCTCCCCATTCGTGTCGGCGTTGTTCGCCCTGCTTACATAGGCGTGAAACGCCGGCAGGAACTGGCACTGAGGCGCAGAACTTTTTCAAACGGGATGATCGCGGTCTTGAGTGCATTCCGGTGGACGAAAGCGGTATCATGCCCGTCAAATTCGCGTGGTTCGCGACTTGCTGGATTTTGGGGTGGATCCAATGCGCTGGCAGCGATTCTTCTTCGCGTCCTCATTCGCGCTAGCGCTCTGCCTTCCGGTCGATCTTCCCTGCCAAACGTCCACCACCGGAGCACTCTCCGGGATCGTCACTGACCCTACCCAGGCCGTCCTGCCCAATGCCACCATCGAAATTGAGGATCTGGCGAAGGGTACTATCCAAACAACCAAAACCGACGCGCATGGCGGCTATCGGCTCTCCTTTCTTGTCCCCGGAAAATACGCGCTAACGGTCAGCCATACTGGTTTTCGCGTCGAGCGGCGGGAGGTCAACGTTCTGCTGGGACCGCCGGTATCCGTCAATGTCGCGATGGAGATCGCGGAAACGAAAGCGACGTTGACCGTAACCGGCGAAGCTCCACTCGTACAGGCCGAAAATGGAGACGTCTCGGCCACCATGAACCAGACCCAGATCAGTGAACTGCCCAACCCCGGCAACGATCTCACCTACATCGTGCAGACCGCCCCCGGAGTCGTGATGAACACCGACGTGCAGGGCCTCGCGAATTTTTCGATCCTGGGTATGCCGGGCTTCTCCTACCTTCACACCATTGACGGGATGAACGACAACGACAACGGAATCAATCTCAGCATGGTGGGGCCGCTGATTCTTCTGCTGGGTCAGAACCAGATTCAGGAAACCACCGTCGTTCCCACCGGATATTCCGGTCAGTTCGGCGGAGCCGCCGGCGGCAACATCAACTACGTGACCAAATCGGGCGCGAACCAGTTTCACGGGAACGCTCAGTACTACTGGAACGGTAGCGTCTTCAACGCCAACACATGGTTCAACAATGCGTTCGATCAGCCGCGGCCTTTCTCGATCGCCAACCAGTGGGCAGGGTCCTTTGGCGGTCCTCTCAAAAAGAACAAGCTGTTTTTCTTCGTCGATACCGAAGGCCTTCGCCTGCTGATTCCACAGCAATTCTTTGTGACCGTGCCCAGCCTCGCTTTCGAGACGGCAACGCTGACTCACATCGATGCGAAATTTCCTGGCGGCGCCAATTCCGCATCGCATGCGTTCTATCAACGCATGTTCGACCTCTATAATGCCGCCCCCGGAGCACCGTCGGCTCCGGCGGGAACTCTCAACCCCGACGATCCTATGGGCTGCCAGGGGTTCACTGGCCCAGCCAACTTGGGAACGACTGAGCCTTGTGTGCGCATGTTTATCGAGAATCGCGGACGCCCCAGTCAGGACACGCTTACCTCAGTTCGTCTGGACTGGAACGTCAGCCCCAACAGCCGAACTTTTGCACGTGTTCAATACGACCGCGGCCATTCCGCCGCGGTAAGCGATCCGATCAGTGCGTTGTTCGATGTCGACAATTCAGACCGCTGGTGGCAGGCGCAGGTCATCGAGACGCACACTTTTGGTTCTTCCGTTGCGAGCCAGTTTCTGCTGGGTGGGTCTTACTTCTCCCCGGTATTCGCAGCAGCCCATCTTTCGCAAAGCCTGGCCGCGTTCCCGACGACCTTGAGTTTTGTGCAAGGCAGCTTTAACAATCTCGGATCAGCCGCCAACTTCCATGGGTACATTGGTCAGTTGCAGATCACGGAAGACATCGCCAAGACCTGGGCTAGCCACAAGCTCGGACTCGGCGCCAGTTTTGTCCAAACTCATTGGAACCGGCCACCCAACCTGGCAGCCACCGCGGGTCAACTGAATGTGCAAAGCCTGCAGGCGTTTTACGAAGGCGGCTTCGATGCGAACGCTCCCGACACCGACTTCACGACGCTCTCTCAATCCTTCACTTCGGAGCGGCGAGTGCCGGTAAGCTTCCTCAATTTTGCGATTTACGGCGAGGACGAATGGCGGGTGCGGCCAGAACTCACTCTGACCTTGGCTCTCCGCGCCGAGCACTATTCCAATCCAACCTGTGCAACGCGCTGCTTTAACAGGCTGGCGGGTCCACTTCCCGCGAGCCGTCACGACCCGGGCCGCCCCTATAACAGCGCAATCCTGGCAAATCAGAACAAAGCGTTTACCGCGACGGACACTGTGCTGTGGTCTCCGCGCTTCAGCTTTGCCTGGCAGCCTTATGGAGGCGCGCGCAATACTGTGATCCGCGGGGGAATCGGAATTTTTTACGATCCACTTCTCGGCCTCCTGGTTGATTCGTTTTCCAACAGCCCGCCACTCTACAATTCCTATACCGTCGCGGACAATAACCTCGCTCCCGGTGAAACACAAAGTCTCTTCAACGATGCGAGCGCCGCCAACAAGGCATTCGTCGACGGCTTCAACGCGGGCAAGACCCTCGACCAGATCAAACTCGACGATCCTAATTTTTCTGCACCCGCGATCAGCGTTCCGGAGCGTCGCACACACTTTCCGCAGTATCAGAAGTGGAGCCTTGAATGGCAGCAGGCGCTCGCACCCGACACGTCCCTGAACATTGGCTACTACGGCTTTCACGGCATCCACGGTCTTACGTTGAACCCCAGTGCCAACGCATTCGGATTCGGGTCCCTGCCTGCCAATCTGTGTACGAGTGCGAGCGGGCCTGCGTGCGCCGATCCGCTATTCAGCCAAATCACTGAAATCAACACGACGGCGATCTCCAGCTACGCTGGTATGGTTGCTTCCCTCCGCCATCGCCTCCACCGCTGGACACAAGGTCTCCTGCAAGCGAACTACACGTTTGGCCACGCTCTCGACGAGAGCGGCGGCCTGAACACGTTCACCAGCGCGAGCTTGATGTCGCCGCCGGATCCCAACAATCTCCGCGGCAGCTATTCGTCCGCCGACCATGACGTACGCCATTTCTTCAACGCAAACTATGTCTGGGAACTACCCATGAAGGCGATGCTCGGTGGACGCGGTCCGCAAGCGCTCGTGAGCGGATGGCAGGTTTCGGGGACCGTCTTCGCCCGCACTGGATTTCCGTACACGGTCTTCGACTTCGCACAATCCGGCGTCCTCGCGAAGAATAACTATTTCAGTTTGCTGTACGCGGTGCCGGCCGGCCCTCTTAATTCGGATCTGTCCTGTGGCGCAGGCGCAGCCGTGCCGATCGTGACCCGGCCTTGCCAGGTACCCCAGGTGCTATCGGACGGGACCACTCCAAGCCCGAACGCTCGTTTCGTGCAAGCAGGTTGCGCGACTGGATTCAACTCCGGGAATTTGCCGGCGCCGTCAGGGCCATGCGATGGGCCAACCGTTTCTTTTGCCCAAGGACGAAATCGCTTCCGCGGCCCAGCTTACTTCAGCACCGATTTCACCATCATGAAGAACACCAAACTGCCGCAGTGGGAGGGCGCTTCGCTCGGAATCGGCCTTCAGTTCTTCAATGTGTTGAATCACCCGAATTTCGGATTCCCCGATGCCGGCCTATCCAGCGCATCCTTTGGCCAGATTCTTGGGCTTGAGCAACCGCCGACAGGCATCCTGGGAAGTGGACTGGGAGGCAATGCCTCTCCCCGCATGATTCAACTCAAAGCTCAGTTGCAGTTCTGATGATCAGAAATTTTCCAGCATCCAGATGTTTCCATTTGTGGTCCAGGTTTGCAGGGCGAGGTGGCGCCCATCCGGTGAGGGTGCCAACTCGGTTGCGCCGGTAACTCCCTGGCTCTTCCATAAAGGATAAGCTTTGCCATCAAGATCCAGGTGATATACGGTTCGATCTCCGCGATTCCCGGAAACCACCAGCAAGCTCTTTCCATCGGCTGTCCAATTGAAGTCCAGCACGTTTGAAAATGCCTTGAGGTCGATACTGCGGATGAGTTCCCCGCGCAAAGAAAAAATGTTGATCGGACCAGCTTGCGTTCGAGTCTCTGCGATTCGACTACCGTCCGGCGAAAGGTCAACCCACCAATCTCTGTCGTTAGGATCAATAGGGATTCGGAATAGTTCACTGCCCCGGCCGCGGTTGGGGTCGATCACCGTCAGGATGAGCTGAGCCTTGTCGTCACTCGGTTCGGCGATAACGCAAGAACTGCCGGCTATCCTTCCGCAGCTAGTCAGGCTCCAGGGCTTGGCCACAAACAGCTGTCGCGCCGAACCTCCATTGGCTGGAACCAGCATCATCGGCTCCTCATCGAGTCCCGGTGCGCTGTTTTTCGCGCTTAAGCCAAGGTAAATCAGACTCTGGCCATCCGGAGTGAGCTTCGGGTTGCGACCATATCCCTCAGGGACAATGGATTCCGGCATCTCCTCCACTAGCGACTGCCGGTATACCGCAAAATGTCCCGAACGGTTCGAAACGAAAAGCACGGCCTTGCTATCTGGCGTCCAACCCGTAATTCCGTCGGAAGTTTCGCTCAATGGAAAATGCCTGGGCGGACCCATTTGTGTACCGCCCGCCTTCAAATCTCCTATGTACGACGTCATGTGACTGACCCACTTGATGAATGCCAACCGCTTGCCGTCGGCGGTGACGCTCATCGTGCCCAGGCATGTCGAACTCCAGTCGGTGAGAGGACGAGATTCGCCCATGCGTTCGCCACTGCGCGTATCAATGGGCAGTGTCCAGAAGTTGCAATCATTGGCTGCGAGCGTTCCCGTCTCGGACTTCGAATAGAGCAGGCGCCCATCCGGCAACCAGAACATGTCGTTCACGCTTTTGAGTTCATCGTTAGAAAGGATGATGTGGGTCGGGCCTGCCTTTAAGTCTCGGCTTAGCAAAGTATCGCCGTTGGGATCGGAGTGAAGGTACAGAATGCGCTGTCCGTCCGCGGACCAATTCACGCAGCAGATTCCGTTTTCACCATCGGCTCCATAAAGCTTGCGTGCCTGTTCGCCGTTCGGCCCCATCAGCCAGATTTCCCGGAAACCATACTTTCCCTTGTTGGTTCCGAAGGCGATGGACGTCCCATCGTGTGACATGGCATAGCCCACCGCGTTGTCCCGGAGTTTGCGCGGAGGCCTGGCCAGAACCGTCACACTCCAGATGCTGCTGCCCTCATCGGAATAGGAGGATCCTTCGGACTTCGTGGGATACGCATTCACTCCGAGCCGGATACTGTCGGGATACCACGCACCAAGTTCCCAGTACACACTGCCTTCGGGCACCTGGTCAGGATTCGGAATCGGCTGAACCTCGCCGGTCTCGATGAGCTTGATGTAAATCCGCCGGCCATCGCTGTAGGCAAGGTACTTTCCGTCGGGCGAGATGGCGCCGCTGCGCACCGCGTTTTCGAAGGAGTTGCTGGTCAGTTGTGTGGCCTTCAGCCCGAGTTTCGGCTTTGTCGTGAACTTGGTGGCCCAGAAAGCAACAGCCGACAAAAGCATCGCGACACCCAACCCGCCCGCCGACAAGCGCGCGTACCTGCGAAGAAAACCCGACTGGCCTGTCGAACCCTGCGAGACCTTCCCCCGCTCGGTACTCAACCGCTGTCCCGCATCACGAGCGTTATCTGATATGCGCCCCGATTCGGTGTCGCGTTTGAGGCGTTTCAGGTCGGCGCGGATTTCCGACGCTACCTGATAGCGCAGATCCCGGTCTTTCTCCAGTGCCTTTCCGATAATCTCTCCGAGCTTCTCGGGAAGCGCTGGATTGAGGTGCAGCGGAGACTCCGGCGTGCGGTTCAGGATCGCCTCGAAAATCACCGCCGACGAGCCCCCCGCGAAGGGCGGACGCCCCGCCGCCATCTCATACAGCACGGCGCCGAACGAAAACAGATCGGTGCGCGTATCGAGATCCTCGCCGCGCGCCTGCTCCGGGGACATGTACGCGACGGTTCCAATCGCAACGCCTGGACTCGTAAGGTTCGCCTCGGCCACGCCGACCGTTTCAGCGCGCTCGACTCCTCCACCGGCTATCCTCGGCCTGGTTCTTTTGGCTAATCCGAAATCCAGTACTTTGGCCTGACCCCGGACGGTCACGAAGATATTCGATGGCTTGATATCGCGATGCAAGATCCCGCTGGCGTGTGCGGCATCCAGGGCGTCGGCGATCTGAATCGCCAGATCGAGCAGTTCGTCCGCGGGCATCGGCTCGGCCGCAATGCGCCGCTCCAGAGTCTGTCCGTCGAGCCACTCCATCGCGATGAACGGACGGTCCTCGAACTCGTCCACGTCATACACCGTGCAGATGTTGGGATGGTTTAGGGCGGAAGCTGCATAGGCTTCGCGCTGGAATCGTTCCAACGCCTGCGGATCGCGGGACATTTCTGACGGCAAGAACTTGAGAGCAACAATGCGCCGGAGCTTCGTGTCTTCCGCCTTGTAGACGACACCCATACCGCCGCTGCCCAGTTTCTCTAGCAAGCGAAAACGCGGTGGTGCTGTATGCGTCGATTGCTGTCCGGAAGGCTGGGTATCAGATCCCTGTGCCATGATTTTCGCGGCGACCTCGAAGGCCGGCGATTCAATGAACGTCTGGGCTGAAGTTTCGTAGGACAAAAGCGAGGACACTTCCCGGCGAAGTTCCGCATGGTCTCTGCACTGTTCGTCGAGAAAGGCGCTGCGCTCGCTGGGCGAAAGCTTCAGTGCCGCGTGGTAAAGCTTTTCCACCTGCCGCCAGCGATCAGGCTCCATGCTCCGAGCCTCCGCTTAACTCACGCAACAGCCACACCTTCGCCATTTGCCAGTCGCGCATCACGGTGTCGCCGGAAACCTTCAACACCGCGGCCGTTTCTTTCACGCTCAACCCGCCGAAGAACCGCAACTCCACCACCGTGCTTTTGCGTTGGTCGACCTCCGCCAGGCGCCGCAAGGCATCATCCAAAGCCACCAGGTTGGCCCCGGGATCGGAACTCACCAGCAGCGCCTCCTCGAAATCCACCTGCTTCGCGTCGCCACCTCTCTTCTGGTAGCCGCGCGATCTGGCAAAGTCCACCAGGATCCTTCGCATCAACTGGGCACAGATCGCAAAGAAGTGACTACGATTCTGCCAATCGACCTGGCGGACATTCACGAGCCGGAGATACGTTTCGTTGATGAGAGCGGTCGTTTGCAGAGTGTGCCCGGGCCGTTCGTTTGCCATGTAGCGGCGTGCCGCGACATGCAACTGGTCGTAGACCAGGGGCACCAACTTTTCCAGTGCAGCCTCGTCTCCCTGCCCCCAGGCCCGCAGGAGAGTAGTCACTTCGGCTGAATCAGGCACCGCCATAAGCTTTGCCGGCTCTGTACGTTAGCCGCAGGCACGAGAGCTTAGCACAAGCCGTATGGCCATTCATCAGCATGATCGGCTATCCGAGTGACTGGTCTGGCCGCATAGCTGAGAAGATACCGTGCGCCGAATTTACCGGCGATCCAGGAGGTTCGTACTCTTCGGAGGATTAAGCCGTTGTAAGTGGATGCAGCAGTGTGCTTGAAAACATCTTGACACCGCCGACATTGTTAGAGATGGCGATTTCTCGCCAAGTCCCGCGACTTGAACAGCTCGCCACCAAGCGTGTACTTTTAGGTACCAACCTGGGACATTCGGCTTTGATCCACACCCCACCTTCCCGGTCTTCGAACGTCATTCTCTGGAGACGCTCTGCGCGTGGGGCGTGCCTTTTATTGCTTGCCGTTCTGGAGTGCCTGCAAGCCAGCGCGCAACAGAAGCCCGCGTCACCACTCGACGAATTTGAGCGGCGATTTGCCGCTGCGAACTCGGCGAAGGAGGCGGGTGACTTGCCCGCTGCCGCTGCCGCCAGCGAGAAGATAGTCGCCCTCGGACTCCGCGAAATGGGAAAGTTGCGCCTCTTTGAGGCCGCATATCCTGAGGCCGCCAGGTTCTCCCGCAGGTCCCTCGAGTTCGAGGATGTTGCGGATGCGCACGTCGATCTCGCTGCTGCCAACTTGTTTACGAGCCGGTGGGACGAAGCACTCAAAGAGATCAGCCAGGCTCTTGCCGCCGATCCGCGCAACGCCACGGCCTGGACCATTCAGGGCCAGGCGCAGATCAAGAAAAAGGATTACCGCGCCGCGGTGGAGTCTTTCCAGAAGTCCCTGGAGATTCGTCCCGACCGCGAAACCAGCTACGCTCTCGCCAGTTGTTTGCTCCGATTGAAAGAGAAGGAAAAGGCCGCGGCCATCTTCCAGCAGATGACGGTGGCGTCCGGTGATCGCAGCAGCCTGCATCTCTTGTTTGGCGACGCTTATCGAAAAGCCACCCTGTACAACGACGCTATCCGGGAGTTCCAGCGTGCGCTCTCACTCGATCCCAAAGTTCCAAACGGCCGCTACTTTCTCGGCCTGACCTACTTGATGCGGAACGAATGGGTGCTCACGCCGGAGGCCCGCCAGCAATTTCTCGAGCAACTGCGACTCGACCCTAGAAATTTTTATGCGAACTATCTCCTGGGCTATCTGGCATTCAGTTCGAACCAGCCGCAGGAGGCAGATCACTATCTGGGGGAGGCGGCGAGATTGAATCCGTCTTCAGCGAACGCCTGGCTGTACTTGGGACTGAATGCCTACCGCCGCAAGGAAAATCAGCTCGCGGAGCGGCTCTTCCGGAAGGCCATTGCACTCGCCGAACGTAGCGGCGCAGACGCTCACAGCGATATCCGCAAGGGCTACACCAGTCTTGGCAGGATCCTCATTGCTTCCGGAAGAGCAGCGGAAGGGGAGCAATACTTCGAAAAGGCACGCGCGATTCAGCGAAACATCCTCGCCGACAACCAGGAAGGGAGTGGCATGGGTGATTCGGGTGGGTCCGGAGTTTCTCCAGCCGATGTCTCCAGCCTTGCGCAAAATCAGCCGCCGGTCCCTCTGGGAGGCACCGGCAAGGATGCGGCCACGCCGTTAGGCGGCAACGCGCTTTCGCACGCCAAGCTGACGCAGGGCCAGGAGAAACAGGCAGCGGCCCAGGAAGAATTCTTGCGTTCTGTTCTAGGCGGCGCCTTCAGCGATCTGGCCACGGTCGAAGCAATGCAGGAGCAGTATGCCGTAGCTCTCCGACACTACCAGGAAGCCGAGGGATGGGATCCCAAAGTACCCAACCTGATGCGCAATCTCGGGTTCACGGCCTATCGCGCCGGCAACCAGCCGGAAGCAATCCGGGCTTTGCGAAAGGCACTGGCACTAGCCCCGGGTGATGATGAGGCTCGCGCGGTTCTGCGAGAACTGGGG
>Ga0207665_10001510_pt1 | contig 15663 bp, 14 predicted proteins | sample LARL112metaG_FD_184351 | JGI IMG/M metagenome (GOLD analysis project Ga0207665, IMG submission 184351) | Corn, switchgrass and miscanthus rhizosphere microbial communities from Kellogg Biological Station, Michigan, USA - LAR L11-2 metaG... | ecosystem: Host-associated > Plants > Roots >...
ACTGTGCAGGCCGCTGCGATAACGGCAATGGCAGTTACAGAATCAAAGCGCCCCCTTCATGCACACGATGCCGGCCACGAACCGGATGGTGCCGCATTATTCCCTCTTACGCTGCGCCCTTCTGCTTGGGGCGCGGCGTCTTCTGATTAGGGCGCAGCGCCTGCTGATCGGCCGCGTCACGAGCCAACCGCAGCTCCCGCAACCGCGCGGTCTTTTCCCGCATCACCCGCAGTCCGGCTTGGTATTCAGACATTGCCTGGTGGGCCTCGCGCTGCTGCTGCTCCTTTTTGAACAGCGTCTCAGCGCGGCGGCGCGTCTCTTCGACGGTCATGTGCAACTCCTCGCGAAAGCCTAACAGAAGATCGAGCCTTTCGGCCCGAAAACCGCTCGTGTTTGGGGCTGATCGAACATGGCTCGGCGCCGGAGTCGTCTCATCTCCGGGAAATTCGTGTGAGAGCCAGCTGAGCGGATCAATAGCTATATGGGTACGATTGAGCCCAATAACAAGGCATCGGATGCCGCCAACGCACCCGGTCCTCAAAGGGTGATACGGGGCGCCGCCAGCTTTGAGAGACGATTTGCTTATCGGCGCGCTCGTTTGTCGCGTTCGGGCGACGGCCTGCTGGCGGCGACCGCGCCGGACTGCTCGAGCGCGTAGGCCACGCGCAGCGCGACATCCTCGCGCCACGGCGCGGCGATGATTTGCACGCCGATCGGCAGCGGCTCGAGCGGTACCGGCACCGCGACCACCGGCAGGCCGATGAACGAGATCGGCTGGGTATAGAGGCCGAGATTGGCGCGAACGGGGAGTTCGACCCCGTCGAGCACGAAGGTTTGTTGGCCGATGCGCGGCGCGGTGCACGGCGTCGCCGGCGCCAGCACGGCATCGACGCCGGCGAACAGCTCGAGCACTTGCTCGCGGTACCAACGGCGAAATTTTTGCGCCTTCGTGACGAGCGGGGCGGGGATCATCGCACCCGCGATCAGGCGGTCGCGCACGGCGGGATCGAAATCGTGCGCGCGCTTGCGCAGCCGCGCGAGGTGAAGCGCGCCCCCCTCGGCTGCGGTAATGACATAGGCGGCTGCGCGCGCGCGTTTGGCCTCCGGAAGCTCGATCTCCGTCGTCACGCCGAGCGCGGTGGCGACGCGGGCGAGCGCGGTTTGCGCCTCGGGAAAAGCGCCGGCGCGGAAATAGCCGCCGGCGATGGCGATGCGCAGACCCTCGCTGCCGCGCGCAATCTCCGCCGCGACCGGCTCGACCGGGCGCGGCGCGCAGACCGGGTCATCGCCGTCGGGGCCCTGCATCGCGTCATACGCGAGCGCGAGGTCGCGCGTCGAGCGCGCCAATGGCCCGAGGTGATCGAGGCTCGCCACGAAGGGAAAGGTGTGCGCGCGCGAGAGCCGCCCATAGGTCGGCTTGAGGCCGAAAACCCCGCACAGCGAGGCCGGCACCCGGATCGAGCCGTTGGTATCGGAGCCGAGCGCGAGCGGCACAAGGCCGCCGGCGACCACACCGCCCGAGCCGCCGGAGGAGCCGCCGGTCATGCGCGCGACGTCGTGCGGATTGCGCGAGGGGCCGTAGTGTACGTTCTCGCCGGTGAAATCGTAGGCGTATTCGCCCATGTTGAGCGCGCCCACGAGCACGGCGCCGTTCGCTTCGAGCCGCGCGATCAGCGTCGCATCGCGCGTCGCCGGCGCGCGCTCGCAATTGATCTTGGAGCCGGCGAGCGTGGGCAGTCCCGCGACGTCGAACAGGTTTTTGACCGCGAACGGCACGCCGGCAAGCGCACCGAGCGGGTCGCCCGCGAGCCGCGCGGCGTCGATTGCCCGGGCCTTTGCCAGCGCCCGATCCTCGAGCACGGCAGTGAACGCGTTGAGCACGGGATCGTCGGCGACGATGCGGGCGAGCGCCGCGCGCACGACCGCACTCGCACTGGTGCGTCCGTCGGCTACGGCCGCGGCAATCTCGCTCGCAGGCGCCCAGGCCGTGTCCATCGCCGGGACCTAGGCGGAAAAGACCGGCGCGGGCTCTGCGTCGTCCGGCAACGGGAAGTCCGCGAACAGCTCGGCGAGGGCGAAGCTCACCGCGAGGTTGGCCTTGACCGCGCCCCTCCAGGCGGGCGCGATGGAAAGATCAAGCGCGCGCGCGGCGGCGTCGACAAGATTGTCGAGTGAACTGCGTTGCGCAGCCTTGCGGCCACGCTTGGCCCGCATCGCGGCGACCCGCGGCTTCGCTCGCGCGCGCGGCGCCCCGACTTTGCTTTTGGTCGATTTGGCTCGTTTGGCCATTTGTGTCCCGCTCCCCGTTCTGGTCATCGGCAGCCGGCATCGTACTACATCCGTCACGCGAAGGTTGGATGGGGGACGGCGGCCAGGAGATCGCGGGTGTATTGCGCCTGCGGCGAGACGAGAATCTGCGCGGTCGGCCCCTGCTCGACGATACGGCCCGCGCGCATGACGATGACGCGGTCGCACAAGAGCCGCACCACGTTGAGATCGTGTGAGACGAACAGGTAGCTCATGCCCAGTGTCTCCTTGAGCTCCTGCAGAAGATTGAGCACGACCGCCTGCACCGAGACGTCGAGCGCCGCCGTCGGCTCGTCGAGCACGACGAGATCGGGATTGAGCGCGATCGCGCGCGCGATGCCGACGCGCGCCTTCTGCCCGCCCGAGAGTTGATGCGGGAAACGGTCGAGCAAATCGAGCGGCAGGCCGACCTGCCGCGCCAGCGCCTCGCAGCGCGCGCGCACGTCGCGTCCGCGCGTCCCGCCCAGCCGCAGGATCGGATCGGCAATGGCGCGCGCGGCGGTGAAGCGCGGATTGAGGCTATCGGTCGGATCTTGGAACACCATCTGGATGCGCTTGCGCAGCGGCAACTTGGCGAAGGATTTGGCGGGGATCGCGCCGATGTCCTCGCCGTCGAACATGATGACGCCATCGCTCTTGTCGATGAGCCGCATCACCATGGTGGAGGTCGTCGACTTGCCGCAACCGGACTCTCCGACCAGGCCGACGCTCTCGCCGCGCGCGACGGTAAAGCTGATGCCGTCGACCGCGCGGAAGGTGTCGGGCTCAGGCGTCGGCTGGCGCGCAAAGATTTTTGCCAACGGCCCGCCCGTGCGCTTGCGCGCATATTCCTTGACCAGCTTCTCCACCACGAGCAGCGGCGCTCTGTCGTTAATGTGCGACGGTGCCGCAGACTCCCCTTGCGGGCAGGGAGCAGACCGAGTTTGCCGCTGAGGTATCCTCAACTCAAGCTCATCCTCCAGCAAGAGGTCGCGTAGCGACACGCCGGGACGCGGCGTCGCGCGCATGAGCTTGCGCGTATAGGGATGCGCGGGAGCGGTGAAAATGTCACGCGACGGCGCGCTCTCCACCACGCGGCCCTTCTCCATCACCACCACGCGGTCGCAATAGGTGGCGGCCAAGCCGAGGTCGTGGGTGATCAGGATGGTCGACATGCCGCGCTGGCGAGTGAGTTCCACGATGAGGTCCATCACCGTCTTCTGCGTGGTCACGTCGAGGCCGGTCGTCGGCTCGTCGGCGATGAGCAGCTGCGGCCGGCAGGCGAGCGCGAGCGCGATCACCACGCGCTGGCACATGCCGCCGGAGAGCTCGAAGGGATAGGCATGGTAGCGCTCGCGCGGACGCGCGATCCGCACCTGGTCCAGCATCTCGATCGCGCGATCGGTCAGCGCCGCGGAATCGGCCTGCGAATGCTGTTCCAGCACGTCCTCGATCTGGCGTCCGATCTTGCGGATCGGGTTCAAGGCCGCGCGCGGGTTTTGAAAGATCATCGACATTTCGCGCCCGCGCAGATCGCGCATCTCGTTCTCGCTGGCGGCGCGCACGTCGAGCCCGGTGAAGCGCACCGCGCCCTGAGCGATGCGGCCGGCCCGATCGAGGATGCGCATCACTGCATACGAGGTGACCGATTTGCCGGAACCGGACTCGCCGACGATGCCGACGGTCTCGCCCTTGGCGACGCGCACGTCGACGTGCTCCACCGCCCGCACTACGCCGCGTCGGGTCGAGAACTCGACGGTGAGGTCGGCAACCTCGAGCAGCGGCACGGTCTCGCTCACGATGCCAAACTCAGGTTCGCCGTTGCGGATCGACGATGTCGCGCAGCCCATCGCCGAGCAGGTTGAAGCAGAACACCGCGACCATCAGCGCGGCGCCGGGAAAGAACGCGATCCACCACTCGCCGGAAACCATGAAGGCGGCGCCTTCCGCCACCATGATTCCCCATTCCGCCGTCGGCGGGCGCACGCCCAGCCCGATGAAGGAGAGCCCGGCGGCGTTGAGGATGGCGTAGCCCATGGTAAGCGACATCTGCACGACCATGATGGGCATGATGTTCGGCAGCATTTGAGCGAGCAGGATGCGCATCTCGCCGTTGCCGGAAAGCCGCGCCGCCAGCACGAATCCGGCCTCGCGGCGGACATTGGCTTCGGCGCGGGCGATGCGCGCATAGAGCGGGAAATTCACGATCGCAGTCGCCAGCACCACGTTCTCCACGGTATTGCCGAGCGCGGCGACGATGCCCATGGCCAGGACGAACAGCGGAAAAGCCATGATGGTGTCGGCGATGCGGCCGACGATGCGGTCGGTCCAGCCGCCGAAGAATCCGGCAGCCACGCCGGCGAGCCCACCCATCAGGAAGACGAGCGCGACCGAGGCGACGGCGATGAAAAAATCGAGCCGCGTCGCCACCACGACTCGGCTGAACACGTCGCGGCCGAGCTGGTCGGTACCGAACCAGTGCGCGACCGAGGGCGCCTTGAGCGCCGCCGCGGTATCGCTCGCCAACGGGTCGTAAGGGACGAGATAAGGACCGAGCAAGGCCGCGAGCACGATGACGAGAAAGAGCGCAAAGGCAAAGCCGGTCACCGCGTTCTCGCCCAGGATGTAGCGGGCGTGCCGGAGCGTGGCGGAGAAGCCGGTGTTGCGAGGCGCGAGGGCTGGCGCGCTCGCGCCTCCGGCGGAGGCGGCGCGCAGCGGCGCCACGGCGACGGTCTGCTCCACTCCCCCTTGTTGGGAGGGGCTGGGGATAGACGCCGCTTTGTTCATGCCTCGATCCTCACGCGCGGATCGATCACGCCGTAGAGCACATCGATCAAGAGATTGAGCGCGACATACATCACCGCCATCGTGAGGACGAAACCCTGCAGCGGCGCGAAGTCCGACGCGATCAGCGCCTCGACCGCGAACGAGCCGATGCCCGGCCAGGCGAAGACCTTCTCGACCAGCACGTTGGCGCCGAGCAGGAAGGAGAACACCATGCCGAGCGTGGTGACGACCGGCAGCATGGCGTTGCGGAACGCGTAGGTGACGACCACGGTCAACGGCGCAAGCCCGCTCGCGCGGGCGGTGCGCACGAAATCCGACGCCAACACCGCGAGCATCGATGCGCGCGTCATGCGCGCGATCGGCGCAAGCGCGAAAATTCCGAGCGTGAGCGCCGGCAGCACGAGTTGCTTGAGGCTCGCGGTGAACACTTCGCCCTCGCCTGCGATCAAGCTGTCGATCAGATAGAAGCCGGTTACGTGCGGCGGCGGGCTGAAGAAGACGTCGAGGCGCCCGAGCGGGGCCGGCGCCCAGCCGAGGAGATAGTAGAAGACGTAGATCAGGATCAGCCCAGTGAAGAATACTGGCAGCGACACGCCCGCGGTGGAGATCACGCGGCAGAGATGATCGACGAGCGAGTTCGGCCGCGTCGCCGCAAGAATTCCAAGCGGCACGGCGATCGCCATGGATACGATGAGCCCGAGCAAGGTGAGCTCGGCGGACGCGGGTAGGCGCGTCTTGATCTCGTGGGCGACCGGCTGGCCGGTGGTGAGCGAATTGCCGAGGTCACCGCGGGCCAGATCGCCGACGTAGTGGATGAACTGGAGGTAGAGCGGCTTGTCGAGCCCGAGCTTCACGCGGATCTGCTCGATCGCTTCCTTGGTGGCCGCGGGTCCAGCGAAATAGGCCGCGGGATCGCCCGGCAGCGCCCGCGTCAGCAGAAACGTGACGATCACCACGCCGACGAGGCTCGGCACGGCGATCAGCATGCGTTTGGCAAGCATTCTCAGCATGGTGTCCGGCGGCGGATTCCCGAATTAAACGTAGGCCGAGCAGCGGACTCGGTGGACTCCCTCTCCCCGCCGGGGAGAGGGAGCGTACCGAATACGCGGCGCGACATCCGATAGTCTCATCCCTTCACCAGCGCGCGGTAGTCGAGCCGGCGATGGAACCAGTATTGGTAGCCCGACACGTTCTTCTGCATCGCGACGTTGACGAAGGGCTGATACAGCAGGATGCGCGGCATGTCGGCGTAGGCGAGATCGACGAAGCCCTTCACGTCCTTCTCGTAGGCCGCCTTGTCGCCCTCGGCCGCCGCGGTCACGGCGCCGTCGATCAAGGCATCGAGCTCCTTCGACTGGTAGCTCATGGTGTTGAAGATCGAATTCTTGCCGTGATAGCACCAGATGAAGAAGTACTCGGGATAATCGAGCCAGCCCGAGAACACGTTGGTGTAGAGCGGCAGCACCTTCTTGTTGAGCTCAGTGCGCCAAGTCGCGCCGGGAATCTTGTTGATCGTGCACTTGATGCCGATCTGGGCGAGACTCTCCTGGGTAAGCACGCAGAGCGGCTCGTTCACGCCGGCAAAGCCGAGGTCGAACGACAGCGTGGTCTCGAAACCGTTGGGGTATCCGGCCTCGGCAAGCAGCGCTTTGGCCTTGGCGATGTCGGTGTTGTACTTGTGCGGCTGCGGCCAGGCGACCGCCGTCGGCGCGTCCGCCGCAGCGCCGAACATCGGCGCGGCAAGGCCGAACAACACCGCATCCATGATCTTCTGATAGGGAATGGCGTAGGCGACGGCTTGGCGCACCTTCAAATTGTCGAACGGCGGCGTCTTCACGTTCATGCCGATGTACTGGATGCCGTTGGAATAGGGCGTCGACACGATGGTGAGCTTGCCCGAGTCTTTTAGCTCGACGAAATCTTTGTTCGGCAGGTCGTAGGAAATGTCGGCATCGCCGCGCTCGAGTAGCGCGCGGCGGTTGCCGGCGGACGGCACCATGCGCCAGACGATGCGTCTGACCTTCGGCGGCGGTCCGCCGATCCATTTGTCGTTGCGCTCGAGGATCACCTCGCTGCCGGCGTTCCAGCTCACCACCCGATAGGCGCCACTGCCGGCGGTGTTCTGCTTGGCATATTCGAGGCCCCAGGGATCCTTTTCGCTGGCGTGCTTCTTGACGAGCTCGGAGTTGTAGATCGCCGGCACGATTACCGCGAGATCAGGGACCGTGAGGCGATCCTTGCGCAGGAAATCGACGCGGATGGTATTGTCGTCGACCACGACGAACTGCTCTGGCTTGGTCAACGAGCCCGCGCCCATCTGGAACGTGGGAAACCCGCCGACGGTGACCGCCCGATCGAGCGACCACTTGACGTCTTTCGCCGTAACCGGCGTGCCGTCCTGGAACACCGCGTTCTTCTTCAGCTTGAAGGTGACCGACATGTCGCCGACGTTCATGTCGTCGGCGAGCTCGAGCTTGAACTTGTCGCGCTCGTAGTATTGCGCGCCGTTGGGCAGCGTCTTCATCTCGTGGCTGATGAGCCGGTCGTAGCAATTCCACGACACCTCGTAGCCCGGCACGTTGGTGCCCACGCCATGGATGTCGAGATTGTTGGGGCCGCTCTCGGAGACGATGAGCAGCGTCTCCTGGCGCGACTGCGCCTTGGCGGGCGACCAGATCGCCGGCGCCGCCGGCAGCGCGGTCCCGGCCGCCAGCGCGGTCACTGATTTGAGGAATTCGCGGCGCTTCATTTGCAGTCTCCCAAGGGGGAACGCCCCACCGAGCAAAAGCAAAAGCCGGGCCGAATTTCCCGCCGACCGCGCACGCCCTCGCGGCGGCGCCCGTCAGGCTCAACCCGGCCGGCGCGCTCCGCTGCTCGAAACTTCAGCGATTGCCTAACAAACAGGCGATCGATCGAGGTTCACCCCTGGCACAAAGCGCGTGGCGCAGCGCGATTCTCGTCTAGGTCCTTCGACATGGCTGGCCGTGGGCTGGGCATCGCCGAGACAAGCCCGGACATGACGCCGCAGGTCTGCGGCGGTTACGACGCAAAACCCGTGGATTGGCACGGCCATTGCTCATTCGCCGGCGGATGCCGGCGTGGGCGCCGGCGCAAGAATGGAGCGCGCCGCAATGTCCACCTTCGACGACCCCTTCGATGTCGAGCGCCGGCTCAACCGAACGGGATGCGTCTGCGGGCACCACCGCAGCCAGGTCGAGCACGAGCAGGCGCAGCGGCAGCTCCACTGCGCTCCCGTCGAGCGGTCAGTGGGGAGCGAAGAGGCGCGCTACCAGGGCGTCGTCGCCTCGGCCGTGATGCGCGCCGTGTTTCCGCAGGATCGCGCCCGCCGCGTATTTCTCAAGTCGGTCGGCGCCTCGACCGCGCTCGCCGCGCTCTCGCAGCTCTTTCCGCTCAAGACCGCAAGCGAGGCGTTCGCGCAGGCCGGCGCGCCGGAGAAGAAGGATCTCAAGGTCGGCTTCATCCCGATCACCTGCGCCACGCCGATTATCATGGCGCACCCGATGGGCTTCTACAGCAAGCATGGATTGAACGTCGAGGTGATCAAGACCGCCGGCTGGGCGGTCATTCGCGACAAGACCCTCAACAAGGAATACGACGCCGCCCACATGCTCTCGCCGATGCCGCTCGCCATCACGCTGGGCGCCGGATCGAATCCGATCCCCTATACGATGCCGGCGGTCGAGAACATCAACGGCCAGGCGATCACGCTCGCCGTCAAGCACAAGGACAAGAACGATCCGAAGCTGTGGAAGGGATTCAAGTTCGCGGTGCCGTTCGACTACTCCATGCACAATTATCTGTTGCGCTACTACGTCGCCGAACACGGCCTCGACCCCGATACCGACATCCAGATCCGCGCGGTACCCCCGCCGGAGATGGTGGCCAATCTGCGCGCCGACAACATCGACGGCTATCTCGGCCCCGATCCCTTCAACCAGCGCGCGGTCTACGACGGCGTCGGCTTCATCCACGTGCTATCGAAGGAACTGTGGGAGGGGCATCCGTGCTGCGCGTTCGCAGCCTCGAAAGAATTCGTCAGCACGATGCCGAACACCTACGCGGCGCTGCTCAAATCGATCATTGACGCCACCGCGTTCGCGCACAAGGCCGAGAACCGCAAGCAGATCGCCGCGGCCATCGCGCCGGCGAACTATCTCAATCAGCCGGAGACGGTGCTTGAGCAGATTCTCACCGGCACCTACGCCGACGGTCTTGGCAACGTGAAGCGCGATCCCAATCGCATCGATTTCGATCCGTTCCCGTGGCAGTCGTTTGCGATCTGGATCCTCACGCAGATGAAACGCTGGGGGCAGATCAAGGGCGACGTGGATTACAAGGCGGTGGCCGAGCAGGTCTATCTCGCAACCGACACGGCCAAGCTTATGAAAGAGGTCGGGCTCGACCCGCCCGAGGCGAGTTCGAAGAGCTTCAAGGTCATGGGTAAGGAATTCGATCCGGCCAAACCCGACGAGTATCTCAAGAGCTTCGCGATTAAGCGAGTGTGAAGTGAAATTCGTCATGGTCGGGCCCATCCCCGTCTTTGCTTGCGGCCGTAAAGCAAGACGTGGATGGCCCCGTGACATAAGCGCGTTCACGCGCGTCTTCTGACGCGCTATGCGCGGGCATCACGTAACGTTCGCGAGGAGAGAGCAGCGATGGCAATGACGTTGCGCGCGGCGCTGGTGTCGCTGCTGCTGTTCGGCACCTTCATCGGCGCGTGGCACCTCGCCACCAGAGGCAGCGGCCCAGTCGCCAGCATGGATCCGGAATACGCCAAGCTCGTCGGCGCGACCGCGAGCCAAGGCAAATCGGCGATGCCCGGGCCGGCCGACGTCGGGCTGAAAATCTGGCAGCACCTCAAGGACCCGTTCTATGACCGCGGCTCGAACGACAAAGGGCTCGGCATCCAACTCGCCTATTCGATCGCGCGGGTGATGATCGGGTATCTCATGGCCGTGGCGGTGGCGATCCCGGCCGGCTTTCTCATCGGCATGTCCCCGCTAATGAGCCGGGCGCTTGATCCCTTCATCCAGGTGCTCAAGCCGATCTCGCCGCTCGCCTGGATGCCGCTCGCGCTCTACACCATCAAGGATTCGAGCCTGTCCTCGATTTTCGTGATCTTCATCTGCTCGCTGTGGCCGATGCTGATCAACACCGCGTTCGGCGTCGCCGCCGTGCGCAAGGAATGGCTCAACGTCGCGCGCACGCTCGAGGTCGGCACCTTCCGCCGCGCCTTCACCATCATCCTGCCGGCGGCGGCGCCGACGATCCTCACCGGGATGCGCATTTCCATCGGCATCGCCTGGCTGGTCATCGTCGCGGCGGAGATGCTGGTCGGCGGCACCGGCATCGGCTACTTCGTGTGGAACGAGTGGAACAACCTTTCCATCACCAACGTGATCACCGCGATCCTGGTGATCGGCGTCGTCGGCATGGTGCTTGACCAGATTCTCGCGCGTGCGACGAAGCTCGTGACATTCCCGGAGTGAGGATTTGATCGAGAGGCAACATCCCTTAATCCGGCAATCCGTCGCTTCTTCGCAAGAAGATGGATGTGGAGGTCAAGCCCAGGCATGACGTGCGAATGACCGACAAGTTCATCTCCATCGAGGGCGTCAGCAAGCGGTTTCCGTCGCCGGGCGGCGGCAGCACCACGGTGTTCGAGGACTTGTGGCTATCGATGGCGCGCGGCGAATTCGTCTGCATCATCGGCCACTCCGGTTGCGGCAAGACCACGGTGCTCAATATCCTCGCCGGCCTTGACGCGCCGTCGGACGGCGCGGTGATCGTCGACAATCAGGCGATCGAAGGTCCGAGCCTCGACCGCGCGGTCATCTTCCAGAGCCACGCGCTTCTTCCCTGGCTCACGGTCATGGGCAACGTCGCCTATGCGGTAGGCTCGAAGTGGCGGTTCATGCACAGGGGCGATCTCAATCGTCACGCGCAGAAATTCATCGACCTGGTCGGGCTCACCGGCGCCGAGCACAAGCGGCCGGCGGAGCTCTCCGGCGGCATGAAGCAGCGCGTCGGCATCGCGCGGGCGCTCTCGATCGAGCCGAAGATCATGTTGATGGACGAGCCGTTCTCCGCGCTCGACGCGCTAACGCGTGGCACGCTGCAGGACGAGGTGCGGCGCATCTGCCTCGAGACCGGCCAGACCGTGTTCATGATCACCCACGATGTCGACGAGGCGATCTATCTCGCCGACCGCGTGGTGCTGATGACCAACGGCCCGAACGCCGTGCTGGCCGAGGTCGTCGAGAATCCGCTGCCCAAGGAGCGCGAGCGCAACGACGTGCATCGCCATCCGCTCTACTACGGGGTGCGCAACCACATCATCGATTTTCTGGTGAGCCGGAGCAAAAATTTCGCCGAGGAAATGCTGGGAGCGAATTACGACCGCCGTCACGTGCCGGTGGTGCGGCCAGCGGCGCCCAGCGCCACGAGTTCGGTGAGCTCCATCTCCCCCCTCGCGGAGAAGGATGCGGTGAGGGGCTTGCGAAGCCCTCGGGACAACATTGCGCCTGCCGCCGGGGAAGCAGGAGCAGACCGGATCCGCCGCCGGGCCGACCGTTAGACGCGAGGCGGGCGATTCCAGCAAGCGAATGGGCACTGACACGATACGATCTAAGAGGGAGTTTAGTTATGAAACATAAAGAGACCACCGAGAAAATTCTAGACATCAAGCGCGAGAAAGGATGGAGCTGGCAATACATCCACGAAAAGATCGGCGGCACGTCGCCGGTGCTGCTGGTCGGTGCGCTGCTCGGCCAGATGAAACTGACCAAGCCGCAGGCGGCCAACGCCGCGGACCTCTTCGGCCTGTCGAAGGCGGAAGCGGCGATGCTCAACGAGGTGCCCATGCGCGGCGCGGGCGTGCCGATGCCGCCCACCGATCCGCTGATCTACCGCTTCTACGAGCTGGTGATGGTGAACGGGCCGGCGTGGAAGGCGCTGATCGAGGAGGAGTTCGGCGACGGCATCATGTCGGCCATCGACTTCGACATGCAGATCGAACGGCTACCGAATCCGAAGGGCGACCGGGTGAAGATCACCATGTCGGGCAAGTTCCTCCCCTACAAATATTACGGCAATTCCGGCAACGTGCCCGAGTACGGCTACAAGGAGTGAGGGTTGCGACTATGGGCGAAGCGGTCGCGAGCGCGCGACAGCAGCGATCGAGCGCCCGCATCTGCGCCCCAGCGTTCCCGGCGGCCGCGAGTGGCGCGCCGGGAACGAACGTGGCTCATGACCGTCTTCAGACGCGCGCTTCGGCAAGACTCGGCGCAATCGACACGAACGTGGTTTTGCGCAGGTAGTACCACCACGTAGCCGCGATGCAGGTCACGTAGAAACCAAGGAAAACCGCCAAAGCCAGGTGCGGACTCCCGGTCGCGGCAATGGAGGCGCCAAAGCCGCGCGGGATCAAATAGCCCCCGCAGGCGCCAACTGCGCCAATAAATCCCAGCGCGGCGGCGCTCTCGAGACCGGCCGCCCGCAACGCGGCAGCCCGAGCCACTTCACCTAGGCTCTTCGTCTCCCTGCGCTTCTCCTCGCGGAAGATCGCCGGGATCATTCGGTAGGTCGAGCCGTTGCCGACCCCCGTCGTGACGAAGAGGATCAGAAACATCGTCAAAAACCCGGCAAAATTCTTGACGTCGACGAAGTACATGACGCCGATCGTCGCGGCGCCCATGACGATGAAGTTCCAGAACGTCACGATCGCGCCGCCGATTTTGTCGGCGAGCAATCCGCCGAGCGGACGCGAAAGCGAACCGACCAGCGGCCCCAGGAAGGCAATGGCGACCGTGACCCCCGGGAATTGGGTTTTTATCAGCAGCGGAAACGCCGCGGAGTAGCCGATAAACGAGCCGAACGTTCCGATATAGATGTACGACATCACCCAGGTGTGCTTGCGCTTGACGATGACGACTTGGTCCTTGAACGTCGAGCGCGCCGAGGTGAGATTGTTCATGAACAGGAACGCGCCGATCACCGCGATGATCAGTGGCAACAGCCACATCAGCCCGGCGTTCTGAAGATAAAGACCTTCGGCGACCGGAGTCGCCTGGTAAAGACTGATAAAGCCGAATCCCAACAGCAACGGCGTCAGCAGCTGCACGCCGCTCACTCCGATGTTTCCGCCGGCTGCATTCAAGCCGAGCGCCCAGCCCTTCATGCGGTCGGGATAGAAGAAGGAAATGTTGGCCATGCTCGAGGCAAAGTTGCCGCCTCCCAGGCCCGCCGTTGCCGCGACCAGCAGCATCAGCCAGAACGGCGTGTCAGGCTGGGTGACGAAGTACGCGAGCGCCAGCGTCGGAATGAACAGCACCGCCGCGCTGAAAACCGTCCAATTTCGGCCGCCGAACGTCGTCACCGCAAACGTATACGGAAACCGCATGAGCGAGCCGATCAGTCCGGGTAGCGCGACGAGCTGAAACAGCTGATCTGTCGTGTAATGAAAGCCGGCCTGCGGCAACTTGGTTGCGACGATGCTCCAGATGAGCCAGATCGAAAAGCCGAGATGCTCGGCAAAAATCGACCAGATGAGATTACGTTGCGCGATGGATCTACCCGTGGATTTCCAGAACGTCTCATCCTCCGGATTCCAATCCGCAATCCAGGTCGAAGTCCGCTTCCTCATCAGTCTGTTCCTTTTTGGGTGGCGATGGAGGTGCTGGGAGGGCAATTCCGCTGCTGGGGGCGAACAGAGAGAAAAAAACGCCGCCGCCCGGCGCTCGAAGCGACCTTCCAGGGCGGCGGCGTTGCCGGTTGTGTCTATGCCAAAACTGCGACGCCGCCAGCGTTGGCGGCGCCTGGCGTTGCGCTTTACAAGCTTCGTGCCAAGCCGGAAATGGCTGAGGAAAATGTCAGGAAATCAATAGGATGAGCCAACCGAATGGGTCTGGCGCGGCTATGGCGAACGCCGGTCTGCCCTCCCATAGGCACGTTGCAAAAAAATCGTGCAGCGTAAGATTTGGTCATTTCAGCATGCCCGCGGCGGTGACCACGGACTGGGCGACTTCGGCGATCTTCTTGTTCTCGTTCATCGCCGTCTTGCGCAGCAAGCCATAGGCTGCGTCCTCGGTCAGGTTCTTCGCCGTCATGAGAATCCCTTTGGCGCGGTCAATCACCTTACGCTCCTCGAGCGCGCCACGCGCGCGCTCCAGTTCCTCCCGCAAACGGGCGACGAAGTTGAAGCGCGAAATACACAGATCGAGGATGTTGGCGATGCGCTCCTTGCGGAGCGCCCCGACGACATAGGCGGAAACGCCGGCATCGACGGCGGCCTCGGTCGCCGCCTTGTCGCTCTCGTCGACGAACATGGCGACGGGCCGCTTCACCGCCCGGCTCACCTCGAACATCTGCTCGAGCACGGCGCGGCGCGGCGTCTCGAGATCGATGACGACGACGTCGGGATCAAGTGCGCAGATGCGAGCGAGGAGTTGCGACGTTTCATCAAGGCGCACGATATGGGCGTGGCCCGCCTCGCGCAGGGCGTCTTCCAGGACCGCCGCCCGGATGGGATTCTCGTCGACGATGACGATCTTGAGCGAGGCTTGCATGGCGCAAGCGGCAATTTTCAAGCCTCGTGCCAAAGCCGCGCCGGACCCCGATTCCTGAGTTGCATCAGTTTGTTGCAGGTGCCGACCCGGCTGGCACCCGCGCACCCGTGGCGCAATCTTGGGCAACCGCGCCCACCGAGCATGCAGCCGGACGGCGCACCTTGATGTCCACAGGGGTGCTTTCCGCGCGCAGGCGAATCGCGCCCTTATTGGCGCGCCGATTGTCCCGGACGCCCTGCTGGCGCGTCGGCGCGGCGAAGAAGGCGCGGCCCGCATGCGCTTCCACGCGGATCTGCACGTCCACTCGAAATATTCGCGCGCGACGAGCCGGGATCTCGACCTCGAACACCTCGCCGCTTGGGCATGCCGCAAGGGCATCGGCGTGGTGGCGACCGGCGACTTCACCCATCCGGCCTGGTCCGCCGAGCTCAAGCAGAAGCTCGTGCCGGCGGAGCCGGGCCTCTACCGATTGCGCGACGACATCGAGCAGGCGATCGCGCAAACGCTGCCGGCTGCTTGCCGCGCGCCGGTGCGTTTCATGCTCGAGGTCGAAATCTCCACCATCTACAAGAAGGCCGACCGCACCCGCAAAATCCATCACCTGATCTACGCGCCGGATTTCGAGACGGTCGATCGCATGTCGGCGCGGCTCGCCCGCATCGGCAACATCGCGTCCGACGGACGGCCGATTCTCGGGCTCGATTCCCGCGATCTCCTCGAGATCGCGCTCGAGTCCGGTCCGCACGCCTATCTCGTGCCGGCGCATATCTGGACACCGTGGTTCGCGGCGCTGGGGTCGCAGTCGGGGTTCGACTCCATAACCGAATGCTACGGCGATCTCGCCGATCGGATTTTCGCGGTGGAAACCGGGCTGTCATCCGATCCGCCCATGAACTGGCGGGTGTCGTTCCTCGACCGCTATCGCCTCACGTCCAACTCCGACGCCCATTCCCCCGGCAAGCTTGGACGAGAAGCCACGACCTTCGACTGCGAGCTTGACTAT
>Ga0207665_10001511_pt1 | contig 15656 bp, 14 predicted proteins | sample LARL112metaG_FD_184351 | JGI IMG/M metagenome (GOLD analysis project Ga0207665, IMG submission 184351) | Corn, switchgrass and miscanthus rhizosphere microbial communities from Kellogg Biological Station, Michigan, USA - LAR L11-2 metaG... | ecosystem: Host-associated > Plants > Roots >...
GACCACCGAGGTTCTGCGGGCCGACCACCCGGGCGCTCATCCCAAGCTGGTCGCGGGCCGCCCGGTTGATGCCGTTGAGCATGGAGCCGCCGCCGGTCAGGACGAGACCGGCCTGCAGGCGATTCGTGGCGCCCGCGGCGGCCACCTCCTGCTGGACGGCCTCGAAGATCTCGTTCAGGCGGGCCTCGATGATCTGGGCGACCGTCCGCCGGGTGACCCCGTGGGCGACCTCCTCGCCGATGGAGGTGATCTGGACCACCTCGTCGGGGTCCACATCCACGGGCAGGGCGCTGCCCTGACGGAGCTTGAGGCTCTCGGCGACCTCCGGGGTCACCCGGAGGACGATCCCGAGGTCGCTCGTGATCGATTTGCCGCCCATCGGGATGGTCGCCGCGTGGGCGATCGAGCCATCGTGGAAGACCGCGAGGTCGGTGGTATCGCCTCCGATGTCGAGGAGGGCCACGCCAAGCTCGCGGTCCTCGTCGGTGAGCACCGCCTCCGCGGTCGCCAGCGGGGCGAGGACGAGCTCGTCGATCTCCACGCCCGCGCGCTGGACGCACTTCGTCAGGTTCTGCACGCCCGATTGCGAGGCGGTCACGATGTGCGTCTCGACCTCGAGCCGGACCGCGCTCATGCCGATCGGGTCGCGAACGCCCTCCTGCCCGTCGACGACGTACCCGCGCGGGATGACGTGCAGGATCTCACGGGTATTCGGGATCGAGACCGCGCGGGCGGCCTCGATCGCCCGGAGGGTGTCCTCGCGCGCGACGTCGCGGTGGTGCCCCGAGACGGCCACCATCCCCCGCGAGTTCTGGGAGCTGATGTGGTTCCCCGAGATGCCGACGAACGCCGACCGGACCTTGAAGCCGGAGAGGCGCTCGGCGGCCTCGACGGCCGACGTGACCGATTGCACCGTGCGGTCGATGTCGATGACCACGCCCTTGCGGAGCCCGTCGGACGGCGCCTGACCGAAGCCGATGACGTCGATGCCGCCGGTCCGCGAGACCTCGCCGATGAGGACGCACACCTTGGTGGTACCGACGTCGATGGAGACGAGGACGGTCTGCTCAGGCACTCGGCGCTCCTCGCGTCAGTCTCTCCCGGTCCCCACCCGCCGTGCTGCGCCGGCTCACAGGAAGTGTCGCCGGATGACCGCCACATTCTGGAATATCCGCCAGCCGAAAGCGAATAGCGCGACCAGATAGAGGTCGATCCCGAGGCGGTCGCCGAGGAACGCGAGCCCCGCGGCGAGCAGCGCGTTCGTATAGAAGCCCGAGAGGAAGATCCGCGTGTCGAAGTGACCTTCGAGCTCGGCCCGCAGCGCGCCGAGCAGCGAGTCGAGCGCGGCGAGGATACCGACCGCGGTATAGCGCGCGAGCTCGACCGGGAGATTGAGCTTCAGCGCAAGACCGAGCAGCACCCCGGCCAGCAGGCCGAGGAGCGGGAGCCACAACTTGGATTATTGGGGGCTGAAGACGATGCGATCCGGACTGCGCACGTCGACGTAGTCTAGCCGCCGGGTCGGGTTGTCCGAGAGCACTCGCTTCGCGTTCGCGAGCTTCTGCTCGAGGTCATCAGGGCTGCCGAAGCGGATCTCCCACCCCGCACCCGATCGCACCACAAGACCCTGGACCGCGTCGACGTGCACCTCTGGCTTCGTCGCATCCGCCCGGAGCTCACCGGGGGCGATCTGCGCGAGCCGGATCGCCCCGGCCACGACGGCCGGATCGACGCATCGCCCGCCGGACAGGGCGGCACACGTCCGTGTCGCGGGGCGATCGTCGACCGCGCGGATCTGCGGCGCGCCCTGTGGGTCGACCGATCCGAACAGCACGCCGTCCGCATCCACGTACCACTCGACGCCGCCGGCCACCCACCGTCCGACCGCGGCGCGCTCCACCAGGTCGACGTGCGCCACGTCGGGCAGTCCGATCCGGACCTGCGCATCGCGGACTGCGGCGAGGCGCAGGAGCGCCGCGCGGGCATCCGCGGCGCTCGTCGTGAACACCGGCCGGCCGACCAGCCCCGTGGCCGCGATCACCGCCGCGGCGGACACGTGCCGTGTGGCGCCGACCGACACGCTCGCGATGCGCGGTGTCCCCGAGAGCGCGATCGCAAGCACGCCGAGCGCGCACGCAGCAGCGAGCGCCGTCCAGCCGGTCGGACGGCGGATCGGCGGCAACCGCGAGCGGGCGGAGCGGCGCGAGCGACCGGAGCGGGCCCTAGCGACGCCCGTGCTCCCGATCGGCCAGGGCCCACCCCACGAGCCGCTCGACGAGCTCCGGGAAGGAGATGCCGGCGACACGCGCGGCCTTCGGCACGAGGCTGTTCGCGGTCATGCCAGGCATCGTGTTCACCTCGAGGACGACCATGCGGTCGCCCTGGGCGGGCGACCAGATGAGGTCCGTCCGGGAGATCGCCGTGCAGCCGAGCGCCCGATGCGCGCGCAGCGCGATGTCCTGCGCGCGCTTGGCGACCGCGTCGGGCACGCGCGCCGGACAGATCTCGTCCGACAGGCCCGAGTCGTACTTCGCGCGGTAGTCGAAGAACGCTCGCTTCGGCACGATCTCGATCACCGGCAGGGCCTGCAGATCGTGGTCGGGTCCGATGACCCCCACGGTGAGCTCGGTGCCGAATAGGCGCTCCTCGACGAGCGCGCGCCGGTCGTAGCGCAGCGCCTCGGTGATCGCCGCCGGGTAATCCTTCGCGTCGTCGACCATCGAGACGCCGACGCTCGAGCCGTTCTCCACCGGCTTCACGATGCTCGGCGGCGCGATCGACGGGCGGTCCGCCGGGCTCGATACGAGGACCCCGCGCGGGACGTCGATGCCGTTCGCCGCGAGCACGGTCTTCGCCATCGCCTTATCCATCGCGAGCGCGGACGCCAGGACCCCCGAGCCGGTGTATGGGATGCCGAAGGTCTCGAGCACCGCCTGGATCTTCCCGTCCTCGCCCCACGGTCCGTGGAGGGCGATGAACGCGACGTCGATCCCCTCGCCGGTGAGCGCACTCGACGCCGAAGCGAGCGCTGACGATCCGCGGTGCATCGAGTCTTGCATCTGCGCCGGCAGCTCGCGGTCGCGGTCGGGGAGCGCCTCCGCCGCCGCCGCGCCGCTCGCAAGGCGCGCGGCCATCGCCCGCTGCTCGTCGCTGAGCGCGGGGTTGTGGGCCATCAACGCGAGCGGGTCCATCATCACGACCTCGTAGCGGTCCTTGGGCAGCTGCTCGGCGATCTGCAGCCCGCTCGCGAGCGAGATCTGCCGCTCCGCCGACGCTCCACCGGCGAGGACGCCGACGCGGATCTTCTTCTCTGCCATCAGTCGTCCCACTCTCCCACGAGCTCGACCTCGGGGACCAGGTCGACCCCGAAGCGCGCCTTCACCTCGGCCTGGCAGCGGCGGATGAGCGCGCGGACATCGGCGGCGCTCGCCGTCCCGGAGTTCACGATGAAGTTCGCGTGCTTCTCGCTCACCATCGCGTCCCCGATGCGCGTCCCCTTCAGGCCGGCGGCCTCGATGAGCCGGCCGGCATGGTCGCCCGGGGGGTTGCGGAAGATCGACCCCGTATTCGGTTGCGCGAGCGGCTGCTTCGCGATGCGCTCGTTCGCGATCTCCTTGATCCGCCGCACGGCCGAGGCCCGGTCGCCCGGGTCGCCGTGGAACCGCGCGCGCACGACCATCGTCGGCGTGCCCTGCAGCGCGCTGGTGCGGTAGCTGTACGCGAGGTCGTCGAGGCTCGCGTTCCAGATGTCGCCGTTCAGATCGAGCAGGCGCGCATCGATGAGCGCGCTCGCGGTATCGGACCCGAACGCGCCGGCGTTGCCGTGGACGGCGCCGCCGACCGTACCGGGCACCGTCGCCATCCATTCGAGCCCGACGATGCCGTTGCGCGCGGCCGCGGCCGCGACGCTCGCGAGCGGCGTACCGGAGGCGGCGTCGAGCACGGTCCCGTGGACGGAGACGTCGCTCCACGTGTTCGCGAAGACGACGCCGCGGATCCCCGCGTCGGCGACCAGCAGATTGGTCCCTCCGCCGAGGATGAACATCGGGAGCTCCGCCTCGCGGGCGACCCGGACGGCGCCGACGAGGTCGTCCTCGCTCCGCACGCGTACGAAGTAGTCCGCCGGCCCGCCGATGTGCAACGACGTGTGCCGGCTCATCGGCTCGGCGCGCGCGCCGCCGAGCTCGTTCACGCCGGGCTGCCGGCGGCGAGCAGGGCGAGGAGCCGCTCGCCGACCGGGCGGATGTCCCCGGCTCCGAGGATGAGCACGACGTCCCCCGACCGCACGCGCGCTGCCAGCTCGCGTGCCGCCGTCTCGACGTCGGGCGCATACGTGCCGCGGGCCCGTGCGGCGAGCCGTCGCGCGTCACCGCCACCACCCTGCTCGCGGGCCGACGCGAACGTCTCGACGACCACGCGCTCGTCGGCCGTGCCGAGGGCCGCCTCGAAGTCGTCGAAGAACGCCGTGAGCCGGGAGGGCGTGTGCGGCTGGAACACCGCGAAGAGGCGACCGCCGCGACCGACCCGCGGCCGCACCGCCGAGATCGACGCGCGCAGCTCCGACGGGTGATGGGCGTAGTCGTCGATCACGACGACCCCGCCCGACTCGCCGAGCGGCTCGAGCCGACGGACGGTCCCGTTGAAGCCGTGGAACGCGTCGGCGGCGACCGACAGCGCGACGCCGCACGCGACCGCCGCGATCACCGCGGCCGACGCGTTGAGCGCGTTGTGGGTTCCCGGAAGCCGGAGCGTCACCCGCGCGCGGCCGGCCCGTCCCGCGAGCAGGAAGGTCTGCCCGACGCCGGTATCGACGCGGTCGCCCACCTGATAGTCGGCGCCCGCGCTCAGTCCGTAGCGCACCGTCCGCGCCGAGACCAGCGAGCGCGCGCCGGGATCATCGGCGCAGGCGACGAGCGTGGCGACCTGCGCGGCGAACGTCTTGAAGGCGCCGTCGTAGTCGGCCTTGGTCGGGAAGATATCGACGTGATCGTGCTCGACGTTCGTCACGATCGCGATCTCCGGCCGCAGCGCGAGGAACGTGCGGTCGTACTCATCGGCCTCGATGACGAGCGTTCGGTCGCGGCCGGCGTACGCGTTCGTGCCGAGGTCGCGCAGCGGCGCGCCGCAGATAAGCGATGCATCTACCCCGCCCGCGCGGAGGGCGGTCCAGGTCAACGCGGTGGTGGTGGTCTTGCCGTGGGTGCCCGCGATCGCGACGACCCGCTCGCCGCGCGCGAGCTCACGCCATGCGTCCTCGCGTTTCCAGACCAGGATCCCGGCGTCGAGCGCGGCGCGAACCTCGGGATTCGATCCGCCGTACGCGCTCGATCGCACCACCACGTCGGCGCCCTTGATGTGCGCGGCGTCGAACGATCGGTGCACGGTCGCGCCGTCGCGCGCGAGTGCTTCGGCGAGCTCCCAGCTGCCGGTGTCCGAGCCGCTGATCTGGTGCCCGCGCGCGAGCAGGATGCGCGCGACCGCGGACATGCCCATACCGCCGATGCCGACGACGTGGATCCGCACTAGGCGCACCCGCCCAGGGCGAGGACCGCGCGGGCGATCGTCAGCGCGGCTTCCGGCCGGCCGGCAGCCTTCGCGTTCGCGGCCATCCGCGCAAGCCGCACCGGATCGTCGAGCAGGCCGGTCACCACGGACACGAGCCGGTCGCCGTCGAGGTCGCCTTCCGCGAGGATGACGGCGGCGCCGAGGTCCGCGGCAGCGCGCGCGTTCGCGGCCTGATGCGCGTTCATCGCGGCCCCGAACGGGACCAGGACCAATGGCACGCCGAAGGCGAGCGGCTCGGCGATCGACGACGATCCCGCCCGGCCGACCACCAGATCGGCGGCGGCGAGCGCGGCGCCCATCTCGTCGTGGAGATATGCGTGCGGCTGGTAGCGCGGACGATCGGCCTCGGGCAGCAGCGCGCGGCTCGCCTGCGCCCGGGCGAGGTTCGCGGGCCCGGTGTGATGGATGACCGACGCCCGGCGCACGAGCCGCGTGAGCGCCGACTGCGTCGCCGAGTTGATCCGCTCGGAGCCCTGGCTCCCGCCGGTGATGAACACGACCGGCCCGTCAGCGGCAAGCCCGAGCGCGCGGCGACCCTCGGCCTTGGTCCACCGCAGGAGCGAGCCGCGGACCGGGTTGCCGGTCACGGTCGCGCGGCGGTGCGGGAGCGTCGACTGGGCGGGCGCGAAGGTCAGGCCGATGCCGGATGACCAGCCCGCGACCGCGCGCAGCGCGCGGCCGGGGATCGCGTCGCCGACCCAGAGGTAGATCGGCACGCGCAGCAGCCGAGCGGCGAACAGGACGGGCAGCGAGCTGAAGCTCCCGCTCGTGAGCGCGACCGCTGGCCGAAAGCGGATCAGCTGGATGAGCGCATCGATCGCCGCCACCGGCAGGAGGAGCGCGTGCCCGACGAGCGCGAGCCGGGAATCCGGATCGCGCAGTGACGGGAGCGGCGTCGCGTGGAACGCGATGCCCGCCTTGCGGGCGAGGTCACCCTCGAGACCGCGCCGTCCACCGATGAACCGCAGATCCACGGTCGTCAGCGCGGCGAGCGCCTCGGCCACCGCGAGCAGCGGGCTGACGTGCCCGGCGGTCCCTCCCCCGACGAGGAGGACCTTGCACCGGCGCCCGGTCGTCCGCGCGCGCGACCGCTTGCCGTCCAACGTTCAGCAGGATACCGACGGCAACGAGGCCGACGCAGATGGACGAGCCCCCGTACGAGATGAACGGGAGGGTGATGCCGGTCATCGGCAGGAGCGCCGCGACCACCGCCATGTTCACCCAGGCCTGGAACACGAGCCACACGGTCACGCCGGTCGCGAGCAGGGTGCCCGTGGCATCCGGCGCGGAGAGCGCGATGCGGACGCCCTTGAACGCGATCAGGAGGAACAGGACCACGACCGTGAGCGTTCCGAGCAGCCCGAGCTCGTCGCCGAGCACGGCGAAGATCGAGTCGGTGTACGGCGCGGGCAGGAACCCGAACTTCTCCCTCCCCGCCCCGAGGCCCTCGCCGAGCGGACCGCCGAGCGCAAGCCCGTAGATCGATTGGATGGTCTGGAACCCGGCGCCCTGCGGCTCGCTCCACGGATCGAGGAACGTCACCAGCCGCAGGAGCCGGTAGGGCTGCACGACCGCGACCGCGGCGACGCTGATCGTGGCCAGCCCACCGAGCGCCGCGAACTCGATCAGCCGGGCGCCGGCGACGAAGTACATCGTGAGGCCGATCGCGACGACCACGATCGCGGTACCGAGATCGGGCTCGGCGATGACCAGCCCCGCGACCACCGAGAGCAGCGCGACGAACGGCACGGTCACCGACCAGCGCCCGACGAGCTCGCGTTTCGCCGCGAGCCAGAACGCGAGATACATCACGAGCGCGAGCTTCGCGAGCTCGGCGGGCTGCAGGCCGGCGAACGACGAGATGCGCAGCCAGCGTGATGCCCCGCCGACGCGGGTCCCCACACCGGGCACGAGCACGACGGCGAGCAGCAGGATCGCGATCGCGAGCCCGGGGAGCGCGAGGCGCCGGTAGCGGTGGTAATCGACGCGCGCGACCACGAGCATCGCGGCGAGCCCGATCGCGACCCACGCGGATTGCTGGATGAGGAAGTAGCGGGGGTCGTCCTGCGCGTCGAGGGCCTTGATGCCGCTCGCGCTGTAGACCATCGCGAGCCCGATCCCGAGCAGCGCGAGGACGACCGAGAGGAGCATGAGGTCGTACCCGGTGTGGGTCGGCAGGCGCAGCCGCTTCATGCGCGCGCGCCCGCCTGCTCGCGCGCGGCGGCCCGGAAGATCTCGCCTCGCTCCTCGTACGAGGAGAACATGTCGAACGACGCTGCGGCCGGCGAGAGGAGCACGACATCGCCCGGCTTCGCGAGCGCCCGCGCCTTTCGGACCGCGTCCGGCAGGGTCGCGGCGCGCTCCACCGGCAGCGGCTTGCGCGCGGCCCCCGCCCGGTCGAGCGCGGCGCCGATCTCATCGGCCGCCTGCCCGATGAGCACCGCGCCGCGGGCGTCGCGGACGACGGCGCGCGCGAGCTCGGTGTAGTCCGCGCTCTTCGAGACGCCGCCGAGGATCACGACCGGTGGCCGGCCGTACGCGGTGAGCGCCGGGATCGTCGCGTACGGCGTCGTTCCCTGCGAGTCGTTCACGTACAGGACGCCGTCGGCCTCGAGCACGATCTCGAGCCGGTGCGGCAGGCCGGGGAACGAACGCAGGACCTCCGCGATGTCGGCGGGCGCGATGTCGTGGATGCCGCCCACGATCGCGGCGGCAAGTGCGTTCGAGACGTTGTGCCGGCCGGGGATGCGCAGCTCGCGCTCGCCGAGCAGCGGTGTGGTGGCCGGGCCGTCGACGAGCGCGAGCATGCCGTCGGGGTCGCGATACGCGCCGTGCTTCGGCCGCAACGACTGCGAGTACCCGCGGACCTGCGATGCCGCGCCGGTCTGCAAGGAGACGGTCGTCGGATCGTCCAGGTTCAGGACCGCGATGTCGCGCGGGCCCTGCCAGGCGAGGATGTTCCGTTTCGCGGCGACGTACGCGTCGCGCGTCCCGTGCCAGTCGAGGTGGTCCTCGAGGACGTTCGTGACGACGGCGACGTGCGGGCTGCGACCGAGGGTGTCGAGCTGGAAGCTCGAGAGCTCGAGCACGACGATGTCGTCCGCCGCGATCGTCGGGACGAGGTCGATGATCGAAGTACCGATGTTCCCGCCGGAGACGACGCGCCTCGGGCCGTGCTCGAGGATGCGCGTGATCAGGCTGTACGTCGTGCTCTTGCCCTTCGTCCCGGTGATGCCGACGATCGGCGCCGGGCAGAGCCGGAAGAACAGCCCCATCTCGGTGAGCACCGGGATCCCGCGTTGGAGCGCGCGCTGCACCGTCGCCGAGCGCGGACGGACCCCCTGATTGATGAACACGAAATCCGGGTCGGCGAGCGCGGCATCGTCGCTCGACGGCCCGAAGATGAGCTCTGCCGGTGTGTCGCCGAGCCGCCCGATGCCTTCGCTCAGCTGCTCGCGCGAGAGCGGATCGCTGATCGTGACCTGCGCGCCGTTCGCGACGAGGAACCGCGCGATGCCGGCGGTCGCCCGGCCCTTTCCAAGCCCGATGATCGTGACCCGTCTGCCTTGGAAGTCGGCGGGGCCGACGTCGGGGTCGAAGACGCTCGTCATCGCGGCCGTCCGATGATGCCGAGCCCGGTGCCGTTCTGGCCCTTGTCGCCGCGATAGCTCCACACGTCTGCGCCGCCGCTCTGCGTGCACACGTCGCAGCGTTCGATGGTCCGGACGCCGGCCTGCTCGAGCTGCTGCGCGTTCGCGGACCACAGGTCGAACACCGGGCGGCCGTCCGCGCCGGCGAACAGGACGTCGGCGCTGTCCGCGCCGAGCCGCTCGCGGATGGTCGCGGCCCGCGTGTCGTCGATCACGTAGCAGCACGGGCCGATCGACGGCCCGATGGCCGCGACGAGCCGCGCGGGGTCCGCGCCGTTCCGGACGAGCGTCTCCACGAGCCGCACCGCGATTCGCTTGCTGGTGCCCTGCCAGCCGGCGTGCGCCGCGCCGACCGGGCCGGCGGGATCGGCGACGAGGATCGGGACGCAATCGGCGGCGGCGACCCCGAGCAACAGGCCCGGCATCGCCGTCCACATCGCGTCGGCCTCCGGCCAGGGCGTCCCGACGTCATCGGCGCGCACGACCGTGTCGCCGTGGACCTGCTTGAGGCGGACCACCCGGTCGAACCCGAGCCGCTTGGCGAGGGCCTCGCGATTGCGGTCCTGCTCCTCGAGCGCGTATACGCCGCCGGCCATGCTCCCGAGCGCGCGGGTGGTGAAGCCGGCGGTGAGGCCGAGCCGCCCAAGGGCGGGTGACCGGAGGATCCCGTCGCGTTCGACCCAGGTGTCCTCGAGCAGGGTCATGTCAGCGGCGTCGCGAATGCGAGGATCGCGGCGGCGATCCCGGCGACCGCTCCAACGAGCCAGAACCGGATCGTGACCTTTTCCTCGGGCCAGCCGAGCAGCTCGAAGTGGATGTGGAACGGGTCCATCCGGAAGATTCGTTTACCGCGCAGCTTGAAGCTACCGACCTGAAGGATGACGGAGATGGTCTCGGCCATGAAGATCAGGCCGGCGATCGGCAGCAACAGGATGAATCCGGTGGTCAGCGCGACGGTGGCCAGCGTCGCGCCGAGCGCGAGCGCGCCGGCGTCGCCCATGATGTATTCCGCCGGATGCGCGTTGAACCAGAGGAACGCGAGCACCGCCCCGACGATCGCCGCGCAGATCACGACCAGCCACGGGAACCCCCGGGCCGCGGCGATGAACGCGAATGACAGGAACGCGAATACCGACGTCCCTCCGGCCAGGCCATCGAGGCCGTCGGTCAGGTTCACCCCGTTCGAGGTCGCGATGATCGCGATGATCGCGATCGCGACGAACAGCGGCGCGCCGATCTCCACCGCGCCGACGAGCGGCACGAACACGCCGGTGATCCCGAAATGGCGCTGGATGTAGATCGCGGCGACGACCGCGACGACAAGCTGCCACACGAGCTTGTGCCGTCCGCGGATGCCGAATCCGTAGACGACGTTCACGTAGTCGTCGATGGCGCCCAGGATGCCCACGGCGACGAACGCGCCGATGGGCACGATCGTCTGCGCGATGAAGTCACCGCGCTGGGGATCCTGCAAGACGGCAAGGACGAACAGCCACAGTGCGACCGTCACGGCGATGAACAGCACGCCGCCGAGGGTCGGGGTGCCCTGCTTCGCGTAGTGCGACTGCGGTCCTTCGCGCCGGATCTGCTTTCCCATCCGCAGCTTCCGCATGAGCTTGATGTAGGGGCCGCCGAGGACCAGGCCGATGAGGAACGCTCCGAGGAGGACGCCGAGCGCAAGGACAGCCACTAGGTCCTGGCCTCCGGGCGGACGAGCTCGTCGGCGAGCTTGTCGAGCGCCAGGCCGCGCGAGGCCTTGATCAGGACGGTGTCGCCGGGCTTCAGGAGCTGCCGCAGCCTGACCAGGGCCTCGCCGCCGTCGGCGGCCCGCTGCACGTCGCGCATTCCGTTGCGCTCGGCCGCCGCGGCGATCGTTCCGGCGAGCTCGCCCACCGCGACGAGCACGTCGGCGCTCTTCGCGACGTCTGCGCCGACGGCCTCGTGCGCGCCGACCGAGAGGCTGCCGAGCTCGAGCATGTCGCCCAGCACCGCGACCCGGCGCCCGCGCACGTCGCGCAGCACGGCGAGCGCGGCGTGCACCGCCGCGGGGCTCGCGTTGTACGAATCGTCGATGACCACGAGGCCGGCGGCGCGGCGCACGCTCATCCGGTGGGCCGGCCGCTCGAGCGTCGCGAGGCCGAGGGCCGCCTCATCGAGCGGCACGCCGAGCACGACCGCCGCGCCGATCGCCGAGAGCGCGCTCACCAGGAGGTGCCGCCCGGGAAGCGGCAGGTGTGCATCGGCCCGCTCGCCGGATGCGTGCACGACGAAGCGGGTGCCCTCGAGCCCACCGTCGCGGATGTCGGTGGCCCGGATCTCAGCGTCCGGCGACTCGCCGTAGAGCACCACGCGCGCCCGCGTGCGCCCAGCCATGCCGCGCACGCGCGGGTCGTCGGCGTTGAGGAGCGCGACCCCATCCTCGGGCAGGGCTTCGACGAGCTCGGCCTTCCCGCTCACGATCGCCTCGACGTTGGGAGTGCGCGCGAAGTGGACGGGGATCTCCGGGATGGTGGTGACGATGCCGACGCGTTGGCGCACGAGCCGCGAGAGATCGGCGATCTCGCCGGGTACGTAGAACCCGAGCTCGATGACCGCGACCTCGTGGGTCGGTTCCTGGCGGAGGAACGTGAGCGGCACACCGATCTCGTTGTTGAACGAGGCGAGCGTCCGCAGCACGCGGAAGCGGGCGCCGAGCGTCGCAGCGGTCGCCTCCTTCGTGGTCGTCTTGCCGACGCTGCCGGTGATGGCGACCGCGGGGATCGGCCGATCGTCGCGCACCGCATCGGCGATCGCGCGGAGCGCGTGCAGGGCGTTCGGGACCTGGACGAGCACGGCGCCGTCCGGGACCTCCGGAACGTCGCGCTCGACGACGGCCGCCGCCGCGCCTCGCGCGAGCGCGTCACGGACGAAGTCGTGGCCATCGCGCTGATCGCGGAGCGCGAAGAAACACTCACCACGTGCGATCAAGCGAGAGTCGTAGGCGCCGCCGATGAATCGCAGCACGGGGTCGGGGCTGCCGCGCACCACCCGGCCGCCGCTCGCGGCGAGGAGTCGTTCGAGCGTGAACAACGCCGTCGATGCTAGGGCTCCGCCGATCTTTCAGGGCTTGCGATCCGGCTGGATCCGCGCGTAACGGAGGATGTCCTGCGCGATGCCCTTGAACGCGTCCGTGGCGGTCACCGTGCCGAGCAGCTTCGAGTCGGGCTTCTCGAGGACGACGAGCACCACGTACTGCGGATCGTCGGCCGGAAAGAATCCCGCGAACGAGCTCACGTACTGATCGTCGACGTAGCTGCCGTCGGGGCCGGCGATCTGAGCCGTGCCGGTCTTGCCCGCGACGCTGAAGCCCGGGATCGCGGCGTTGTGCGCGATTCCCTCGTCGACCGTGCCCAGCAGCATGCCGCGGAGGGTCGCGGCGGTGTCCGGCGTCACGACCTGGCTCACGGCGACCGGCGCGGTGCGGTGCTCCCCGTCCGCATCGCGCCGGCTCGCCACGACGTAGGGCCGGTAGAGCGTCCCGCCGTTCGCGATGGCCGCGTAGGCCATCGCGAGCTGCAGCGGCGACACGCTCACGCCCTGTCCGAACGACGCCGTTCCGACGTCGACCGGGTACCACTCGGCGAGGGGACGCACGGTGCCGCTCACCTCGCCGGCGAGGTCCACTCCGGTCGGCTTCCCGAAGCCGAACCGCGAGAAGTACTCGGAGAGGCGCTGCGCGCCGAGCTTCTGGCCGACCCACGCCGCCCCAGCGTTCAACGACCGCTCGAGGATCTGGGTCACGGTCGTCGGGCCGTACGCCTTGCCGAGGGCGTTGTTCAGCCTGCGCCCGCCCACGATGGCGTAGCCGACATCGTTGTACTGATCGGTCGGCTTGACGACCTTCTCGTTGAGCGCAGCCGCGATGGTCACGGCCTTCATCGTCGATCCCGGCTCGTACGGCCAGGCGATCGCGCGATCGCGAAGCGCCTCGGGATCCGCGACCCGGACCGCGGCCGGGTCGTACGTCGGCGCGGAGGCGAGCGCCCGGATGGACCCGTCGGTCGGATCCACGACGAGGACCGAGCCACTCGTCGCGCGCTCCTTCTTCATCGCCGCGGCGAGCTCACGTTCGGCAGCGGTCTGCGCGACGAGGTCGATGCTGAGGGTCAGGTCGACGCCGTTCCGCGGTGCGACGGCCTCGCGCAGTCCGACCGCAAGATCGCGGTTCGCCGGATCGCGCTCGACGACCAGGCGGCCATCGGTCCCCCGCAGCTGCGCGTCGTAGTAGCCCTCGATGCCGGTGACACCAACTCCGTTGTCGTTGACGAAGCCGAGCACCGACGCGCCGATCGCGTCGTTCGGATACAGGCGCTTCGGCTCGTTCTGGAAGCCGAGGCCGGGGATCTTCAAGGCGGCGATCGCGTTGGCCGTCGCCTCCGGGAGCCAGCGCTGCACGTAGAGCCACTCGGCGCCCGAATCGAGCGCCGCGCGGATCGGTCCGGGATCGCGGCCCAGGAGCACCCCGAGCGCCGCCGCGGCGCGGTCCTTGTCCGGGATCAGCTTCGGCAGGGCATAGAGCGAGCGGAGCTCGACGGTGGTCGCCAGGATCGCGCCGTTGCGATCCCTGATGACGCCGCGGTGCGCCGCGACGACGAGGTCGCTGCGGACCTGGTCCTGGGCGCGAGCGAGAAGCTCGGCCCGGCCGAACGTCTGCCAGTACGCGAGTCGGCCGGCGAGCACGAGCGACGCGACGGCGAACAGCGCGAACAGCAGCCGGAGACGCCGGGGTCGTACCGTCTGCACCCTTCCTCCGTCGCGCGCGAGCTTGGCTAGCGCTTCGCGATGAGCGGTTGCGCGGGGATCACCGGAACGTAGCGGGCGCGGACCATACCGAGACGCTGAGCATCGGTCGCGATGCGCGCGGGCGAGTCGAGCCGCGCGCTCTGGACCTCGAGGAGCGAGTTCTGCCGGCGCAGCTCGTCACGCTGGGCCGCAAGCTGCTGCACGTCGTACCCGGCGACCGAGAGCGCCGTCGTCTGTGACACGTACACGAGTGCGAGCGCGAAGCAGAACACGATCGCCGCGATGGCCGCGCCGAAGATCCGCAGATCCCACGACGAGGCTCTGACCGCGCGACGGACCGCAACGCGCCCGGCGGGGATTGCTGAGACAGCGCGTCGGGAGCGGCGGGCTTTGCCCGCCGCGGACGTGCCCCCGTCAAAAGCGCGGCGGGCTTTGCCCGCCGCGGACGTGCCCCCGTGAAATGGCGACGCGGAAACAAGCCGGACCGCTTGGGACGCGATCACGAGCCGAGCTTCTCGGCGACGCGAAGCCTGGCGCTGCGGGCGCGCGGGTTGCGCATCGTCTCGGCGTCAGCCGCCATCAACGGCCGACGAGAGACGACGCGCAAACCCGCGCGGTGACCGCAGACGCAGGTGGGGAGGTGGGGAGGACAGATGCAATCGCGCGATTCACGGACCATGAACTGCTTCACGGCACGATCCTCGAGCGAGTGGAAGGAGATGACCGCGAGCCGGCCACCGGGACGAAGGACCGACACGGCGGCCTCGAGGCCGCGAGCGAGGTTGCCGAGCTCGTCATTCACGGCCATGCGGAGCGCTTGGAACACCCGGGTGGCCGGGTCGATCTTGCCGGGGCGGCGCGTCTTCACGCCCGCGACGAAGCGGCCGAATTCGTCCGCGGCGATGAACGGCCCCCGGGCCCGGCGGCGGACGATCGCGCCGGCGACGCGCGCGGCCTCGGGCTCCTCACCGAGCTCGGCGAAGATCCGCCGGAGGTCGCGCTCTTCCCAGGTGTTCACCAGGTCGGCCGCCGTGAGCGGAAGGCGCGGGTCGGACCGCATGTCGAGGGGTCCGGACGCGCGAAAGCTGAAACCGCGGGAGTCGTCGGCGAGCTGGATCGACGAGAGGCCGAGATCGAGGAGGACGCCATCGATGCCGATGAAGTCGTGCTCGCGGGCCACGTCGGCGAGATCCGAGAAGTTGGCGTTGACGAGTACGGCGCGATCGTCGAAGCGCGCCAGCTCCCGTCGCGCGATCGCGAGAGCCGCAGGGTCGACGTCGAGCCCGAGAAGCCGGCCATCCGGCGCGGTGGCGTCGAGAAGGGCGCTGGCGTGCCCCCCACCGCCGACCGTGCCGTCGAGGAAGCGGCCACCTTCATCGGGAGCAAGCTGGGCGAGTACTTCGGCCAGGAGAACCGGCTCATGAGCCCTCCCATCGCTAGATCCCGAGGTCCGCGAGGCTGTCGCTGATCGACCCTTCGACCTGGGCGAGGCGGGCGTGCCACCGGTCGGGCTCCCAGAGCTCGAGCCGGTCGTTCGCGCCGATGACGATCGCGTCGCCCGTGAGCCCCGCGTACTGGCGGAGATGCGCGGGGATGCTGATCCGGCCTTGGGTGTCGAGGTCCGCTTCGTGCGCTCCCCCGACGAGGAAGTGGACGAAG
>Ga0207665_10001512_pt1 | contig 15655 bp, 12 predicted proteins | sample LARL112metaG_FD_184351 | JGI IMG/M metagenome (GOLD analysis project Ga0207665, IMG submission 184351) | Corn, switchgrass and miscanthus rhizosphere microbial communities from Kellogg Biological Station, Michigan, USA - LAR L11-2 metaG... | ecosystem: Host-associated > Plants > Roots >...
ATTCTGGTGGCGAGAATCGGCGAGGGCTGGTGCTTTTTCGCAAACGCGGTCAGCTACATAGCCGTGCTTCTCGGGTTGCTGATGATGCGTGTACAGTCCCGAACTGAACATCCCAGCGGTTCTCCTGTGGCGCACATCATCGAGGGATTCCGTTGGGTGCGAAATACGGCGCCGATCTGGGCGCTACTGCTGTTGCTGGGCCTGGTGAGCCTGGTGGCGATGCCCTACACGGTGCTCATGCCGATTTTCGCCGATCGTATTCTGTCCGGCGGAGGAGGACATCTTGCGGTCTTGATTGGTTCACACGATCTCGGCGCGGTGCGGCTTGGAACTTTGATGGGGGCAACCGGAGTGGGAGCGCTCCTTGGAGCTCTAACGCTGGCTACTCGCACTGGCGTCCATGGCTTGGGCCGCTGGGTGACGTTTTCCTGCGCCGGCTTTTCAATCGGGTTAATTCTGTTCTCGCTGTCACGGAATTTCTGGCTCTCGACGGCACTGCTCGTCCCCATAGGGTTCTGCATGATGTTGCAGATGTCATCTTCGAACACGCTAATTCAGGCCATGGTGCCCGATAACTTGCGGGGGCGCGTCATGTCCGTGTATTCCATGATGTTCATGGGCATGGCGCCTTTTGGCGCACTGCTGGGCGGGGCGGTTGCCGACCGGCTGGGTGCACCCTTGGCGGTCAGCATGGGGGCGGTCGCGGGACTTGGAGGCGCGGCAATCTTTGGCTTGCGCCTGCCAAAGATCCGGGGTGAAGCACGGCGGCTGATTGTCGCGCAGCAAATGGTGGGGGGAGAACCTGCACAGGAGATGAGCGCTCCCGCAGTGGAAGATTGACGGCCAACCACCGCCACAATGGAATGATTCCCCGATCGCCCGGCGACTCAATGTGAGCTGTGGTGGAGGAGATCGCGGAGAAAATCAATCAGCGGAGTTTGCGCAATAGGCATGCGCATGAAGGTGAGCACCAGCATTATCAGCGCGAACCCAGCCAGGACACGTCGGCCAGGGTTGATGTCTGGCCACTCGGGAACCGGAGGATGGCGCATGGCCACAATGCGCAGCAGCACGGCCCAGATCAGCCAGCCTGTCCACGCGAAAATGCCCAGCGGAATGAGCGCCGCGATGGTTAAGCGCGAAACATTTTTGTGCGCACTTGGTGCAACTGCGAAAACAATGTGGCCGCCATCCAGTTGTCCGCCGGGAAGAAGATTGAGGGAAGTGGCAAGCATTCCGACCCATGCAGCAATCGCTACGGGATGCAGGTAGATCCTGGCCAGCGAAACTCCTGCTAGCGCCGGTGCGCTGCCGGTGGCAACCAGGAGTTTGTGCACCAAACTAAAAATCAATGGGTATCCGAGCTCAATGTCTGGCGGTACTGTGTGCAACGGCGCAACCTGTGAACGTCCGAAAGAAAGAACCAGGACGACGAGCGCAACCACAAAGCCGGCAATTGGTCCGGCAATGCCGATATCGAAAAGTATCTTGCGAGAACGCAGCGGAGAGCGAATGCGGATGAATGCACCCAAAGTTCCTATGAGGGTCGGAAAAGGAATGAAGAAGGGAAGCGTCGCAGCAACCCGGTATTTCACGCAATACAAGTAGTGCCCCATCTCGTGGGCGAGAAGAATCAGCAGCAGCGTTAGCGAAAAGGGAAGACCTAAGAGCAGATGATGCCCACGCACCGCCCACAGGAGCGGGAAATATCCGCCCACGTACATTTGGAATGGCGGCAATCCATGCATGAAATTCCATTGCAGGCGCGAGCCTACAACCAGGGTCGTAAAAAAAGTTGCCAGCAGCAGCAGGACGTGCAGCCAGTACTTGTGCCGCGGCGGCCGGACGTAGATGACATGGGGAGTGCTGGGCGAAAGCACCTCGCCGTTGACGAGAATTTCTGGGGAATCGTGGTCTGGCATTGCTGCTTTATTTGGATTCAAACACAGGAGCTTTAGCACTTAGCATTTCGTCGAACCGGGTCTTTAGCCAGTCAGGTGCTAAGTGCAACTCCAAAGTACGATCGGGAATTTAGGCTCGACGAGGAGGGCTATTCGATCGACTGCAACTCCTTGCCCGGCTTGAAGCGAACCGCCTTGCCCGGCGGAATGGAAACTTCGGCCCCGGTGCGCGGATTGCGACCGATTCCTGTCTTACGCGGGCGAACATTGAACACGCCAAATCCCCGCAGCTCAATGCGATCGCCCTTGGAGAGCGAGCGCTTCATGCTCTCGAAAACCGTCTCCACCGCCATTTCAGCTTTGGTCTTAGTAATGCCAGTGCGGTTGACGACCTCATTAATGATGTCGAGTTTAATCACGTTCGCCTCTTCGCGCAGGAGTTTTGGATGCGATTCAAGTGATTGATGCTAAGAGAGATATGGAAGATTGTCAACGGCATGGCAAGGTTCCACTTATGTCTTGCCATGGATAGCAGCTCCTGAATCGCTCAGGCTATCTGCGGGAAAAAGCGTCATTTGCAGAGGCACCCATAAATATGGGAGTATATAAGTGTGAAGACTACGCTGGAAATTCCGGATAAGGTGTTTCGCCGCGCGAAGTCGAAGGCTGCGGAACAAGGAATACCGTTGCGTCAGTTTGTAACTGAAGCGGTCGAGGAGAAATTGCAAGCGTCTTCGGGCAGAGGCCAGAAACCCTGGATGAAGCATGTAGGCAAGCTGAAGGATCTGCACCAAGAAACTGAGCGGATCAACGAAGTCATCGAGGGCGCCTTCGAACACATCGACCCGGAGATGTGGCGCTGATCCTGGATACGAATGCGATCTCGGCGGTTGCGGATCATGATCCAGCCGTGGTTGCGATCCTCGCACATGCCGATGAAATGTCGCTTCCGGTTTTGGCTATAGGTGAATATCGGTATGGCATTTCGCAATCGCGTCACAAGGCGCGATATGAGAGCTGGCTGGAAGGTTTGATTCTCGACTGCAGGGTTCTGGATGTGGATGAAGGAACAACTCGCCAGTATGCGGGGATCAGACTCGAGCTGCGAAGCCTCGGCAAGCCAATCCCAACCAATGATTTGTGGATTGCGGCGCTCTGCCGTCAACACGGCTTATCGCTGTTGAGCAGAGACCGGCACTTTGATTTTGTGCCAGGAATACAGCGGGTAAATTGGTGAGCCTCAGCTTGCTGCCACTTCCTCCAGCAGCTTCTGATCGATATCAAAGTTCGCGTGGACGTTCTGCACGTCGTCGTGCTCTTCGAAGGCTTCGATCAAGCGAATCATAGTGGCGGCCTGCGATCCTTCGAGCTTGATGTAGTTTTGCGGAATCATGGTGACGGAGGCGGAGACGGGTTCGATTCCGGCCTTCTTCACGGCCTCGAGCACGGCTTCATACGCCGAAGTCTCGGTCAACACTTCCCAGTTGTCGCCGTCATCACGCAGATCGTCGGCTCCGGCTTCGAGCACGATGCTCATCAGATCGTCTTCTTTGGCGGCAGTTTTCGCGATGACGATGTCGCCCTTCTTGTGGAACAGATAGGCGACGGCGCCGGCTGCGGCCATGTTGCCGCCGTTCTTGCCGAAAGCGTGGCGAATTTCGCTGACGGTGCGATTGCGGTTGTCGGTGTTGATGTCGAGCAGGATGGCGACGCCGCCGGGGCCGTAGCCTTCGAGCTGAAATTCTTCGTAGGTCGCGCCGGGAAGTTCGCCGGTGCCGCGCTGGATGGCGCGTTTGATATTGTCGGCAGGCATATTTTCTGCCTTGGCCGCGGCAATTGCGGTGCGCAAGCGCGGATTCATATCCGGATCCCCGCCGTTCTTAGCGGCAATAGCGATTTCCTTGATGAGGCGGGTAAAAATCTTGCCGCGTTTGGCGTCGAGTGCGCCTTTTTTATGTTTGATTGTCGCCCATTTTGAGTGGCCGGACATGGGTATACCTCATGCTCTCTGGACTTGGTTGGCGCTGAATTCGCTGCTCTGGACCCGCCCGCGCGAGGGAGACATTTGCCGCCTCGGTGCCTGAATTCCTGCAGGCGAACACAGATTATAGCACGGTAAATTTCGGCCAAGAGGCCCGACTGGAGGCGAGTTGTAATCCGGCAACGTTGTACCACGGATTGCGAATTTTACGTTCGGTACACAACCTACTTAGCCCTGACCTCGGTATAATTGCCCTACGGTGGGCACTTTTGCGCTTTCTGCAAGTGCCCAGATGGTTCCTTTTTCGCGTCGAACCGAGGAAGCAAGACTTCATGAAGCGGCTTCGCTTTCCATTTTTCGCATTGGTCGCCGGCGCTTTTGTTCTGTTCAGCGGCACCCCGGTCGCTGACGGCCAACTGCATTGGTCATTGCGAAAAGAGCCAATTCAGTTCCGTCTGATTGCGCTGGCGGTTTCGTATCCGCGATCTTCCTTTTTTGCCAATGACGAAGTGTTCGTGGCTGAGCAGGAACTCGCCAATCAGGAGAGCCGGTTTATCAAACTGGTCTACGACTTTCTTCCATATCAGTCGCCGCTTTCGAGCTACGGGCTGAATTACTCATTACTGCACGTAGTCCGCGCGGTCCGCGATACTGGCTGTGACGAGAGCCTTTGGCAAATGCGCACTCTCAAGCCGACGCCACGGCGTTCGATGACCGAAAGCATGCGATGGAGGTACGCCCAGTACTCGCCTATCGCAGATCTAGATTTTCGTCAGGCACGGCTGCGCTGTTACCGCACCACGTCGGATGATTACGAGAAGTCGTTGCGTGCGCCTACCAACGAGATTCCGTACTAAATTAACCGCCAGATTCTTCAATCTAGCGGAGCGCAGAAATTTCAGCGCGCATTAGGTCAGCAATGGTTTCGCGATTGCGGATGACCTTCGCGGATTTTCCGGTAACCAGCACCTCCGCGGGGCGAGGGCGCGTGTTGTAGTTCGATGCCAGAGACATTCCGTACGCGCCGGCGTCAAGGATCGCGAGAAGATCGCCTTCATTCATTGTCGGCAACTCACGGCCGCGGGCGAAAAAATCTCCTGACTCACATACCGGACCGACTACGTCCACGACCTCCTGGCGAGAACCGCTGACCTGCGCTGGAACGATCTGATGCTCGGCTTGGTAGAGCGAGGGTCGGATCAGGTCGTTCATGGCCGCGTCGACGATAACGAATGTTTTTGCGCCATTTGTCTTCTTGTATACAACGCGAGTGAGCAATACGCCCGCCGGGCCGACGAGGGAACGTCCGGGCTCGAGGAGAAGCTTGACCCCAAGGCCCCGCAGCGGGCGCGTAATCGCTTGCGCATAGTCATTGACGCGCTCTCGGAAGTCCTCCGACGGCGCCTGATAATTAATTCCCAGTCCCCCTCCGGCGTCGACATATTCGATGCTGTGGCCAGCAGTGCGAAGCTGTCGCACGATATCGGCAACCCGCTCCATGGCCGCAGAGAACGGCGCGAAATCCATTATCTGCGAACCGATGTGAACGCTCACCCCAGCTGCGCGCAAGTATTTCAATTGGGATGCTCGCGCATACAGTTCCAACGCCTGATGCAGCGGCACCCCGAATTTGTGCTCATGCAGGCCCGTCGAAATATAAGGATGAGTGTCGGCGGGAACGTCGGGATTTACCCGGAACGCAATGCGCGCGGTTTTTTTCAGCCGGGAGGCACAAGCGGCGAGTGCGTCAAGTTCGGATTCACCTTCCAGATTGAAGAGCAGGATACCGGCTCGGAGGGCGGCGTCCATCTCGGCGGCGGTTTTGCCGACCCCGGAAAAAACAATTGTGTCCGCCGAGCGGCGTTTAGATCGCAGCACCCGCTGCAATTCGCCGCCAGAGACCACATCAAAGCCACAGCCCAGTTTCGCCAACAAGCGAAGAATACTCAGATTGGAATTGGCTTTGACCGAGTAGCAAATGGTATGGTCGACGGCTCGAAACGCGTGATCGAAAGCAAGGACCCGTTCGCGAATCGCTCGTGAAGAGTAAATGTAAAGGGGTGTTCCAAAACGATCGGCCAATTTCGCAACCGGCACTTGTTCGCAACACAATGACCTTTGATCGCCGCCAGAACGATAGGCAAATCCGGGAGGACGCTGTGCCGGCTCGCTCACTTGCGCGGAGACGCACTCGCTTTCACTTTGATGGCGACCACGGTCTGATCATCGAATGTCTCGACGCCCGAGGCATGCTCGGTCACCGCTTTGAAAATTGATTTCACCATGGATTCGGCGGAATTCCCGGCACATCCATTGACGACTTTTTCCAGCCGGGTGCGCCCGAACAGATCTCCGGCCTTGTTGGTGGCGTCGAGAATTCCATCGCTGAAGAAAACGAAAATATCGTTGGGTTCGGCCTGAAAAGTGAATTCATCGTATTCAGCATCATCGAACAAGCCCAGCGGCAAACCTGTTGCTTCGATCAGTTGCGTCTTGCCATTGTGGCAGTACATGGGACGTGGCAGACCGGAATTGGCGACTTGCAGGGTGCGGCTGTCGTCGTCCCATAGCGCGTAAATAAGCGAGACAAATTGGGCATCGACGCGTCTTTCCGAAAGCGAATAGTTCAGCGCTGCCAGCATCTCCGCCGGGGCAGGCTCAATGGGAGCGTGTGATCGCAAAATGCCGCTCACCAGCGCGGCATAGATTGCAGCCGGCGCGCCCTTCCCGCTTACATCACCAATAGCAATCGCAGTGCGTGAGTTTGAGTAGCCGAGAACGTCGTACAAATCTCCGCCAATTGCGCGGGCGGGAGAAAACTTCGCAGCGATCTCCAGATTTCGCAGCTTGGGTAGTACCGGAGGCAACAAGCGGAACTGAAGCTCCCGCGCCGCGGCCATGTCGCGTTCCAGTCGGCGCTCTTGACGGGCGATTTGCTCATAAAGGCGCGCGTTCTCAATGGCAATCGCAATTTGTGCCGCTAGTGTCGTAATGGTGCGTTGATGATCGTCAGTGAAGAATCCGCGTTTGGTGTGCTCGAGATCGAGAACGCCGATAACGTTGTCGTTGTATATCAGCGGAACCGCCAGCTCAGAGCGGGTTTCAGGATTGGTTTCGATGTAGCGCGGATCTTTCTTTACATCGCGCACCAGCACCGCCTGCTTCTCCTGCACGGCATGACCGACGATGCCTTTACCGAGGGGCACATCGTTCTTAAGTTGAATATTCTCCTGGAAGCGCAGCGAAAAACGATGTTGCAGAGTTTCTCCGGCAGAATCCAGCAAAAGGATGCTGAACATCTGGTAATCGATCAGGCGGCTCAGCAGTTCGCCGATGCGCTTCAGCAATTCGTCAACGTTGAGAATAGAGGTGAGTTCGCGCGCGATTTCGTTCAGTAGCACCAGCGTTTTTGCCTGCCGGCTCAAGCGCGTGTAGAGGCGGGCATTCTCAATTCCTATTGCCATCCGCGACGCGATCAGCGTCAGCAGTCGCTTGTGTTCCTCGGTGAAATGATTGGTCTGAGGTGACTCAATATCAATCACACCAATGACGCGATTCTTGACGATCAGCGGCACCGCCAGCTCTGAGCGAACATTGGAGATCGCAGAGATATAGCGCGGATCTGCCGATACGTCTCCCACCAGCACTGCTTCGCGCCGTTGCGCGGCAGTTCCGGTCACACCTTCTCCGACCTTAACGCGAACTCGCTCAGCAGTCTCCGGCGAATATCCCAGGCTGAAGCGAAAGTAAAGCTCCTGGGTCTTCTCATTCAGCAGCAGAATGCCGAAAATCTCGTAATCGATGACTTTGCGAACGAGTTCGGCGACGCGGCGAAGCGTCGTATCCAGGTCCAGCGTGGTGTTGACCACGTCGGCTACCTCGAGCAACAGAGGGTCAATTCGGGTTTGCACTTCAGTTTGAACCGCGGCTTCCACCTATCAATGATATCAGCCAGACTTCACGGACTATTTGCTACCTCGGCTCCAGGTAGGGTCTCGCGCTTCGCGCCAATCGATGGAACTGCAGGACTGGAACAAACCTTCCGGCACGGAGACACATCGAAACCCCCAACTGCCGGAGGGCAAAGGTGTCCAATTCAGACCTGACTTCTATTCTGTTCATTCTCTTGCTTCTAGTCGGATTGGCACAGTTGCTGGGTTACGCTTTCGCCAAGTTGCGCCAGCCCAAGGTGGTGGGCGAAATCCTGGCCGGGGTGGTCCTGGGCCCGGCGCTGCTCGGAAGGCTGCCGTTGGCGTCAAAACTGATGGAAGCCGCGAACCATCAGGCGAATATCCTCAATTTCATTTATTGGCTGGGCCTTTTGCTCCTGATGTTTCTCTCGGGTGCCGAAACCCGGCAGCTATTTGGCCGCGATGAACGCCGCGAAGTTGGATGGCTGGCCATCGTAGGTACCGGCATACCGTTTTTCCTGGCCTTGCTCTTCGGTCCCTGGCTGCTTTCCCCCGCGCTCGCCGGACCCCACGGAAACCGTATTTCTCTGATCATCGTTCTTGCCATTGCCGTCGCAGTTACATCGGTCCCCGTGGTTTCGAAAATATTCGCCGACTTGAAGATTCTTCATACGCGCTTCGCCAGGCTGGTTCTTGGAGTTGCGGTTCTGGAAGATATAGCGCTGTGGCTCGCGCTCGCGATAGCGACCGCGGTAGCAGGGCAGACGGTACTGAACGTGCGAAGCCTGTCTTTGCACTTGGCCGTCACTGTCGGATTTTTTCTTTTAGGCTTGACGATTTTGCCGCGGGCCATCAAGCGAATCAACAAAGCGCGTTTTAACGTACTGGCGAAGCACTCGCCTTTGGGATACGCAATTTCAGTTCTGCTCGCATACTGTGTGGTTGCGGGCGCACTAGACGTCAGCTTGGTCTTCGCGGCTTTTTTGGCTGGATTTGCAGTAGTGCACAAGAAGCGGCAGATATTTGCTGAGGCCCTCGACGCAATTGGGAAGGTGTCGTTCGCGTTCTTTATTCCCGTCTACTTTGCGATGGTAGGGCTGAAACTCGACGTGATTCGCGGCTTCTCGCTATGGATGATCACAGCCTTTATTCTGGGAAGCTGCGCGATCAAAGTTCTCTCCGTCTCACTGGCGGGACGATTTGCCGGTTTTCGAGGGTTGGATTTGCTGAACCTGGCCATCACCACCAACGCGCGCGGCGGGCCTGGAATTGTGCTGGCAAGTGTGGCATTTGACGCAGGAATTATCAGTGAGAAGTTTTACACCACGCTGGTACTGGCCGCTGTCCTCACGTCGCAAGTTGCGGGGGCATGGCTTGAATACGTGCTGCGTAAAGGTTGGCCGCTACTAACGCCGACTGTAGCGGTCCGGGCGGAACCAATCCCAGTTAAGGAAAGCCCATTTGCGGCTTGAGATCAGGGTTCTGGAGACTTCCGCATCTAGACCGATTCCGCCGCGCCGGCGATGAGGGTCGCTTGATGAAACGTGACCTGCCACTTGCCGCCGCGCTGCACCCAAATTGAGCTGCGCACCGATATCCGCCCCGGAGTTCCGCCGAATCCCTGGCTCCGAACCCGATAGGTGACCAACACGACATTGGGCGCAAGCTCCCGCACATTGAACTCTTCTATTGCCATTGTCCGCACAACGTGACGCTTCATCATGGCGAGGGCATCCGACTTGTTGAAGACGCGTCCGTTGCCGGCAAACTCCATGAAATCATCGGCGATAAATTCCGCGGCCTTCTCACTGCGACGCACTTCGGGATCCATCAGCTTGGTTTCAAGGTCCTGCAGCAATTGTTCGAGCGATACCATAGGAAAAAGAAGACGCGCCGGGCCCTGCTGACCGTGCACGCCTGCGCGGATCATTATCGCTCAGGTGGCAGAAACGCGTCGCGGAAACGTACAAAAGCCTGTCCGGACCGCGCTAGCATAGCTCGGTAAACGATCATAACCTTTTTGCACTATTGCTCCGATATTCCCGCCTCAGCTACATTCCTCGCACTTGGGTCGAGCCAGGTCAATGCCAGGCGCGTGGGGCGTAGGTGAGGGCCAGGCAAATTTCGTGGGCCCTGCCAGCGGAGGCATCTTGCGTTGTAAATTGACTCTCCTTTCGACCCTGTTGCTTCTATTGCCATTTTCAGGAATCGCGCAAAGCAATTATGCGGTGTTGAGCGGTAGCATTCTTGATCCGCAAGCTCACGCCATCCCAGGGGCAATGGTGGAGTTGACCGCCACCACTACGGGTGCCGTCCGTCGGGTTTCGACCAATGCTCAGGGACTCTATGAAATTCCGGGCCTGCTGCCCGGCAGCTACCAGCTTCGGGTTGTGGCGCCGGGCTTTGGCACGTCAGCGCAGCCGTTGCAGCTGGAAGTTGCGCAGCGTCTGGCGATTGATATTCGGCTGCAAGTTGAATCGCGCAAGGATGTGCTTGAAGTTATTAGCGCCCCCGAGGCAATTCACACCAACGAGGCCGCTTTGGGAGAAGTCGTTGAACCCGAGTCCGTAGCCAATCTCCCGCTCAATGGGCGCATGCTTGTGGATCTTGTTCTTACCGTACCCGGTGCACACGTCAGCCACGGAGCCCAGACCGGGAACATGAATCCTCTGTACTGGCGGCCCGGACAACGGTCAGCGGTCAGCGTGAGCGGCAGCCGGCCAAATGGGAATTACTTTCTACTGGATGGCTCGACCAACACTGACCCGACCTTCAACACTCAGAACCTCAGCCCTTCGCCCGATGCCGTGCAGGAATTCAAAGTGCAGACGGGGAGTTACTCAGCAGAAATGGGAGGCGCCGGCGGCGCACAAATCAATATTGTGACCCGTAGCGGCACCAACCAGTTTCATGGCACGGTTTACGAGTTCCTGCGCAACGGTGCAATGGATGCCACCTCGTTCGATTCCATGGGAAACAACCACATGGTACAGAACAATTTCGGCGCGGCGTTGGGCGGCCCGATCGCGCATAAGCACACATTCTTTTTCGCTAATTACGAAGGTTTCCATCACGCGATGGCCCACACCATGATCGATACCGTTCCAACCGCGCAAGAGATTGCCGGCGACTTCAGCCAGAGTGGCAAGAACATCTTCGATCCGGCCAACAATCGTGCCCAGTTCCAGTTCAACGGACAGCCTAATGTCATCGATCCAACTCGTATTGATAAAGCGGCCCAGACTTTTCTGCAAAATTACGTTCCCATGCCGAACGTGATGGCCGGCATGGCCATGCCCTGCGGCTCGGCGATGATGGGCGCACCCGGAGTTGTGGGAGCCGGCGTCGATTGCAACAACTACATGGACGTTCGCAACGAACTTCAGGTCAACAATCAGGGAACGGTCCGCATCGATCAGATGTTTGCGAATGGCGACAGCCTTACGGGCCGCTATTCGCTTAGCGCGGAAACTGGATTTACGCCCGGAGAAATGCCGCCCGGCGGAGTTGGTTCGCTGCTGCCCGGATTCGGGTCTTTTAACGATAACTTCTCGCAGCAAGGCAACATTTCGTGGACCAAAATCCTCAGTCCTAATCGCGTGAATATAGCGACGATCACGGCCTCGCGCCTGGCCATGCACCGTTACAACGAGAACGCATACACCAACAACATCATCTCTCAGCTGCAGATTCAGGGCGTGGGATTTGGCGGGGTGGGAGCCTTTGGCGCGCCCTTTTTTAATGTGCAAGGCTACTCGCCGATGGGGGACAACTACTCGGCGACTCCCATGAAGGCATGGGACACGATTGCCGAGGGCCGCGACACATTCAGTTGGCAAAAGGGACGACACAGCCTCAAATTCGGCGCTGCCTATAGTCGCTTTATCTGGCCGATGTGGGGATTTTTTCAAAACCGCGGCTACTACCAGTTCACCAACGGTTTCACTACTGATAATGGCACCAACGATGGAACCGGCTCCGCTCTCGCCAGCTTCCTGCTCGGTTTGCCGGCGGTGAAACAACGGCAAGCGGGCATTCCGCAAATGCAGCTTCGGCAGTGGTATGCAAATGGATTCGCACAGGACAGTTTCCGAGTCACTCGCACCACAACCATCGAGATGGGCCTTCGCTATGAGTTTATGGATCCGCTGGTTGACATCAGCTTTACCAATACCAATCTGACCTTCAACAACGGCGTGCCGTCGGCATTCATTGGTGGACAGAACGGGTTTCCTCGTGGCCTGAAATATCCGAACACCCACGATCTTGCGCCGCGCTTTGGATTCTCGCAGGCGTTGCCCAACTTCGGTCTGGTGTTCCATTCGGCCTTCGGAATCTTCTACACGCCGGTGGACATGAATACCTGGTGCAATCAGCGCCACAACGTGCCGTACGTGTTTCCGGAGACGCAGCAAGCCGATAACTTCACTCCGCCACCACCGCTCCTTGCCAGCCAGCTCAATTTTGGTCAGGCCGTGCTGGGAAGCACGACCGTCAGCTTCACCGCGATGGACCCGAAAGCCCCTTCGCAGTACATCGAGCAATGGAGCACTTCGATTGAGAAGAGCCTCGATCGCAACACGACCTTGGAAATTGGATATCTGGGCGCACACGGAGTTCACCTGCAGCGCGCGCACTTGATCAATAATGCTCCGCCGGGCCCCGGACCGATCGGCCCGCGCCGTCCGTTCACCAAAATCACATTTGTTCCCGGCACCGTGCTGCCTTCAAACGTGACATACGTTGCGCCCGCATCGGGATGCCCGAATGGCACAATCTGTTTCCCGGTCAGCACGATCAATCTTCTCGAGGACACGGCGCAGAGCTGGTATGACGCGGGATATGTCAACGTGCGACGCCGTTATTCGCGCGGCCTTACTTTCCTGGGCAACTACACTTGGTCGAAGAACCTGAGCGACGCTCCGGATTTTCGATCGCCTATGTTTGAGTCCTCGATTCCGCAGAACAACAGCGATCTCGCCGCAGAAAAAGGCCCCAGTTGCGATGTGCGGCATCGCTTCGCGCTGAGCGCAGTGTATTCGATTCCGGGTCTTGACAGATCCGCCTGGACGAGCGCAATCACCAAGAACTGGCAGGTTTCAACGGTGTATCAGGTGCAAACCGGATTCCCGTTCACGATTTCGGTGTTCGGCGACACCGCGAATTCCGGCACGGTACTGAGCGAAAATCCAATCCGCGCCAACTACACCGGCCAGCCGGTCTTCGGCCCCGGCACTCGCACTGCGAACGAGTGGTTTAACCCGGCAGCGTTTGCCGCGCCGGCGGCTTTTACCTTCGGCAATGCGGGACGAAATTCGGTCTACGGACCTGGACTGCAAACGTTGGACTTTGCCGTAGCGCGGGAATTCGCTATCGCAGAACGCGCCAAGTTTCAATTCCGCGGAGAATTTTTCAACGCGCTGAACCATACGAATTTGGGGACGCCTGATCGTTTCGTGAACACGCCTCAGTTCGGCACCATCACTGAGTCAACCACGCCAGGCCGCGAAATCCAACTGAGTGCCAGGCTTTCGTTCTAAGAAAAAGGAGCTTCGATGACTTTCCGTACCCTATTGAAATTCGCTCTCCCATTGCTGCTGGTGATGGGAGTATTTGCAACCGAGCAAGCCACGAAGACCGCTACTGTCAAAGGCTACGTGCTCGATTCAGCATGCGCCTTCACCAAAGGCTTGAAGAAACCGATCAGCGCCGAATGCGCTATCGCATGCGCCAAGGCAGGATCGCCGCTGGTGATCCTGGCCCCGACTGGCACGATTTATTGGCCGATCGCCGATACGACTCCGTCGAGCAGCCAAAATGAAAAATTGTTGCCCTTCGCGGGAAAGCGAGTGACGGCGAGTGGAAAGGTATTTGATCGCGGCGGATCAAAGGCGATTGTGACCAGCAAAATCGAAGCGGCAGAATGAAAAGCTGCTGCTGCGAGCTGTGAGCTATGAGCGAGTAATGATGCGGGTTCTCGCTCGTGACTGGTGGCTCGTGGCTATCGCTCTGACCTCGCGCAGAGCACGAAAAGCATTCGTTTCCATTCGGTCGCCGCTAGTATGTTTGTACTATTCCGCTAAGCTGCAGAAGGATTTAGCGTAATCTTCCTGGCGCGGTGTGCTCGCGGGGCCGCCGCCCGGCCGCAGCATGGTTCCCAAAATAAAGAATTTGCTAGGTCGTCGCCTGTTGGCGCCGATGCTGGTGTTTCTGTTCGCATCTGCAATTTATCTCTACGCTTTTCCCCAGCCCAACATCTTTTATGCGGTCGTGGTTCTTCTGCATGCAGTGGTAGGCCTGCTTGCGACCGTTTATCTGATCATTCTTCTGGTGCAGCTGCTGCGCGAGGCGTCGTGGATCGCCAGGCTCGGGTGGCTGCTGGTCTTAGCCTCGGCAGTTCTGGGCAGCGTACTGATTAAGATCGGCGCGCTTCGCGCGGATTATGACTGGCTGTACCTTCACATCGGCGTTGCTCTCACCGGTTGCGGCTTCTTGTTCGGCGATTGGGCGGGCAAGCGCGGCTGGCTTTCGCCGGGAATTGGACGCGCCGCGCTGCGCTACGCAGTTTGTTTCCTCGCGCTCGCCGGACTCACCGCCGCAGGTTGGTATTCGCGCAATGCTCGTTGGATGAACGCATCCCGCATTCAAAATCCTGCCGATGCCCCGGAATCGATGAATAACGAGGGCGACGGCCCGCAAGGAGATTTCTTCCCCAGTTCCGCCCAGGTTTATGGACATCAAAAGATTCCAAGCAAATTCTTCATGGAGTCCGATTCCTGCCAGCGCTGCCACGCCGATATCTATAAACAATGGTTTAGCTCGGCACACCATTTTTCTTCGTTCAACAATCAGTGGTATCGCAAGAGCATCGAGTACATGCAGGACCGCGTCGGTACAAAGCCTTCCAAGTGGTGCGGTGGGTGCCATGACCCCGCTGTGCTTTACAGTGGCTTGATGGACACGCCGATCAAGCAAATCGTGCACCGTCCGGAGGCCCAAGCCGGGCTTGGCTGCATGATGTGCCACTCCATCGCCAACGTGAAGAGCACCATGGGCCAGGGTGATTTCTACTTGGAATATCCCAAGCTACACGAGATGGCAGCCAGTAAGAATCCGTTCGTGCGCACAATGCACGATTTTCTCGTGAAGCTCAATCCCGAGCCGCATCGCCGCGTTTTCTTGAAGCCTTTCATGCGCGACCAGACGGCGGAATTCTGTTCCAGTTGCCACAAGGTCCATCTCGACGTTCCGGTCAATCACTATCGCTGGATTCGCGGCTTTAACGAATACGATAACTGGCAGGCCAGCGGCGTCTCCGGCCAGGGCGCGCGGTCGTTTTACTATCCGGCCAAGCCGCAGCAGTGCGCCGATTGTCACATGCCGCTCGAGCCGTCGAAGGATTTTGGCAACGTTGCCGGCAAGATTCACTCGCATCGCTTTCCGGGCGCAAACACCGCGCTTCCCACCGCGAATGAAGACGCCGAGCAGTTGAAAATCACGCAGGACTTTTTGACTAGCGGCGCTCTAACCGTCGACATCTTTGCTCTCTCGCCGGCCCATTGGGAACTGAAGACCGGAGCCACTGCACAGCATGAAGTTGCGACGACGTTTGCAGTTGGCGAGGAAGCCGAAGCCAAAGTCACGCCCGGGGATGGGCGCACGATCGACGTGCGGATCGTCCCCTACGGAGAGCGGATCACCCACAACGACACCAAGCTCAACAACGTGATGCTCGACGAGGTCACCGGCGAGGACGTGTGCGTGATCGACCTGGACACGGTGATGCCGGGGATCGCGGTCTACGACTTCGGCGACATGGTACGGACCGCCACCATGCCGGTGAAGGAGGACGAGCGCGATCT
>Ga0207665_10001513_pt1 | contig 15649 bp, 16 predicted proteins | sample LARL112metaG_FD_184351 | JGI IMG/M metagenome (GOLD analysis project Ga0207665, IMG submission 184351) | Corn, switchgrass and miscanthus rhizosphere microbial communities from Kellogg Biological Station, Michigan, USA - LAR L11-2 metaG... | ecosystem: Host-associated > Plants > Roots >...
CGTCACCGAGATCGCGACCGAGGACACGCCGACTCGCTCGCCGTGATCTGAGGAAAGACGTGTCTCTGGTCCTGGGGGTCGACGTCGGCTCGCAGAGCGTCAAGGTCGTCCTCGTCGACGAGGCTGGCGACGTCGTGGCCAGCGGTTCGGCCGCGCTGGCCATGACACACCTGCACGACGGCTGGGCGGAACAGGATCCGCAAACCTACTGCACCGCACTGCGAGACGCCATCCGCATGGCGACCGCGGGCATCGACCCGACGCGAGTCGTGGCGATGGGCCTTGGCAGTCAGGTCGACGGTGTCGTCGCGTGTGACGCCGACGGTGCGCCGCTGCGCCCGGCGATCATCTGGCTGGACAAACGGGCCACCGAGCAGTGCGACCGGCTGGTCGCCGCGGTCGGTGAGGAAACGCTGGCCGAGCGGACGGGTCTGGTGGCGGATGCCTCGCACAGTGCACCGAAGATGATGTGGATCCGTGACCACGAACCCCTGGTCTGGCAGCACGCGGCGACGCTCGCGCCCGTCGGGTCGTATCTGCTGCACCACCTGACCGGCGCGCACGCCCAGGACGCCGCGAACGCGTCGTCCACGATGGTGTACGACGTCGCCCGCGGCGACTTCGACGACTCGTTGTGCGCGGCAGCCGATCTGGACCCATCGATGCTCGCGCCGGTGCGTCCGTCGACCGAGGTGATCGGCACGCTGCTGCCCCACGTCGCCTCGGAGTTCGGTCTCCCGGCGGAGTGCGCGGTCGTGGTGGGCACCGGAGACGAGCATGCCGCGTCGGTCGGGGCCGGTGCCATCGAGGCGGGCGTCGTCGTCGACGTCACCGGCACCGCCGAACCTGTCACGACGGTGTCCGCTACGCCCGTGCGCGACCCGCTCGGTCTCGTCGAAACGCACGGCCATGCGGTGCCCGGCTCATGGCTGATCGAGAATCCCGGATTCGTCAGCGGCGGAAGCACGCTCTGGCTCGCCGGGATGCTCGGTGTTCCGCAGGCCGAGATCTTTCCCATGGCCCTAGCGGCCCCACCGGCAAGCGAAGGCGTGCTGTTCCTTCCTGCACTGTCGGGCGCGACGGCACCGCGGTGGAACGACCGGATGCGTGGCGGCCTGCTCGGCCTCGCGATGAACCACACGCCGGCACACATCGCACGGGCGGTGCTCGAAGGCTGTGCATTTGCGTTGCGCGACATAGTCGAACGGCTCGACGCGATGGGCCTCGGTAGAGGCGAGGTCCGGATCGTCGGCGGCGGCGCGCGCGACAATCTGTGGGCCACGATCAAGGCCAGTGTGCTCGGCAGACCGGTGCGCCGCGTGCTCACCGAGGAGGCCACGGCCGTCGGCGCCGCCATGGTCGCAGGGGTCGGGATCGGGTTCTTCGCGGACTTCGCCGCGGCATCGGTTGCCGTCCGGCTCGCACCGGCCGCCATCGACCCGGACTCCGAGGCGACCAAGGCCTACGCGGACGCCTACCGCCGCTATCTCGTTGCGTTCGACGCCGTCGAATCCGCGCTGGCGAGTTCGCCCGTTTTGTCGGCTCAGCCGACGTCGCCCGTTTTGTCGGCTCAGCCGACGTCGCACTCGCCGGCGCGGCCGACGTGATCACCGTTCCCGATCCCGCGGCGCTGCTGGCGACCCTGCGCGCCGACGGTCACGCCGGACTGCCCGACGTCGACGTCCGCATCGGAGCTTCGGTGTTGGACAGTGCGATCAAGGCCAGCCTCGACAGATTCGTCGCGAAAGAGCCGATGATCCTCAGTGACGGCGGGCCGTACCGCACACCGGCGGGCACCGTGGTGGATCGGCTCTCCGGCCAGCTCGGCTGCCGGGTCGTCCAGCTCGGAGCGGGGACGGTTCGCGCCGACGAGGAAACCGTCGAGCGCGCAGTGGCCGAGGTGGGGGAGCATCGGCTGCTGGTCTCCGTCGGGTCCGGAACCCTTACGGACATCGCGAAGGTCACCGCGCTGCGCACCTGGAGCCGTCATGTCGCTGTCCAAACCGCCTGCAGCATCAACGGTTTCATCGCCGACCGCAGTGTGCTCGTCGTCGCAGGCGCGAAACGCACCGTCCAGTCGAGGTGGCCGGATGTCCTCGTCGCCGACACCGACATCCTCAGCGCGGCGCCGTGGCAGTTGAACCTCGCTGGGGTGGGCGACCTTTCGACGGTCCCGAACGCGGTGGCCGAGTGGCAGCTCGCCGCCCGGCTCGGGCATGGACCGGCGTACAGCCCGGCCGTCGTCGACGATGTCCTTGCCGCGAATCCAGTGCTGCCTGCACTTGCGCGCGCCGCGCGCGACGCCGAACCGGCGGGGCTCGCCGATCTGGCCCGGCTGCTGGCGGCCAGCGGACTGTCGATGGGAATAGTCGGTTCGACGGCGCCGGCGTCGGGCACCGAGCACGCCGTGTCGCACTTGATGGAGATGGCGCGCAGCCGGCAGGGACGACCGGCCGCGGCGCACGGCATGCAGGTCACGGTCGCGACCCGGCTGGCCGTGCGGGTCTGGCAGCTCGTGGACTCCACGATCCGGTCGGCGGATGCGAAGGTCCGGGTACCCGACGAAACGACAAGTCGCGACACCGTGGCACGCGCATTCGCCGAGTTCGACGCGCAGACCGCCGAAGAGTGCTGGACAGCCTACTCAGCGAAGCGGAACTGGCTGCTGGCAAACCAATCCGCAGTCGAGACTGTGGTTTCGGGCTGGGAAGCGTTCACGCGGTCACTGGCGCTGCCCTCACCCGAACAATTCGACGAGATAAGCCAGGCGAGCGGTCTGCCGACCCGGGCGGAGGACCTCGGCGTCGGCTACGACGACGACCTGCTGTTCTGGGCGCTGCGGAATTCCCATGTGCTGCGGGAGCGGATCTCGATCGTCGACCTCGCCGACCTCCTCGGCGTGTGGTCGGACGAGACGGCGTGGTCGATAGTGGCTGACGCCGCAAAAGCCGGGATGACGGAATAGGAGCACTGCCGTGTCTGAATTCGTGTTCATGCTCACCCACGGCGATAGAACCGTCGAAAATGCCGCCGAGATCGTGCCGCAACTGGCCGACACCGGTCTGCACTACATCGGGTTCAAGGACGTCGGGGCCGACGCGTCGCGGCAGCGTGAGCTGACGTCGCTGGCCCACGACGCGGGATTCGAGGTGATGTTGGAAGTGGTCTCGACCAGCAAGGAGGACGAGCTGTCGTCGCTGCACGCGGCGGCCGGGGCCGGGGTCGACTGGGTGCTCGGCGGAACCCACGCCTCAGACGGTGCGGGCATTCTGCCGGATTCGGTGCGCTACTGCCCCTTCCCGGGCAGGGTCGTCGACCATCCGAGCGTTCTGCTCGGCACGATCGACGAGATAGCGGCCGATGCCGAACGGCTCACCGCCCTCGACCATGTCAGCGGGCTCGACCTGCTGGCGTATCGCCATCCGAGCGCCGACCACGCCGCCCTCATCCGTGAGGTGGTCCGCCGGTCGAGCGGTCCGGTGATCGTCGCGGGATCGATCGCGAGCATCGACCGGGCGCTCACGGTCGCCGAAGCAGGGGCGTGGGGGTACACCATCGGCAGCGCCGTCTTCGACGGTCTGCTGCCCGGCGCGCCGTCCATCGCAGACCAGGTCCGTCGCGTCCTCGAGGCGACGGCCGCTGATGCACCCCGCGAAACCCGGACGTAGGCTCGGTAGAGTGTCCGGCCGAACTTTGCTCGCCGACCGGTTGCGTGACGAGTTACTGGACGAGATAACCAGTGCGCAGGTGCAGCCGGGGACCAAGTTGCCGAGCGAGGGTCAACTCGCCAAGCGCTTCAACGTTTCTCGTGCCACGGTGCGAGACGCGGTGCGTGGGCTGGTGGAGGCCGGCTACGTTACCCGTCGCCGCGGTTCGGGCAGTTATGTCACCGAGCGTCGGCGGATGCCGCATGGACTCGATGCGACACTGAGCTACCTCGCGATGATCGAGAGTGCGGGCGCGCATGCCGGGATGCGGATCCTCGAGGCAGCGTTCGAGCCGTGCTGCCAGGACGACGCCCCACTTCAGCTCGATCCGGGCGACACCGTCCTGGCGGTCGAACGGGTGCGGACGGCCGATGACCAACCGGTGATCTACTCGCTCGATCGCATCCCGGCGCGCCTGCTGCGCACCGACCTCGATCTGCAGAACCTGGACCCGTCGCTGTTCGCGCTTCTGAGTTCCTCGGGGCATGCGGCAGACCACGCCACCGCGACGTTGCGCGCGGTCGCCAGCACCAGCCAGACCGCGAAAGTGCTGGGCGTGCGGCGTGGGAAGCCGCTGCTCTACATCGAGGAAGTCGACTTCGGGCGCGACGGCACTCCGGTCATGCTGTCCCGGGAATGGCACGTGTCCGAGGCCTTCGATGTCCGGGTCAACCGGAAGGCCAACACTCGCGGCAAGTACGCGCTCCCCGCGCCGACGACGGCGTAGCCCGAACTCGGGTAATTGGGTTCTATTGGTCTGATGGCCTACCTTTAGGGTGAGAATTCGGTAAATATACAAGGTCAGACAGGCGTGAGGTGGTTTCCAATGGTTGACTGCTCGTCATGACTGGCATGCTGTCGCAATCCGAGCTGGAGTCGCTGGTGGCCGCCGGTGACATCGACACCGTCATCGTCGCGTTCTGCGACATGCAGGGCCGGCTGACCGGCAAGCGGGTGTCGGCCCGGTTGTTCGTCGAGGACGTCGCCGCGCACGGCGCCGAGTGTTGTAACTACCTGCTCGCCGTCGACGTCGACATGAACACGGTCGACGGGTACGCCATCTCGAGCTGGGAGACCGGCTACGGCGACATGGTGATGACACCCGATTTCGCGACACTGCGGCTGCTGCCGTGGCTGCCCGGCACCGCGATGGTGATGGCCGACCTGTCCTGGATCGACGGCAATCCGGTGACCCAGGCCCCGCGCAGCATCCTCAACCGCCAGATCGACCGGCTCGCCGAGCGCGGCCTGGTGCCCTACGTCGGCACCGAGCTGGAGTTCATGGTGTTCGACGACACTTTTCGCGAGGCCTGGTCGAAGGACTACCGTGGGCTTACACCGGCCACCGACTACAACGTCGACTACGCGATGCTGGCGTCCACCCGGATGGAGCCGTTGCTGCGCGACATCCGGCGCGGTATGGACGGCGCGGGCATGTACTGCGAGGGTGTCAAGGGCGAGTGCAACTTCGGTCAGCAGGAGATCGCGTTCCGCTACGACCACGCGCGGCTCACCTGCGACAACCACACCATCTACAAGAACGGCGCCAAGGAGATCGCCGACCAACACGGCAAGAGCCTGACGTTCATGGCGAAGTTCGATGAGCGCGAAGGAAACAGCTGCCATATCCACATCTCGTTGCGTGGCGACGACGGCGGCGCGGTGTTCGCCGACACGGACGACGACCTCGGGATGTCGCCGATGTTCCGGAGCTTCATCGCGGGCCAATTGGCGACGCTGCGGGAGCTGACGTTGTTCTATGCGCCGAACATCAACTCCTACAAGCGTTTTGTCGAGGGCAGCTTCGCCCCGACGGCGATCGCGTGGGGGATGGACAACCGCACCTGCGCGCTGCGCGTCGTAGGGCACGGGCACGGCATGCGGATGGAATGCCGTGCGCCCGGCGGTGACGTCAACCAGTACCTCGCCGTTTCGGCGCTGATCGCGGGCGGGCTGTACGGCATCGAGCGGGAGCTGGAACTGCCGGAAGCGTTGGAGGGCAACGCCTATACCAGCGGGGCGGAACGGCTGCCAACCACCTTGGCGGAAGCGGCGGCGTTGTTCGGCAAGTCCGAGGTGGCGCGTGAGGCCTTCGGCGACGATGTCGTCGAGCATTATCTGAACAATGCGCGCATCGAGCTGACTGCGTTCAACGGCGCAGTGACCGACTGGGAAAGGGTGCGCGGTTTTGAGCGGCTCTAGTTCCGCGGGCCCAGCCCGGCCGGTGATCGGCTTGACGACTTACCTGCAGCAGGCGCAGACCGGAGTCTGGGACGTGCGGGCCAGCTTCCTGCCCGCCATCTACATCGAAGGGGTGAACCTGGCGGGCGGAATCGCCGCCTTGCTTCCGCCTCAGCCCGTGGACGCGGATATCGCCTCGCGGATTCTGGACGGGCTGGACGGCCTGATCGTCACCGGCGGACGAGACGTCGTCCCGGAAGGCTATGGGCAACAACCTCACCCGGCCACCGACGAGGCCGTGGCCGACAACCGGCAGCGGGACGCCCTCGAGTACGCCTTGGTCGACGGCGCGATCCGGCGGGGCATGCCGCTGCTGGGTATCTGTCGTGGCGCGCAGGTGATCAACGTCGCGCTGGGCGGCACGCTGCATCAGCATCTGCCCGATGTGATCGGCCACACCCGCCACCAGCAGGGCAACGCGGTGTTCTCCACGTCGGCGGTGCGCACCGTGCCCGGCACGCGGCTGGCCGCGTTGATCGGCGAATCGTCAGATGCGCAGTGCTATCACCACCAGGCCATCGACCGGCTTGGCGAGAGCCTTATCGTCAGTGCACAGGACTCCGACGGCATCATCGAGGCCATCGAAATTCCCGGTGACAACTTCGTTTTGGCGGTGCAGTGGCACCCCGAGGAGCGACTGGACGATCTTCGGTTGTTCGCCGCGGTGGTGGAGGCCGCGGCCGCATATGCGACGGGAAAGTGGCCCCTGGGGGCAGGAGCGAAGCGACTCGGGGGAAGGTAAGAGCGTGACTTCATCAGAAATCATCAACCCCGCCACCGAAGAGGTGCTGCGCACCGTCGAGCAGACCGACGAGGCCGGGGTCGACGATGCGGTCGCCCGCGCCAAGGGAGCACAACGGGACTGGGCACGACTGGCCCCCGCCGAGCGGGCGGCGGCGCTGCGAGCCTTCGCCGCAACGGTCGACGCGCACGTCGGCGAACTGGCGCAGCTTGAGGTCGCGAACTCCGGGCATCCGATCAGCAACGCGGAGTGGGAGGCCGGCCACGTCCGCGATGTCCTGCAGTTCTACTCCGCTACGCCGGAGCGGTTGTCCGGCAAGCAGATTCCGGTGGCAGGCGGACTGGACGTCACGTTCAACGAACCGCTCGGGGTGGTCGGCGTCATCACTCCGTGGAACTTCCCGATGACGATCGCGTCGTGGGGTTTCGCGCCCGCGCTGGCAGCTGGAAACGCGGTGCTGGTCAAACCGGCGGAATGGACGCCGCTGACCACCATCCGGCTCGGCGAGCTCGCCGTTGACGCCGGGCTGCCGGCCGACCTGTTTCAGGTGCTGCCCGGCAAGGGCTCGGTAGTGGGGGAGCGCTTCGTCACCCACCCCGACGTCCGCAAGATCGTGTTCACGGGATCCACCGAGGTCGGCACGCGGGTGATGGCAGGCGCGGCCGCACAGATCAAGCGGGTCACTCTGGAACTGGGCGGCAAGAGCGCCAATATCGTGTTCGATGACTGCGACTTGGAGAAGGCGGCGGCGACCGCGCCATACGGCGTGTTCGACAACGCCGGTCAGGACTGCTGTGCACGCAGCCGAATCCTGGTGCAGCGCAACGTCTACGACCGCTTCATGGAGCTGCTCGAACCGGCCGTCAAGGGCGTCGTGGTCGGCGACCCGAGGTCGAAGGACACCGAGATGGGCCCGCTGGTGTCCAAACCGCACTGGAACACGGTGGCGTCCTACGTTCCTGAAGACGCGCCCGTCGCATTCCGTGCCGATGCGCCGTCGGGCTTGGGTTACTGGTTCCCGCCGACCGTGCTGACCCCGTCGCGCACCGACCGCACCGTCACTGAGGAGATCTTCGGTCCGGTGGTGACGGTGCTGCCCTTCGACGACGAAGCCGACGCCATCGCGCTGGCCAACGACACGCCCTACGGGCTGTCCGGATCCATCTGGACCGACAACCTGTCGCGGGCGCTGCGGGTTTCACGCGCCGTGGAATCCGGCAATCTATCCGTCAATTCGCACTCGTCGGTGCGCTACAACACGCCGTTCGGCGGGTTCAAGCAGTCAGGACTGGGCCGCGAGTTGGGCCCCGACGCGCCGCTGTCCTTTACCGAAACCAAGAACGTCTTTTACGCGATCGGAGAAGCCTGATGGATTTGACCCAACGACTCGCCGGGAAGGTCGCGGTGATCACCGGCGGTGCCGGGGGAATCGGACTGGCCACCGGGCGGCGCATACACGCCGAAGGGGCGACGATCGTGGTCGGCGACATCGACCCGACGGCGGGCAAGGCCGCGGCCGACGAACTCGACGGCTTGTTTGTACCCGTTGACGTCTCGGATGAGGCGGCCGTCAACAACCTGTTCGACACCGCCGCCGACACCTACGGATCGGTCGACATCGCGTTCAACAACGCAGGCATCTCACCGCCCGACGACGACGAGATCGAGACCACCGAGCTGCCCGCATGGCAGAAGGTGCAGGACATCAACCTCAAGTCGGTGTATTTGTCCTGCCGGGCCGCGCTGCGCCACATGGTGCCTGCCAAGAAGGGCTCGATCATCAACACCGCCTCCTTTGTCGCGGTGATGGGCTCGGCGACGTCGCAGATCTCCTACACGGCCTCAAAGGGCGGCGTGCTGGCGATGTCGCGTGAACTCGGGATTCAATACGCGCGCAGCGGGATTCGTGTCAACGCGTTGTGCCCGGGACCGGTCAACACTCCACTGTTGCAGGAGCTGTTCGCCAAGGATCCCGAACGCGCGGCTCGGCGCCTGGTGCACGTCCCGATGGGCCGGTTCGCCGAGCCGGAAGAACTGGCCGCCGCGGTGGCGTTCTTGGCCAGTGACGACGCGTCCTTCATCACCGGCGCCACCTTCCTTGTCGACGGTGGCATCAGCGGCCACTACGTCACTCCGCAGTAGACCATGTCGGCCGAACCGGACGTCCCGCTCGTGAGCGAAGCACTGCTGCGCCCGGTGCGGCCCGGGAACCCGTTCGAAGACACCGTCGAACGGCTGCTGCAGACGATCAGGCTTGGCGTGCTGCAGCCCGGCGAATCCCTTCCGCCCGAACGCGAACTCGCGGCCCGGCTGGGAGTGAGCCGCGACACCGTTCGGGAAGCCATCAAGTCACTGGCCGACGCAGGCTATCTGGTGTCGCGTCGCGGTCGTTACGGCGGCACGTTTCTGGCCGACGAGCTGCCGAGGCACACGGACAACACTCCAGGTGTGAGTCGTGCCGAGATCGACGACGCGCTGCGGTTGCGTGAGATCCTCGAGGTCGGTGCCGCCCGGATGGCGGCAAGCCGCACGCTGACCGCCGCCGAGCGGGAGGTGCTGTGGTCGCGGCTGGCCGATGTCCGAGGCGCGTCGCCCGACGACTACCGTCGGCTGGACTCGCGCCTGCACCTGGCGATCGCGGAGGCGGCGGGCTCGCCGTCACTGGTGCCGTTGGTGGCCGAGAACCGGATGCGGCTCAACGCGCTGCTCGACCAGATTCCCTTGCTGCCACGCAACATCGCGCATTCCGACGAGCAGCATGAGGCGATCGTCGTGGCGATCCTGGCCGCCGATGGTGAGGGCGCGGCGGCAGCGATGCGGGCACACGTCGCGGGATCCGCGGCCCTGTTGCATGGATTCCTTGATTGAACGACAGATCGGCGTCGGATGCCAACGACCAGACCTGGCGTGCCGACCCTGAACGTCATACAGGAATGCAGAATACGAGTCAGAATCGAACGATGAAGCCGGCTGGTGTACACCATGTCGCCGTCTGCGTCGCCGACGTGCAGAAGGGTCTTGCCTTCTATCGCGACGTTCTCGGCATGACGCAGCTGCCGCGCCCGGATCTCGGCCCGGGGTACTGGCTCGACGCCGGCGGCCAGCAGGTACACCTGATGGAGTCCGACACCCAGCCGCCCGGTGCGAACCACTTCGCGATCCGAGTCGACGACATTGATGCCGCAGTCACCGACCTGCAGGAGCGGGGCGTCGAGGTGCACCGAGTCCCGCTCATTGCCGGCGCCGGGTACCAGGCCTTTCTGCACGATCCGTTCGGCAACTTACTCGAGTTGAACCAGCCGGAATAGCCTGCGCTCCCTGAGCTACCAAGCCCAGCTCGCTCGACCTGTCCTCCGCGCGGCCGTCATCGGGACAGGGCTCCGGCCTTGCGAGGAAGGAGAATTCGATGATCGAAACACTGCCAGACATGCCGGAGGGAGTGATCGGCATCCGCGTGTCGGGCCGACTGCTTGGTGAGGACGTGCGCGAGTTCACGCCCGCCATGCAGCAGCTGTTCAAGACCGGTGAGATCAGGATCGTGGAGGTCGTCGCGTCCGATTACGAGGGCTTCGGCCCCGGCGGCTTGGTCGAGGACCTGACGCTGGGCTTCGGCGCTCTCTTCCAGCATCATTCGGCCTTCAAACGAATCGCCGTAGTATCCGACAAGAAAGGGTCACCCATACGCTGCATTCGCTGGCGTGCGGCTTTGTGCACTGAGGCGCCGCTCAGTGCTTCTGTTGGGCTGGCTTGTATTTCAACGCATACCGATAGAAGTCCGCATTCTTCAGTCGAGCGGCCGCCGCATCGTCGACCACGACCGTGACGTGCGGATGGAGTTGGAGGACCGATCCGGGGCAGCTTGCGGTAAGCGGACCGTCGACGGCCGCGGCGAACGCCTCCGCCTTGTGACTGCCCGTTGCGATGAGCACGAGATGCCGGGCAGCGCTGATGGTTCCGAGTCCCTGGGTGATGACGTGGCGGGGCACGTCGTCGATGCCGGTGAAGAACCGCGCGTTGTCGTGTCGTGTCTGCTCGGTAAGGGTCTTGACCCGGGTGCGTGACCCCAATGACGATCCCGGCTCGTTGAATCCGATGTGCCCGTTGCTTCCGATGCCCAGCAATTGAACGTCGATCGGGCCCGCGTCGGCGATCAAGGCATCGTATTCCTCTGCCGCAACAAAGATGTCGTCGGCAACACCGTTGGGACTGTGCACGCGCGTGGAGTCGATGTCAACGTGGTCGGTGAACTCCGCACGAATGACATGCGCATAGGACTGCGGGTGGTCCGGCGGCAAGCCGACGTACTCGTCGAGCAGAAATGCCTGTACATCGGCGAACGTGAGTCCTTCCTGCCGATGCCTGCGAATCAGGTCTCGGTAGACGGAGAGGGGAGAAGAGCCCGTCGCCAGTCCCAGAGTGGTCGCTCCGGACGTGACCGCGTCGGCGAATATGTCGGCCGCGGTAACGCCGCACTGTTGTTCGTGTTGCCTGATGACGACTTCCATCGTTCCGACTAGGCCTCACTTGCGATTCTGCGCACACGCCGCTCGAAGACCAAATCCCATGCGGTGTCCATTGCCGTCGCGATTGCGCCGACGAGGACGGCGTCCTCGCCGAGATGACCTCCAACGATGTCTGGAACCACCGGAATGGTCGCCGCCAGCTCGTCCTGCATCGGGCCGGCAAGCAGGTCGGCGTTGCGCCCGATGCCGCCGGCGAGCACGATCAACCCGGGGTCAAGCACGGCGGTCACCACCGACACGACGTGGGCAAGCTTCAACGCCTCTTCCGCGACGACTCGCAGCGCGAGTTCATCGCCTCCGCGAGCCATGTCGAAGACCGCCTTCGCCGTGTGCACCCGGCTCAACCCGGCCTGATGGGCCGCTGACACCACCGCCTGGGCCGCTGCCACGATCTCCACCGGTCCTGGGCGGTGCGCCGTCACGCCGGCCGGGACCCGGTCGTAGGGCAGATCCGCGATCTCCCCTGCCGCGCCGTGTGCGCCGCGAAAGAGCTTCCCATTGACCAGGATTCCCATGCCGATGCCGGTGCCGACCGTGAGACATGCAATGACATCGACTCCTCGGGCTGCGCCCAACGCGTGCTCACCGACCGCACACAGATTGGCGTCGTTTTCCACGATCACTTCCGAGCCGTCCGCTCCGAGCGTCGACACCAACTCGTGCAATAAGCCACGGCGTTCCCAGCCGGGCAGATTCGGCGCCCGGTGCACCGTGCCGCTGGCCACGTCCGGGATGCCCGGCGTCCCGAGGACAGTCACCACGATGTCGCGCGGGACCAGCCCAGCCTCCGCGATGGCACGTTCGACGGATTCCCGCGTTGTCCGCAGCAACATGGCCCCCGACCTGCTGCGGTTCGGCTGTTCGAGACGGGCGACGATCGCGCCTTCCAGGTCTGCGACCGCGACATGGATTACGCGCCTGCCGACGTCGACACCAACGATGTGACCCGCGTCCGGAGCCGTCCGATAGATGACCGCCGCCCGGCCGGGACGAGCAGAACTCCGGCCGATCGCACGCACGAGGCCCTGCTGCTCCAGATCCAGGAGTGCCTGCCCGACTGTCGGTTTCGATAGACCGGTGTCGCCGGCGATCTGCGGACGGGTCGCCTCACCATGCCCTCGGAGCCGGTCCAGCACCAGCCGTTGGTTCAGCGCGCGCATGCTTGCCGGGGTCCCCGCTTGCGCAGCCTGGCCCACCACCGTGTCCGTCTCCGTTCCAGTCGCAGGAAAGTTTACAAACACACTCTTCCAGACGGTCGGATTATATGTTAAGAAAGTTTCCTAACAAAGTAAGGAGGGCCTCGTGAATTCCCCATCCATCAGTCCCGGGGCGTCCGGGGCTGCGGTGTCCCCGCAACCCGCACTCGAGCGCAAGATCGGCCCGCTACAGGCCACTGCGATCAACATGACCCAGATGTGCGGCATCGGCCCGTTCGTCACGATTCCCGCGATGGTCGCCACGATCGGTGGCCCGGAAGCGATGTTCGGCTGGATCATCGGCGCCATCCTCGCACTCGCCGACGGCCTCATCTGGGCCGAACTCGGCGCCGCCATGCCCGGCGCGGGCGGCACGTACATCTATCTGCGTGAAGCGTTCCAGTACCGCACCGGCCGTCTGATGCCGTTCCTGTTCGTCTGGAGCGCAGTGCTTTTCATCCCGCTGATCATGTCCACCGGGATCATCGGTCTCATCCAGTACCTCGGCTACCTGATGCCTGGGGTGACCAGCGACTCCGGGAACACCGCGCTGGGCAAGGCCATCGGAATCGTCATCATCCTGGTGATCATGGTGGCGCTGTTCCGCAAGATCGGCCAGATCGGCAACCTCACCACGGTGCTGTTCGTCGTCATGCTGGCCGCGGTGCTCAGTACGATCGTCGCCGCCTTCACGCACTTCAACGGCGCACAAGCGTTCGCCTTCACACCCGGCGCGTTCAGCTTCAGCGGCGGGACGTTCTGGGCCGGCCTCGGCGCGGGCCTGATTATCGCGATCTACGACTATCTCGGCTACAACACCACCGCCTACCTCGGCGCTGAGATGCGCGACCCCGGCCGCACGATCCCGCGCTCCATCGTCTTCTCGATCCTCGGCATCATGAGCCTGTACTTCCTGCTGCAGATCGGCGTGCTGGGCTCGATTCCGCTCGAGGAGTTGAAGAACGCCACATCCGTCGCCTCCAGCGTGCTCGAGCAGGCCTGGGGATCCGGCACAGCGCGGGCGATCACGGTTCTGATTGTCGTGGCGGCGATCGGTTCGGTGTTCGCCGGTCTGCTCGGCGGGTCCCGCGTTCCGTTCGAAGCGGCCCGCGACAAGGTGTTCCTGCCGGTGTTCGGACGATTGCATCCGAAGCTGCATCTACCAACCGCCGGTGTGCTCACCATGGGCGCGATCACGATCATCGGTTCGCTGTTCACGCTGACCACCATCATCAACGCAGCAGTGGCGACCCTGGTCATTATTCAATCGCTGGCCCAGGTCGCCGCGATCGTCGTGCTGCGCCGCCGCCAGCCGAATCTTCACCGCCCATATCGGCAATGGCTCTACCCGGTGCCCACGATCATCGCGCTGGTCGGCTGGGTGTACATCTACATCTCCGCGACTTGGCTCTCGATCGGCCTGTCCCTTGGCTGGATCCTGATCGGCGTCATCGCGTTCCTCATCTATGCCAGGGCCGAGCACACCTGGCCGTTCGGACCCAAGGAGATCAAAGAGGCCTTCGCCGACGGGGGCTAGTGGCCTGCCGGCCGCGAGATGGGTTCAGCGGCAGTCTCATTCGCATCACAGGTCGCCGGAGATTGCGTTCGTATTCGCGCGCACGCCAACGTAGTCTCGTTGGTGCGTCGCCCCGATTGTGTTGAGACTTGGGCAGGCTGAGATAACGACCAACCCTTCGAAGCCCGACGGCAACACGCACTACCTGCCGGCAGAGCATCGCGCCAAGTACCTAGAAGTCACAAGGGTGGTGGGTCGGCGGCGTAGCGGCTCGGTTGAGTCCGCGTTCGTATTCGATGCGGGCGGCGCGGTCTTGGGTGCGGGTGTGCTTTCGGGTCGGCATGGCCAGTCCGTGATTCGACTCGCCGGCGGACTGTTGGGCGGCGCCAACGTCGCGGTGGGGACCGCGAGCTGCGGGAAGAACCGCGCACCGGTGGGCGTGGTGATGTGACTGCGTCCGCTGGGTGTGGTCAACACGATGGCGCCGTCGGGAATCAAGCTTGGACACAGGTTAGTCAAACCGGAATCAACCGCGCGGGTCATGGCACATTCATTGCTTACGCACCTGTCAAAAGACAGGTCTAAATGTTAGCTTCTCGCACTCCAACAGTAGGAAAGAGGCGTGCTATGCGCCCAACAAAATCACGAACCATCACTTCACTCTTCGCGGTTGGCGCCGGATTTGCGGTATCCGCAATCATCGGCGCACCCGCCGCCGTCGCCCAGCCGGGAGATACAGCTTGCGCACCCGGTCAAGTAGTAATTGACGGTCAATGCAACGTCCCCGACAATGCGAACAGCGTCCCTGCACCTCAAGATGGCACCGGCGGGCCCGGGATGGGCGGCGGCGACTCTGGGATGGGCGGCGGCGACCACAGTGGCGGCCACGGGCACTAACCCGCTCAATGGGCACGTCCAAACCAACACCGCAAGAAAAGAGACATGCAATGGGCGCAACAACATCGGGCGCAGCAATATCACGCACCGTTCGACTTTCGGTGGCAGCGGGTGCATTGTCCGCTGCGTTTGCCGTGATTGGTGTACCGATCGCAGTCGCCCACGCAGACGACCTGACGTGCTCGGACGGCGAAGTAGCGTTGGACGGCACCTGCGTTCCGCCCACGGACAGCACCTCCACTGCCCTGGGGCTTCCGCAAGGCAACGTCAATGACGTGGTTTCGTCCCTCAACAACCCCAGCCTCTTCGACCCTCCCTACCAGCTCACCGAATCAGAGGTGGCGTCGCCCGGGTTCAATGCGCACCCCGGCGGCGGGGGCGGCGGCGGCCACGGGCGCTAACCCGGACCATCGGGGTATTGCGTTTCCGTCCAGCCGGTGTAGAAAGTCTTGAGCAGGTGGTGGCATCGAATACGCGAAGAAGACTTCAATGGTCCGAAGCTCGCCCTGCCAATCCGGCGCGAGGCACGCGATCGCCTAGACGCAGGCCTTCCGAATGAGGGCGGCAACGGCGCGCGGCTGCGACATGTAGACAGCGTGGCTGGCGGCCACCTCGACCGTGGTGGCGCCGGCCCATTGCGCCATGGCGCGCTGGGCGGACAGCGGGATCATGCGGTCTTCGGTGTTTTGTCACGCAGCCGTTTGTGGGATGCGGCCAGCCTCTTGAGACTCAGGAAGGATAGCCGTCGGCTGACAGGGTTTTCCTAGGAATACCTCTCAGACTGACGGGGTGCCGCCGACCGGCCCGACGACCGCACCTTCGGTTCC
>Ga0207665_10001515_pt1 | contig 15636 bp, 14 predicted proteins | sample LARL112metaG_FD_184351 | JGI IMG/M metagenome (GOLD analysis project Ga0207665, IMG submission 184351) | Corn, switchgrass and miscanthus rhizosphere microbial communities from Kellogg Biological Station, Michigan, USA - LAR L11-2 metaG... | ecosystem: Host-associated > Plants > Roots >...
GGACGAAGCGGGCGGCGGGGCGGGCATGCAGGCCGAGCGGGTTGCGGATGTCGAGGCGGAGCGTCGGGCCCTCCTCGATTGGAGCGGCTGCCTCGGCCGAGCCGGAACTCGCAGGCTCGCCGCCGCCGAGCTGGGCGACCTTTCCTTGCAGCCCGCTCCGTGCCTCCTCGGCCACGGCTTCGAGCGGCTCGCCGAGCTTGGACGCGACGGCCGCCGCCACGGCTCCCTCCACCAGTGGCGCCTCGCAGAGGAGCACCGACCCACGCTGCTCGGGCTCCAGGAAGTCGAGCGCGGTCTCGGCGCTGAGCACGGCGCTGCCGAGATCCATCAGCACGAGCACGCCGTCGCCGGCGTCGGCCCGGCCGATCGCCTCCATCACGCGCACCGCGTCGGTGCCGAGTGCACCCTCCTCGGCGAGCCCGCCGGCGAGCTCGATCCGTACGTCGGGCCCAGCCATCTCCGCCGCCAGCTCGCGCACGCCCTCGGCCAGCGTGGCGCTGTGCGAGACGATCACGATCCCGACCATGGCGTTTACGCTGCGCCGAGCCCGTAGGCGCGGTGGAGGAGCTCGACCGGGTGGACGGCGTGCGTGCCGGAGCCGTGCTCGATCTGCCAGCGACAGGTCTCGCTGTCGCAGGCGGTGACGTCGCCGTGCGAGTCGCGAAGCTCATTGAAGAGCCGCTCGCCCACCGTCATCGAGATCTCGTACTTCTCCTTCTTGTAGCCGTAGGTGCCGGCGACGCCGCAGCAGTCGGCGTCGAGCTCGATTGCGCGCAGCCCCGGGACGAGGGCGAAGAGATCGAGAGCGGGCTTGCCGATCCCGTGTCCCTGCTGCTGGCAGGGGGCGTGGTACGGCACGGTCAGCTCGAGTGGCTTGAAGTCGGTTTTGAGCTCGCCGCGCTCGTGCAGCAGGAGCAGGAACTCGCAGAGGTCGTACATCGCTTCGCTGACGACCACCAGGTCGTCGTCTTCGACCTCGAGGATCTCGCGCGCCTCGCGCTTCAGCATCAACCCGCAGCTGGTCGAGTTGGCGACGATCGCACAGCCCTCCCGGGCGTAGGGCGCCAGGTTCGCCACCAGCCGCCGGACGTACGCGCGCGCCGCCGGGAAGTTCCCGTTCGACTGGAGCGGCAGCCCGCAGCAGTCCTGCGGCGGAACGACGACGTGGAAGCCGTTGTGCTCGAGCACCTCGACCGTCATCCGCCCGACCGCCGGCTCGTAGTAGTTGGTGCCGCAGTTGTGGAAGTAGACGATCGTCCGCTCGGCGGGAGGGCTGACGTGCTTTCGCGCCCAGCGCTGGAAGGTTCGGCCCGCGAAGCGCGGCACGGCGGCGTCGCGGTGAACTCCGAGCAGGCGCTCGCCCAGGTAGCGCAAGGCGCGGTTTCCCAGCGTCCAGTTCGCGAGCGGCGCGACCGGGGTCCCGAGCCGACCGATCACGCTCGGGCGGGCGATCAGCTGGTTGCGAAGCGGGATCCCGCGCTCCTCCCAGAGGTGGGCCCTCGCCTGCGAGTTGATCTCCGCGATCTTCACTCCCTGCGGACAGACCTGCGTGCAGATCCCGCAGCCCGAGCAGTAATCCACCGAGACGTCGGGAGAGACGCCGGTGCGGCGGAACCGCTCGGCCTGCGGCCCGACGTACTTGGGGCCGGGGAAGAGCGGCGTCGCCTTCGAGTACGGGCAGAACGACTCGCAGATCGTGCACTTGACGCAGTGGTCGAGGGAGTCGCGGACGAGCTCGGTCACGGTGCGGCCTCGAGGATCGCGGAGGCCGCAGCGTAACCCGATGCGAGGCTCAGGCCGTTGCCCGAGCCCTCCCGCCAGGGAACGGCGCCCGCGAGGGTCGCGCCCGCGGCGTGGAGGTTCTCGTAGACCGGCGCCCCCGCCTCGTCGACGGGGCGCCGGCGCTCGTCGACCGCGACGCCCGCGCGTGAGAGCGGATGCTCGTCGAAGTAGCCCGGCCCAAAGAGCGGCTGATCCGGTTCGGGCAGGCCCGCGACTGGGAGATCGAAGACCGGCTCGCGCACCTTCCCGGCCGAGTCCAGCTCGAGACCGGCCGAAGGGAAGCCCCCGGTTGCGAGCACGAACGAGCCGGCTCGATAGGTCTGCGCCCGGCCCGCGGTGTGTAAGAGAACGCCGTCGAGCCGGCCGCTCGCGCTCTCGGCGCCCGACACGGTGCTTCCGATCACGAACCGCGCCCCTTGACGGCGGAGGGCCGCGGTCATCGTCTCGTACACGCGGATGCCCGGCACCGACGGCGGCAGCGTCGCCACTTCGAAGACCTGGTGGCCGAGCCTCGTCTCCAGCTCGCTCCAGACGGCCGGGGCGTCGTCGAGGCCGAGCACGGCCGGCAGGCCGACGATCTCGCCGGGGACGAGGTTCCCGTCCAGTTCGGCGAGCACGGATTCCCGGAAGTCGGACTGCTCGAACCGCCGGGCGAAGCCCAGTGGGCTGACGTCGCCGGCCTGGCCGAGCGGTGGCGCAATCTCGACGATTCGAGTCGTGACGGCCGCGCCGCCGGGCCGCACTGCTCGAGCAAGGTTGTCAGCGAGGTAGGCGGGAAAAAAGTCCTTGAGCCCGCGCAGCCCGACGAAGACGAAGCGGCCGCCTTTGCGAAGGTCGCCCGCGGCCATCGTCTCCGGGACCAGCGCCGTCGGCTTCGCGACGCCCACCGCGGTCGGGACGAAGAAGTTCTCGTCCAGGCTGCCCCTGTAGCCCTGGTCGCCGAGGCTTGAACTGAACCAGTCGAGGCTGTCACGGAGGAGGTCGGTCGAGAGTTGCCGGTACGGGTGTTGCGGATTGGCGGCGGTGAACTCGGGCAGCGCGTGCGCGGGGCTGTCGACCGGGCCGTTCATGTAGCCGAGGACGTCGATCGTCGGCGGGGCGAGGTGGGTTGCGCCGACGCCCTTGGCGAGGACGGCGACCCTCTGTCCGGCCTCGGCCAGACGCAGGGCCGCAGTCAGGCCGGCGAGCCCGGCGCCGATCACGACCGTGTCGTAGCTCGCGCCGGCGGGCCGCGTGCCGGTGTTCGTCATTCGGGCAGGTGCCCGACCGCGAGCAGGCCCTGGAAGATCCAATCGTCAAGGCGTGCCTGACGAAGCTGGTCGCCGTGGAGGATCGGCTGCACGCCCTTCCAGCGCTCCTGGAGGAAGTCGAGCAAGGCGTAGTTCGCGGCCTGGTAGTCGAGGTCCTCGAGTTGGTGGAGGATCCCAGTCGCCCGATAGATGCAGAAGCCTCCCTGGCATGGTCCCATCCCCAGCCGCACCCGGCGGCGGACGTCGTCGAGACCGGCCGGTCGGCCGCCGCGGGCGATTGCTTCGGTTAGATGGTTCCGCGTGATCAGCTCGCACTCGCAGATGATCTCCTCGGAGTTCGGGACCGGCTCCTGGGCGCGAACCCGCGCGCCTAGCCAGTAGAAGCGCTCGTCCTCGGAGCCCGGCAGAGGCTCGTCGGCGGTTCGACTCTCCCGCTTGTCGCCCAGCTTCTCGCAGGCGGCGTCGACCACATCCTCGGCCATCAGCCGGAAGGTCGTCGCCTTGCCGCCGGTGATCGTGACGATGCCCTCGACGCCGTCGCGGTCCGCGTGGTCGAGCACCGTGTGCGTGCGGCTGACGTCGCGGGTGTCAGCCACGTCGTCCGGCGTGTAGAGCGGGCGCGCTCCCGCCCAGACCCGCAGCGCGCGGGCCTCGCGGAAACCGGGAACGAGCTTCTCGCCCTCGTCGAGCATCTCGTCGATCTCGCCGGGGGTGACCTCGAGCTCGTCGGGATCGGCGACGCGGACGTCAGTCGTCCCGATCACCGACACGGTCCGGATCGGGACGATGATGTCGCCGTCGCTCGGCGGCTTACAGCGATTGACCACCGTGTTCACGAGCCGGTGGTTCATCGCGATCATGATCCCCTTGCCGGGGAGCACGTTCACGACGCAGCCGGCAAGCTCCGCGATCTGCCCTGCCCAGGCGCCGGCGGCGTTGATGACGATCTCGGCGTGGATCTCGAGCTCCTCGCCTGCGAGCTCGTCCTGGACCCGGGCCCCGACGACCCTGTCGTCTCGGAGCTCCAGCCCGACCACGCGATGGTAGGGGAGGATCGTCGCGCCGTACGCCTTGGCCGACCGCGTGCAGGCCGAGACGAGCTTCCACGGATCGAGGTTGGCGTCCGGAACGGCGAACGCGCGCGTGATCCGTGGCTCGAGGCGCGGTTCCTTTCCCAGCGCCTCGCCGACTGGGACCTCTTCGACCGGAACACCCGTCTCCTGGCAGCCGCGCAGGAAGTCGTCGCCGAACTCAGGGTCGTCCCAGGGCGTCGAGACGAACAGGCCGCCGGTGTCCTCGACGCAGTCGGCTGCGATCCGGCGGACGATCGGGTTCTCGACGACACACTCTTGCGCGGCCAGAGGGTCCTTGACCGCATAGCGCCCTCCCGAATGGAGCAGCCCGTGAAAGCGGCCGGTCGTCCCTGTGGCCAGGTCGCCGCGCTCGACGAGCGTCGTCGCGAAGCCGCGCATGGCCGCGTCGCGGGCGACCCCGGCCCCGGTCGAGCCGCCGCCGATGACGAGGACTTCCGTTTCGAGCGCAGGCACGCTCCGGCCAGTATCGCAGCGGCCCGACGCCTTTAGACGGACTGTCCCCGAACGGGGACTGTCCCCAAAACCGGTAGCGCTCCGCCTGACGTTTTAAGGGACAGCCCCTAACGAAGGCCGGTCCAGGGACTGTCCCTTCAACCGCTGGCTGCTCCGATGACGCTTTAAGGGACAGCCCCCTTCGGGGACAGTCCCTGCGAGCGTCTAGCGGATTGGCGAAAGGTCGCCTAGCTTCGAACGATGCCGCGAAGACCGCGCAGCGATCTGCCGGAGGTCGGTGTCTTCCACGTTGCAAGCCGAGGCACGAACCACGGGGACATCTACCTCGACGACGTCGATAGAAAGAGTTTCATGACGATCCTGGGCCGCGTGGTCGCCACCCACGATTGGAACTGCCACGCCTTCTGCCTGATGACGACTCATTACCACCTGATCGTCGAGACCGAGCGGTCGAAGCTCTCCCGCGGCATGCAGGTCTTGAACGGGCGCTACGCGCAGCGGTTCAACCAGCGTCATGACCGGGACGGACACCTCTTCAGGGCTCGGTATTCGGTCTACGTCATCGACGACGAGGCTGGCCTCGAGGCGAGTTGCCTCTACGTTCTCGAGAACCCCGTTCGCGCAGGGCTCTGCGAAAAGCCGAGTGATTGGCCTTGGAGCGGATGGCCTGCGCTCATGCGCCCCTAGCGCAGGGACTGTCCCCGGAACGGGGACTGTCCCCAAAACCGGTGGCGCTCTGCCTGAGGTTTTAAGGGACAGCCCCCTTCGGGGACAGTCCCAAACGAAGAAGGCCCGGCGCCCGCTCGGGCGCCGGGCCTTGAGGTGGTCGTCTACGAGTCGACCCAGTCGAAGGTCCGCGTGACGGCCTTCTTCCAGAGCGCATATTCCTTGTCGCGCTCCGCCGGGTCCATCTGGGGCTGCCATTCCTTGTCCTTGCCCCAGTTGGCACGCAGGTCTTCGACCTCCGACCAGAAGCCGACCGCGAGGCCGGCCGCGTAGGCGGCACCGAGCGAGGTCGTCTCGGCAACCGTCGGCCGGATCACGGGGACGTCGAGGACGTCGGCCTGGAACTGCATCAGCAGCTCGTCCTGAACCATGCCGCCGTCAACCTTCAGCGAGGTGAGATCGACGCCGGAGTCCGTGTTCATGGCATCGACGACCTCTTTGGTCTGCCAGGCGGTCGCCTCTAGGGTCGCCCGTGCGATGTGGCCCTTGTTGACGTAGCGGGTCAGCCCGGCGATGACGCCGCGGGCATCGCTCCGCCAGTACGGAGCGAAGAGGCCGGAGAACGCCGGCACGAAGTAGACGCCGCCGTTGTCGTCGACCGTCTTCGCGAGGTCCTCGATCTCGGGTGCGCTCGAGATCAAACCGAGGTTGTCCCGGAGCCACTGCACGAGAGCGCCGGTGATCGCGATCGCCCCTTCGAGGCAGTAAATCGCGGGCTGGTCGCCGATCTTGTACGCGAGCGTCGTCAGCAGCCCGCTCTTCGACTGGACGATCTCGGTGCCCGTGTTGAGGAGCAGGAAGTTCCCGGTCCCGTAGGTGTTCTTGGCCTCGCCGATCGAGAAGCAGGTCTGGCCGAAGAGCGCCGCCTGCTGGTCGCCGAGGTCACCCGCGACCGGGATGCCGGCGAGGTCTCCGGTGGCCTCACCGTAGACCTCGCTGGAGGCCCTGATCTCCGGCAGCATCGCGCGCGGGACGCCGAGGATGCCGAGGATCTCGTCGTCCCAGTCGAGCGTCTCGAGGCTCATCATCATCGTGCGGCTGGCGTTGGTGACGTCGGTGACATGAACGCCGCCGTCGGTGCCGCCCGTCAGCTGCCAGATGACCCAGGAGTCGATGTTGCCGAAGATGATGTCTCCGGCCTCGGCCTTCTCGCGGAGCCCTTCGTCGTTCTCCAGGATCCACTTGATCTTCGGGCCCGAGAAGTAGGTTGCGATCGGAAGGCCGGTCTTCGCCCGGAAGCGATCCTGGCCGCCCTCCGCGATCAGCTCGTTGCAGATCTGGTCGGTGCGGGTGTCCTGCCAGACGATCGCGTTGTAGACGGGCTCGCCGGTGGTGCGGTCCCAGACCACGGTCGTCTCACGTTGGTTGGTCACCCCGACCGCGGCGATGTCCGAGGCGTTGACCTTGCCGAGCCCCGCGCTGATCACCTCCTGCGTGCGCTGCCAGATCTCGTTCGCGTCGTGCTCGACCCAGCCCGGCTTCGGGAAGATCTGCTCGTGCTCTTCCTGGTCGATCGAGACGACCTGCCCGCCGTGGTCGAAGACCATGAAGCGGGTGCTGGTCGTGCCCTGGTCGACTGCTGCTGCATATTCCGCCATTCGTCCTCCTTACGCTGCCCAGGCTTCGGCCGCGGCCTCGAGCAGCAGGTGAGATGAGGTGGCTCCAGGATCCTGGTGCCCCGCGCTCCGCTCGCCGAGGTAGCTCGCGCGTCCTTTCCTCGCAACGAGCGGGATCGTGTCCCGCATGCCCTGCCCGGCCGCGTCCGCGGACCGCCTGAGCGCATCCTCGAAGCTCGCGCCCCCGACGAGCGCGGTCTTGAGGGCGTCTCGGGCCGGGATCAGGGCGTCGATCATCGTCTTGTCTCCGGGCTCGGCCTTGCCGCGTGCCTGGACGCCGGAGACGGCCGCGTCGAGCGCGGCCGTCCAGTCGTCCGGGCCGATCACGGCTTTCCCGGGCAGAGCTGTTCCCATCTGCATGAACAGGGTTCCGTAGAGGGGGCCACCGGCGCCCCCGACCGTCGACACGAGCGTCATGCCGACGGTCTTGAGGAGGGCGCCGATGTCCTGATCCTGATCCGCAGTGTCGACCTTCCCGATCACGGCCGACATGCCGCGGTCCATGTTGATTCCGTGGTCGCCGTCTCCGATTGCGGAGTCGAGCTCGGTCAGCTGCTCCTTGTTCGTGCCGATCTCCGCCGCGAACGCACGGATCCAGCGCACGACGTCGTCGTAGCTGACCTGCATCTCGTTTCTACGCCTCCCACCTGAGACCCGCCGTCTTGACCGGCGAGTCCCACAGTTGAATCAGCTCGTCGTCGAGCTTGAGCAGCGTGATCGAGCAACCCGCCATCTCCAGCGACGTGATGTAGGGACCGATCAGATTGCGGCTGATCGTGATCCCGCGTCCGTCGAGGAACTTCCGCAGGTCGTTGTAGACAATGTAGAGCTCGATCAGCGGCGTGCCGCCCATGCCGTTGACGAAGGCGAGGACCTGGTCGCCCTGCTCGAACGGCAGGTCCTCGACGATCGGGGAGGCGAGTCGCTCGACGATCTTGGCCGAGGGCTCGACCTTCATCCGCTCGCGGCCCGGCTCACCATGGATCCCGATTCCGATCTCCATCTCGTCGTCGCCGAGCTCGAACGTCGGCTTTCCGGCTGCGGGGACGATGCACGAGGTCAAGGCCATCCCCATGCTGCGGGAGTTGGCGTTCACCTTGCGGCACAACTCGGCGACCTCGGAGAGGCTGCGCCCGGCCTCCGCGGCCGCACCGCAGATCTTCTCCGCCAGCACGGTGGCGCCGACGCCGCGCCTGCCCGCGGTGTAGAGGCTGTCCTGCACGGCGACGTCGTCGTCGATCACGACCGCCTCGACCTGGATGCTCTCGCCGCCCGCGAGCTCGGCGGCCATCTCGAAGTTCATCACGTCGCCCGTGTAGTTCTTGACGATGTGAAGGACGCCGGCGCCGCCGTCGACGGCCTTGGTCGCGTCGAGCATCTGATCGGGCGTCGGCGACGTGAACACCTCACCGGGGCAAGCGGCGTCGAGCATTCCAAGCCCGACGAAGCCGCCGTGCATCGGCTCGTGTCCAGAGCCGCCGCCCGAAACGAGCCCGACCTTGCCCTGAATCGGCGCGTCGGCTCGGATGATCACGTTCGGGTTGTACTGGACGCGAACGAGGTCCGGATGGGCCGCCGCGATGCCCTCCAGTTCCTCGGTGACGACGTCCTCTGGCTTGTTGATCAGTTTCTTCACGTTGCCTCCGCTCGGGTCGAGTCCTAGAACTCCTCGACTGGTTTCTCCTTGACGGCCCTGCCCTCGACCTCGACGTCACCTGACGGTGGCTCACCTCGGGCCATCAGTCCTTCGTGGATGAAGACGTCGTAGACGATCGCGCCGATGATTCCGCCGACTATGCAAGCCACGATCGGGATCCACCAGTACCAGTTGACGTTGCCGTAGTTCCCAGGCAACGCCACCCCGTCCCAGCCGGCGAGCCAGGCGAAGACGCGCGGGCCGAAGTCGCGGGCCGGGTTGATCGCGTAACCGCTGTTGGCGCCGTAGGACATCCCGATCCCGGCCACCAGCAGGCCGATGATCAGCGGCCCCAGGTTCGCCTTCGGTGCCAGGTTCCTGTCGTCGATGATCGCGAGCACGATCCCGACGAGCAGCGCTGTTCCAATTAACTCGTCGATGAACGGCCCGACCGGGTTGTGGAAGTAGCCCGACGGGAAGGTCGCAAAGATGCTGTACGAAGCGATGGAGCTCGTCTGCCCGCGCACGGCGTGCGTCACGTGCTCATAGCTCTTGATCGCGTCCTTGTAGTTCAGGTAGACGAGCGCCGCGCCGGTGAAGCAGCCCGCGACCTGGGCGAAGATGTAGTACGGCACCTTCACCCAAGGGAATCCGCGGCGGACCGCTAAGGCGATCGTGACCGCGGGGTTGATGTGAGCGCCGCTGATCCCGCCGGCGACGTAGATGGCGAGGATGACAGCGACGCACCATCCCCAGGTGATCAGCAGCCAGTCTCCCGACGCCAGGAAGATCGTGTGGTCGGTCGCCGCACGACCGGACTGATTCAACGCCGCCACGGCCATCGCGACGACTCCGTCGCCGAAGGCGATCAGGACGAAGCAGCCGAGGAACTCCGACAGGCCCTCGCCCCAGACCGTCTTCCGCCAGGCCGCGCCGGCGCCCATGCGAACGTACCAGACCCCTTTCATCCCTCCGGCCTCTGATGCTGTTTCCGACACCTGCACCTCCCTCTCTCGAACTTCCGTTGTCAGAAGGTCCGCTGGAGAGGCGTGCGGATCGCCGTTTCTCGCTTATCGCACGTCTGCGGGGACAGCGCCGACTCTCGAGCGGCACGGTGTGCAGCGGTGTGACTAACGCACCAAGACCGGCTGTGTCAAGTGGGACAAGCTTGGATTCGGCGGCGAGGGCCGCCGGAGAGCGCTAGCTCGGCGAGACGTCGACGGCGTAGAGGCGCCGGAGCTCGCGCGCGAGGCCGTCCTCGCCGCCGATCAGAAACAGGTCGTACGGATAGGCGTATTGCGCGCGGTAGCCGTTCTCGCGTACGAGGACTCGGCCCCAGAGGGAGACGCGGCCGATCGCGATCGGACACCCCTGCCGGAGCGGCGGCAGCTCCTGGTAGGGCTGCCCGTAGTGCTGGCGGACTCCGGTGTAGCGGCGCAGCAGGTCTTCGGCGAGCTCTCTCGTCTTGAACGCGTAGATGCCGCACTCGTGTCCTTCGACGGGCGCGGACGCGCCGTGCGTCGAGCACTCGGCCTCGAATCGAGCCCGGGCAGGCCAGCTGACGTGGTGCCAGGTGAAGGACTCGAGCCTGTACGCGTCCTCGTGGCTACGCACGTGCCAGAGCCGCCACGCGACGATCGGCTCGACGAAGTCAGCGCTCGAGCTCATGCCGGTGCGGGCTCCTGGGCCGGTTCTTCGACGGGAGCGGGCGACGGGACCGGCTCCTCGAGCGGTGCGATCTCGATTTCGTGCTCGGTGTCAGGCGCGCCAATGTCCATCAGTACCTCCTGGGGCTTGCCGCAGACGAAAAATCGTTCTCTTTCATCGGAAATTCGAGGCAAAAGCTACAGAGTGATTCGGACGGCTCAATGGCTCGAATTGGTCATTCGGTAGCCTTGGCGCCCGTGCCGAGCGAGTTCCTCTTCACCTCGGAATCGGTCACCGAGGGCCATCCGGACAAGGTCGCCGACCAGGTTTCCGACACGGTTCTCGATGCCGTCCTTGCCGACGACCCGGCAGGACGCGTCGCCTGCGAGACGCTGATCACGACCGGGCTCGTCGTCGTCGCCGGCGAGATCTCGACCGAGACCTACGTCGACATTCCGGCCAAGGTGCGTGGAAAGATCGCGGACATCGGCTACACCCACTCCGAGTGGGGCTTCGACGCGACCACCTGCGGCGTCGTCGTCGCCATCGACGAGCAGTCGCCCGACATCGCTCAGGGCGTGGACGCCTCCTACGAGGTCCAGCACGACCCGGGCGACGACGATCCGCTCGACCGGGTCGGCGCAGGCGACCAGGGGATGATGTTCGGTTACGCCACCCGAGAGACGCCGGAGCTGATGCCGCTCCCGATCATGCTCGCGCACAAGATCGCCAAGCGCCTGGCGGAGGTCCGCAAGGTCGGCGAGCTTCCCTACCTGCGCCCAGACGGGAAGGCGCAGGTGACGGTGCGCTACGAGGTGGACGAGCACGGGCACCAGCGGCCCGTCGAAATCGACCGGATCCTCGTCTCGACCCAGCACGCCGAGGGCTGCGACGCCGAATCGCTGATCAAGCCCGACCTGATCGACCGCGTGCTCCGGCCGATTCTTCCGTCCGCTCTCTACAGCGAGAAGCGGCTCGGCGAGCGCGACTTCGTCTACGTCAATCCGACCGGCAAGTTCGTGCTCGGCGGGCCGATGGGCGACACCGGGCTGACGGGACGCAAGATCATCGTCGACACCTACGGCGGCGCGGCGCGGCACGGCGGCGGCGCATTCTCGGGGAAGGACCCGACCAAGGTCGACCGCTCGGCAGCCTACGCGGCGCGGTACGTCGCGAAGAACGTGGTCGCGGCCGGGCTGGCGGATCGCTGTGAGATCAACGTCGCCTACGCGATCGGCGTCGCGCACCCGGTCTCGATCGGGGTGCAGACGTTCGGCACCGAGGCCGACGGAATCACCGCCGAACGGATCCAGGATCTCGTCCGCGAGCACTTCGACCTGCGACCGGCCGCGATTCTCCGCGACCTCGACCTGCGCCGTCCGATCTACGCGAAGACGGCCGCCTACGGCCACTTCGGCCGAGACGACCACGATTTCACCTGGGAGCGCACCGACAAGGCGGATGCGCTCCGCGCGGCGGCCGGGATCTCGGCGCTCGAGACTGCTACACCCTAGGCGGGCTTGACAAACAACCCGGCCGCGGCCTTTTCGCCGATCGCCTTCTCGCTGCCGTCGACCTTGACCGTGAACTGGCCGGCGGCCGGCTGGGCGGCTTGCAGCTCGAGCTGGGTGCCAGGCACCAGCCCTTCGTCGTAAAACCAGTGGAGGAGCTCGCCGTCGTGCTCCGCAAGGCGGACGATCGTTGCGTTCGCCGGCGGCTCGAGATCGGCGAGCGGCGACAGCTCCTGGTTCTCCGCCTGCTCGAAGTCCGGGTCGACCGGCCAGCCGTGCGGGCAGCGCTCCGGATTGCCGAGCTTCGCTTCGATCCGCTCGACCATGTCATCCGAGAAGGTGTCTCCCAGTTCGTCCGCGTGCACGTGCGCCTCGGCCGCGGTGTAGCCCATGAAGTCGGTCAGGAGCCGCTCGATGATCCGGTGCTTGCGAACGACCTTCTCCGCCCGGGCGCGGCCCGTCTTCGTGAGGATTGCCTCCTTTTGCTCGCCCCGCTCGATCAGGCCCTCGGCCTCGAGCCGCTTCAGCATCTCGCCGGCCGAGGCGCGGGAGACTCCGAGCATCTCGGCGACGCGCGAGGCGAGCGTGGGGGAGCCCGTCGATTGGGGCCTGTACTCCCCGATCGGAAACGCCAGGAAGTAGATCGTCTCGAGGTACTCGTCGACTGAGTGGCCCTGTGCCATACCCTCGGCAACTGTACTCACCGGAGTCTGTAAGGTGACCCTTACAAGATGAGCACCAGTCAGACCCTGCTCCTCGGCGCGATCGCCGGACTGACGATCTTCCTCGGCCTGCCGATGGGCCGAATGCACGGGCTCTCGGCCGAGGTCAAGTCCTTCTTCACGGCGACTGCGACGGGAATCCTGCTCTTTCTCTTCTGGGACGTGCTCAGCGAGGCGATCGACCCCGTCGAGGGTGCACTGCACGCCCACGCCTGGGGCCGCTTCGCCGGGGTCGCGTCGATTGCCCTTGCCGGCTTCGTCGTTGGCTTGATGAGCCTTGTCTACTACGACACCTGGATCAAGGCGCGGCAGCGACGGGCGATGCTGGGGCCCGGTGCCGCGTCCGTGGCGGAGTTCGCGCAGAAGCCGGGGCTCTCAGCTGCGCAGTGGCTCTCGATCTTCATCGCCACCGGGATCGGTCTGCACAACTTCTCGGAAGGGCTTGCGATCGGGCAGTCGGCGGCGCAGGACCTGACGAGCCTCGCGCTCGTCCTGGTGATCGGGTTCGGGCTGCACAACGCGACCGAGGGCTTCGGGATCATCGGCCCCCTGACAGGAGAGGCCGAGCCGCCGAGCTGGCGCTTCCTCGGGCTGCTCGGCTTGATCGGCGGTGCCCCGACGTTCGTCGGAACCGTGATCGGCCACTCCTGGACGAGCGAGAACCTTTCGATCCTGTTCTTCACGCTTGCTGCAGGCTCGATCCTCTACGTCGTGATGGAGCTGCTGAACGTCTGCAGGACGTTCGGTTCGAAGCAGCTGACGGCCTGGGGGATCGTGCTCGGGCTCACGCTCGGCTTCGCGACGGATTTCATTCTCGTCGCCGCCGGCGTCTAATCGCCGGGCTACGCTCGGCGCGTGCCTCGGTACGCGACTGTCTACCCGCTCGTGACGACCCGCGCCCTGGCGCGGCCGTTTACGTACGAGGTGACCGACGGGGCTGCGAAGGGTGCGGTGGTCTCGGTTCCGCTGGGTCGCTCGCGGCGGCGAGGAGTCGTCGTCGACCTCGTCGACGAGGCGCCTGAAGGGATCGCTCCCGTTCCGATCGAGGCGGTGCTCGACGAGCTGCCCCCGGTGCTCGTCGACCTCGCGCTCTGGGTGGCGGACTACTACGGCTCGACGCCCGGGCGTGCGCTGGAGCTGATCGCGCCGGTCAAGCGGAAGCGCCGAAAAGAGCAGGCGCCGCCAGGGGATCGCCAGGCGCTCGCCGATGAGTCGGAGCGGCCCGACCTGACAGGCGAGCAGCGCGCGGCGCTCGAGCGGATCACCGCCGGCCTCGACTCGGCGGGCGGCCACTTCCTGCTTTACGGCGAAACCGGCAGCGGCAAGACCGAGGTCTACCTTCAGGCCTGCGCGGCGGCGCTTGCGCGCGGGCGGACAGCGATCGTGCTCGTTCCCGAGATCGCGCTGACGCCTCAGACGCTCGGGCGGTTCCAGGCGCGCTTCGGAGACGCCGTCGCGCTGCTCCACTCCGGGCTGACGGAGGCCGAGCGCCGTGACGAGCGGGAGCGGATCGCGGGGGGCGAGGCCAAGGTTGTCGTCGGTGCCCGCTCGGCCGTCTTCGCGCCGCTACGGGGCGTCGGCGTCATCTGCATCGACGAGGAGCACGATCCCTCCTACAAGCAGGAGTCCGATCCGCGTTACGACGCGAGGACGGTCGCGGCCAAGCGGGCGGCCCTCGAGGATGCCGTCGCGATCTACGGCAGCGCGACGCCCCGGCCCGAGAGCTGGGACAAGCTCGAGCGGCTCGAGCTCGGCGGACGCCTGGGTGGTTCGCTGCCCGGGGTCCGGGTCGTCGACCTGCGCCGCGAGGCGGGCTATCCGCTCTCCGCGCCCCTGCTGAAGGAGCTCGGCGCGATCGAGGAACAGGGCGGGAAGGCGATCCTGCTGCTGAACCGCCGCGGTATCGCGCCGGCACTGCATTGCCGGGCCTGCGGGACGACCTTGCGGTGCCCGCTCTGCGACGTCGCGCTCGTGCTGCATCGCGAGGGGAGCCTGCGGTGCCACCACTGCGGCCACGCGGAGGCGGCGCCGGAAGCGTGCCCCGCTTGCGGCTCGGTCGACCTGGCCCGGATCGGCGCGGGAACGCAGAGGCTCGAGCGCGAGCTCGCGAACCAGCTGCCGAGGCTGGTGCCGATCCGCCTTGACGCCGACACGGCGGAGAAGCCGGAGGCGCTCGCGGCGGCGCTGCGCCGTTTCGCGGAGGCCGACCGCGCCGTCCTGCTCGGAACGCAGATGGTCGCGAAGGGCCACCACTTCAGCGGCGTCTCCCTCGCCGCGGTGATCGACGCGGACACCGCGCTCGGGGTGCCCGACTTTCGGGCCGACGAGCGGACGTTCCAGCTCCTGACCCAGCTTGCCGGGCGAAGCGGCCGCGACGCGCCCGGGCGAGTACTGATCCAGACCTTCCAACCCGACTCGCGGCCGGTCGAGCTCGCGGCGCGACACGATGTGCCGCGGTTTCTGACCGGCGAGCTCGAACGCCGGCGCGAGCTCGGGTACCCGCCTTTCAGCCATCTGGTTCGGGTGCTTGTCAGCGGGCCCGAGCCCGGCCCGGTGACGCGCGCCCTCGAGGAGATGCGGGATGGAATGCCGGGCGCCGACATCCTTGGGCCGGCGCCGCTTTTCCGCCTGCGCGGCCGCCATCGCGCTCAGCTCGTCGCGAAGACGGACGAGCCCCGACGCGTCGCCGCGAGGGCGGGACAACTCCTCGCCGCAGCCGCGCCCGCAATGCGGAAAGCCGGGCTGACGGCGGTCGTCGACGTCGATCCGCAGAGCCTTTAACTGTCCATAAACTGGCGACATGTCCGAGCAAGAAGTCGAACAGCAGGGTCAGGTTCTCGAAGAGAAGCTCGACCCCGAACGCGAGGCGCGTAGGCGGCTCGCGTTGGCGCAGATCCGGCAGTACCCGGACCCGGTCTTGCGGATGCGAGCGAACGAGATCGAGAGCTTCGACGACGACCTGCGGCGGCTGGTCGAGCGGATGACTGAGCTGATGCAGGACGCGAACGGCGTCGGCCTTGCCGGGACGCAGGTCGGGACCCTCCGGCGGGTGTTCGTCTTCCAGCCGGAAGGGGAGGACGAGGCTCCGCGGGTAGTGGTGAATCCGGCTCTGATCAAGACGTCCGAGGTCAAGATCAGCGACACCGAGGGCTGCCTCTCTATGCAAGGTGTGTCGATTCCGGTCGAGCGGCCGGCCAAG
>Ga0207665_10001516_pt1 | contig 15631 bp, 13 predicted proteins | sample LARL112metaG_FD_184351 | JGI IMG/M metagenome (GOLD analysis project Ga0207665, IMG submission 184351) | Corn, switchgrass and miscanthus rhizosphere microbial communities from Kellogg Biological Station, Michigan, USA - LAR L11-2 metaG... | ecosystem: Host-associated > Plants > Roots >...
GACTACGCCCGCCACCAGCAGGCCGATAGCCAGGGCAACCAGGAGAGCACTGAATCTGATCACATGCCCTCCCCGTAGGCCGTGCGGGTCATACTGCCAACCGAGAAGGAAATGCTCTTGGGTTGTGGTACCTGCCGAACGTCCTAGCTAACTGACTAACGGTGGTCGTGCGGTGAGCCGTCTGACGGGTGGAACCCGCCACCGTGCGACACCGGCTCAGGCGCACCGGTGTAGGCACCGGCAATGGACGGCTGGCCGTTCCTTGAATCCAGGCGGGACATGCCGGGCACAGACGGGTCTGGCCCGCCCATGGCCGGGAACGCGCCGCTGTCGGTCGCGCCGGCTTCCAGGTCACGCATCTGGCCTTCCAGGTACGCCTTGAGCCTGCTGCGGTACTCGCGCTCGAAGGCCCGCAGGTCATCGACGCGCCGCTCCAGCTCCTCGCGCTGCTGGACCAGCGAGCCCATGGCCTGGCGGTGCCGCTCCTGGGCGTCCCGCTCCAGGCTCTCGGCCCGGGCCCGCGCGTCGCTGGTGATCTGCTCCGCCTGCCGGCGCGCCTTGCCCAGGATGTCGTCGGCTTCCCGGCGGGCCCGGCCGAGCGTCTCGTCGGCCTCCCGGCGCGCGTCCGCGATGGCCTGGTCGGCGGTCTGCTGAGCGAGAGCCAGCACCCGGGCGGCCGTGTCCATGTTGTCCTCGACCGGCGGCATCATCCGCGGCGGCTCTGGCATCCGCTCGGGCTCCGGCGGCCGGGGCGGCTCAGGCGCCATCATCTCGGGCGCCGACTCGGCGAGCGGCGAGCTGAGCGCGGACATCGGGACCTTGCCGCCTCGCAGGCTCTCGGCCAGCTTGGCCCGGAGCTCTTCGTTCTCCTGGATCAGCCGGTCCAGCTCAACTTCGACTTCGTCGAGGAAGGCGTCGACCTCTTCCTCGTCATAGCCGGGCCGCAGCCGGGTGGTACTGAACTGCTTGTTCCGGACATCCGCGGGCGTCAGCGGCATCTCGTCTCCTCGGCACGCTTGAACGGTGTTCCTGTCGGACGCTACCCGATCAGAGCAGCTGCACGGCCTGCATCGCGAAAATGACCACGAAGAAGAGCACCATGAAGCTCAGGTCCAAGGCCACAGTACCGAGCCGGAGCGTGGGAATGAACCGCCTTAGCAATCTCAGTGGCGGGTCGGTCGCGGTGAAGATGACCTCGGCGATGATGAGCACGATGCCGGTCGGGCTCCAGGACCGCGAGAACGCCTGGATCCAGCTGAGGATCAGCCGCCCGAGCAGAAGCACGAGATACAGCGAGAGCGCGTAGAACAGAACGATCTTTACAATCCCCACATCCCTGCCCTGCCTTCATCAACGCCGGGATGACCACCGCGGGTGCCGTTGCTGTCTGCTCGCCACCGAGCGTGTCACTGCTGCCCGAAATATCTAACTCTGGTTGAAGAACCCACGTTCCGCGATCCGGGCCCGGTCCTCCGCCGTCACCTCGACGTTGGCCGGGCACAGCAGGAACACCCTGTTAGTGACCCGGTCGATGCTCCCGTGCAGCCCGAAGATCAGTCCTGCGGCGAAGTCGACGAGCCGCTTGGCATCGCTGTCGACCATCTCAGTCAGGTTCATGATCACCGGAGTGCCCTCGCGGAAATGCTCTCCGATCGTACGGGCTTCATTGTATGTGCGCGGGTGCAAGGTCGTGATGCGCGCGAGATCGGTGGCATGCGTCGTAGCGGTAGCGGTAGTCCGGGAGGAAGGCAGGGGCGTGTCCGCGAGCTCGCTGCGGCCGCCCCCACGCGGCGCGGTCAGCTCGGGCTCAGCGTCGGGCTGGTCGCCGGGCTCACCGTACTCGTCGTATTCCTCATACGACTCGTAGCCATCGTCATATCGCGGATCATCCTCGACGAGGCCAAGGTAGACCGCCATTTTGTGCATCGTGCCGGCCATCGGTCAGCCCTCCGTCATCACTATCGCGCAGCCCCGCTCGTCGGACATTACCCGACCAAGCCCGGCCGGCCGCCGAGCAACGCCGTACCGACCCGTACGTGTGTCGCGCCCGCGGTAATGGCATCCTCCAGGTCGGCGCTCATCCCGGCGGAGATCATCACCGCGCCGGGGTGGGTGGCCCGCACCGCCGAGGCCACCTCGGCCAGCCGCTCGAAGGCCGCCAGCGGCCCACCGGGCACCGACTCGGCCGCCAACGGCACCACCGCCATCACGCCCCCCAGTTCAAGACCGTCTTCGCTGGCCACCGTGCCGGCGACCAGCGGGACCTGGTCGGCGGGGGCGCCGCCGCGGACTGGGTCGTCATCCAGGCTCACCTGGACCAGGCAGCGCAGCGTCCGGCCGGATTTGCGGGCCCCGGCGCCGAGCGCGGCGGCCAGCCGGGGCCGGTCCACAGAGTGGACCACGTCCGCGTAGCGGGCCACGCTGGCCGCCTTGTTGGTCTGCAGCTGGCCGACGAAGTGCCAGGTGAGCTGGTCGCGCAGGTCGGCCAGGGCAGCCGCCTTGGGCGCCGCTTCCTGATCCCGGTTCTCCCCCACGTCAAGGACGCCGAGGCTGGCCAGCACCCGGATATCGCTGGCCGGGAAGGTCTTGGTGACGGCGATCAGGGTGACCTCGCCCGGGTCCCGGCCGGCCGCCTGGCACGCTGCCGTGATCCGGGCCCGGACCCGGGCCAGGGACGCGGCGACCTCAGCAGCGCGCTCGCGGTCCGGTCCGGGCGCCGGGCCGGTCACTACTTGAGGAAGTCAGGGACGTCGAGTTCGTCGTCCTCTTCGAATACCACCGAACGCCGCCGGGTGGTAGCTGCGTCAAAGACCCGCGCGGCCGCGGCGGCATCCGGGCGGGGCCGGGAGGTGACCGGCTCACTCTGCGCCGCCCGGGGCGGTGGCACAGTCTCAGCGCTGCTGCCGGCCGACGCGCCCACCTCGGTGAAGTCCGCGGAATCGGTGCTGGCGACCGGCTCCGGCGCAGGTTCGGCGGTGGCGGCGGCATCGGTGCCGCTCGCCGCGACCGGTGCGGCCCAGGTGTCGGCCGACGCAGGGGACGTGCCGGCGGCTGGCGATGCAGGCGCGGCACCGTTGTCCGCGGCCAAACTGGACGCGGCGCGCGACAGCCTGGACCGCCGGTTGACGCTCTCGTCGAAGCCGGCCGCGATCACAGTGACTCGGACCTCGTCCCCGAGCGCATCATCGATGACCGCGCCGAAGATGATGTTCGCTTCTGGCGCCGCGGAATTGGAGACCAGCTGTGCGGCTTCATTGATCTCGAACAGGCCCAGGTCCGACCCGCCCTGGATGGACAGCAGCACACCGTGGGCACCGTCTATGCTCGCCTCCAGCAGTGGGCTGGAGATGGCCATCTCGGCGGCGGCGACACTGCGGTCATCGCCGCGGGACGAGCCGATTCCCATCAGCGCCGAGCCCGCGCCGGACATCACCGATTTCACATCGGCGAAGTCCAGGTTGATCAGCCCCGGTGTGGTGATCAGGTCGGTAATTCCCTGGACGCCGGACAGCAGTACCTGGTCCGCGGCCTTGAATGCGTCCAGCACGCTCACGTGCCGGTCGGAGATGGACAGCAGCCGGTCGTTCGGGATAACGATCAGCGTGTCGACCTCGTTGCGCAGCCGCTCAATGCCGAGTTCGGCCTGGGATGCGCGGCGCTTGCCCTCGAACCCGAACGGCCTGGTGACCACGCCAATGGTCAGCGCGCCCAGGGAACGGGCCACGCTGGCCACGATCGGCGCCCCGCCGGTGCCGGTGCCGCCACCCTCACCAGCGGTGACGAAGACCATGTCGGCCCCCTTGATGACCTCCTCGATCTCCTCCCGGTGGTCTTCCGCGGCCTTGGCCCCGACCTCGGGGTTGGCCCCGGCGCCGAGGCCACGGGTGAGCTCCCGGCCGACGTCCAGCTTGACGTCGGCGTCGCTCATCAAGAGCGCCTGGGCGTCTGTGTTGATCGCGATGAACTCAACGCCTTTGAGCCCCTCCTCGATCATCCGGTTCACGGCGTTGACGCCGCCCCCACCGATACCGACGACCTTGATGACCGCCAAATAGTTCTGCGGTGCTGCCACGAGGAGGGCCCTTTCCGCTCGTCTGCTTCTGTCGTGTTCCTGCCCAGTGTTTTCCGCCAGGCTTTACCGCCAGAGCGAGTGCCCTTTGCGGGCGCCTTCGCTGGAAACCACACCCGAAACCTGCTGTTTCGGTAGCCCGCCGAATTGCTGCCCCATTTGCTTCGGCCCGGCACACTCCGTGATTTCCGGCGAGTTCAACCCTCACTCTCAAGTTGAGATTTACAGTTATGTCATCCTGCCGATTGATACGGACAGTAGGGTTGCGCGGGACCAGGGTCAACTAGCCACGCGCAGAGCCAGCCAGTGTGTCGCAGGAGCCGGGCCGGTACGCACTGCCCGTCACCCGCTGGTCACCGCTGTCCCGGGCGCGCTGACGTCGTAGGTCTGGGCGTGCGTGTGCATCAGCACGCCCAGCACTTTGGCCTTGACCGCGGCCCGGTCCGGGCTGCCCCACACGACGGTGACGTGACGCGTCAGCCGGAGGGTCACCTCGCTCGCGCTTGGCGCCTGCACCCCGACCACGCGCCGGGCGATCCAGTCCGGCAGCTGCCGCAGCACCTGCACGGCGGCGGCCACCCCCGGGCTGCCCCGCAGCGCCGTCACCGGTGGCGACCCGGCGGGCAGAATGAGCCGGGGCGTGCCCCGCGGCAGTTGCGGCACGAATTCGACCGCCACGCCGCCGGCGTCGATGAGCTGGTAGCCACGGCCGCTCGGCACGCCCAAGGCGGGCCTGCGCTCGATGACCTTGATCGTCACCCCGTCCGGCCAGTCCCTGGTCACCTGCGCGGACTCGACCTGCCGGATCTGGTCCACCCGGCGCGCCACCGCGGCGCCGTTCACCCGGATCAGCGGGACGCCGGCCGGGATGGCCGCCACGCTGCGCACCTCGGCCGGTGACACCAGGTGGGTGCCGGTCACCGCGACGTGCCGCACCACGAAGAAGCGTGAGTCCAGCAGCGCCCAGGCCACCCCGGCCACGATCGCGGCCGCGGCCAGGGTGAAGAACACGGCCCGCCATCGCCCGCCATGGCGTGGCTGGCCGGGCCCGTTGGCCGGGCGGCCCGGGCCGTCCGGCGTCCGGCCGGGGGCATCCGGGTCTTCACCGACGTCCGCTGCCTGCCTGGTCATCCAGCCGGTCCCCCGCGGGCCCGCAACGCGGCCAGGACCGGCTCACCCAGCGCGGTGACATCCCCCGCGCCCATGGTGAGCACGAGGTCCCCGGGCTTGGCACCGGCCGCCACCGCGGCTGGCACCGCGTCCCGGTCCCGGACGAACCGGGCCCGCGTCCCGGGCACCGCCGCCGCGACCAGGTCCCCGGTCACGCCAGGCTCGGGATCCTCCCGGGCGGCGTACACATCGAGCACCAGCACCTCGTCGGCCAGGCCGAGCGCGGCGCCCAGCTCGGCGGCGAAGATCCGGGTGCGGCTGAACAGGTGCGGCTGGAAGATCGCGATGACCCGGCCGTCCTCGGCGATGTCCCGGGCCGCGGTGAGGTCGGCGGCCAGCTCGGTGGGGTGATGTGCGTAGCTGTCCAGCACCCGCACCCCGTCCGCCTCGCCCTTGAGCTCCAGGCGGCGCCGGGCGCCCTGGTAGGCGGCCAGTCCCTGGGCCACCTGGTCCGCGCGGAAACCCAGCTCGGCGCACGCGGCCACGACCGCCGCGGCGTTCAGCGCGTTGTGCCGGCCGGGCACGTTCAGCCGCACCGGCGTGCCCGCCCCGGCCGCCCCCGCCGTCACCTCGAAGCTCACGGTCATGCCGCGCGGCACGATGGCGGTGACCCGGTAGTCGGCATCGGCGGCCGTGCCATACGTCCGCACCCGCAAGTCCGGGGCTGCCGCGGCCAGCGACCGGGCACCCGGGTCGTCGGCGCACACCACCAGCAGCCCGCCCGGGCTGATGCGCTGGGTGAACGCGGCGAACGCGGCCTCGATCGCGGCCAGCGACGGGTAGTTGTCCAGGTGGTCGGCTTCGACGCAGGTCACGATGGCCGCCTCCGGAGAGAGCATGAGGAACGAGCCGTCGCTCTCGTCTGCCTCGGCCACGAACAGCTCGCCACTGCCCTCGTCGGCGCCCCGGCCGGTCTGGGCCAGGATGCCGCCGATCACGTAGGACGGGTCAGCGCCACACTCCCGGAGCACGGTGGTGAGCATGGAGGTGGTGGTGGTCTTGCCGTGCGTGCCAGCCACCGCGACCGTGCGCCGGCCGAGCATCAGCGAGGCCAGCGCGGCCGCCCGGTGCATGACCCGCAGTCCCTGCTGCTGGGCCGCGACGAGCTCGGGGTTGTCCGGCCGGATCGCGGTGGACACCACCAGGGTGTCCGCTCCGGCCACGTTGGCCGCGGCGTGGCCCACGCTGACCTGGGCCCCCAGCCCGGCCAGCTCGGCCAGCAGGGCCGAGTCGGCGGCGTCGCTGCCGGACACGGTGACCCCCCGGGCCAGCATGATGCGGGCGATCCCGGACATGCCCGCCCCGCCGATCCCGGTGAAGTGCACCCGGCCGAGCCGGTCCAGCGGAACCGGGTCGGTTGGGGTTACCAGGCCCATGCGATCATCCTCACCTGCCGCGCGGTCACGCGCGCCGCCTGCCGGGCCCGCCGCTGCCGCCCCCGGCCCAGCCGCTGCCGGGGTCCGGGTCCGCCGCATAGGACCCGGGCGGGTAGGGCCCCGGTTCCCCGGGATACGGCCCCGGCGGCCCCGCCGGCCCCGGATACGGTCCCGCGCTGCCCGGGTAGGGCCCCGGCTCACCCGGATACGGGGCGGGCGGCCCTGGATAGCCGCCCGGCTCCCCGGCCGTCCGGCCGTCCGGCGGCGCGGTGCGCGGGCCGGGCCGCCCGGCGGCGTGGCGGTGCCCGGCCCGCCGGGCCTGCCCGTCGCGCATGATGCCGATGACGGTTGCGGCCAGCCGGGCGTCGGTGTCCCGGTGGCCCATGGACGCGGCCGCCTGCGACATGGCCGCCACCAGCTTCGCGTCGAGCAGGATCGGCAGCAGGTCGGAGCGGATCCACTGCGGGCTCAGCTCGGCGTCGGGAATGATGAGCCCGCCGCCCGCGGCCTCGATCGGCACCGCGTTGAGCCGCTGCTCGCCGTTGCCGTGCGGCAGCGGCACATAGCACGCGGGCAGGCCCACCGCGGTGAGCTCGGCGCAGGTCATTGCGCCGCTACGGCAGATCGCGAAGTCGGCCGCGGCGTAGGCCAGGTCCATCCGGTCCACGTACGGCAGCGTGATGTACGGCGGGCCGCCCGGCGGCAGCCGGACGTCGATGTCGCTGCGCGGGCCGAGCACGTGCAGCACCTGGATGCCGGCCGCGCGGATCCACTCGGCCGCGTCGAGCACCGCGTAGTTCAGCGACCTGGCACCCTGCGAGCCACCGGTGACCAGCAGCACGGGCAGGTCAGGCCGGAGGCCGAAGTGCGCGCGGGCCTTGTCGGCCAGCGCCAGCCGGTCCAGCGTGGCGATCTCCTGGCGCAAGGGAATCCCGACGTAGCTGGCATGCGGCAGCCTGGTCCCGGGCTGGCCGGTGAACACGTACCGGGTGAACCGGGCGCCGATCCGGTTGGCCAGCCCGGGCCGGGCGTTCGCTTCGTGCACCACGATCGGCACCTGGCGGCGCCGCGCGGCCAGGTACCCGGGGGTGGCCACGTAGCCGCCGAACCCGACGAGCACCTCGGCGCCGGTCCGGTCGAGCACCTCCATCGCGGCGCTCACCGAGGAACCGAGCCGTCCCGGCACGCCGAGCAGCTCCGGGGTGACCCGCCGGGGCAGCGGCACCGGCGGGATCAGCGCAAGCTCATAACCGCGCAGCGGGACCAGCCGCGTTTCCAGCCCTCGCTCGGTGCCGAGGCAGACGATGCTGATCTGCGGATCGGCCCGGCGCAGCGCATCGGCGACGGCCAGCGCGGGCTCGATATGCCCGGCCGACCCTCCGCCTGCGAGTACGACGCTCATCGCCCGGCACTCCCTCTCTCACCGACGCTGCCCGGGCTCGGCTGGCGCTCTCCGCCGGCCGGCCAGGCCCAGCCAGCTTAGGACGCGGAACGCCGGGCCGGGGCCAGCCTCGGCAAGGGCCTGGCTGGCGCCGGGTTCCCGCTTGGCGAAAGACATCAGCATGCCGAGGGCCACCATGGTCACCAGCAGTGACGACAGGCCAGCCGAGACGAGGGGCAGCGGGACGCCGGTGATCGGCACGAGCCCGAGGACGGCGCCGATGTTGACCAGGGCCTGGCCGACGATCCAGGCGGTAGCCGCACCCGCGGCCAGCCGCATGAACGTGTCCTGCACCCGCCGGGCGATCCGCAGCCCGGCGTAAGCCAGCCCGCCGTACAGGAACGTCACGCACAGCGTGCCGATCAGGCCCAGTTCCTCGCCGAGGATGGCGAAGATGAAGTCGGTGGTCGAGTTGGGTACCCAGCCCCATTTCTCCCGGCTGGCGCCCAGTCCCACGCCGAACCAGCCCCCCGAGCCCAGCGCCCACTTGCCCTGGATGCTCTGCTGGTTGGGGCCGACCGGGCTGCCCGGCGGGCCCAGGTAGCCGGTCAGCCGCTTGAGCCGGTAGGGCGCGACCACGACCAGCATCAGCAGGATCAGGCCCATCATTCCCAGCATGGCCAGCATCAGGCGGCCCGGCGTGCCGATGATCCACAGCAGCGCGAGGAAGATGATCAGCAGCATGAATGTGGTGCCCAGGTCGTCACCCAGCATCACCAGCAGGCTCAGCACGCCCACCCCGGGCAGCAGCGGGATGAGCAGCTGCCGCCAGTCTTCCAGCTGGCCGAGCTTCTCCTTGCGGGCCAGCAGGTCCGCGCCCCACAGCACGAACGCGAACTTGGCCAGCTCAGACGGCTGCACCTGCAGCGGGCCGACCTGCAGCCACCGGGCCCCGCCGGCCACCGTGACCCCGATGAACGGGACCAGCGCCAGCCCGAGCAGGGAGAGGAACATCAGTGGGTAGGCGGCGGCCCGGAACCGGGCCGGCGCGGACCTGGCCGCCAGCCACATAAACGGCAGCCCGATGAGCACCCCGAGCAGCTGGTGCTGCAGGCCGGTCCACGGTGAGCTGCCCGCCATCAGCCCGGTCGCGGACGACGTGGACAGCACCATGACCAGGCCGAGGGCGAGCAGCAGCGTGGTGATACCGAGCACCAGGTAGAAGGAGGTCAGCGGCCGGTCCAGGAAGGCGAGCCGGACGGCCACCCGCTCGCGCGCCTGGCTCCCCCAGGCGGCCGGCCTATGGGGCGGCGCGGCAGGCGCGGCTTGGTCCATGATCCCAGTCTCGGCCCCCGCCGCCGCCAGCCCACGGACATCCGCCGCGTGTCGCTGTATTGCCCCGGGGGCGGTGCCCGGGGCCCCGGTCGCCAGGGCCGGCCGAGCCGGCCGGCCCGGCTACTTCGGCATCCACTCCACGTAGAAGATTCCGAGGCCGAGGGCCACGAACATGGCAGAAATCAGCCAGAACCTGATCACGATCGTGGTTTCCGCCCAGCCGACCAGCTCGAAGTGATGCTGCAGGGGCGCCATCCGGAACACCCGCCGCCCGGTCAGCTTGAACGACCCCACCTGGATGATCACCGACATCGCGATGACCACGAACAGGCCGCCGAGAATGGCCAGCAGCAGCTGGGTCTTGGTGCACACGGCCAGCCCGGCCAGCACCCCGCCGAGGGCCAGCGACCCGGTGTCGCCCATGAAGATCCGGGCGGGCGGCGCGTTCCACCACAGGAACCCGAAGCACGCGCCGAGCACCGACGCGGCCACCACGGCGAGGTCGAGCGGGTCCCGCACGTCGTAGCAGTGCGGGGCGAGGAAGTTCGTGCAGTCGTTGCGCAGCTGCCAGTTGCCGATCAGCACGTATGCGGCCAGCACCAGGCAGGCACAGCCGGTGGCCAGCCCGTCCAGGCCGTCGGTCAGGTTCACCGCGTTGGACGTGCCCGCGATCAGGAAGACGATCCACAGCATGAACGCGGTCACGCCGATCGACGGGCCGAAGTCGCGCAGGAACGACAGGTGCGCGTCGGCCGGGGTGATGTCGTACCCGTCAGCGAAGTGCTGCTGCACCACGAGCACCGCGAAGATCGCGCCCACCACGGCCTGGCCGGCCAGCTTGGCGCTGCTGCGCAGGCCCAGGCTGCGCTGCTTGTAGATCTTGATGAAGTCGTCGATGAAGCCGACCACGCCCAGCCCGACCATCAGCAGCATGACCAGCACCCCGGACACCGAGGGCTCCTGGCCGGTGAACACGTTGCCGACGAAGTAGCCGATGACCGCGGCGATCACGATGACCGTGCCGCCCATGGTCGGGGTGCCGCGCTTGGTGGCGTGCCCGGCCGGCCCCTCCTCCCTGATCAGCTGGCCGTAGCCGCGCCGGGAGAAGATCCTGATGGCCAGCGGCGTGCCGAACAGCGCCAGCAGCAGCGACAGCCCGGCCGCGAGCAGGATGGTTCTCACTGGGCGACCTCCCCCGTCAGCGCGAGGGCGACCCGTTCCAGCCCGGCGGAGCGAGATGCCTTCACCAGAACGACGTCTCCGGGGCCCAGGAGGTTCCGGAGCGCGTCCAGCGCGGCGTTGCCGTCGGCCGCGTAGATCAGCTCACCGGCCCACCCGGGCTCACCCTTGGCCCCGGTGAGGATGGGCGCGGCCGCCTCGCCGACCACGATCAGCCCGGCCAGCCCGGCCCGCGCGGCCAGCGCGCCGACCTCCTCGTGCCGGGCCCGGGACCGCGGGCCCAGCTCGCTCATCGGCCCGAGCACGGCGAACCCGCGGCCGCCGCGCGCCATGACCGCCACTGTGTCCAGCGCGGCCGCCACCGCCTCCGGGTTGGCGTTATACGCGTCATTCAGCACGGTCACGCCGTCCGGCCGCTCGGTGACCTCCATCCGCCACCGGCTGCGCGCCTCCGCGGCGGACAGCCGGTCGGCGATCTCGGTCACCGGCATGCCGAGCTCGCCGGCCAGGGCCGCGGCCGCGAGGGCGTTATGAACGTTATGCTCGCCAAAAAGCCGCAGCTTAACGAGGCCTGCCCCGGAACTGGAGGCCAGCCGGAATCCCGGCCGACCGCGGTCATCGAGCCGGACGTCCTCGGCGCGGATGTCAGCGCCGGCCCCGCGGCCGAAGGTGACCACCCGGGCCGCGGTCCGGTCCGCCATCGCGGCCACCCTCGGGTCGTCGGCGTTGAGCAGCGCCACACCGCCGGCGGGCAGCGCGGCGGGCAGTTCGCCCTTGGCCCGGGCCACCTCGTCGATACCGCCGAACTCGCCTTCGTGCGCGCGGCCGACGCAGAGCACCACGCCGAGCCGGGGCGGGGCGATCTGGCACAGCCTGGCGATGTGCCCGGGGCCGCGCGCGGACAGCTCGAGCACCAGGTACTTCGTGTCCGGGGTGACCCGCAGCACGGTCAGCGGATGGCCGATCTCGTTGTTCCACGAGGCGCGCGGCGCCACCGTCGGCCCCAGCCCCTCGATCAGCTGCACGGCCAGGTCCTTCGTGGTCGTCTTGCCCGCGGACCCGGTGATCCCGGCGATCTGCAGGCCGGGCCTGGTGTCCACCACGGCCCGGGCCAGCCGGGCCAGGGCGGCGGTGACGTCGGGCACCAGGATCGCCGGGGCACCGCACGGCCGGGACGCCAGCACCGCGACCGCGCCGGCCGCCACCGCCTGGGCGGCGAAGTCGTGCCCATCGGCGCGGGCGCCGGGCAGCGCGGCGAACAGCGCGCCCGGTTCGGCCGCCCGGGAGTCGATGATCACCGGGCCGGCCACCACCGCGGCCGGGTCGGCCACCTGGTCCAGCCGGCCTCCGGTGAGCCCGGCGATGGCGCCGAGCGAGAGCGGGATCACTGACCCTCCAGGGCGCTTGCAGCGACCTCGCGGTCATCGAACGGGATCACCTTCCCGGCCACGTACTGGCCGCGCTCGTGCCCCTTGCCGGCCACCAGCACCACGTCCCCCTTGCCGGCCGCCGCGATGGCCAGGCCGATGGCGGCCGCCCGGTCCGGCTCGATGATCACCCGGCCGCGCTGGTCCGGCGGTACCCCGAGGACACCTTGCAGCATCTCAGCCAGGATCACCAGCGGGTCCTCAGACCGGGGGTTGTCGCTGGTCAGGATAGCCAGGTCGGCGAGGGACACAGCGGCCGCACCCATCAGCGGGCGCTTGGCCCGGTCCCGGTCGCCGCCGCAGCCCAGCACGATGGCGAGCTGGCCCTGGGTGACCGGGCGCAGCGCACGCAGCACGGCCTCGACCGCGCCGGGCTTGTGCGAGTAGTCCACCAGGACCGTGAAGTCCTGGCCGGCGTCGACCCGCTCCAGGCGTCCGGGCACGCCCGGGCAGGCGGACACTCCGGCGACCGCGGCCGCCAGGCTGACCCCGGCCTCGACCAGCGCAACGATCGCGCCGAGCGCGTTGGCCACGTTGAACGGGCCGGGCAGCGCGATCGAGGCGTCGGCGGACACCCCGCCCGGGCCGATGATCCGGAACGTGCTCCCGTCCGCGCCGGAGCGCACGTCCTCGGCCCGCCAGTCGGCGGACCGGTCCCCGGCCGCGGAGAACGTCGTGGTCGGGATCTTTGGCGCGGCGGCCAGCTTGCGGCCCCACGGGTCGTCGAGATTCACCACCCCGGCCCGGGCAAAGCCGGGCGTGAACAAGCCGGCCTTGGCCGCGAAGTAGTCATCCATCCCGGCGTGGAAGTCCAGGTGATCCTGGGACAGGTTGGTGAACACGGCCACGTCGTAGGAGGTGCCCGCGACCCGGCCCAGGGTCAGCGCGTGGCTGGACACCTCCATGGCCGCGGCGGTCACCCCACGCTGCACCATCCTGGCCAGCAGCGCCTGCAAGTCGGTGGCCTCCGGGGTGGTCAGCTCACTCGCGGTGACCTCCCCGGCCACCCGGGTTTCCACCCCGCCGGCCAGGCCGGTCAGGTGCCCGGCCATCCGCAGCCCGGATTCCAGCAGGTAGGTGGTGGTCGTCTTGCCGCTGGTGCCGGTCACGCCGATGAGTGTCAGCTGGCGGGAGGGGTGGCGGTACACCCAGGAGGCGACCTCGCCCAGCCGGGCCCGCGGGTCGGCCACCACGAACACCGGCAGCCCGCAGTGCGCGGCCAGGCTCTTGCCGTCCTGGTCGGTGAGCACGGCCACCGCACCCGCGGCGGCCGCGTCGTCGCAGAACCGCGCGCCGTGGTGGTTGCGGCCCGGCAGCGCGGCGTACAGGTACCCGGGCCGGACCCGGCGCGAGTCGTGGGCCACCCCGGACACCGAGACCGCGCCGCCTGGCCCGCCGAACGGGTCAGGGCCCGCCCGCCCAGTGCTCACGCCCAGCAGCATGGCGAGTTCGGAGAGCGGACGCGGCGGGATGTCGCGAGGAAGGAGAGCCGCAGGCACGCGCCGAGGTTACCTCTGATCACGGCGCCGTGAGCCGCACGTTGGGACGCTTGCCGTGATCCGGCGGGATCTTAAGCGTGTCCAAGGCGAACTTCATGACCTTGTAAAAGACCGGGCCCGCGACCTGAATGCCGAAGTAGCCGCCCTTGCGCGGGTTCTGCACATTGACCGCCACCACGAGTTTCGGGCTGCCCGCCGGGGCGATGCCGATGAAGCTCGACCCGTACAGGCACAGGCAGCCGCCCCGCTTCGGGTCGGCGATCTGCGCGGTGCCGGTCTTGGCCGCGACCGAGTACCCCGGGATCTCCCCCCACGGCTCGCCCACCTGCGCGTCCACCCAGGGCACCTGCTGCAGGATGCCCATCAGCTGGTGGGCGGTCTTGGGCTGGAGGACCCGGTGCTGGGCCGGCCGCGGTGCGGCCACGTACTGGCCGCTGGCATTGGTGGTGCCGGCCACGATGGACGGCGTCACCCGGACCCCGCCGTTCGCGATCGTCGCGTACACGCTGGCCATCTGCACCGCGGTCACCGCGACGCCCTGGCCGAAGGCCAGCGTGTACCGCTCGTTCCCCCACCACTTGGACGGCGGGTAGAGGATCCCGTTGCTCTGCGCGGGCAGCCCGGTGACGCTGGGCGAGCCGATGCCGAAGTTCCGGAAGTACTGGTACTGCCTCTGCGGGCTGACGTGCTGGGCCACCTGGACCATGCCCACGTTGCTGGAATGGGCGATGATGCCGGCGATGGTCCACCGCTCGGTCGGGTGGTACTCGGCGTCGTGGAAGCTGAACCCGTGGATCAGGATCTGGTCCGGGACCGTGTAGGCGCTCATCGGTGTCTGGCCACCGTGCTCGATGGCGGCCGACGCGGTGATCACCTTGGCCGTGCTGCCCGGGTCGAACACGTCGCTGACCGGCAGGTCCGCGGTATGCGCCACCACCGGGTGCGCCGGGTTGAACGACGGCGACTGCGCCATGGCCAGGATCTTCCCGTTGGGCTGCATGACGACCACCGTGCAGTTGCTCGCCTGGCTCTTCTTCACCTGCTGCGCGCAGGCCCGTTCGGCCGCCCATTGCAGGCTGGACAGGACCGTCAGCCGGAGGTTGTGCCCCGGGATCATCGGCCGGCTGTCCTGCCCGGCCACCGGGATGGGCTGGCCGTTGGTCCCGTCCTGGACCTCCTGCCGGCCGTCCTGGCCAGCCAGCAGCCGGTTGTACGACTGCTCGACGCCCGCCTGGCCACTCAGGTCACCCGAGCCGCCGGCGCTGGTGAAGCCGACGATGTTGGCCGCCAGGTCGCTGTTCGGGTAGGCGCGGGTGTAGGACGGCTTGGCCACCACGCCGGGCTGGTTGAGCGCGGTTATCTGGTCCGCGGTGGTCGCCGGGACGTTCTGCTTCAGCACCACGTACTGCGCGGACGTCGGGTTCTCCAGCTTGGCCAGGATCTCGTCGCTGGTCATCCCGAGCGGGCCGGCCAGCGCGCTGGCCACTGAGGCCAGCGACTTCCGGGCCGCGAGGATCATCGGCGGATCGGCGTAGATCAGGTCGTCCTGCACGGTCATGGCCAGCGTGGTGCCGTCCGCGGTGCTGATCGAGCCGCGGACCGCGGGCTGGGTGATCGTGTTCAGCCGGAAGTGATCGGCGGTGGCCTGGTACACGTGGCCCTGCATGGCCTGCACCTGGACCAGCCGCCCGGCCACCAGGGACAGCACGAAGCCCAGGCACAGCAGGGTGATGCGCAGCCGGCGGGCCGGATTGCCGCGGGCCAGCGGGGGCCGGCTCGCCGGGCGGCGGCGCGGGGGCTTGCGGCGAGTGGCCGTGCGGCGCCGTGGGCTGCGGCCCGGGGGGGCCGGGCTGCGCGGCCGCCCACCGGCGCCGGGCCCGCCCCGGCCGCCCGCGCCCGCCCGGGTGCTGCCGCGGGCCGCGGCGTCCCGGCCCACTGGGCCCGCGCCTGGCCCGCCGCGGTCGCTGGCGGGCCGCCGGCCCGGTGCGGGCCGCTGGGCCCGCCCGGGGCGCTGGGTGCGGCCGCGCCGGGCATCACCGCCGCGGGCACCGGGGCCGCTCTCCCGGGCCCGGCCGGCTGACGGGGGCCGCCGTACCGCCCGTGACCTGGGACCGCGTGGCCCCTCTCCCTGGCCTCCGGTCACGGGGTGTATCCGGGTACGGCGGGCACGCCGGGCAGGGTGGTCGGCTGGGTGT
>Ga0207665_10001521_pt1 | contig 15596 bp, 10 predicted proteins | sample LARL112metaG_FD_184351 | JGI IMG/M metagenome (GOLD analysis project Ga0207665, IMG submission 184351) | Corn, switchgrass and miscanthus rhizosphere microbial communities from Kellogg Biological Station, Michigan, USA - LAR L11-2 metaG... | ecosystem: Host-associated > Plants > Roots >...
TTCCGGGCGAGCTACTAAATTCTCGTAAGTGATGTGCACATAGCGCAGCCTGTTGCCCTTCAGAAAACTAAGTATGGAGTTCTTGATCGCAGTCTCGTAGTGTTTGTACGATTCGTAGCTCCTGATATCGCGCCGCAAAGTCCCGGATACCCAGCCTTGCACCAGGCTGCGAGTCAGCAGGATGAACCGGCACTCGTCCATGTTCAAGAGGTTCTTCCAGTAGTACATCGTGAGCCAAAGCCGCGGATCTTTCCAGACCCACGGACGATGTTCGCCGCATTTTCTCAAGAATTTCGGGCGACGGCAGGTTGTGTTCGTCCAGGATCAGCAATGCAAAATTATCGGCCAAAATTTCCTCTGGGTGAATCAAGTAGTTTGTATTACGCCCAACCTGTTCGAAAAATCCCGAGACCTCCTCAAGCGCTGCCAACGCAGATTGCGCCGTGGATATTCCTGGCACTTGGACGAAGCGCAATTGTAAATAATTGAAGAACTCGCCATCGCTGTTGACATCATATTTCGCTGCCTTTGAAAACAAAATCGGCACCGCGTGCACTTCCTCTCCACGGATACGAACGCCGATCGCATGATCGTTCCGCGGCGCGTCAGGATTAGTAATCTTGCGCGATCTGAGCTCAGAGGGAAACTCGACTTCACTGCATTTCGTAAAGCCAATGGATTCGTAGAGCTTTTCCCGCAGCGCCGGATTTCCCCGTGACAAAATGTGAAACAGTTCGTGCGCGATCGTTTTCTTCAGCAGACCGGAATCCGCTTCATCGGTCTCTTTTTGCGGCATTACAATCGCTGAATCTCGCGTATAGAACGAGCGACCCTCCTCGGCGCCGGTTGTCTTCACCAGATTGACAATTTTCGGCAGCGACAATGGAAGCGCATCCAGTGCCGGGCGAATGCTTGCAATCGCTGCCTCGATCTTTGCCTTCTCCGATTCGTTCCACGTCAAAACATTCCCTTTTACAAATTTCAGGAATTCATCCTCAGAAATAGACCGATCGGTTTTCATGCGAGCCGTGCGATCGAATGCGCTTAAGCGCTGAATGAACTCATCTTTACGGCCGAGAATTTCAGCGCCTTCATCCACAGACGCGAACCGAACAGCGCATCCCTCTCGTAGATTCACGTCGGCGTTGGCCCGGGACGTCAACGACAGGGCCAGAATCAGAGCCAGCATAAGATTCCAGTCCATCTGTGCTGTAATGAGCCTGATCGATTTCGCAGTTCAAACTTCCTCTGGGCCGACAACCAGATGGATCACACCGTTCGGCGCGGAGATGAAGAAGCCGTTGAAATCGTCGCGCAACTGCTCGACTTCGTCGCGGCGTGAGACGCCGTGAACTTTCAAGAATGACGCGGCCGCTTCGGTGTCATTCGTTTCCAATTCCAGCCAGACATCGGGATGGCTCAGGTTCGGCACGCTATCGATCCAGAGCCGGTTCGGGCCGAATTGAAAAATGCAGCCGTCCTTTTCCTCCTCGATCAAGGGCAGCCCCAAGGTATCGCGATAAAAGGCAACGGTCTGCTCGTACGTGTGGCTCGGGCACTTGATCGCGATGTTCGCACCGCCCGAAAACTGCGGCCCTTCGAGTTTAGCAACCACCGAAGCAATTACTCCCCGCCGGTTCCGCCCGGCTCGGTCATTTTGATCGGATCCAATGCGCGCTCGAGTTCGTCTTCGGGCAAGATCTTTTTTTCTCGTGCAATCTCGCGGACCGTTCGTCCGGTCTTGGCGCTCTCCTTGGCAATTTCTGCCGCACGATCGTAACCGATCTTCGGCGAGAGGCTGGTTACCATTGCCATCGAAAGCTCCACCAGTTCGCGGCAGCGCTCCTCGTTTGCCACGATGCCTCGTACGCATTTTTCGGTGAAGATGTCCACGACGTTCGCCAGCAACCGGATGGATTCCAAAATGTCGTGCGCCATGACTGGCATCATCACGTTCAGCTCGAAGTTTCCGTTCGCTCCCGCCCAGGTGATTGTCACGTCGTTGCCGATCACTTGTGCGCACACCATCATGAGCGATTCGGCCATCACTGGGTTTACTTTTCCCGGCATGATGGAGCTGCCAGGTTGTGTGGCAGGCAGTTGAATTTCGCCGATGCCGCACCGCGGCCCGCTGCCGAGCCACCGAATATCGTTCGCGATTTTGAAGAGACTTACGGCGATAGTTTTTAAGTGGCCGCTTGCCTCTACAACTGCGTCCTTGCCGCCTTGGGCTTCGAAATGATTTTTCGCTTCGTAGAATGCTATCCCGGTGTGCTGCTCGATGTGGTGCAGCACTTTCCTGGGAAAATCGATATGGCGATTCAGACCAGTGCCGACTGCGGTCCCGCCGAGCGCAACCTCGCGCAAAGTTTCGATCGCTTTCTCCGCGCGCGCCTTCGCATACGCGACCTGCTGCGCGTAGCCAGAGAATTCCTGTCCGAGACGCACCGGCGTCGCGTCCATCAAATGCGTGCGTCCAATCTTTATGACGTGCCAGAATTCCTTGGCCTTGGCTTCGAGGGCGCCGTGCAATTTTTCCAGAGCCGGAATCAAATGATTCTTCAATTCCTCGGCGGCGCTGATGTGAATCGCCGAGGGAATCACGTCGTTGCTCGATTGTCCCATGTTGACGTGATCGTTGGGATGAACCGGGTCGTGCGATCCGATCGACTTCCCTGAGAGATGCGCCGCCCGGTTCGCGATCACTTCATTCGCGTTGGTGTTGGTGCTCGTGCCCGATCCGGTCTGAAAAATGTCCAGCGGAAAATGGTCGTCGAGTTTTCCCTCGGCGACTTCTTTGGCGGCCTGTGCGATCGCCGCTGCTCGGGTGACGTCGAGCAAACCCAAATCCTGGTTTGCCTTCGCCGCCGCCCATTTGATTAGACCCAATGCGCGAATGAATGGCCGGGGAAATCGGTAGCCGCTTACCGGAAAATTCAAAACTGCGCGATGCGTGGACGCGCCGTGGAGAGCATCCGCGGGCACTGTCATCTCGCCCATCGAATCTTTTTCGATTCGCGTCGATTTTTCCGTCATGCCGAACGCTCTGCGCCGACGCCGGCGAGGCGCGAACGGCTTTTCGTAGACGTGCGGCTACTACCCTGTGCGGACGGTGTTTTGTGAAACACCGTGATAAACATTGGCGGGATATTTTGCAGAAAATATTCCGATTCATCGCGCTGGAAAACTGTGGCGTGCTGCCGCAACTCGTTGGTAACCTGGTAAATGATAAACTTGCCGTCCGGCTTAAGCGCCTCGTACGTTTTTCGCAGCAGTGCGCGCTTCTTCTCGATCTTGAGAATGCTAAACGGAATGCCGGAGAGAATGTAATCGCACGAAGCGAATCCGCGGCGTTTCAGCTCGTACGGCAACGAGGCCGCATCGCCATGAATCACATGCACGCGTCGATCGCCTGCAAATTGCCGCTCCAGTGCTCTTGCCAGCGCCGCGTCGAGTTCAAACAGGAGCAAATGCGAATCCGGTGTCATCCGTCGCGCGATCTCACGCGAGTGCACGCCTTCGCCAGGGCCGTACTCCGCGATCACGCGCGGTTGGGTGAAATCCATTTTGCTGGCGACACGTTCTACCATCGCCTTGGAACTGGGTACAATCGACGCGATTTGGAACGGACGCTTGAGAAAACGCTTGAAAAAAAGTGTGCTCACAGAGAGCGAAATGTTCGTCTGAGGTGTTCTGGTTGTCCAGTATCGATCTGACCCGTGACCAGTGCCTGTGATTGGTCCTGCTTGGTCTTGACTGATTACTGATCACCGATCACTTATCATTTCTGACTTCCATGCGCGGTTAGCTCAGTGGTAGAGCACTACCTTGACACGGTAGGGGTCAGAGGTTCGAACCCTCTATCGCGCACCACTTTTTCCTGATGAGTGATTTCTCCTTTAATCTTGATCGGGCAATTAATGACTCAGTCCGTACCCTGGAATCGCTGAAGAACCTTGAGCGGGAAGTCAGTCGGGCAGCAGATCTGATTGAGCAATGTCTGTGCACAGGAAACAAATTGCTGGTCTGCGGTAATGGCGGTAGTGCTGCTGATGCATCACATTTTGCGACAGAACTTGTGGTGCGTTTTGCCAAAGATCGACGCGCGCTTCCAGCGATTTGTCTCGCGAGCGATAGCGGAATTCTCACCGCTGCAGGGAACGACTATGGCTTCGATGAGATTTTCGCCCGTCAGGTGTCGGCATTCGGCGTACCTGGCGATGTGCTCATATGCCTGACCACTTCCGGTAAATCCAAAAATGTGGTGCGCGCCTTGCAAGAAGCGAAAGCGCGTCAAATGAAGACGATCACGTTGCTCGGTCGCGATGGCGGATTGACGGTTGGCATTGCTGATCTCGATCTCCTGGTCAAAAGCGATTCAACGGCGCGAGTTCAGGAAGCCCATCAGCTTTTGCTACATGTGTTGTGCGAGATAATCGAGTCGCGCCTCGATAAAAGATAAACGCCAAGCCTGCGACGGCTACAGATTCCCCGAATTTTTCAGCAACCGTTCGCGCTCGCGATCCAGTTGCCGCCGTTCGCTCGCGGTGAGGCTTCCAATTCCAAACTTGGAAATTTTGTCGAGGATCGGATCGATCGATGTGTAAACGTCTTCCGATTCTAAGCGGCTTCCGCCGGTGCGCGCTCGTGGTTTCGGAAGGACATGATACTTGGGCTTTGAAGCGAACCGTTCTTTCACCGCGTTCCACCAGGCGAGCTCCGGTCCGGCTCCATTCAATTCGACAAACAGAAATGCGACACTAATGCTCGTCCAGAGCACCATCAGGTCGCTCCAAGCGTGATAAGCCAGCAGTTGAAACGTGTAAACACCGGCAAGAATTAATGCGACCCACTTCGCCATTATTCGCAGCAACAATTCGACACGCGGATAGATCGTGGCGAACGCAATGAATATTCCAAAGTGCAACTCCGGCGAACCGGCAATTGCGCACCGCTCCCAGAGTCCCCAGATCGTGAGCAGCGCTGTGGGCGTGACCAACAAAAAAGCATAGAGTGCGATGTATGCGCGCCGGCCCAGAAAACGTTCCACTTCTCGGCCGAAGACAAACAGCAGATACATCTCGATGGCGAACCAAAGCAGCCCGGATGGGGCGTGAACGAAGGCATAGGTAAACAGCCGCCACACTTGGCCGCTGGACCAGATCGCGGCACTATCGAATTGCAGCCAGAGCAAAACAGACCCGGCTCCGAACGCTACCAGAATCGCGGCGAGAATCGCAGCCGCCACGTGTACTCCGACGAGCATCGTGGTCACATCGACAGGATATCGACCCATCCACGCAACCGGCCGATAATCATCGGACGTGGCGACCCCGAACATATTTTCAATTAATGCCGCTCACAGTTCTTGCGCAAGTGAAACGAGAGATGGCGTGATCTCACATTTGGTCATTCGTATTTCCGTCGGTATTCGTCTGTGTGCAGCGTCGCGCTGTAGCCTCGACGAAGGCAGATTCGTGGTTAAACTGGGCAGTTTCGTTCGATGAATGATCTCGCGCCCGCCATATTCCCGCCTAAGGGGATCGGTGATGCAAAGCCGTCCAACAAGGCTGTGCTCGATTGGGTACATGAGATCGCAACCCTGACACAACCGGAGAATATTTTCTGGTGCGACGGCTCGGAGCGCGAGAGGGAGTTTTTGATCGCTGAGTCGCTCAGGCAAAACGTCCTGATCGAGCTGAATGGGAAGAAGTTTCCGCGCTCGTATCTGCACCGGTCTAGTCCGAACGACGTCGCGCGTGTCGAGCAGTTTACTTTTGTCTGCACGCCAACAAAAGAGGAAGCCGGGCCGACAAACAATTGGGCGGAGCCGGGAGAAACCTACGCGAAACTTCGGGAGCTGCTCAGCGGCGCGATGCGCGGGCGCACGATGTTCGTCATTCCCTACATGATGGGCCCGGCGGATTCGCCGCTGACAAAGGTTGGTTTCGAGATCACCGATTCCAAATATGTCGTGCTCAGCCTGAGGATCATGACGCGCATGGGCGAGATCGCCCTCAAACGACTCGGCAACGATCCGAGTGCGGAATGGAACCGCGGCGTACATTCATTGCTGGATGTAAATCCTGACCGCCGGTTCATTTGTCATTTTCCACAGGACAATACGATCATCTCAGTTGGCTCGGGTTATGGCGGCAACGTTTTGTTGAGCAAAAAGTGCCTCGCGTTGCGGATAGGTTCGTATCTGGCGCGCAAACAAAATTGGATGGCGGAGCACATCCTAATCCTCGGCGTGGAATCCCCCGAAGGGCGCAAACATTACGTCGCCGCGGCGTTCCCCAGTGCGTGCGGCAAGACAAATTTCGCGATGCTCATTCCGCCGGCGCATTTCAAGGGCTGGAAAGTGACCACGGTTGGGGACGACATCGGCTGGATGCGAATTCGCGACGGCCGTTTGTACGCGGGTAATCCGGAGAACGGCTATTTCGGTGTCGTGCCCGGGACGAGTTACAAATCGAATCCGAACGCGATGCGATCGATCGCGCACGACACAATTTACACCAACGTGGCTCTCACCGATGACGGCGACGTATGGTGGGAGGGCAAAGACGGCCCGCCGCCCGCACATGCGATTGATTGGCGTGGGGACGACTGGACGCCGCAATCAAAAGAAAAAGCCGCGCACCCGAATAGCCGGTTCACTACGCCAACGCGCAACAACCCCGCGCTTGACCCCGACGTCGAGAAAGGCGAAGGCGTGCCGATCAGCGCAATCATATTCGGTGGCCGCCGCAGCGATACCGTGCCGCTGGTTTATCAAGCCTTCGATTGGAACCACGGCGTATATTCAGGTGCGACAATGGCTTCGGAAACCACCGCAGCCGCCACCGGCGCGGTAGGGCGAGTGCGGCGCGACCCAATGGCGATGCTGCCCTTCTGCGGATACAACATCGGCGATTATTTTCAGCACTGGCTCGATATTGGAAAGCAACTCACCAATCCACCGCTAATCTTCAACGTGAATTGGTTTCGCAAAGGCGCGGACGGAAAATTCCTCTGGCCCGGTTTCGGTGAAAACATGCGCGTGCTCAAATGGATCATTGATCGGTGCGAGGGAAGCGGCGGTGCACTCAAGTCGCCGATCGGCTGGCTGCCTAGCCCGCACGATCTCGATCTGGCCGAGCTCGACATCGATCACAATGCCGTTGACGAACTCCTTGGCCTCGATCACGAGGAATGGCAAAAAGAGATCGCTGCTCACAAAGAGTTTTTCGATTCGTTAGGCGGCGTGGTGCCGGAAGAGTTGCAAAAACAGCGCGAGCAACTAGCTGCGGGGTTTGAGCTGTAACGGCGCCTCGGCGCTCGTGTGGTGCAGTTGGCGGTGCGCTTCGCACAGCGAAGCGGCTACAGAATTTGCGCACCGCCGCACAATTTGGAACTGTCTCCAGTGGGTTCGAAGATCGGGAACAAACAGCGGGTCATCAGTCCGGCGCGGAATGATTGCATCGAGATTCGCGGCGCACGCCAGAACAATCTCAAAGGGATAGACGTCGACCTTCCGTTGGGAAAATTGACCGTCATCACCGGCCCGAGCGGCAGCGGTAAATCGAGTCTCGCATTCCAAACGATTTACGCTGAAGGCCAGCGACGTTACGTCGAAACGTTCAGTCCATATATGCGGCAGTTCCTCGATCGAATGGACAAGCCGCGCGTTGACGATATCCGCGGCATTCCGCCGGCAATCGCCATTGAGCAGTCGAACCCGGTCAAAAGTTCCAGATCAACAGTCGGCACAATGACGGAGATCAACGATTATTTGAAGCTTCTATGGCCGCGCATTGCTCACGCGTTCTGTCCGAGTTGCGGTCGTGAAATTCGCCCCGAAACAGCGCAATCGATTGCGGAGCAGGTTCTGCGTGACTGCGTCGGCAAAAATATTCTTATCACATTCTGGGTCGCAGTCCCCTCGGGAACGGAGCCACGGAAGTTCTTCGATTTCCTCCAGCAGCAAGGATACGTGCGTGTTTGGATCGACAACAAAGTCGTGCGCGTGGACGATCCGAATCCAAAAACCAAAAGACTCGGCGTACGCGTGCAAGTCGTTCAGGATCGCATCGCGATCACTGGTGAAAATCGCGCGCGATTGGTCGAAGCAATCGAGACAGCGCTGCGTTTTGGCAAAGGTCAGGTGAACGTAATTCCTGTGGAGGCAGGCGTATCGTCTTCGACCTCAAAGACCGCGGCCGACAGCGCCACCACTACAGTTCTCCCCTTCTCGACTGGTTGGCATTGTGCCTGGTGCGATTTGGACATTCGCCCGCCCACGGTCGGCCTTTTCAGTTTTAATAATCCGCTGGGCGCGTGTCCTGACTGCCGCGGCTTCGGCCGAACGATCGCGATCGATCTAAACAAGGCGATCCCTGACCGTAGCCTCAGCATTAAACAAGGCGTCGTCCGCGTTTTTCGTGGCGCCGAGTTCGGCGAATCACAGAAGGATTTGCTCCGCGCGTGCGCCCGCGAAGACATCGATATTAACGTGCCGTTCGAGGAATTACCCAAGTCCGACCAGGATTTCGTAATCGAAGGAGAGAGGCGATCAGGCGAATACACCGACGAAGACTACGAGCACCATCGCTGGTATGGAGTGCGCGGCTTTTTTCGCTGGCTGGAAAGCAAGACCTACAAAATGCATGTGCGCGTCTTGCTCAGCCGCTATCGCGCACACGTCACCTGTCCTAAATGCAACGGCGGTCGCTATCAGGCCGACGCACTTAATTATAAATTGGAGGGACGCGCGCCGTCGCGTCCCGGCGCTGACGAGGCAGCGCCCTCCAGATTTACGCTTCCTCAATTCCAGGCGCTCTCGATTTCCGACGCTCGTGATCTTCTGCGCGCGATCGAAGGTTCGCCTTACGACAAAACAGCGCAGATGCTGCGCGACGAAATTTGCGCGCGCCTCAACTATCTCTGCGAGGTCGGCGTCGGTTACCTCACGCTCGACCGGTCCACGCGCACGTTGAGCGGCGGTGAAGTGCAGCGCGTAAATCTAACCACGTGCCTCGGCGCTTCGCTGGCAAACACGCTTTTTGTGATGGACGAACCGAGCATTGGATTACACCCGCGCGATGTCGGTCAATTGGTGCGCGTGATGCATAATCTGCGCGACAAAGGCAACACTCTGCTGGTTGTCGAGCACGAGGAACAAATCATCCGTGCAGCGGACAATTTGATCGATCTTGGACCGGGCCGTGGCGAGCACGGCGGCGACTTGGTTTGGAATGGACCGTTAGATGATTTCCTCGCGCGTGATTCCGCGAATCCGGGGAGCGCGCGCATTCTGCCTTCACGAACTTTTGAACGTCACTCGAGCAGCGCCGAGCTCGAAGAAAAGCGGTTTCGTGCTCGGAGAAGTTCGTCGCCGCAGAATGCGGCGACCAGCACGCTGCAAGCGTGCGCTCCCCAATCCTTGACGCGTGATTACCTTACGAGGCGCAAATCAATTCCAGTCCCGAAGTCGCGGCGAAAATGGACTTCGTCGGTTAAGATCCTCGGAGCGCGACAGCACAATTTGAAAAGTATCGACGTCGAGTTGCCGCTCGGTGTCTTCACGTGTGTAACTGGAGTGTCCGGGTCCGGCAAATCCACTCTGATTCACGATGTGTTGTATCGGAATCTGCTGCGCGCCAAGGGACAATCCTCAGATCAGGAACCGGGCGCATGCAAATCGATCACCGGCACGCATCGAGTCGGCGATGTGGTGATGGTGGATCAGTCACCGCTTGCTCGCACCCCGCGTTCGACTCCGATTCTTTATCTCGGTTTGTTTGATCAAGTCCGCGAATTGTTCGCCGCGCAACCGGAAGCGATGGCGCAGGGACTGACCGCAAGCGCCTTTTCGTTTAACTCCGGTAACGGGCGTTGCGAACGTTGCTCGGGCACAGGTTACGAAAAGATCGAGATGCAATTCTTGAGCGATCTTTATGTGCGCTGCGCAGAATGCGAAGGCAAACGCTTCCAGCCGCACGTGCTGAGGGTGCGCCTGCACGAGAAATCGATTCACGACGTCCTTGAACTCACCGTCAGTGAAGCGATCGGATTCTTTGCCCGGCTTGGGGAACAGAAAATCGACGAGACACCATCACCTCAATCGTCAGGTCGGGATCGCGACCCGGAGGAGCGCCGGGAGGCGGACGCGAAGCGCCAGGTGAGGGTCGATCCTTATATTCAAATTTCCAATGGCCTCAAAGTGCTCGGCGAAGTTGGGCTCGGTTATCTGCGGCTAGGTCAGCCGTTGAACACTCTGTCCGGCGGCGAATCCCAGCGGTTGAAGCTAGTCGGACATTTGTCGGACGCTTCCGGTACCCGCAATTTGTTCATCTTCGACGAGCCAACCACGGGACTCCATTTCGATGATGTGGCGATGCTGCTGCAATTATTCCAGCGCCTTGTGGATCGTGGGCATTCGCTCGTGGTGATCGAGCACAATCTGGAGGTGATCAAGAGCGCCGATTGGATCGTCGATCTCGGCCCTGAAGCAGGTGATGCGGGTGGTGAAGTCGTCGCCACCGGAACGCCCGAACAAATTGCGAAGTTAGAGAGTTCACACACCGGCAGATTCTTGCGACCGGTTCTCTCGAAATTTCCCAAACTGTTGCATGTCATCCCGAGCCGCCAAGACGGCGAGGGACCTCACAAAATCTCGCGCGAGTTTGAGAGGTCCTTCGCTTACGCTCGGGATGACAGCGTAGAGTTAGCGCGAGCCGCAGAAACAGCTCCGCGATTTGGCGCGATTGATCGGAACGGCGCGATTCATGTTCGCGGCGCGCGCGAGCACAATCTCAAAAACATCGATCTGAAAATCCCGCGGGAACAACTAGTGGTCATCACAGGGTTAAGCGGATCCGGCAAATCGACGGTCGCGTTCGACATTCTATTCGCCGAGGGACAACGCCGGTTTCTCGACAGCATGTCGCCGTATGCGCGGCAATTCGTCGAGCAACTCGAAAAACCAGATGTCGATCTGGTCAGCGGATTACCCCCGACCGTCGCTATCGAGCAACGTGTGACTCGTGGTGGAGGCAAATCGACGGTCGCGACGGTTACGGAGGTTTATCATTTCCTTCGCCTCTTGTTCGCAAAAACCGGAACGCAGTTTTGCCCTGACTGCGATTTGCCTGTGGAAAAACAGAGTGCGGCTTCCATTGTGAAACAGCTCGAGACGGCTGCGAAACGCGGTCCGCTGAAGGTGCTCGCGCCGCTGGTGAAAGCTCGCAAGGGTTTTCACACCGACGTGGCACGTTGGGCGGAACGCCAGGGATTCGACACTCTTTATGTGGATGGAAAGCTCGTTCCGGTCGCGCAGTTTCGGAAACTGGAGCGTTTCAAGGAACACAGCATAGACGTGGTGGTGGGCGTGATCGATCGGCGGCGAATCGCTGGTGCTCGTGAGATTGCCCGACGCGCGCTTGAGATTGGCCGAGGCACAGCGCGTCTACTCGATTCAAAAAATCGCCTTACCGTCATGAGCACCGAGATGAGTTGCCCGAATTGCGGCCGCGCATTTGAGGAACTCGATCCGCGTTTGTTCTCGTTTAATTCGCCTCATGGGATGTGCGAAGAATGCGGCGGGTTCGGCGAAATTTGGGACCACGATTTGCAAACGGGAGCGAACCGCGATGGCGAATCTGTTCTGGAAAGCGAGCTGGCGGCCGAACGCGAATCCGAATGGATCGACGAAAGCGAAGCGCGCGAATGCCCAAGTTGTCACGGCTCGCGTTTGAACGCGGAGGCGCGCCATGTGCGCGTGCAAGGCTATACGATCGATCAATTCACAGATCTCTCGGCGGGTGAAGCAGCGCGCGCGATCGCGAAACTAAGATTCAAAGGGACGGATCAGACGATAGCCGCCGGTCTCATTCCCGAGATTGAACAGCGACTGCGTTTCATGCAGACCGTCGGGCTCGGTTATCTAGCGCTTGGACGCTCCGCGAAAACGTTGAGCGGCGGGGAATCGCAGCGAATCCGTTTGGCTGCCCAACTCGGCTCAAATTTGCGCGGCGTGCTTTACGTATTGGACGAGCCAACGATTGGTTTGCATCCACGTGATAATCAGCGCCTGCTCGAAACGCTCACGACGCTACGGAACAAGGGTAACTCATTGATCGTGGTCGAGCACGACGAAGAAACGATGCGGCGCGCCGATCACATCATTGACCTCGGGCCGCGCGCGGGAATTCACGGAGGCGAGGTGGTGGCGAGCGGAACGCTGAGCGAAGTCCGGAAAAATCCAAATTCCGAAACCGCGCGTTGCTTGAAATCGCCACTGTGTCATCCGATCCGGGGATCCCGCCGCTCGCTGCGCGATGTCGAAAACTGGATCGAGATTCGTCGCGCGCGTGCGAACAATTTGAAAGACATCGATGTGCGTTTGCCGGTCGGTAGGCTCTCGGTGATCACTGGAATCTCCGGGAGCGGCAAATCCACGTTGATGCACGACGTAATTTGGCCCGCAGTGCGCGACCAGTTAAACGAAAGAAAGCGCGCGGGCGATGGCGATCTTTTCAAACTTGTGAGCGGCGCGCAGGAGATCGAAGCCGTGTACGAAGTTGATCAATCGCCGATCGGAAAGACCTCGCGCTCGACGCCAGGAACCTACGTGAAAGTGTTCGACGAGATCCGAAATCTTTACGCGCAATTGCCGGTGTCACGGATGCGCGGCTATTCGGCAAGCCGATTCTCGTTTAATGCCGAAGGCGGGCGCTGCGAGACGTGCAAGGGCCAGGGCGTGATCAAGCTCGAGATGAACTTTCTGCCCAGCAGTTATGTGCCCTGTGAAGATTGCCAGGGCCGCCGCTACAATCCCCAGACGCTGGAGGTTCTCTATAATGAAAAATCGATCGGCGACGTGATGGATATGACGATCGAAGAAGCCGCGCAATTCTTTTCAGCGCATCCGAAAATCGCCCGTCCACTTTCGCTCCTGGTCGACACCGGCCTTGGGTATTTGAAGCTCGGCCAACCGAGTCCCACTTTAAGCGGCGGCGAAGCGCAACGGCTCAAGCTGGTGACGCAATTGAAACGCGGTGTGAGCCGCGCGGCGGACGAGCGGATCCGAAAAATGCGCAAGCCCGGATCGACATTGTATTTGCTTGAGGAACCGACCATCGGCCTGCACATGGCAGACATTGAATTGCTCCTCAACGTAATGCATCGGCTCGTTGACGAAGGAAATACCGTCATTGTCATCGAACACAATCTCAGCGTGATCGCTGAAGCCGACTACATCCTCGATCTGGGGCCGGAAGCGGGTGAAGCCGGTGGCCAAGTGGTCGCCTGCGGAACGCCGGAACAAGTGGCGAAAAATCGTGTCAGTCGCACTGCGCCATTTTTGCGAAAGGTTTTGAACAGTTCTCGTGTTCTGTAGCCGCCGCCCTGTGGGCGACGCGGGCGCTTCGCGCAGCGAAGCGGCTACAGTTTGATTGCGCAGATTGACAACGTCGCGCAGAATCGCGGCGCAAATGCTCGCGTACTATCTGCACAACCTCGATCCGATCATTTTCCGGATCTACGACAACGTCGGACCGCGATGGTATGGGCTCGCTTATGTGCTTGCGTTTGTATCCAGCTATTTTCTTTTCCTCTGGCTGTCCAAACGCGGATACGCCGATCTGCCGCCGCAAGCCGTAGGCGATTTCATCACCGGCTGCGCACTGTTCGGCGTGATCGTTGGCGGGCGCCTCGGATATGTTTTCTTCTACAAGCCGGAAATGTTGCGCGAGCCGCTGTCGATCCTGCGCGTTTGGGAAGGCGGGATGTCGAGTCACGGCGGGATGTTGGGCCTAATTCTGTTCACGCTTTACTACGCGCGCCGTCACAAAATTTCGTGGTTGAACCTCGGCGACAATCTCGTCGTAACGGCGCCGATTGGGCTGTTCTTCGGGCGGTGCGCGAACTTCATTAATGGCGAGCTTTACGGTCGGATCGCGAACGTTCCGTGGGCGATGCAGTTTCCGAAGGAACTGTTCGATCATCCCCAGGAAGCTGAACGCGCAGTCGCAGCGTGCGCGCGAATCGATCCATCGTTGACCACACCAGACGCAATCATCGGCGCCGTGCGCAGCCAGCCAGACGTTGCGAACGTGCTGCGGTCAATTCTATCGCCGCGGCATCCGTCGCAACTTTATGAGGCTTTCTTCGAAGGGATCGTGTTGTTTGCGATTTTGTGGTTTGTGCGGACGCGCACGCGCCAACCGAACGGGGTGTTGACCGGATTGTTTTTCATTTGTTACGCGATCTTTCGAATCGTGGTCGAAAATTTCCGCGAGCCCGATGCTGAACTGATCGGGTCGTTCACGCGCGGCCAATTCTTTTCGTTTTTCCTGGTCGCCATTGGTGTTGCGTACGTCGTCGTGGCAAAGAGGCGACCCACGTTCCCGAGCAGGAATTAGTCGTTCCGAGCAAAGTCGAGGCTGCAACGTAGCGGACAAAATCAGCGAGCCAGGCTTTCAATCTCGTGGCGGAACTCGAAAGTAGTTTTGCGGGATCCTTCGACTCCGCTTGGCTGCGCGCAGGATGACAGCGTGTTTCGGGTGGCGTTTCCGCAAAACGGCGTTATTACTAATCCCGGTGACTTGGGAATGCTCGTTCCGGAAATCGTAGCGGCTGGCGGCGGTCTGCTGTTTGCGTTCGATCACTCGACGATCGCAGGAAAAATTGTCCTCACGCTTCTTGCCGTCGTATCGATTTTCAGTTGGTCGATCATGATCACGAAATTGCGTGTGATCCGTTTCGCGCGGAGACAAAACGCTCGTTTCCTCGCTGCTTTTCACAAAGACCGACAACCGCTTCGCCTGTTTGAGAAAAACGCGCGCTTTCCCGGTGCTCCCGTTTTCAATGTGTATCGCGCAGGGTGTGAGGAAATGACCTTTCATCTGCTCGGCTCGGCTGAAGTGGATGACACTTTTCGCGCGCGGCTTGAAATCGCTGACAAGATTTCACCGGCGCAGATGGGTGCGGTCAACGCTGCTATGGAGCGCGCGGTCGGCGAGACAGCGCTTTCACTCGAATCGCAGATGATTCTGCTCGCTACTGCGGTGAGTGGTTCGCCCTTTTTAGGATTGCTGGGCACCGTCTGGGGCGTGATGGACGCGTTTACAGGTGTTGCTGAGGCGGGTTCCCCCAACCTCGTGGCGATGGCGCCCGGTGTTTCTGGCGCTCTCATAACCACAGTCGTCGCGCTGTGCGTGGCGATCCCGGCAATGTTCGGTTACAATTTTCTCGTTACCAGCATTCGCGGGATCATCGTGGAGATGGACAACTTCGCCGCCGAGCTGGCATCGGAGTTCGAGCACAAGTACGTCGATCACGGCGCGCGGGAATCGACCTTTCGCAGATGAGACGTTACTCGCAACGCCAGAATCTCTCCACGTTGAGCGAGATAAATATTACGCCGCTGCTCGATCTCGCTTTTGTGTTGTTGATCATCTTCATGATTACAACGCCGCTACTGGAAAGCAGTATGAACCTGGTGATCCCATCCAGCGGCACGAAGAATCCGCCCATTAACACGTCGCATGTGCGAACGGTGTCACTCGATCGCGCCGACACGATCCGGTTCAATAATCAGGTGATCGACC
>Ga0207665_10001523_pt1 | contig 15585 bp, 14 predicted proteins | sample LARL112metaG_FD_184351 | JGI IMG/M metagenome (GOLD analysis project Ga0207665, IMG submission 184351) | Corn, switchgrass and miscanthus rhizosphere microbial communities from Kellogg Biological Station, Michigan, USA - LAR L11-2 metaG... | ecosystem: Host-associated > Plants > Roots >...
AGGGCGGAGGTGGTCCGACGAGCTGCCGCCCGGCTCAGGTCGAGCCGGACGACCTTGCGTTCGGTGTCGCCCTCCACTGCCGGCCGCGCAACGTGCGGCGACCGGGTGGGGGTGCTGGGGGCGCGCCCGTCCTGGCCGGAGCCCGAGACGTGACGGTCGAGCTGGCCGTGCGCACCCCACCGACCATCCTGCGTCGCGACACTCACGGCGTACCAACCCAGCCGGTCGGCATCGCATTGCGATACGCGCCGGCGGCGATCGTGAATCCGCTCGGGGCCGCCCTTCGCCGCATTACAATTCCCGATCTGTCCGAGTACGGGCTTCCCAGACCGAAAGCTCCCTACTCGCAGTTTCAACGCACCGGCACCGTGCCCGTGTTGGATCATGGCTTTGTCGCCGCGGTCCGATCGGGTGCGATAACGATCCGGACAGCCGTGCTGGCCCTCGACGGCCGAGAGGTGATCCACGCCGACGGCCTGCGATCCTCCCCCGACGCCATGGTTGCCGCGACCGGTTTCGGGAGTGGACTAAGTCCCATCCTCGGCCCGCTCGGCCTTCTCGACGCTCGTGATCTACCGACCATCGGTTCGCGGGGTGGCCCCGAGGCCGTCGGTCTTTACACCGTCGGCATCAGCATTCCGCTGTCCGGGCTGCTACGAGAGATCGCCCTCGATGGTCGCCGCCTGGTACGGGCGATCGCGGACTGACGGCTGGACTGATCGTGGGCCACGATGGTCGTGGTTGGTCACCGAAGACCGGAGGTGCAGGTGCGGAGCATCGACTGGGTGGATGACCAGGTCGTCCTGCTCGATCAGACCCGCTTGCCTCGGGAGGAGCGGTGGCTGGCGGTGACGACCGTTGACGAACTAGTCGATGCGATTCGCCGACTGGCGGTGCGCGGTGCTCCGCTGCTGGGAGCGGCGGGCGCGCTCGGGGTACTGCTCGCCGTCCAGGAGGCCAGGCAGGAAGGCTGGGACGACAGCCGGTTGCGCGCTGCCGTAGCGCAGCTGCGGGCGGCCCGGCCGACCGCGGTGAATCTCGCCCGCGGGGTAGACCGGGTGATGGCCCGCCTTCCAGAGGGTCCGATGGCGGTCAAGGACGAGGCCCTCCGGGTGCTGGCCGAGGACAGAGACGTGAACCGGGCCATCGGCGCCACGGGAGCACGGCTACTCATCGACCTTGTCGATACCTACCGGCTCCGGATCTACACCCACTGCAATGCCGGAGCCCTGGCGTGCGTCGAGTGGGGCACCGCATTAGGCGTCGTCCACTCGCTGTCGACCTTGGACCGACTGGGCTCGGTGTATGTCGGAGAGACCCGGCCGCTGCTACAGGGCAGCCGCCTCACGGCCTGGGAGCTGGAGCGTCTGGGGGCGGACTACCAGATCGTCGTAGACGGTGCCGGCCCCGGAGTGGTTGCCGGCGGCATGGTGGACGCAGTCGTGGTCGGGGCCGACCGGATAGCTGCCAATGGCGACGTGGTCAACAAGGTGGGAACCTTCCCGCTCGCGCTCGCCGCCGCGCGGGTTGGTTTGCCATTCGTGGTGGCAGCACCGGAGTCAACCGTCGACGCCGAGACCCCCAGCGGTGCGGACGTGCCAATCGAGCTCAGATCGCAGGACGAGGTGCTCGCCATCGGCGAGCTACGTATTGCTCCGACCGGGGCGCGGGGCCTCAACCCCGCGTTCGATGTCACCCCCGCCGACTTGGTCACCGCGCTGGTGACCGAGCGGAGGGTGGTACGCCCAGCTGCCGGAGAGACCCCGGCGTGACTGATTCCATTCGGGAACGTCTCATCGATCTCGGGCGAGCCGTGGCGCGAGCTGGGCTCGTGGTCGCCGCTGGCGGCAACATTGCCGCCCGCGTCACCGACGACCGGATGTGGGTGACGCCTACCGGATGGAGCCTCGCCGACCTGGGCGCGGCCAACCTGGTCCAGGTGTCTCTCGACGGGCGCCGTCTCGAAGGCGCTCTGGCACCGACCAGCGAGCTACTCCTCCACCTGGCCGCGCTCCAGGCCCGGCGGGATGTCATGTGGAGCATGCACCTGCACCCGCCCATGGCAACGCTGTTACCTGTGCTCGACATCCCGATCCGCACGATCACGACCGACCACGCCTTCTATTTGCGCGATATCGCGACCGTTCCCTACCTGCATCCGGGATCGGCCGAGCTGGCTAATGCCGCCGCAGCGGAACTCGCGGCCGGCGCAGACGTGGTGCTCCTCCGCCACCATGGTTGCGTCGTCGTAGGAGACACGCCTGACCTCGTGCTTTCCCGGGCCGTCAACCTCGAGGCGGCCGCCGAGGCTACTTACCGAGCCCGATTGTTAGGCGACCATTCCGCCGAATGCCCACCACAGTTCCTGGAACATGTCCTCGAGGAAGAGGCTCGCGGGCGCCGCTACGGATTGCGCCTGACCGAGTGAGTCTCACCGTGATTGCGTCGTGCCCATCGCCGGAGCGGCCGCCCTCGCGATCCGAGCCGGTGATCGACACGACCGCCGACAAGACGACATAGTTGTTAGCAGGCTCGGGAACAACAGCCAGTTCGGGCCACACCGCGGGCCCCACGTCCGCACGGGCCGGGAGGAGGTCGTGTCATGCGGTTGCCCCTGATGGTAGGGCTGTCGCTGAGCACGTTGATCGTCACTGCGGTAGCCGCCTGCAGCTCGACCACCGGCTCAGGCACATCAGCCCCAACTACTGGACCAGGAAGCTCGAGCGGGCCGCCTCCAAATGGCGGCAACTATCAGCTCCCCTCGACCGTGACATCGCTGCGCATAGACGGAGACGCGGTGTCGATCGACGTGACCGCGCAGGATAGCGCGAGCGCGGTCACGGTAAGGGAGCAACTGCACGGTAAGGCCACAACGACAAAGGAGGTGACCGGCTCGTCAGCCACGTTGACCGCCAAGTGTCCGTCCGGATTCTCCTTCGGGGTCGACTGCTCCGTCGACTACACCGTGACTATGCCCGCACGCATCACGCTCAACGTTGATGGCACAGCTGGGGACATGAAGGTCAACGGCCCGTTTGCTAACGCGACAATCTCCACCAAGGCCGGACGGGTCCTCGGAACCTCGCTCGGCGCTGGAACATATGAGATCACGACTAATGCTGGCCAGGTCAACCTCAAATTCGCGTCGCCGCCCAACTCGGTCAAGGTAAAGAGCGATGTTGCAGAGGTCGCGCTAACCGTGCCCGGCGGAACGAAGTACGCCGTCACCACCGATACGACGGTGGGCATAAAGAATGTCGAGGTCGAGCAGGACTCGTCGTCGACGCATCGCCTCGACGTGACCACAACCGTCGGCGCCATCACGATCGACAAGGGATGACGCGTTAGGGAGGCACTCTCATGAATGTCAGCGAAATGCGGCTTGTGGTCACCACCGAGGACTACGACGCCGCGGTCGCCCTTTATCGGGACACGCTGGGCTTGTCCGAATCGGCCGAGTACCTTTCCGAGGACCAGGGACGGGTAATAATCCTGGACGCCGGCCGAGCCACGCTGGAGATCGCCGACCCAGGGCACGCCGTATATGTCGACGACGTCGAGGTCGGGCGTCGGGTAGCGGGTCACGTTCGCGTCGCGTTCGGCGTGCCGGATGCAGTCTCGGCGACCGAGCAACTTACCGAGGCTGGCGCGACACTCATCGCTGCCCCTACCCGCACCCCGTGGAACTCGCTGAATTCGCGGCTGACCGGTCCGGCCGGACTCCAGTTGACCCTGTTCCAAGACCTGGGCAGCTGACCGATCGCAGCCCGGCGACCCGTGGCCGAAACACGTTCAGCGCGCAGATGTCCGTCCCCAATTGAAGAGAATCCCTCAGCGTTGGCGCGGGTTCTCGCCGGCCGCACCTTGCGTCGCCGGGCCTACCGCGGCCAGGGCGGCCTCGAGCTCTCCGGCCGCGGCTTGGAGCTGGCTCATGGCGGTGCCCATATCACCTACGACCGCCAGTGCATCAAGCCGCGCGCGGGCGCTACGAACCGCATCACGCAAAATACGAGCCTGACCACGGTCGATCTCATCAGTTGCGGTGGACTCCAGCGAGGTCAAGCGGTCTTCCGCAGCGACGATCCGCCCGGACGAAATCCGCCACCCACCGGCAATCTGCTGGACGGAGGGAGCTTGACTCAGCTGCGGGATCAGCTCACGGGCGAACCACGCCACATCTGCCTCCGAGGAAGACAACCGGTCCGCCCATGCTTGCTTCCGATTGTTTCTGCGGATCAGGAACGCGCTGACGATGATGACGGCCAGCACAATTGCGCCGATCAGCCACCACAACCACGCTGGCGTTGAATTCGTACTGCTCGAGGTGGGTGTTACGGCTTCGGTTTGGGCGGCTGTCGGCGTGGGAGTAGGCGTGGCCGGCTCAGGAGTGGGAGCCAGCGTGACCGTGGGTGCCGCGGTCACCGTGGGTGGAAGGGTCACGGTCGCTGTCGTAGTCGCCGTTGCTGTCTCCGTGGACGCGGGGTTCGCGGTCGGGGTACGGGTGACTGTCGGTCGTGATGTCGCGGTCGATGCGGAAGTCTCCGTCGGTGCGGCAGCCGCGGTCGACGTGGCTGATGGAGGCGCGAGCGTTCGGGCCGTCTCGCGAGACAGGGATGGCGACCGCGAGGGTTGAACGGAACCGCTTCCCCCGCAGGAAGAGACGATCAAGGCAACCGCGGCAAGCACAACCAGCTTCGTTGGTCTTGCTGATGTCGAACGCGGTCCCGAGAACATGACCAGTCCTTCCCGAGCCCGAAGACTCGCCTAGCCGGCCGCGAATTGAGGCGGATGAAGGCTACCCACCTGCGTCACTCAGCTCCCGAGGAGGTCGATTCCGGGGCGATCTGCCAGTCAGATGCTTAGGACCGCGCCCATCGCCTGGGCAGATGGGGATTGCTGAGCGTTATGACTTCGATACGAAGTGTGTCGCGAACGGCCGGGCGGTGAGCCCGTGCGCGCCGACGCTGAGCAGCACGGTCAAGGCAATGGTTGCGGTGACTTCCTGCGCAGCGGGACCTAGATCCTCGAGGGCAAGGAGTGCAAAGATGACCGAGGCCAACCCCCGCGGGCCGAACCATCCGATGAATGCCACGCTGAACCGGTCGAAACCACTCCCCAGGAGCGCCAGGGCCACCGGAACCATCCGGATTGCGGTAAGGCTGAGAAGCGCGTACCCAAATACCGGCCATTCGAACCAATGACCGATCGCGGGCACGGCAAGCGCGCCAAAGATCAGCCACGAAATCATGGCGGCCAGGTCCGCGGACTGCTCAACGAAATAGGCCTCCTTCTCTCCCCCCGGCCCGGCGGTATTACCGAAGACGAGACCTCCGACGAAGGCGGCGACAAATCCATTGCCATCGACGAGCAGCGTGCCCGTATACGCGAGGAGCGCCAGCGCCAACGTCGCGGGGCCGGACAGCTCTTCCGATAACCAACGCTTCCGACGCGCGTGCCGGATAAGCACGCCACCCGCGCCGCCAACGAGCACGCCCACCAGAAGTCCCACCAGCAGCGCGACGAGGGCGTGGCCCGGACCATGGACGCCGCCGATCCCTTCGTCGGCGGCGACTCCGGCGATGGCGACCAGCACGATCGGGGTAGCGATGCCGTCGTTCAGGCCACTCTCCACATTCAGTACTCGCCGAATCCGGGAAGGCACGGTGGGATCTGACATCACCGACGCACCGAGGGCAGCGTCAGTCGGCGCGAGCGCCGCACCGACCAGCAGCGCCGGCCAGACACCAAAGCCCAGCAGCGCAACCGCAACCAGCCCACCCAGCAGAATCGTCAGTGGCAGGCCGATCCCTAGTAGTCGCACGTACACCATGAGGTCACGCCTAAAGTCGGTCAATTGCACGGCAGATGCATCGGCGAACAGCATCCAGACCAGCGTCACTTCGGCGACGACCTTGACCAGTTCTGGCTCAGCCGGCACGTGCAGGACATCGAAGATCTGCGTGAAAGCAAACCCCACAGCAACGAAAACGATTGCCGATGAAAGACCGACCCGGCCCAGGCGCGCTGCGAACACCGACCACAAAAACACGGTCGCGAGGATGATCGCAACTGATCCAAGTCCAGGTCCCATCAGGCGCCAACCCTATTGGTACCAGCGTGCGGCACCGTCGATGGGCGCAGCGTTGCGGTGGTGCAGCGGCGAGCCCGGAACTCGGCTCGATCGATATTTGACCGCTCGTACTGAAGATTGGGAAGCCGATCGCGCCGGCCGCTACCGCGTCGAGACTGTGCTAAGCCGCCGGCTGTTGGGGAACGTTTTCGGGCGTTGGACGCGGCGCGGTGGCTGGGGTGATCTTCGTGGGCAGGAGTACCGCAGCGACCAAGCCAGCGATGGCGACGACTGCTAAGACTGCGACCGCGAGTCCGTAGGAGCGCTCGGGTGTCGAGGTGATGCCGGCGACGAGGATTGTGCCAGCGATCGCGGTGCCCAGGCATGAACCGAGGTTCGACACACTGCGCGACAGGCCGGAGATCTCACCCTGCTGCGCTTCGGCGAAGCTCGACTGAACGATATTGACCGACGGAGTCAGCATCAAGCCGAGCCCCAGCCCGATCAAGAGCAGTCCTGGAGCGAAGGCCCAAGCACTTGGCGAGCCGGCGACCAGGGACAGGAGGACACCAACGCCGGCGATCGTGACGACGAAGCCGGCCATGATCAGGACCCGCTGGGGCCGGCGCTTCGCCAGGCGCTCGGCGGCCAGAGAGCTGGCCAGGAGACCGACCGTCTCTGCGGTGAAGATGACGCCGGTCTGGATTGCGTCATAGCCACGCACGACTTGCAGATACGCCGCGACCACGAACGACACTCCGGTGAGCAGCAGCCACTGGGTGTTCTGCGTGACCATGCCGAGGTTGGACGTCCGATTCCGGAACAGGCTGGTCGACAACAGTGGTTCCTTGCCAGCGCGCTCCTCAGCCCGTACGAACACGAAGAACCCCGTCAGGACGAGCACACCCGCGACGATCAACCCGAGCATCAGCCAGAGGTTGTTGTCGGCCGCGAGAATGCCCAAGACGACCAGGGCGAGACCAACCGCCGAAAGGATCGCGCCGGTGGTGTCAAACCGACGGGTCGGATCGGCCGGAAGTGGATCCCGCACCTGTCGGGCTAGCCAGAGAATCGCGACGATGACCAAGGCCTGGAAGACGAAAGCCGCCCGCCAGCTGATCGCCGAAGTGATCAGACCACCGATCAACGGGCCCATCGCGGCGCCGATGCCGCCCATTGCGCTGATCGCGCCGAACGCGCGGGCCCGCGAGGTGACCTCGGTGAACAACAGCGTGGTAAGGATATAGACCGGTGGGATCAACAGGGCCGTGCCGACGCCCTCCAAGATCGAATTGCCGAGGATGAGCACACCCAGGCCGGGCGAGAAGGCGCTCAACAGCGCACCAACGCCGTACACCGCGAGACCGACCGTGAAGCATCGCTTCCGGCCGAACTTGTCGGTCAACTTGCCACAGGGAATCATCAGCGCCGCCATCACCAGCAGGAAGATGGTGATCGCGACCTGCACACCCTGCACCGACGTGTCCAGGTCGTGGCTGATGTCGTTGATCATCACGTTCATGTTCGAACCGGCGAAGCTGCAGATGAACTGCGCCAAGGCCAAGGGAACGAGCACCCGTCGCAAGGCGCTCGAGGGTCGTCCGGTTGCCTGGCTGCCAGCCACTGTGTACCTGCCTCGGGTCAACGCCGTGATGTCAACTGAACCGGCGCCGACCGGACTCCGCAGCCTTTGCCGGACGCACGTTGCTGACTCTACGGAGGATGGTATTGCCCGCGGATGCTGGGGCGAGATCGTCGCGCGCCGCGCTTTGCACGCGCGGCAGACGCGGCTGAGCAACGTCACATCTGAGAGACACGTCGCCTTATAGCAACTTCGTCACGAATGCTCCGTTCGACCGGCGTGACGCCGAACGGGTCAGGAAAGCTCGACCTTCCGCCCGCTCGCGCCCCCATGCGCAACGAGCGCATAGATCAGCAATACCCCCATACCGACGTACATCAACGACCAGACCGGGTAGTACGGAATCCACCAGACGGCGCTGATCGCCAAGACCGCTCCGGCGAAGACCCCAATCCAGCGGGCGGCCTGAGAGCGGCTAAGCACGAGGGCGGCAGAAATGAGCAAGATTGCCGCCACCACGATATCTATCCAGCCATATGTCTTGAGGCTGTGCCCGAAGATCGCGTCCTGGAGATTTTCCGGCACCGCACCGTGATAGCGGAAAGCCCAGATCGCGTCGAAGATCCGCATGATTCCCGCGATGAACAGCACCAAGGCAGCAAATGCCAGCCACGCGTCATCCTGCCTGTTGTCCATTGGCGTCCCCTTTGCCCGATTCGGCGGTTCTCGCCGTGGTCGACTCGGGGTCGAGATTATCGGCCAGTTCGACCTCACAGACGGAGGCACGGCGATGCGGAGATCTCTTGGCGATGATCTCGGACCAACCGTCTCAAGAGCTCACGGTTTCCGGGATCGGCGTGCCGGCCAGGTCCTCCCGCCGGACGCGGATCGCACAGACAGTGATGAGGAAGGCGAGCACCGCGATCCCCGCCGCGATGAGGAAACCCCTTGCGAAACCCACGGCTAGTGCGTGGCGGTAGATGGTCGTGGCGGCCGATCCCCCGGAGTGCGGAGGTTGGCCGCCCTGCGCGTGGGTCGATGCTGCGTGTGAGTAACTTGCGACGGTGTTCGCGACGACGGTCCAGGCGACGGTACCGAGCAAGGCGAGTCCGATCGAACCTCCGACCTGCTGGCCGGTATTGAGCAGACTCGCGGCTACCCCGGTGTCCCGCTCGCGTACGTGCGAAAGGGCGACAAGGGACAGCGGCACGAATTGCAGACCAAAACCGACTGCGGTGACAAACATGGGACCAAGCAGCGCGCCCGCGTAGTGGCTGTGTTCACTGATCCGAGATAGCCAGAACAGGCCACTGGCTGTGATCGCCGAGCCGGCCAGCAGCAATGGGCGGGCCCCTACTCGAGGCACGAGCTGCGCTGCGGCCCCTGAGGCAAGCAGAACGCCGCCGGCAAAGGGGAGATAGGCGAGACCGGTCTTCAGCGCGCTGAACCCCCAGACCGTCTGCATGAAAATCGTCAGAAAGAAGAACATGCCGAAAAGCGCCGTGCCGACACAGAGCATGATCAGGTAAGCGCCCGACCGATTGCGATCGCGCAGTAGCCGCAGCGGCAGCAGCGCGTGCGTACTGCGACGCTCGATGATCACAAACGTCGTGAGCAGCACCGCAGCCAGTGCGAGCGATACCACGACCTTGGGCCGGGCCCACTGAGATGCGCCATCCGGGCCAGCGGCCGCGCTGGTCAGGCCGTAGACGAGTGCGACCAGCCCGCTCGTGGCGGTGATTGCGCCGGGGAGGTCGAATCGGCCCCGCCGGCGACGGGATTCGGGCAGCACGCGGGGCGCGGCGAGGGCAAGCGCGATCCCGATCGGAGCGTTGACAAAGAACACCCACCGCCAGGACAGGTAGGTGGTGAGCACGCCGCCGGCGATAAGGCCAGTGGTGGCACCGGCAACGCTCATCGCGGCATAGACGCCCATCGCCCGGTTCCGGGGCGCACCTTCCGGGAAGGTGGTCGCCACCAGCGACAGCGCCGTCGGTGCCGTGATCGCGGCGCCGACGCCTTGGATCGCCCGCGCCCCGAGTAGCCAGGCCTGCGACGTGGCCAATCCGCCCGCGAGGGATGCCAACGAGAACAGCAGAACACCGAAGATGAAGACGCGGCGCCTACCCAGCAGATCGCCGGCCCGGCCACCGAGCAGCAACAGCCCGCCGAAGGTGAGCGTGTAGGCGTTGACCACCCATTCCAGGCCGGAGCCGGAGAAGCCCAACGAGCGCTGGATGTGCGGCAACGTCACATTCACGATCGTGGCGTCCAGCACAACCATCAGCTGCGCCGTGGCGATGACCGCAAGCGCCAGCCCGAGGCGGGATAGTTGTGGGCCGGCCGGTCGGCCCGCGGTAGGACGGATGACGGTTTGCGCATTGGACATGAGGTGTCCCTACGTGTTGTGTCGGTTGGATCCGGGGCCGATCGGGCGCCTGACGACTTGGAGCCGGCCCTGGACCTGGCGGGAGCTGCCCGTCGCTGGTGTAGACCGCGGCCCGTGGCGAGATTGGGCGGTCGCGCTGCGCCCAATTTGGTGCCTCCGCGGTGTCAGTACGTGGTAACGGCGGACAATCCGACGTGAGACAAAGCGATGGAGGATGGCGTGGCAACCGCGGACCTGCTCGTCCGGGCACGCGCTGGTGATGGCGACGCCTTTGCCCAACTCGTCGACCCGCACCGGCGCGAGTTGCACGTGCACTGCTACCGAATCTTGGGCTCGGCGCAAGACGCAGAAGACGCGCTCCAAGAGACGTTGCTGGCGGCCTGGTTGGGACTCCCAGGCTTCGAAGGGCGTTCTTCCTTTCGTACCTGGCTTTACCGGGTGGCGACCAGCCGCTGCCTCAACACGCTGCGCTCGGCCAGCCGGCGTCCGCCGGTGAGTTCACTGCCGCCTGGACTCGAACCGCCCGAGCCCACTCGGCTGGGTGAGGTGGTCTGGCTCGAGCCCTACCCGGACATCGTCCTTGATGAGCTTGCGGACGCTGCGCCGGGGCCCGAGGCCCGGTACGAGACCAGAGAAGCCATCTCTTTGGCTTTCATCACCGCTCTGCAACTGCTTCCGCCTCGGCAGCGCGCTGTTCTCGTGCTCCGCGACGTGCTGGGTTTCCATGCCCGGGAGGTCGCCGACATGCTTGACACGACAGAGGAATCTGTGACAAGCGCTCTCAAACGCGCTCGGACGTCCATGCAGCGTCGCCTTCCTGGGCGGTCGGACGACGAACGGCCTCCGGCCCCGAACTCGGCGAGCGAACACAAAGTGCTCGAGCTGCTCACGCGCGCATTCGAGGACGGCGATGTGGACAACATCGTCGCCCTGCTCACCGATGACGTGTGGCTCAGAATGCCGCCCGTGCCACTCGAATACCAAGGCCGTGCTCTGGCGGCGCGTTTCTTCAGCGCCGTCATGCGCGCCCGTCGCTTCCGGCTGGTGGCGACCCGGTCAAACGGCCAGCCCGCATTCGGTGTGTATCTCCGAGACCCGCATATGCGTGTTGCACACGCTAACGGGCTGATCGTGCTTACCCTCGCCGGTGGCCGAATCAGCGCTATCACCCGGTTCGACAACAGCGCGCTCGACCGATTCGGACTCCCCCGAACTCTCGTCGAGTGAGAACTGTTCGCCGTTGCGAAGCGATCCGGGGGACCACCACCCATGTTCAGCTCGCGTAGCCGCGCAGGTAGTCCACGATCAGGCATGGCACCGCCGCGGAATCGTCGCCAGTTGATTCTTCGGGGAAGTCGAAGACTGCGAGCATGATCTGCATCGGGTAGGACGGCGGACGGCGACAGCTGCGTATCAAATCGCCGTCAACGAAGAATTCGGCGCTGTCTGCGTTCCAACGAACGGCGTAGCGGTGGAACTGCGAGACATCAATCGGCAACGACACGGCCGCGAAGTCCTCGGTCACAGCCGGGTCGCGGAACGGGTGCAGACCCACGCCGACGGCAGCCGATTCTCCAGGTATGATCGCTTTCCCAAATATCTCGGTGACGCAGATCTCCGCTGATCGTTCCGGCCGATCCTCAATTCCCGCCAGCCACAACGCGACCATCGATCGGCCGGTGATTACGGCCCGGGCCTGCATCTCCAGGTAGCCATTATCAGGCGTCCAGCCCCAGAACGTCTCCTGCTCTTCTCGAACCGTCAGACCAGTCCGAAACGGCTGCTGCCCGATGGTGCTGCCGACCGGACCGGAGAAATTCCCGGACTGGATACCGGATACGCGGAGAGGAGGCTGATGCTCATCGGCGCACCACAAGCCTTGCTCCGGCGGGATGCTCAGCTGCAGACAGGAGTTCCGTATCTCGTACCTTGCCGCGCTGGCCGCGCGCGAACTCCACGCCGGGAGGTAGTGCGGCAGCCACGTCGCGAGGTTCAAAACTGGCTTGTCAAAGTCGTCCTCGAATACCAACCGCAAGCCATCTGGGAGTTGGGCCACTACGACACCTCCTGTCACAGCCGACCGACGCAGACCGCCGAAGTGCATTGTCACAGTTCAAGGACTGGTCGCGATCATGGCGCGGCGCCATGCGCCCTCGATGCAATCATCAGGCGGACCTCGTACGCCCGCTCGATCGTACGGTTCGTAACGACCGGTGCGAGCGTCCCGGAGCGGAGCCGGTCGTCGAGCTCGTCGAGGTACTCCTCGTCGACGCCTGTCAGCGGAAACAGGCTTCCCGCGGCAGCGAAGCCGAAGATCATTCCCCGTTGGCCGATCTCTGGCAGCGCGTCCAGGAATCGCCTCGGGTAGGGGGCAAGGACGCTGCCTTGGCCGGGACGCCAGAACGCTTGACCCACGGCGCCGAACGCGGCAACCGGCACGCTTGGTTCGTCAATGACCGCCCGCCATACCCGATCCTTGTCACTCACGGACGGGCGCGCAGCGCGCACGGCGAGCGCGCGAATCCATGCGTCCGGATCGGGATCGGCCGTTTTCAGATCGGATATCTCGGCGTCATCCGCTCGATCGAATTCAGCGAGTCGGGTAAGGGCGCGCCATCGCAGGTCGGGCGTATCGGCGGCGACATCGAGCAGGTCGAAATGACTCGGTGTGATCGCGGTTCGGGCAAGCCCACGCAGGGCCGCCGCGCGATGCTCCGGCCGGTCGTTGAGTTCGACGCAGACGTCCGCAAGCTCTTCGAGCAGCTGATCGCGAACCTGGTGCGGTACCCACCACTCCGCCATCCTGATGGCTAGGTTCAGAAAGGATTCCAGCAGGAACTCGGCCGTTTCGATGCTAATGACGCTCCGCAACGACTGAACGATATCGACGGCCGGAGCGTCGCCAGCAATGAGCACATTCCAGGCCGTGGCGACCGCCACCGCCCGCGCCAGCGGCGTCGGCAGCATTTTCGCCTCCGCCAGCAGCTTCGCGATCGACGTGGCGTCTGCTGTGACGGTCGCGAACGTCAGGTTGTCATCGTTCACCAGCACCACGTCGGCGTCGCCAAGGTCTGGAAGCAACGTGCGCGATCCGGCGACGGTCACGCGAAGGACTTCCGTTCGTTGCAGTTCGTCCTCATGTCGCCGGTACCGGCCGATATTCAACGCATGCGGGCGTGGTGGCACCCCGGGTGGGCCTTCGGCCGCGAGCACGTCGCCCTCCGCACTGCGCTCGAGATGAAGCCGGTCAACGCCGGCAATGCTCAGCCAGTCGTGCGCCCATTGATGCAAGTCCTGCCCGGACGCCGTACTGAGCTCATCGACGAGTTCGTCCAGCGTTGTGTTCGTCCAGGCGTATCGAGCGAAGTAGGACCGCATACCTGCGACAAACTTGTCTTCGCCGATGTAGGCCATCAGCTGATGTAGCACGGATGCACCCTTGGGATATGTAATGGTGTCGAAGGTGCCGGCCGCGGCCGCGACATCAGGTACTCGTTGTCGGATCGGGTGCGACGCGGGCCCCTGATCGGCCAGATAAGCCTGCAATTGCCCGCGGGCCAAGTGTGCGGCCCACATGTCGGGGAACTCGGTTGCCGACGCCGCCGACCAATGAGCGGCGAACTCGGCGAACGCCTCGTTCAGCCACAGGTCGTCCCACCAGCGCATTGTGACGATGTTGCCGAACCACATATGCGCCATCTCGTGCAACAGGATCTTGGCGCGGTCACTGCGCTCGAACTCGGTCGGCTGGTGGCGATAGAGCGCAGCGTCACTCCAGGTGACGCATCCGAAGTTCTCCATTGCGCCGGCGAACTCCGGCATGAAGGCCTGATCGTAGGTGAGTTGTGGAAACGGCAGCCCGAAGCGCTCCCCGAAGAATGCCAATCCTCGCTGAGTCAGTTCGAACAACTCCGGCGCATCCCGTTCCAGCACAGAGCGCAACGAGGCCCGCGCAAACAACCCGAGGTCGTATCCGTCCCGCTGAGCGCGGACCTGGACGAGCGGGCCGGCGAGGACCACCATGTTGTAGGTCGATAGCGGCGGCGTCGCCGGAAACGTCCACGTAGCTATGGCATCGGATCGGCGGACGTCCGGCCGACCGCTGTTGCTCAACACTGTCCATTCAACGGGCGCCAGCACCGTCAATCCGTGCGTCGCCTTCAGATCAGGCTGGTCGAAGCAGGCCCACACGTACCGGCAGTCATCCGGCTCGAACGAGGTCCACGCGTACACGTTGCCGTCGGCTGGATCGACTGCCTTGTGCACCCCGAAATCCGCGGCGGTTTCCGGTTGCACCGACTCCACGACCAGCTCGTTCTGCTCCTTCAGATCGGTCAGCCCAATTCGGCCCGGCGCGATCGCGGAACCGGCGATCGATACGTCATTCAGGCGCGCCGACACCACCTGCGCTGCACAGTCGACGAACGTCTGCGCGCCCGTGTCGTGGGATCTGAACCTGATGGTCGAGGAACACCGCACCTCGGAGCCATCGACGAGTCCCGACAAGTCGACGACAACCTGGTATTCGTCTACAGAAATCAGCGCGGCCCGCGCCGAGGCCTCCGTCTGAGTCAAACTCGGCGCAGTCACGTATCCGCTCATGCACCCGACGATACTGCTGATGATCTTGGACGTAATGAGTGTTCACGGTCAACAAATCGAGTCCAACCGGTGATGATCTTGGGGCCGCTCGGCCCACAGCCGCCAAGATGAGCCAATAGCTGGATCGGATGCAACCTCATGGTCAAGCGTCGCGAACCTGGCGACGAGTCGGCGCTAACGGGCGCGGTTGCCGTCCCAGATACGCTGAGTCGCGTGCGTTGGGTCGGCCGCCTTGTCGGCTGGTTCATCCGGGTGAGCAAAACTTCTCTGGCGGACGGATAGCCACGAGCAGAAGCGTGGAACATTGATGATCTCGATTCAGCCCGAGCTATGGGTCGATCGCGGCGCGGAGGCTATCGCGTTCTACCAAGAGGCCTTCGACGCGAGGGTGCTGCATGTAGTCGGGACCGGAGAGGACATCGTGGCGCAGTTGGCCGTCGGTGACGCAGCGTTCTGGATCGCGGCGACCGAGTCAGGCGGCGACCGGCTCGTCCCGCGGACCGTCGGTGGAACGACCGGTCGCACGCTGCTGGTGGTCGAGGACCCGGACTCCATATTCTCTCGAGCCGTGGCCGCCGGTGCGAGCGCTAAGTCCGCGGTTAGCGAAGAACACGGCTGGCGAGTGGGCCGGATCCTCGATCCCTTCGGTCACGAATGGGAGATCGGTAAGCCGATCGTGCCGTGGCCGCCGACGAGCGCCACTCCTCGTTAGGCGCGGCCTGGTTTCCATCACGGATACGTGGATCGAGACCGCGTCCCACCAGACCGACATAGGCTCGCTGCCACGCGGGAGCCCTAGCTGCGGGACAGCTACTCCACTTCAGGGACTTCGTCGCCGACACACGCCGGTTCGCCGAACTGCTCGCCCTGCTCTCCGATCCACTAGCCGACGTGCCGCCCGCGCGGCAGCCGAGACGTTTCCGTCGGAGCCAAGCGTCCGAT
>Ga0207665_10001524_pt1 | contig 15580 bp, 19 predicted proteins | sample LARL112metaG_FD_184351 | JGI IMG/M metagenome (GOLD analysis project Ga0207665, IMG submission 184351) | Corn, switchgrass and miscanthus rhizosphere microbial communities from Kellogg Biological Station, Michigan, USA - LAR L11-2 metaG... | ecosystem: Host-associated > Plants > Roots >...
CCTGGGAAGTGTTCCTCGCGCGCTGGTTCGAATGGGTCCTGGGCGCGATGGTGGCCGAATGGGCGGCCGGCCGCCTAACGCTACCGCGCCTGCTCTTCACGCCGTGGCCCGGCCTCGTCGCCCTGGCCGGCGGCGTGCTGCTCGAGTGGCACGCCGGTACCTACGGGCTCTACATCCTGAAGGAGCCGCTCTACGGCGTGGCGTTCGCGCTGCTGCTCTGCTCGGCGCTCGCGCGCGAGCGCGCGGGGACGTCGTCGACGGTTACCCGCTACCTCGGCCGGGTCGGCGTCCACTCCTACAGCCTCTACCTGTTGCACCGGCCCATCCAGCTCGCCTTCGAGCCCCTGGCGCGCGAGGTCGCGACGTGGCCGAGCGTCATCGCCCACGGGCTGCCGTCGAGCCTGCTGATCATGGCGGCCACCACGCCCGTGGTCCTCTGGGCCTCGCGCCTCTTCTATCGCTACTGCGAGCAGCCCTCGGTCCGGCGATCCCAGGCCGTCTGACGCGCGGCGCCAGGAACGGCGCCCGTCTCCGGGTCGAATGCCCGGATGGCGTGCTCGCCGCTGCTCAGCAAGTGCTTGATTTAAAAGTCGCCTTGGGTGGCATGGGCGATGCCGCTCCGGTACGGCGGTGAGGATCACCGACTGCCGGGTGCGGGCGTCTCGCACCGAAACGAGGTGACATCATGCACTCAGACATCTGGTACGACCTGGCGATTCGAGAGCTGTCGGATCTGAGCGACCCGGCGACCGAGAAGCTGATGCAGGCGGCCGCGGAGACGCTCGTCGCGCCGGAGGCGGAGGCGCCGGCCGCGCGGCCGGAGGTGCCCTCCCGCGGTTGACGAAAGGTTCACGCGGCCGTGACATGTGCTCACGGCCGCGTCCCTACCCTGATACGCAGCACGTCCAATTTCGTGTCAGGGGAGGCTCTCCATGCGTCGATTCATGCTGGTGACCGCGGCGGCCGCGATGGCGTTGATGCCTGCGATGGGTTCTGCGCAGACGCCGAGCGGCGACAAGATGAAGGAAGAGAAGATGGACAAGATGGACAAGATGGAGAAGAAGGGCGACAAGATGATGGACAAGAAGGGCGACAAGACGATGAAGGACAAGATGATGGAGAAGGACGACAAGATGGAGAAGATGGACAAGAAGTAGCCGACCGCCTCGCGAGCGGGCGCCGGGATCACGTCCCGGCGCCCCCCGCCAACGACTTCCGGGCGCCTAGCGCGCCAGCTTGGCCTCGTACATCCAGATTTTCTCGTCGGCCCGCGGCGACCACTCGATCCAGTTGGCCACCCCGTAGAGATCGTGCTGCTGCCAGAGGAAGACCCACGGGACCTCGTCGTGCACCATCTGCTGCAGCTCGGCCCACGCCTCGAGCCGCTTCCTCGGGTCCACGATGACCACCGCCTGGGCGATCTTGGCGTCGAGGGCCTTGTTGTTGCCGTAGGAGGAGTAGGTCTGGCTGGCCGAGAAGAGCTGATCGATGGTGTTCTGGGCGTCCAGGGCGGGGCCCCAGCCCAGGAAGAACATGTCACCGGTCGTGCGGTTCTTGATCTTGTCGAGGTGGGTGCCCCACTCGTTGACCACCACGTTGGTCTTGATGCCGATGCGCTGAAGCTGGGCCGCGATGGCGAGCGAGACGTCCTTGTCGAGCGGGTAGCGGCCCGACGGGGTGTCGAGGGTGAGCTGGAGCTTGGTCGGATCCACCCCCGCCTCCTTCAAGAGAGCCTGCGCCTGCGCAGGATCGTACTTGATGCACTGGGGCTTCGACGAGTAGTCCACGTTGATGGGCGAGAGCGGACCGCACATCTTGGTGGCCCGGCCCTTGAGCACCTGCTGGATCAGCTCGTCGACGTTGATCGCGTGGTGGATGGCCTTGCGCACCCGAAGATCCTGCATCGGCCCCGGCTTGAGGTTCACGAGGGCGAGGTAGTTGATGCGCGAGGAGACGGTGGCGCGCAGCCGCGCCTTGCCGCTCTGCTGCAGCATTTCCACGTTCTGGGGCGGCACGTCCTTCATGATGTCGACCTCGCCGGCGAGGAGGGCAGCGAGGCGGGCGCTGAACTCGGGGATGAACCGGAAGGTGACCCGGCTCGCCTCGGCGGGCGTCTGCCAGTAGTCGGGGTTGCGCTCGACCACCAGCTTCTCGTCGCGCACCCACTGCACGAAGCGGAACGCACCGGTGCCGATGGGCTTGGCCGCCAGGGCCTGCACCCCCTGCTCCTTGAGGGCCTTGGGCGGCATCGGCAGGAAGTCGCTGCCCGCGATGCGATCGATGAGGCCCGGCCACGGCTTCTCGGTGATGAAGCGCACCGTGTAGTCGTTGACGATCTGGACCTCCTTCACCTGGGACCACCGCGGCAGGTAGTGGGTCTTGTTGGCGGGGTCCTTGATGTAGTCCATGGTGGCCTTCACGCTCTGGGCGTTGAAGGGCTCGCCGTTGTGGAACTTGACCCCCTGGCGGAGGGCGAACTCCCAGGTGGTGTCGTTCACGATCTTCCAGCCGGTGGCCAGCATCGGCGACGGCTTGAAGGACTTGGGATCGCGGTCCACCAGGCGGTCGTACATGTGCTCGACCATGTTGTTGGTGGTCCAGTCCACGATGGTGTCGGGCAGGAGGGTGCGCGGCTCGGCCGCGAAGGCCACCACCACCTCCTTGGTGCGCGCGCGGTCCTGGGCGGCGGCGGGATCGGCGAGCGGCGTGGCCGCCGCCACGCCCAGCAGCGCGGCGAGCGTGATCAGCATCCGGGCGAATCGCGTCATGAGGGTCTCCTTGTCGAGATCATGCGGGGATGACGACCGCCGTCACACCCGGAAGCGCGGATCGAGCACGTCGCGCAGCCAGTCGCCAACCAGGTTGATGCCGAGCGCGGTGAGGGCGAGCGCGGCGCCCGGGAAGGCGGCCAGCCACCACGCCACGTAGAGGTAGTCGCGGCTCTCCGAGAGCATGCTGCCCCACGCCGGGGTGGGCGGCTGCACCCCGAAGCCGAGGAAGGAGATGGCGGCCTCGGCCACGATGAACTGGGCGAACTGGAGACTGGCCACGATGACGATGGAAGGCGCCACGTTGGGGAGCACGTGTCGGAAGAGCAGGCGCGCGCGTCCGAGCCCCAGCGCCTGGGCCGCGTGCACGAAGTCGCGCTCCTTCACCGACAGCACCTCTCCACGGACCACGCGAGCATACACGACCCAGCCGGCGACTGACAAACTCACGATGATGTTGCGCAGCCCCAGGCCCACGATCGCGTTGATGGTGAGCGCGAGCAGGATGAACGGGAAGGAGAGCTGCACGTCGGCGATCCGCATCAGCACCGCGCCGGTCCAGCCCTCGAAGAATCCGGCGAGGAGGCCGAGCAGGCCGCCCACCAGCGCGGTGAGCAGCACGCAGCAGACGCCGATGAAGAGCGCGACCCGCGCCCCGTAGAGCACCCGGGCCAGCAGGTCGCGGCCGAGCTGGTCGGTGCCGAGCGGGTGGCCGGGCGTGCCCGGCGGCTTGAGGCCGGCCGCGAAATCGGTCTGCCCCGGGTCGTGCGCGACGAGCAGCGGGGCGGCCACCGCGGCCACCAGCACCAGGGCGGCGAGGGTGAGCCCGAGGACCCCGCGGCCGTGGCGGCCGACGAAGCCTTTCACGCCCGCCGCCGGGTGCGCGGGTCGAGCCAGCCGTAGAGCAGGTCGACCGCGAAGTTGATCAGGGTGTAGGTGACCGAGAACACGAAGACCGCGGCGAGCACCACCGGGAAGTCGCGGTTGAGCAGCGCCTGCACGGTGAGCCGCCCGAGCCCGGGCCACGCGAAGATGGTCTCGGTGATCACCGCGCCGCCCAGCAGCTGGCCGGTGTCGAGCCCGGCCAGGGTCACGATGGGGATCGCCGAGTTCTTGAGGGTGTGCTTGCCGATGACGATCCGCTCGGCCAGGCCCTTGGCCCGCGCGGTGAGCACGAACTCCTCGTTGAGGGTGTCGAGCACCGAGGAGCGGGTGAGGCGCGCCATGCGCGCGGCGTAGAACGAGGCCAGCACCACGCACGGCATCACGAAGTGGAGCGGGCTGCCCATGCCGCCGGTGGGCAGCCAGCCGAGCCGCACCGAGAAGAGGTAGATCATCATGAGGCCGAGCCAGAACCCGGGCACCGCCTGCCCCAGCACCGCGCCGGTCATGCCGAGGAAGTCGAGGAGGGAGCCGCGCCGCACCGCGGAGAGCACCCCCACCGGCACCGCCACGCAGAAGGTGAGCCCCAGCGCGGCCACCGCGAGCGCGAGCGTGGCGGGCAGGCGCGAGAGCACGAGCTGGAGCGCGTCGTTCTTGTAGCGGAGCGACTCGCCGAAGTCGCCGCGGAGCGCGTGACCGATGAACCGACCGTACTGCACCGCGAGCGGATCGTTGAAGCCCAGGCGCTGGCGGAACTCGTTCAGGTCCTTGGCCTGGATGTCCATGGGCAGGAACAGGAGGACCGGGTCGCCGCCGAGCCTCACCAGGAAGAACACCGCGGTCAGCGAGAGGAAGACGACCAGGAGGGTTTGCCCGAGCCTCGACAGCAGGTACGCCCGCATCCCGGGGAGTGTACCCGATCGCCGGGTCGGCCCGGAGCGGACCGTTGCTATAGTGGGCGGGGCCCGCGCCATGTCGCTCCTCCGGGATGTCTCGGCTTCGGCGGTCGTCGCCGGCTTCGTGACCGTGCTGGTCGGCTTCGCCAGCGCGTCGGCCATCGTCTTCCAGGCGGCGGGCGCGGTCGGCGCCAGCGCGGCCCAGCTCGGATCGTGGATGCTCGCGCTGGGGGTCGGCATGGGGCTCACGTGCATCCTGCTCTCGCTGCGGTACCGCGCCCCGGTGGTCACCGCGTGGTCCACGCCGGGCGCGGCGCTGCTGGTCACCAGCGCGGCCGGGCTCTCGATCGAGGAGGCCACCGGCGCGTTCCTGGTCTCGGCCGCGCTCATCACCCTGGTCGGCTTCTCCGGCTGGTTCGAGCGGGTGATGGACCGCATCCCCCTGCCGATCGCCTCCGGCATGCTCGCGGGCGTGCTGCTGCGCTTCGGCCTCGGCCTCTTCACCGCCATGAGCACGCAGCTCGCGCTGGCCCTCGGCATGTGCCTGGCCTACTTCGCGGCCCGGCGCCTCGTGCCGCGCTACGCGGTGATCGCGGCGCTGCTGGTTGGCGTCGTCCTCGCGCTGGTGCAGGGCCTCCTGCACGTGGACGCGATCCACGTGGCGCTGGCCCGTCCGGTGTGGGTCACCCCCCGGTTCACCGCGGGCGCGGTCATCGGGGTGGCGCTGCCCCTCTTCGTGGTCACCATGGCGTCCCAGAACGTGCCGGGGGTCGCGGTCATCCGCGCCTCCGGCTACACCGTGCCGATCTCCCCGGTGATCGGCTGGACCGGGCTCGCCAACCTGGTGCTGGCCCCGCTCGGAGGGTTCACCGTGAACCTGGCCGCGATCACCGCCGCGATCTGCATGGGCCGGGAAGCCCACGAGGACCCCCGCCGCCGCTACGTGGCCGCCGTCCTCGCCGGGCTCTTCTATCTGATCGTCGGAATCTTCGGCGCCACCGTGGTGGCGCTCTTCCTGGCGTTCCCGCCCGAGCTGGTGGCCGCCATCGCCGGGCTCGCCCTCCTGGCCACCATCGGCAACGGCCTCGCCGCCGCGGTCGGGACCGAGAATCAACGGGAGCCGGCGCTCGTCACGTTTTTGGTGACCGCGTCCGGCGTCGCGCCGGCCGGCATCGGATCGGCATTCTGGGGACTCGTGGCCGGGGTCGTGACCCTGGCGATACTGCGGGCGGCGGGCCGGCCCGCCCACTGAATCGGATCGGCGCGGCCTCGGGAGGGGACGGCATGGCGTACATGGAAGGACGGTCGGGGGTGCTTCCCGCGGTCATCGTGGGGCTCTGCCTGGTGATCGGGTTGTCGGCAGCCGGCTACTTCGTCGGCCGGGGCGGCTTGCGCTTCAGATCAGACGCTCGAACAGTCACGGTGAAGGGCCTGGTCGAGCGCGAGGTGAAGGCGGACCAGGCGGTGTGGACGCTCGGGCTCCGACGGGCCAGCGAGACGCTCCAGGACGCCCACACCCGGATCAGCGCCGACCGGGACGCGGCGGTGGCGTTCCTCAAGAAGCAGGGCTTCGCGGACGCGGAGATCGAGCGGCAGCCGACCCGCACCGTCGACAAGCTGGCCCGCGAGTACGGGCAGCCCCAGGCCTCCGACCGCTTCCGCTACGTGGTCACGAGCTCGGTGGTGGTGAAGACCGCCAACGTGGACCTGGTCCGCCGCGCGCTCGGCTCCACCGAGGAGCTGCTCAAGTCGGGCGTGGTGCTGGACGGCGAGCGAGAGGGCGGCGCGGCCAACCCGCGGTACATCGTCTCCAAGTTCAACGACCTGCGCCCCCAGCTCCTGGCCGACGCCACCAAGAACGCGCGGGCCACCGCCCAGCAGTTCGCGGCCGATTCCGGGGCCCAGGTCGGCAGCATTCGCTCGGCCAACCAGGGCTCGATCCAGATCTTCGGTCTGGACGGCGGCGACGAGTCGGCCCCGTTCAGCGCGACCAGCACGCCGGTCAAGCGCATCCGGGTGGTCAGCACCTTCGAGTTCGAGCTCCGCTAGGCCGCGCCGCGTGCCCACCGTCTTCTCGCACGCGGCGGTGCCCCTCGCGCTCGGGGTGGGCCTCGGCCCGCGCATCGTCCCGCCGCGCCTCCTCGCCGCCGGCGTGCTCGCCTCGGCGCTGCCCGACCTGGACGTGATCGCGTTCTCCTGGGGCATGCCGTACGGGTCGGCGCTCGGCCACCGGGGCTTCACCCACTCGCTCTGCGCGGCGGCCGCGGTGGCCCTGGCGGGGGCGGCCCTCTCCCGGAGCCTGCGGGCGGGGACGGGGCGCACCGTCCTGTTCCTGTTCGTGGCGATGGCCTCCCACGGCATCCTGGACGCCTTCACCGACGGGGGCCGGGGCGTGGCGCTCCTGTGGCCCGTCTCCGCGGAGCGCTTCTTCGCTCCGGCCGCGCTCCGGGTGCTCGAGGCCTCGCCCATCGGGCTCACCCGCTTCCTGTCCGCGCGCGGGATCACGGTGCTCGAGTCCGAGCTGCGGTGGATCTGGCTGCCCGCGCTTGCCCTCGGCCTTATCCTGATCGGGGCGCGTCGCGCCTGGTCCGGGCCCCACCACGGAGGTCACGCGTGAAGTACTGGGAAGATTTCAAGGTCGGCGAGAGCACCGACCTCGGCTCGCACTCGATGACCGAGGCCGAGATCCTGGCCTTCGCCCGCAAGTACGATCCGCAGCCGTTCCACACCGATCCCGAGGCGGCGCGCCGGAGCATCTTCGGCGGCCTGATCGCGAGCGGCTGGCACACGTGCGCGGTGATGATGCGCCTGTCGGTGGAGGCCAACCGCCGTGAGGAGGCGGCCGCCACCGGCTCGCCCGGGCTCGACTCCTGCCGCTGGCTCAAGCCGGTGCGGCCGGGCGACACGCTGACCGGGCGCACCGAGGTGCTCGAGACGTGGCCGTCGAAATCGAAGCCCATCGGGTTCGTCCGGCGCCGCGTCGAGATGGTGAACCAGCAAGGCGAGGCGGTGGTGGCGATCGTCGGCATCACGATGTACCGGCGGCGGCCCACCGGCGGGGCGGCGGCATGAAGTACTTCGAGGACGTCGCGGTGGGCGACATCATGCGCTTCGGGCGCTACGAGGTCACGAAGGAGGAGATCGTCGAGTACGCGCGCCAGTTCGATCCGCAGCCGTTCCACCTCGACGAGGAGGCCGGGCGCCAGAGCATGTTCGGCGGCCTCATCGCGAGCGGCTGGCACACCGGGGCCATGTTCATCCGGATGGTGGTCGAGCACATGACGCCCGTGCACGCCACCGCCGGGGCCATGGGCTTCGACGACCTCAAGTGGGTCAAGCCGGTGCGGCCCGGCGACGTGCTGACCGTGGAGTCGGAGGTGAAGGAGAAGGTCGAGGGGCGCCGGCCGGATCGCGGGACCGTGAAGATCGAGAGCCGGATCGAGAACCAGCGCGGCGAGGTGGTGATGAGCCTCGTGTCGCTGGTGATCTACCTGCGGAGGTGACCCCGTGCGAGGCCTCGTCGCCTTCAACCTGTGGCAGTGGATCGAGGAGAACCGGGCTGAGTTCGAGCCGCCGGTCGGCAACAAGGTGATCTGGGAGGACTCGCAGTTCACCGCGATGGTCGTCCGCGGGCCGAACGCCCGTCGCGACTTCCACGTGGACCCCTCCGACGAGATCTTCTACATGCTCCGGGGCGCGATGCGGCTCGAGTACATGGAGGACGGCCGGCGGCACGAGCGGATCATCCGCGAGGGCGAGCTGTGCCTGCTGCCCGCCCTGGTGCCGCATTCGCCCCACCGTCCCGCCGACACGTGGGGGCTGGTGATCGAGGTCAAGCGCCGGCCCGAGCAGACCGAGTCGCTCGTCTGGTTCTGCGAGCGGTGCGATCGGCTCCTCCACCAGGTGACGATGCACGTGGCCGACATCGAGGGAGAGCTCAAGGCGGCCATCGAGGGCTTCGACGCGAGCCTCGCGCTGCGCACGTGCGGCGGCTGCAGGCACGTACACCCGGAGAGCGCGCCCCCCGTCGCCCCGGTCACGCCGGAGGCCCGCTCGCGGGACTGACCAGGACGCAATCGCGCGGGCGCAGCTGAGCGTCTCCGCGCACGATGCCACCCGCGCGGAGAGCCGTTCCCGCGCGCTCCCGGCCTCGATTCCACTCGAACCAGCGGCACGGGGCGCCGCGGGGGGCCGTCCCGTAGCGCTGCCGGAGTCCGTCGCGCACCGACTCGGCCAGGAGGGGCGGTAGCTCGGGAATCGCGCGGACCAGAGCCGGCGCGGCGTTCGGCGAGAGCCCCCAGACCAGGTAGGACGTGTCGAGCTGATGGGTTCGAAGGAAGCGCTCGACGTTCTGCCGGACGATCCACGCCTCGTGGTTCCAGTAGAGCAGGGCGACCATCGCGACGGCGGCGATTCCGGCCGCCCGTCGCGCCAGCCACCCCGGCGTCAGACCCCGGGCCAGACCCCAGCCGAGCATCCCGAGGAAGAGCGCGCCCGCGACCATGTAGGCGTGGGCGTAGAGCCGCAGGGTCGTGAATCCGTAGGCGGACTCGTAGAGCCAGAGACGGCGGAGCGCCGAGATCAGGAGCACCTCGACCTGCACGACCACCGCGACCGCCGCGATGCGTGTCCATCCGTCTCGCGGGCCGCGAACGGCCCAGTGGTCCAGGGCGACCAGCAGGATCGTGCAGAGGGTCGCCACCGTGGTCAGCTCGGCGAAGCCCTGTCGAGCGTACTCCGCGAAGGTGACGCCCGATCCGGAGACGATCGGGGCGTTGCCGAAGAGGTAGCTGAGCTGCAGGAGGAGGAACACGCTGAACAGTGTCCCGACCGCGCCGAGGACGACGAGGCGCTCGGTGTCCGCGAGTCGAGGTGTCCGGGCCGGCTCCACCGGCGCGGGGTCCTCGACGTCGCCCCGATGCAGGACGAGGCCGCACCCTCCGAGGGCCATGGTGAACAGAGCGCCGAAGAACATGAGCCGGGGTACGAATGCCAGGCGGGCCAGCGCGTCGGCCAGGTCGTCCCGCAACGTTGCGAGCACCGGATCGGCGTTGGCGAGCATCAGCGCGAAGAGACCGACCACCGGCAGCGCGAGGAGCACGCCGCGGAGGAGCGGACGGTAGCGCGGTGTCGCGACGAGACCGACGAGCTCGAACGCGCGGCGGATCGCCTCTCCGGCCACCAGGAGGGGCGCGGTCACGGGCAGCACTAGCATGAACCGCGCGGTCAACGCCTCCCACCCCGGGTTGCCGGCCAGAAGCACCGCGATGGCCAGGAGGAACGCCACGCCCCCGGCGATGACGGCATGAAAGGGCGGAGCGGCGGTGACGGCGGCCGCGACCCCGAAGCCCGCGGCGAGGGGGAGCGGTACGAGGAGAGCGGACCGCGTCGGCGTGCCCCCCACCCGGGCGCAGAGCACGATGCCGCCGGCGGAGGCCAGGGTCCAGACGCCCCAGTTGAGGCCGGGGGCGGCATCGAAGAGGAGGCCGGTGCCGATCCCTCCCAGCGCGCCGGCGACGGACCACAGCAGGACCGGTCGGGCCGTGGCGCTCATCGTCTTGCGGTCTCCGGCAGGGCGCCGAAGCGGCGATCCCGCCCGCGGAACTCCGCGACCGCGGCCGCGAGATCGTCCCCGTGGAAGTCGGGCCACATGCGGGCGGTGAAGAAGAGCTCGGCGTACGCACTCTCCCACAGGAGAAAGTCGCTCAATCGCTGCTCGCCTCCGGTGCGGATCAGCAGATCCACGTCGGGGGCGGGCGCGCCGTGGATCTCTCCGAGGCGGATCGCGAAGCGCTCACGGGTCGCGTCGTCCCGCCGGCCGAGGCGGGCCGCTTCGAGGATCGCGTCGCGCGAGGAGTAGTCGATGGCCACTCGAAGGTGCAGGCGGGTCCCCGGGGCGGTGAGCGCCTCGGCGGCCGCGATGGCCGACACCACCTCGCGCGGCAGCCGGTCCCGGCGCCCGATCACGGACAGGCGCACGTCGTGGGACCGGAGCGGTGCGGCCTCGTCTCGCAGGAACCGCCCGAACAGCGCCATCAGGATCTGCACCTCCTCCGCGGGCCGGGCCCAGTTGTCCGAGGAGAAGGCGAAGAGACTCAGGGTCCCGATCCCGAGCTCGGGCGCCGCCTCGACGACGCGTCGGATTGCGTCGACTCCCGCGTGGTGTCCGGCCGAGCGTGGGAGGCCGCGGCGGACCGCCCACCGCCCATTGCCGTCCATGATGACGGCCACGTGGATTGAAGGTGAAGTACTTTGCATGTCAAAGTCTCCTCGCAAAAAAAATCGCTCCGGCGGTCAGCGCCGGAGCGTGTCCCGCGTCGCGCGGATCAGGGCTTCCATGTGAGACAGGTACCGCGTGAGCTCGCGGCGGCCCACCGGGGTGAGCCGGTAGTCGGTCCGCGGCCGCCGGCCGTCGAAGCTCTTGGTGCAGGTGACATAGTCGGCTTCCTCGAGCTTGCGGGCGTGAACGCTCAGGTTGCCGTCGGTCGTTTCCAGCAACGCCTTCAGCTCGTTGAACGTGAGCGACTCGACGGCGGCGAGCGCGCTCACGATGCCGAGGCGGATGCGGTGATGGATGAGGTTGTCGAGGCCCGCGGAGCCTCGACCCCCGGCGGGCCGCGGCGACTGGCCCCGCGCCGACTGGCCCCGCGGCGACTGGCCCCGCGGCGCCCCCGCCTCCGCCCGCTGTCGACGTGCCGCGCCCGGATCAGCCACCGTGCTTCCTCCCCACGATCACCCCGAAGGCGACGTGCAGCCCTCCGAAGCCGCCGATCAGGAGCCAGTTGCCCCACGTGAGCGGGAGCAGCAGACCCACCGCGCCCAGGACCATGAAGGCGGTCCCGATGACCGGAACGACCCTCACCGACCACGCGCCGGCCGCGACGAGCCCCGCCCCGTAGAGCAGGAGCCACATCCCGGGCAGCAGATCGAATCGATCGGCTCGCTCGAGGGCGGCCGTGAGGAGGGCGCCCGACACGACCGCGGGCGCCAGGCTCAAGGCGAACTTTCTGGCCGGCCCCGGGATCAGCGGCTCTTGCGCGGAGCGGGTCTTCCGGGCCGTCGAGAGCGCGCCGATCAGCGCCGAGACCCCGGCGGCGGCCACCCACGCGGTGAGCCAGCCCAGGCGGGTGGGCTGCCGCGCGGCCACGAGCCCGCACGCGGTCGCGACGCCGCCGATCAGGATCAGGCCCCAGCCGGAAAACGCGGAGAACGCGGCGGCGCTCTCCATGGTCTCCCGGATGAATCGGAGATCGGCCATGGCCCGGGCATGGAGGGCCGACGACTCGGGGATCCGCTCGTTGCCGGCGCTCGAGGGCATGGAATCATGAATAGCGTCGTTGGTTCAGTCTGTCAAGTACTTTGAAACTCAGAGTCACGGAGCCGCCGTGCTAGGCTGCCGGCGTGCCTGCGCCCTCGGCGGTCGAGCGTCCGAACCTCCTCGTCATCCTGATCGACGACCTGCGCTTCGACGAGTTCGGAGCGGGCGGGCATCCCTACATGCTGACGCCTCACATCGACCGGCTCGCCCGCGAGGGCGCGATGTGCCTCAACGCGTTCCACACCACGCCGCTCTGCTCGCCCAACCGGGCGTCGATCGTGACCGGGCAGTACGCGAGCCGCCACGGCATCATCGACAACGTCGCGCGCGACGCGGCGAGCCACCGGCTGCCGAACTATCACCTCGAGCTGCAGCGGCTGGGCTACGAGACCGCGCACGTGGGCAAGTGGCACATGGGCAACGACGGCTCGCCGCGCCCGGGCTACGACCGCTGGGTGAGCTTCGACGGCCATGGCAAGCTCTTCGATCCCGAGCTGAACGTCGACGGCCGGCGTCGGGCGGCGCCCGGCTACGTGACCGACGTGCTGAACGCGGAGGCGGTCGCCTTCGTGGAGCAGCCGCGCGCGACGCCGTGGAGCCTCTTCTTCGCCCACAAGGCCGTGCACCCGGACGCCCACCAGGCCGCCGACGGCACGCTCGACCTGAGCCGCGGCGGGTACAAGCCGGCCGAGCGTCACCGCGATCTCTATCGGGGCCGGGTGTTCCCGCCGCGGCCCAACGTCCTGCCGCCCGAGGAGGTGGTGCGGGCGAAGCCGGCCTGGGCGGAGGCCTTCCGCCTCAAGGCGACGAAGCGGGCGCAGGCGGTGTTGGCCGCGATCCACGCCGGGACGCAGGAGGAGATCCGCCTGCGCGCCGCGATGATGGCCTCGGTGGACGAGGGACTCGGCATGCTGCTCGAGGCGCTCGAGCGGACCGGGCAGCTCGACCGCACCTGCATCGTCTTCCTCGGCGACAACGGCTACTTCTTCGGCGAGCACGCGCTCGGCCCGGAGCGGCGCTTCGCCTACGAGGAAGGAATCCGCTCGCCGTTCCTGGTGCGCTACCCGCCGCGGGTGCCCGCCGGGAGCCGGCCGGACGCGCTGGTGCTCGCGCTCGACATCGCCCCCACCATGATCGAGCTGGCCGGCGGCACGCCGGCCGGGCACGTCCAGGGCCGCTCGCTCGTGCCGCTGCTGGGCGGACAGCGTCCGCCCGACTGGCGCACTTCGTTCCTCGTCGAGTACTGGAGCGAGAACGCGATGCCCTGGCTGGTGGGGATGACCTACAAGGCGGTGCGGACCGAGCGGGCCAAGCTGATCCACTGGGTCAACCGCGACGGGGTGGACGAGCTCTACGACCTCGCGGCGGATCCCTACGAGCTCGCGAACCTCCACTCCGACCCGGCCCGCGCGCGCGAGCGCGACGAGCTGAGGCGGGAGCTCGCCCGGCTCGTGGTGGAGGCGATCGGGCTCTGAGCCGTCAGCGGCCGCCCGCTCCGGCCGCCGGGCTCGGGTAGCTCACCGCGAGCCCCACGGCCGCGTCGGACTGGATGCCGAAGGGCGGGATCGGGTAGCGCAGGCCGTTCTTGCTGAGCGCGGCCAGGCCCTCGATCACCTTGGGCAAGAAGCGGGGCGGGCACGCCATCAGCATCTCGTCGTCGGCCACCCCGCCGTAGCGGCGCTCCGCGTAGCAGGGGATGGTGAGCGCGGGCTCGCCGGTCTTGAGCGCCTTGCCCCACGAGTCCGCGCAGGCCGACTCGCCCACCGAGGTGAACGACATCTTCTTGTAGCCGATCCACTGCAGCCCGTTGATGAAGAAGATCATCTGGCCGGGGGTGCCGTAGATCAGGCAGATGTCGGGCGGCTCGAGGCGGCCGGAGGTGAGCGGGGCCACCGCCATCGCCTTGTAGCGGCCGTAGGGCACGCAGTCCATCGCGTGCTGGTGGAGGCTCGCGTCCTGCTGGGTCTTGAACCACACCCCGGCCATACGCTTGCCGGAGAGCCACTCGTCGTCTTGAGGCGAGAGCCCGATCACCGCGCCGCACTGGGCGCCGACCAGGTCCGCCATCGTGATCCCCACCGTCCAGCCGAGCTGGCGGGCCTGGGCCACGATCTGGTCGGTGGTGTGCTTGGCCTTGGGGCGGCGGATCTTCGGGATCGCCTCCATCTCCTCCACCGTCTCGAAGAGCTTCATGCCGATGGGGATCGACCGCAGCCGCAGGTACTGGTTGAGGCCGTTGACGATCGCGTCCCAGTCGTAGGTCTCGGTGGCCATCAGGTCTCCTCCGTCAGCGCGAGCGTGCGCCGGAGCTGGTCCAGGTGGTTGTCGTCGTGCCCGGCGAGGCTCGCCACCCACTCGCCCAGTGCCATGCGGCCGCGCGCCTGGTGGATGCCCGCGCGCCGCCACTGCTCGGCGGTGAGCCCGTCGAGCAGGGTGATGACCTCGCGGCGCCGCCGGACGAAGGCCGCGAGCGACCCGCCCGCGTCCTGGCGCGCGTACTGTCGCTCCTCGGCCCAGCGCTCCGGGTCGAGCGGATGCCCGACCATTCCGCCGATGCCCCACCGCGCGAGGGCCTCCGGGGTCGCGCCCAGCGTCAGGATCTGCGGGTCCTCGGCGGCGAGGATGGTCTGGAAGCGCACCAGGAACAGCTCCTCGACGTCGCGCAGGTGGCACACGATCTCGGTGGGCGACCACTCGCGCTCGGCGGGCCGGCGAGCGAGCGTCGCCGCCGTCCGGTCCGCCAGCAGCCGGTTGAGCTCGTCCGGGGTGCTCCGGAGGCGCCCGAGCCGCGCGTCCACCGGCCGGGTGAGGTACTCGTCCATCGTCGGCATCGGCTCACTCGCGCGGCAGCGCCGGGCGCTACGGCTTGAACTCCTGGTCGAGGATCTCGGTGATGAAGCGGTCGAGCGAGACCGGGTAGAAGCGCACGTTGGGGGCCAGGATCACCCCGGTGTTGATGACCTCGCGCTGGGAGAGCTCGTCGAGGGCGCGCTCCACCTGGGCCTGTGGGTTGCGGTCCCAGCGCTGGATCTTGAGATCCTCGCTCTCGAGCGTGACCTGATGGCGGTTGGAGTAGGCGAAGGAGAAGACCCGCGCGACCAGGGCCTCGTCCATCAGCTCGTGCTCCTTGAAGAGATCGCCGTAGGTCTGCCCCGCGCGGCCCGGGGCCAGCACCAGCCGCGGCGAGACCTTGATCTTGCCGCGGATCTCCACCGAGGAGGCCGGCTGCGTCTCCTGCGGGCCCACCAGGATGTAGGGCAACACGTGGTAGCCCGCGATGATCCCGGCCACCGGCTTGCGCAGGATCTCGGTGGTCTCGAAGAGGTGCTTGAGGAACTCCGGGTCGTGCTTCTCGCCGAACATGCGGAGGCCTAGCCGCGGAAGAGCGAGACTTCCATGCAGTCGAAGTCGAAGTCGTGCTCTCGGCTCGTGTACCGCGGATCGTTGCGCACGTGGTCGAGGTAGGGCTTCACGTCGCGCCGGTACATGCCGGTGTTGTCGGCGACCACGAGGGCTCCCTTGACCAGGCGCGACTCCACCGCGCGCAGGTAGTCGAGGTAGTCCTCCTTGTTGGCGTCGATCAGCAGGAAGTCGACGGGGCCGCGCAGCAGCGGCAGCACCCGGAGGGCGTCGCCCACCACCACCCGGACCTGCCGGGCGAGCCCCGCCTCCTCGACGTTGCTCGTCACGAACTTGGCCAGGTAGGCATTCTGCTC
>Ga0207665_10001525_pt1 | contig 15572 bp, 13 predicted proteins | sample LARL112metaG_FD_184351 | JGI IMG/M metagenome (GOLD analysis project Ga0207665, IMG submission 184351) | Corn, switchgrass and miscanthus rhizosphere microbial communities from Kellogg Biological Station, Michigan, USA - LAR L11-2 metaG... | ecosystem: Host-associated > Plants > Roots >...
AGGTCGCGCTGCGTGGCGGCGATCAGCTTGACGTCGAGCCGCAGCGCAGACACCGCGCCGAGGCGCCGGACGCGCTTCTCCTCGATCACCTTGAGCAGCTTGCTCTGGAGCGTCACCGGCAGCGCGTCGACCTCGTCGAGGAAGAGGGCGCCGCGCGCCGCCGCCTCGAAGAGCCCGGGCTTGGCGCGCCGCGCGTCGGTGAAGGCGCCGGCCTCGAACCCGAACAGCTCGGCTTCGAGCATGGTCTCCGGAATCGCCGCGCAGTTGACGTCGATGAAGGGTCCCCCTGCCCGGCCGCCGCTGGCATGGATCACGCCCGCGACCAGCCCCTTGCCGGTCCCGGTCTCGCCCTGCACGAGCACCGTGAAGTTCGACTCCGCGACCTGGGCCACCTGCTGGATCACTTGCGCGATCGCCGGGCCGCCCCCCATGCGCTCGGCCAGCGAGCTGCCCTCCCCCTGTCGCTTCAGCTCCTCGATGCGCGAGTGCAGCCGGTGCCGCTCCACCGCGCGCTCGAGGGTCAGGACCAGCAGCTCCACGTCGAAGGGCTTGGTCAGGTAGTCGTAGGCGCCCAGCTTCATCGCCCGCACCGCGGTGGCGAGGTCGGCGTGGGCGGTGCAGATGATCACCGGGACCTCCGCGTCGAGGCGCTTGATCTCGGGCAGCGCGTCCATGCCGTTCATGCGCGGCATGCTCAGGTCCATCAGGATCACCGCGGGGCGCTCGCGCGGCACCGCCTGGAGCGCGGCGGCCCCGTCCTCGGCGGTGACCACCTCGTAGCCCTTGTTCTGGAGGACGGCGGAGAGGAGCGATCGGATCTCGGCCTCGTCGTCGACGACCAGGATCTTGATCTTGCTCACCGGATCATCCCGTGGCGCGGAGCTGGTAGATCGCGACGTGCCGGATCGAGGCGACCGGGCGCGCCCCGTCCGCCACCAGGAGCAGGTCCAGCTCCACGAACTCGTGCCCCTTGCCCTGGAAGAGGTTCTTCACCTTCGCGCGGGTGGAGAGCCGCTCTCCCACTCGCGGCGCGGCGAGGTGCTGCCCGTGACTCTCCACGTGGATCCAGGGGCTCACCTTCACGTTGCGGTCCAGCGCCCGGTTCGCCTGGTCGAGGTAGAGCCCGGGGTGCGCGGGCGCGTCGGCGCCCTGATAGACCGGCAGCGTGTCGCTCACCCGGTGCAGGAACGCATCGATCACCGACCGCTCCAGGAGTAGCTCGGGCGTACCGAGGATGGAGCGGCCCGCGAGGTGGGCGCGCGTCGCCACCGGCCGCTCCGCGGGGAGCGGCGCGACCGGGTAGTCGGTGAGCTCCGGCAGCGCGAGGAGCGGGCCGAGCGGGAGGCCCATCGTCGCGGTCGCGCACACCAGGCCCTCGTGGTTCAGCACCCGGGCCTGGATCGTGACCTCGACCTTGGAGTGTGCGGCCACGCTCGTACGCACCGTGACCGGCTCGCCGAAGTAGACCGGCTTGGCGAACCGCACCGAGAAGCGGCCGTGATCGAGCCACGCGCCGCCGAGGGCGGCCACCACCGGGCGGGTCATCCACGCGTAGACCGTCACGCCGGGCACCAGCCCGCCGCGGAAGCCGAACTCGCGGGCGAGCCCGTCCTCGTGGATCTTGTTCTCCCACGCGTCGTGGGTCGGGGTGGCGCTCACCCGGTACTCCGGAAGCTCGGTCCCCACGACGAGGGCGTCGAGGCTCATGGCCGTCTCAGGGCTGAGCGGTCTTGCCGCCGTAGCCTCCGGCGAGATCCTGGTCCGCGTTCCAGCGGACCCAGGTCGTCTCGAGCGGATCCACCGCGAGCCCGACCGGCTGCGCGGGCATCCCGGACGCGGGGACGACCAGCTGCTGCGGGCCGGTCAGCGTGCGCTCCCACTGCCGGTCCGGCCCTGCGCACGCCGCGGTGCCGTGATGGACCTGCACGAGGAGGCCGCCGTCCGCGCTCCGTCTCAGCCCGACGCCCGCGCCGCGCACCGTCACCACCGCCGGCCCGGCCCGCACCTCGATCTGCGTCGGCGCGGGGCTGCCCGGCATCACCGCAACCCACAACCAGCCGTTGTCGAGCCGGATGCGGGTCGGCCCGGGGGCGTCCGCGGTCGAGTCGGTGGTCATCACCGCGATCTGTGAGCGCGAGCCCAGGCGGAGCGCCTGCCCGCTGGCGGTGCGGATGGTGACGCGTCCGCCCAGCTGGGTACGGATGCTGTCGCCTTCTCCCACGTCGGCCCGCAGGGCGGCCGGCTTCCACGCGGGCGTGTCCTTCTGGTGCACCTCGGCCGCGCCGCCGAGCGTCACGATCTGGGCGGGCAGCTCGCGCGGCTGCGCCCACGCGTCGAGAGCGGTGACACCGACGAGCCCACCGCTGAGGAGGACGACTGCACCCAGGACGGCCGCCCTCATGAACTTGGGCACGCTCAGACCTCCTTGGACCTCGGTTGGTGTCCGGGACAGCGTAGCACGGGGAGCCGAGGATACTTCGCAAACGCCGGATCCCGGCTCGCGAGGCGGCAGAGCCAGAAGACGGACCCGCGTCCGGACTCGACGGGGCGACCGTGCACGCAGTCGGCGCAGAGTCCGGGATCGTCCCGCCGCGCGCGCGGCTCCGCACCCGGCCCGGGAATGGCTACCGGCCGGTGAAGCGCGGCGGCCGCTTCTCGAAGAAGGCCGCGATTCCCTCGCGCGCATCGTCGGAGAGGGCCACCAGCGTGATCAGCTCGCGGAGGTAGCGGAGCGCGGCGCCGTACTCCATGTCCGGGACCATGGAGGCCGCCTCCTTCGCCAGGCCGAGGGCGGTCGGCGAGTAGCCGGCCAGAGTGCGGGCCAGGTCGCCGACCACACGCTCCAGATCGGGGCGCGGCACCACGCGGCTCACCAGGCCCATCTCGTAGGCCTCCCGCGCGGGTACCGGCTCGCCGGTGAGGATCATCAGCAGGCCGCGCTTGCGCCCCACCGCGCGGAGGATCGGGGCCATGACGATCAGGGGCAGCAGGCCGATCTTGATCTCGGGCAAGCCGAAGACCGCATCGTCCGACGCCACCACGATGTCGGCGCCCGCGGCCAGCCCGCAGCCGCCGGCCAGCGCGTAGCCGTGCACCTGTGCGATGACCGGGGTGCGCATGCGGGCCATCAGCTCCAGGACGCGGGCGAGACCGCTGAAGGACTCGCGCGCCTGCAGCGTGGTGCCGCGGTCGGCCACCTGCTTGAGATCCGCCCCGGCGCAGAACGCGCGATCTCCCGCCCCGCGCAGCACGATCGCCCGCGCCGCGGGGTCGTCCTCGAGCCGGCGGAGGCTCGCCTCCAGCTCGCGCAGGAGGGCCTCGTTGAGTGCGTTGCGTACCTCCGGCCGGTTGAGGGTGACGCGCGCCACCCCGTCGGTCACCTCGACCTGCAGCACCGGCTCGCTCACCGCTCGAGCTCCTCGTCGAGCAGCGCGAGGAACTGGCTCAGGATGCGCGCGGTGGCGCCCCACACCACGTCGTCCGGCGACACCTGGTAGAAGAGCACCGGGTGCCGCTCGCCGTCCCGCTCCCACAGCTCGGTGCGGAGGATGGCGGGATCGCGCAGGGTGGCGAGCGGCACCTCGATGACCCGCTCGATCTCGCGCCCGTCCGGCTCGAACGCGACCGGATCGCGAACGATCCCGACCACCGGGGTGATCACGAAGTTGGTGGCGCGCGTCGGGGTGTCGTCGAGCAGGCCCAGCACCTCCACCGCCTCCGCGGGGAGGCGGATCTCTTCCCACGCCTCGCGCAGCGCGGTCTCCACCCGGGAGCCGTCGCGGGTCTCCACCACCCCGCCCGGGAACGAGAACTGCCCCTTGTGATGGGGCACCCCCGACGTCTTCTTGGTGAAGACCACGTGGGGCCCTCCGTGATCGGTCACCGGCACCAGCACCGCGGCCGAGACCAGATCGGCGCGGTCGAGCGTCGCGCGCGGGCGACGGCTCAGCGCCGCGTCGAGGCGTCTGCGCAGGGCCTCCAGGTCCATCCCGCGATCAGACGAACCGGCACGACACGCTGCCGAGACGTGTGAAGGAGGCGCGCGCGGATTGGCCGGCGGTGGGACGGAGCACCTTCGAGATGGAGCCGGTCAGCACGACGTCACCCGCGTGCAGGCCGCGTCCCATACCGCCCAGGGCGTTGGCGGCCCACGCGAGCGACACCAGGGGGTTGCCCAGGACCTCGGCCGCGGTCTGGGTGGCGACGATCTGCCCGTCCTGCTCGAAGACCACCCCTTCGAGAGCCAGGTCGAGCCCGGCGAGCGGGGTGAGCGGGCGACCGAGCACGATGGCGTTGGTGTAGACGCCGTCCGCGATCACGTCGACCCCGCGCGGGGTGCCGCCGAGCCGGAAGTCGATCAGCTCGAACGACGGCATCGCGCCCTCGACCGCGAGCAGCGCGGAGGCGGCGGTCACGCCGGGGCCGGCCAGGTCCGCCTTGAGGAGGAACGCGACCTCCACCTCCACGCCCGGCGCGACGAACCGCGCGAGGGGCACCGCGTCCCCGCTGCCGAAGACGCCGGAGCCGAGCAGGAAGCCCAGGACCGGCTCGGTCAACCCGTGCCGCTCCTGGAGCGCCGCGGTGGTGAAGCCCACCTTCCAGCCGATCACCCGCTCGCCCCGCGCGACCAGGGCCTGCTCGAGCTCCCGCTGGAGCGCGTAGGCTCGCTCGAGGGTGAGATCGGGGGTGGATTCACTCAGCGGGCTCGCCGGGCGACGGCCCAGGCGGCCCGCGAGGAGATGCTCGACGAGGGCGGCGGTCACGGCGCGGCCCGGCTCAGCGGGCCACGGGCCGCGGCTGCAGTCGGTCGACGACGGAAGCGAGGACGCCCGCGGCGCTGCCGCGAACCACCAGGTCGGCCTGGCCGTCGTGGGGGGTCTCGGTCAGGTTCACGATCGCGAGGGTGGCGCCCGCGTCCTTGGCGTGGAGCGGCATGTACGCGGCGGGATACACCACGAGTGACGAGCCCACCACCACGAACAGATCGCAGGCCCGCGCGCGGCGCTCGGCTTCCTCCAGCTCGACCCGCGGCATCGCCTCGCCGAACATGATCGTGCGCGGCTTGATGATGCCCCCGCACGGCGGATCGCACATCGGCACCTCGACTCCCGCGTCGAGCCACTCCTGGATCCGCTCGCGCTCGTAGGCCGTCTCGCAGGCGAGACAGCGCGCCCGCGTCGCGTTGCCGTGCAGCTCGATGACCCGGTCGGCCGGAAGCCCGGCGCGCTGGTGGAGGTTGTCGATGTTCTGGGTGATCACGCAGTCCAGCTTGCCGAGCCGCCACAGAGTCACGAGGGCGTGGTGGCCGGGATTCGGCTCGGCCCGGCGAATGACCGGGAACGTGGTGCGACCGAGCTCCCAGTAGCGACGGCGCCCCGCCTCGCTGCCCATGAAGTTCTGGAAGGTGAACTCGCTGGGATCGAAGCGGTCCCAGACCCCGCCGGGACTGCGGAAGTCGGGGATGCCGGACTCGGTGCTGACCCCGGCGCCGGTGAAGACCACGATGCGGTCGGCGCGCGAGACGAGGCCGGCCAGCCGATCGACCTCGGACGGCGTCACGAGCGGCGCTTCTTCTTCGCCTTCACGGCCTTCCTGGCCGGCCGCTTCTTCGCCGCCTTGGGCTTGGCCTTGCGGCCGGCCGAGGCCGGGCGGGCCTTCGCCTTCGGTCGGCTCGCCAGGTGGAGCTCGTTCCGGCTCCCGACCCCGCCCCGCACCCGCGGTCCGCTTGCGATCACCTGGATCCACGCGGTGAGATCGGCGGCCAGCTCGGGATAGGCGTGGTCGCGGTAGGTCTCGAGGGCGCGGAGGGCGGCCGGGTCCTTCCACGGCTTGAGCACGAACGGCGCCTCGGGGTCCTGCGTGTCGAAGGGCGCCTCGGTGGCCATGGTCATCACGATGTACCGCCGGGTCAGCTCTGGCATGTCGATACCCTCCTCGTAACGGCTCCTCGTCCTCTCGGGCCGTCCAAGCCTACTCTGGGCCCGGGCGGGCCTGCAAGCCTCCCGGCGGCCTCGCGCGGCGTCCCGCGGCTTAGCCGAGGCCGAGCATCCGCGGGATCACGAGGGTCACCCACGGCACCAGGATCACGATGAGGAGTCCCACGCACATCATGTAGACGTACGGCATCATCGCGCGGGTCGCGCGGTCACCCGGGATGTTGGCGATCCCGCAGGCGATGAAGAAGCCGACGCCGATCGGCGGCAGGAACAGCCCGATGCCGGTGGCCGCGACCACCACCGTGCTGTAGTGGATCACGTCGATGCCGAGCCGGGTCACCACCGGCATGAAGGTCGGGAGCAGGATCACCACCGCGGGCAGCCCCTCCAGCACCGCACCGAGCACGATGAAGAGCAGCGCGGTCAGGGCGAGGAACACGAGGTTGCCCCCGGGCACCGCGAGCATCGCCTTCAGCAGGAGCTGGGGGATCTGCTGCACCGCCAGCACCCACGCGACCACCGCGGCGGTGCCGAGGAGGAAGCACACCGCGGCGGTCACCACCGCGCTGTGGACGAGGATCCGGGGCAGGTCGGCCCAGGCGATCTCGCGGTACACGAAGACGCCGACGATGAACGCGTAGATCACCGCGAGCACCGCGGCCTCGGTCGGGGTCACCACCCCGCCCAGGATGCCGCCGAAGATGATGGCGGGCAGGCCGAGCGGGATCACCGCGTCGACGAAGGCTCGCCCGATGTCGCCCCAGGAGGCCCGCGCCCGCGCCTCGATGCCGCTGCGGCCTGCGTCGTACCAGATGTAGGCCATGATCGCGAGCGCCAGGACCACCGCGGGCAGGAAGCCGGCCGCGAACAGGGCGGCCACCGAGACGTTGGCCACCGAGCCGATCACGATCATGAGGATGCAGGGCGGGACGAGGATGCCCATCGCGGAGGCGGCCGAGACCACCGCCACCGCCTGCTCCGGCCGGTAGCCCGCCCGCAGCATCGGCGGGATCATGGTGGAGCCGATGGCGGACACGTCGGCCACCGTGGAGCCCGAGATGCCGGAGAAGATGTACTCCGCGACCACCACCGCCATCGAGAGACCGCCCCGGATCCACCCCACCAGCACCTGGGCGAGCCGGACCAGCCGTACCGCGATGCCACCGGTCTCCATGAAGGCGCCGGCCAGGATGAAGAGCGGGATCGCCAGCAGCACGAACGAGTCCACGCCCTCGAAGATCTGCTTCACGATCACGGTGAGCGGGTACTCGCCGCTCCACCAGAGGCCGATGAAGCCCGCCACCCCGATGACGAAGGCCACCGGGATGCCCAGCAGGAGCAGCACCACGAACGACACCGCGATGATCGGGATCATGCCGCGGCGGCTCCGGAGATGCCGCGGAGGGCACGCCAGAGATGCGGCAGGCTGTAGAGGATGATCAGCGCACCACCCGCCGGCACCGACGCGTAGACGTACTGCTTGGAGAGGCCCATCACCGGCGTGCGCTGGAACTGGCCCAGCTCCACCAGCTTCCAGCCTTGTTCGATCAGGAGCAGCCCGAAGCCCATCAGCACCAGCACCCCGACCAGCTCGGTCGCCCGCCGCAGGGCGGGCGGGAAGCGATCGACCACGAGGTGCAGGCGGAAGTGGGCGGCACGCCGGACTCCGACCGCCGCCCCGAGGAACACGATCCACACGAAGAGGAGGCGCGCGATCTCGTCGTACCAGGTGAAGGTGCGGGCCATCACGTAGCGGGAGAAGACCCCGAGGAAGACGTCCGCGCACAGCACCACCATCATCACCAGCAGCAGGCCCTCGACGACCTGCGAGAGCGCCCGGGCGACCACCTACTTCGACGCCGCCTGGAGCGCCGCGCGGAGCCGCGTCATGAACTCCTTGCCCACCTGACCCTCCACGTAGTCGTAGGCCGGCTTCATGAGGGCCTGGAAGGCGCGGATGTCCCTCACCTCGTTGATCTGCACGCCCGCCTTCTTCATGACCTCGAAGTCGCTCTTCTCCTTCTCGACCTCGAGCCGACGATGGAGCTGGCAGGCCTCCCGCATCGAGTCGTCGACCGTCTTCTGCACGTCGGCGGGGAGCCCCTGGTACTTCTTGAGGTTCATGAACCACGCGATCGGCGGGTAGGAGTGCCGGGTCAGCGAGTAGTACTTGGTCACCTCCTGGAACTTGTCGGAGGTGAACGTGAAGGACGGCAGCTCCATGCCGTCGATGGTCCCCTGCTTCATCGCGAGGTACACCTCGACGTAGGGCATCGGCACCGGGTTCGCCCCCATCGCCTTCATCATGGCCACGTAGGTGGGCGACTCCTGCACCCGGATGGTCTGGCCCTTCATGTCCTCGGGGGTGACGATCGCACGCTTGTTCGACATCATGTTGCGAAAGCCCCAGCCGCCCCCGAAGCAGAAGGCCTTCAGGTTCTTGGCCTCCATCTTCTTGAGCAGCTCCTGCCCGAGCGGACCGTCCATGACCTTCCACACCTGCTCGCGGGTCGACCACAGGAAGGGCAGGTCGAGCGCCTGGTAGAGCGGCTCGAACATGCCGCCCACCGGCGCGCTGCCGATCGCGACCACGTCGATGGTGCCGAGCTGCACGCCCTCGAGATGCGCGCCCTCGCCCTTGGCCAGCGCGTTGGCGATGTAGACGTCGACCTTGATCCGGCCCTTGCTCTTCTCGCCGAGCTGCTTGGCGAACTGCTCCATCGTGTCGTTCAACGGATTGCCGCCCGCGGTCACCGTGCCCGCCTTCCACACGTACTGGGGCGCGGTCTGGGCCGGCGCCACGGAGGCGGCCCCCGCGACCACGAGCGAGCAGAGGGTCAACGCGAGAGCCAGGCGATGGGGCATGGTCAGTTCTCCTCGGAGTCGAGTGGACGCGGAACGAGATCGGGCCGGCGTCATCGGAAGCCGCCCCTGTGTAGCACGCGGGCTCCCGGGGGGTCAAGGCGGCGAGCCACTGGACATCCGCCCGGCGCCGGGGCAGGCTGGGGTCGCGGCGGTGGCCGCGGTCTCACATTCGCCTCACCCTGGAGGAGGAGCACGATGACGGAGCCGACTCTCGATGGGCTGCACGGACGCCTGGAGCGCCTCGAGCGCGAGGTCACCTGGTGGCGCCGCGCGGGCATCGCGGCGCTCGCGTGCGCGGGATTGCTCGGCGCGGTGGCGGCCACCGTCAGCACCAATCCCGACGAGGTCAAGACGCGGCGGCTGGTGATCACCGACGGGGACGGGCGCCCGCGCGCGGTCTTCATGGTGGACGAGGGCGACCGCACGCGGCTCTCGCTCACCGATCGCGACAACGCCACCACCGCCGATCTCACCGTCATCCCAGGGCAGTCCGCCGCGCTCTCGCTCTCGCTCGCGCGCGCGGGCGCGCAGGCCCAGCTCGCCGCCACCGGCGACAACGGCCAGCTCTCCGTCGGCACGCGCGGCCAGCGCGGATGGCTCGTGGCCGCGCCGACCGGATCGAGCCTCGGGCTCGGCAACGACTCCGGCAAGCCGCAGGTCTCGCTCGCCACGAGCCCCACGCTGAGCCCGAGCCTGCTGCTCGCGGACCGGGACGGCAACGCGGTGTGGAAGGCTCCGTAGACGAAAAACGTCGCCTTTTCCGACAATTTGTAAGCGACGCGGCGCGCGCCGCCGCAATCCCTTCCCGCCCGTTCCGGGCGGGTCCGTGTTATCAGCGTTTTAGCCCGGCCGTCCCGTGGCATTCCTCTTGCTCGATCTGTCACCCTTGGAGAGCCCCCAATGCCCCAGGGACCGATCAATCGGGAGGTGGCGTTTGCCGGCCAGCAGGTTCGCCGCAAGGTGATCTTCGCCCTCACCCTCTGCTCGGTCCTCCCGCTCCTCCTCCTCACCTACGCCTTCAGCGCGCCGGTGCGCGAGCTGCTCGGACCCCTCGCCGGCCTGGCCGACGCGATGAGCGTCCCCGCGCTGCTGATCTTCACCGGGATCCTGATGGCGGGCGGCGCCTTCGTGGTGTGGGACATCGCGACCGCGCTCTCCCGCGCGGCGCAGATCAGCAACGAGGAGAATCCGGAGCTGCCCGCCGAGTCCGGCCGCAAGGACGAGATCGGCACCCTCATGAGCTCCTTCGCGCGCATGCTCGCGACAATCGAGCAGCAGTCGCACGAGATCAACGAGTTCCCCCGGCGACTGGACCAGCTCATCCGCGAGGCCTTCCGCGACTCGCTCACCGGCCTGCCCAACCGGGCCCTCTTCATGGACCGCCTCGCCCACGCCCTCACACGCGCGGAGCGGGCGGGCAGCAACCTGGCCGTGCTCTTCATCGACCTGGACCGCTTCAAGATCCTGAACGAGACGCTCGGGCACGAGGTCGGGGACCGGCTCCTCACCGAGGTCGGGCACCGCATCGCGGCGTGCCTGCGTCCGGAGGACACGGTGGCCCGCCTGGGCGGCGACGAGTTCGGCCTGCTCCTCGAGGACACCTCCGACCTGACCGCGGCCACCGCGGTCGCCGAGCGGGTCTCGGTCGACATCCAGCGGCCCTTCGTGGTCGAGGGGCGCGACGTGCTGATCTCCGCCAGCATCGGCATCGCGCTGACCGCGGGCGGCTCCATGCAGCCCGAGGAGGTGCTCCACAACGCGGACCTCGCGATGTACCAGGCCAAGGCCGAGGGTCGCGGCCGCTACGAGCTCTATCAGCCCGGGCTCAGCGTCTCCACCCGCGAGCGGCTCGATCTCCAGTCGGACCTCCGCACCGCGGGGGCCCGTCAGGAGCTGACCCTGCGCTACCAGCCGGTGGTGACCCTGGCCACCCTGCGACCCGTCGAGGTCGAGGCGCTCATCCGCTGGGATCACCGGCGCCGCGGCGCGCTCCTCCCCGCCGACTTCATCGCGCTCTCCGAGGAGAGCGGGCTCATGGTGCCGATGGGCCAGTGGGTCTTGCGTGAGGCCTGCCGTCAGATCCGGGCCTGGCAGGCCGACGGCTCCGGGACGCCTCCCCTGGTGGTGGGCGTCAATCTCTCGGCGAGCCAGTTCGAGCGCGACGCGCTGCCCGACGAGATCGACACCATCCTGCGCGAGACGGGGCTGCAGCCCCCCCGGCTGCAGCTCGAGGTCAGCGAGGCCGTCCTCATGCGCGACGACCCGCGGATGCTGCACCGCCTGGAGGCGCTCAAGGGGATCGGCGTGCGGTTGGCCATCGACGACTTCGGCACCGGATACGCCTCGCTCTCCTACCTCAAGCGGCTGCCGGTCGACAGCCTGAAGATCGATCGCTCGCTCGTCAAGGGCGTGGGCAGCGACACGGAGGATACCGCCATCGTCCGCGCGGTGGTCACCCTCGCCCGGAGCCTGGGCATCATGGTGACCGCGGAAGGCGTGGAGACCGCCGAGCAGCTCTTCCAGCTGCGCGCGCTCGGCTGCGATCAGGGGCAGGGCTACTACTTCGCGCGGCCGGTCTCGGCCGAGCGCCTGCCCGACCTGCTGTCCAGCCTCGACGCCGACGACCGGCACAGGAGCCCGTCATGTCTTGGGTAGCGCTCCGCGCCCTGCTGCGCACTCTCCTTCTCCGTCTGGGCGGGATCGCGCTGTTCACCGCGGCCGTCGGCCTGAGCCTCGGCTGGCTCCTCGACGTGGTGGTCTCCGAGCCCGAGTGGACCGAGACCGCGGCGATCGCGCAGCGGGCGGTGGACCGCAGCGGCCTGCCCGAGCTGCTGGCCGGCCAGAACGCGCGCAGCCCCAAGCGCTGGGCCGACGAGAGCGCCCGCTTCGTCCGCGAGCTCCCCGGCGTGGTGCAGATCAAGGTGTGGGATCCCCAGGGCAACGTGGTGTGGGCGGTGCAGTCGGCCGTGATCGGCCAGCACGCGGAGGGACCGGAGCTGCGGGACGCCCTCGCGGGCCGGGTCGCGGTGCGCTTCACCGCCATGGCGCCGCCGAACGCGGCGGCCGAGAACTTCGTCGCCCCCAACGTGGCCGACCTCTACGTCCCGGTCTACAGCCCGAGCGCGGCCCGCGTGGTCGGGGTGGTCGAGCTGTCCCAGGTGCCGCTGCGCATGGACGCCACGCGGGAGCGGTGGGGACAGGTCGCCTGGATCATCGCCCTCGGCACCGGGGGCGCCCTCTGCCTGATCCTCCTGCCCGCGGCCTGGCGGAGCCATCGCCGCGTGCGCGCGGAGGCCAGCTCGACGGCCCAGCGCTCGGCGCAGCGCACCCAGGAGCTGCAGCGCACCACCGAGCAGCTGCGCGAGGCCCTGAAGGCGGTCAAGCAGCGCGCGCAGGAGACCGATCGGATGCTCGAGGTGACGGAGGCCATCGGCTCCGCCCTCGAGCAGAAGCAGCTCTTCGAGGTCATCGCCCACGGGGCGGCCCGCGCCTGCCGCGTGGACCGATGCTCGATCTTCCTGCGCGACAAGTCGGGCCAGCTCATGGTGCCGGTCAGCTCGCAGCTCTCGGACCAGAAGACCGCGCTGACCAACGGCGACGGCGCCGAGTCCCTGCGCGCGCTGGCCCTCGAGGAGATGCCGCCGTTCCTGCTCGAGGCGGTGCGCCGCCAGGAGCCGGTGGTCATCTCCGACCCGGGCAGCGACCCGCGGGTGCCCCAGGGCTGGGTCGGCCTCTTCCAGGCCAAGTCGGCGCTGGTGGTGCCGCTGATTCACCAGGGCCGTACCGCCGGCGTGCTGATCCTCGACCACCTGAAGACGCTCCACGTCTTCACCGAGGAAGAGATCCGCCTCGCGACCACGCTGGCGGCCCAGGCCGCGGTCGCGCTCGAGAAGGCACGTCTCTACGACGAGATCCAGCAGCGCCTGCAGCAGACCGAGACGCTGCTCGCGGTGAGCCAGGCGATCGGCTCGGCGCCCGACCTCACCGAGGCCATCCGCCGGACCACGCGGGAGATGGTGCGCATCCTGGGCGCCGACGCGGGCGTGGCGTGGTGCGTGACCCGCGGGGGCGACCGCTTCATCCCCCTCGCCGGCTATCACGTCCCGCGCGAGCTCCGCGAACCGCTCTCCGGCCTGCCCCTGGCCCCCGACGATCCGCTCATCGACCTGGTCAAGCGCCTGCGCACCGCGCTGCAGTCGAGCAACAGCAAGACGGACCCGCGTTTCAACCAGCCGGCGCTCAACCTGATGCCCCACACGTCGTTGCTGGTCCAGCCGGTCCAGGTCAGCGACGAGCTGCTCGGCATCTTCGCGATCGCCTGGGTCCGCGAGGCGCACGCCTTCACGATGGACGACCTCCGTCTGGCCGACGGCATCGCCAAGCAGGCCGCGGTGGCCATCGAGCTGCACCGCACCCAGCGCACCATCATCGAGCAGGAACGCCTGAACGCGGTCGGCAAGATGGCGAGCGGCCTCGCCCACGACTTCAACAACGCGCTGGTGCCGATCTCCGGCTACGCGGAGATGCTGCTCGAGCACCAGGAGATCCTGCAGGAGCCGGCCAAGGCCACCAAGTACCTGAAGCTCATCATGACCGGCGTGGAGGACGCGGCCAGCGTGGTGAGTCGCCTGCGGGAGTTCTACCGCAAGCGCGAGGAGGGCGAGACCTACCGCCCGCTCTCCCTCAACCAGATGGTCGAGCAGGCGGTGGCCCTCACCCGGCCCCGGTGGCGCGACGAGGCCCTCGGCAGCGGCCGCACGATCCTGGTCGAGGCCGACATGCGGCCCATTCCGAAGGTCCTGGGCAGCGAGTCCGAGCTGCGCGAGCTGCTGACCAACCTCATCTTCAACGCGGTCGACGCGATGCCGGACGGCGGCAACATCCGGATCCGGACCGGCCTGCGCGAGGTCGCCGCCGGCGAGGAGGCCCACGCGGGCTCGGCCGCACCCCAGGTCTTCCTCGAGGTGAGCGACACCGGCACCGGCATGACCGAGGAGGTCCGCCGCCGGTGTCTGGAGCCGTTCTTCTCCACCAAGGGCGAGCGCGGCACCGGCCTCGGCCTGCCGATGGTCTTCGGCATCGTCAAGCGCCACCGCGGCACCCTCGACATCGAGAGCGCGGTGGGCAAGGGCACCACCTTCGTGGTCCTCCTCCCGGCCGACACCAGCCAGGCCCGCGAGGTGCAACAGCGCACCCAGGCCCCGAGCGGCCCGCTCCACGTGCTGGTGGTGGACGACGAGCCGATCGCGCGCGACGTGCTCACCGAGTACCTCACCGGCGACGGCCACACCGTGCAGACCGCGGTCAACGGCCGCGACGGCTTCGAGAAGTTCAAGGCGGGCACCTATGCGGTCGTCATCACCGACCGGGCCATGCCCGAGGTGGGAGGCGATCAGCTCGCGGCCATGGTGAAGGAGGCGTCGCCCACGACCCCGGTGGTCCTGCTCACCGGCTTCGGCGACCTGATGAACGCGGCGGGCGAGAAGCCCGAAGGCGTGGACCTGGTGGTGAAGAAGCCGATCCGCCTCGGCACCCTCCGCGAGGTGCTCGTGAAGATGACCGATCCGGAGGCCGCCGCCGCGACCAGCACCCCCGCCTAGCCCACCATCGACTCCGGCCGGACCTCCCGGTCGAACTCCTCCGCGGTCAGGTACCCGAGCTTCACCGCCGCCTCCTTGAGGGTGAGCCCCTCGGCGTGCGCCTTCTTGGCGATGCCGGCCGCGCGATCGTAGCCGAGCCGGGGCGCCAGGGCGGTGACCAGCATGAGTGACCGGTCGACCAGCTCCTTGATCCGCGCCCGATCCGGCTCGATGCCCCGCGCGCAGTGGGTGTCGAAGGAGTCGCACGCGTCGGCGAGCAGCCGCACCGAGTGCAGCACGTTGTGGATGATGAGCGGCTTGTAGACGTTCAGCTCGAAGTGGCCGGACATCCCGCCCACCCCCACCGCGACGTCGTTGCCCATCACCTGGGCGCAGACCATGGTGAGCGCCTCGCACTGGGTGGGGTTCACCTTGCCGGGCATGATCGAGCTTCCCGGCTCGTTCTCGGGGATCCGGAGCTCCCCGATCCCGCAGCGCGGCCCGGAGGCGAGCCAGCGCACGTCGTTGGCGATCTTGGTGAGCGCTCCGGCCAGGGTCCGGAGCGCCCCGTGCGCGCCGACGAGCGCGTCGTGGGCGGCGAGGGCCTCGAACTTGTTGGGGGCCGACACGAACGGCCGTCCGGTCAGGTTCGCGATCACGCGCGCGGCCCGCTCGCCGAAGCCGCGCGGGGCGTTGAGCCCGGTGCCGACCGCGGTGCCGCCCAGGGCCAGCTCGAGCAGCCCGGGCAGGGCGGCCCGGACCTGGACGAGGGCGCGGTCGAGCTGGCTCGTCCAGCCGGAGATCTCCTGGCCGAGGGTGAGCGGCACCGCGTCCTGGAGGTGGGTGCGCCCGATCTTGACGACGTCGGTGAAGGCGCGGGACTTGGCCCGCAGGGTGTCGCGCAGGCGCGTCACCGCGGGGACGAGCCGCCCCTCGATCTGCTCCACCGCCGCGATGTGCATGGCGGTGGGAAACGTGTCGTTGGAGGACTGGCTGCGGTTGACGTCGTCGTTCGGGTGCACCGGCTGCTGCGAGCCGAGGCGCCCGCCCAGCATCTCGATGGCCCGGTTGGCGATCACCTCGTTGGCGTTCATGTTGGTCTGGGTGCCGCTGCCGGTCTGCCAGACCGACAGGGGGAAGTGCGCGTCCAGGCGCCCCTCGATCACCTCGTCGGCGGCGGCCCCGATGGCCC
>Ga0207665_10001526_pt1 | contig 15570 bp, 11 predicted proteins | sample LARL112metaG_FD_184351 | JGI IMG/M metagenome (GOLD analysis project Ga0207665, IMG submission 184351) | Corn, switchgrass and miscanthus rhizosphere microbial communities from Kellogg Biological Station, Michigan, USA - LAR L11-2 metaG... | ecosystem: Host-associated > Plants > Roots >...
CCATTCTGGGACATCGCTGGAACGAGAACGAGCGCGAAATGCGCGAGTGGCTCGGAATTTCCCTGCAGGAGACGCGTCTCTCGGAGAAGCTGTCGGTGCGGGAGACCATCGAACTGTTCGCCAGTTTCTATCGCGAGCCGCGATCCACGGACGAGGTTCTCGAAGAGTTGCAACTCACCGAGAAGGCGGACTCCTGGGTAGGCAAACTTTCCGGCGGCCAGCGGCAGCGTCTGGCAGTCGCGACCGCGCTGGTGTGCAATCCAAAAATTCTTTTCCTTGATGAACCCACGACCGGCCTGGATCCGCAGAGCCGGCGCCAACTGTGGGATATCATCCGCGTCTTTCAACGCAACGGAGGCACAGTTTTGCTCACCACGCACTACATGGACGAAGCCGAGCGCCTCTGTGATCGCCTCGCCATCATCGATCACGGACAAGTCATCGCCGAGGGCTCGCCCGCCGATCTGATCACCCGCCTCGGCGGACATCACGTCGTCGAATTCTTTGTGGACGGCAATTCCGCTGGCTCACAGGATGCGTGGCGCACTTTGCCCAGCGTGGAGTCTGTTCGCGAAGACGATGGCCTGATCGCATTGAACGTGAAACAGCCGCATCTGACTATCCCCGCGCTGCTGGAAGCGATAGAGAGGCAAGGCGGCAAACTGCAACATCTGACCACCCGGCAGGCGAGCCTGGAAGATGTCTTCGTGCGCCTCACAGGCCGTCACCTGCGCGAAGATTGAAGATGATTGTGTAGCCGATGATGGTGTAGGCCAAGATTGTGTAGCCCGAGATTGTGTAGCCCCGGACGCCTCGTCCGGGGTGCCCCAAAGGGGCACAAACCCAGAGGTCCCGTATGAGCGTAGCCCAGGAAATTCCAGTCAGAAGTCAACCCGCGACTCCGCCCCCACAGCACCGCAACGGCCGCTGGGCCGGCTACTCCCATCTATTAATGGCTCGCATGCTGGAGCTGAAGCGCGAGCCCGAAGTCGTGTTTTGGGTTTTCATCTTCCCGCTGCTCCTGGCGCTGGGACTGGGAATTGCTTTCCGCAACAAGCCCGAAGGCGCGGTATCCGTCGCCATTGTGCAAGGCGCGGAAAGCGCGCAGACTCTTCTCCAGAAATCTCCGAAAGCCAATCAGTTCAAAGTTCAGGTACTCGATGCCGAGGCCGCTCACCAGGGATTTCGCCTGGGCAAGTTCGATGTGGCCATCGAACCCGGACCCAACGGAACCTTCACCTATCGCTACGACCCCGCCCGTCCTGAAAGTGTGTTGGCCAGAGCCGAGGTGAATGATGCTTTGCAATCCGCTGCTGGCCGGACCGATCCAGTGCCAACGAAGCCCGTGAGTTCTTCCGAGCCGGGCTCGCGCTACATCGACTTCCTGATTCCCGGCTTACTGGGCATGAACCTGATGAACTCGGGGATGTGGGGCATCGGCTTCGCGCTGGTCGATATGCGCCAGAGAAAATTGCTCAAGCGTTTTGTCGGCACGCCGATACGCCGCGGCGATTTCCTGCTCGCGCTCGCCTCCAGCCGCCTGATCCTGATGATCATCGAAGTCGGGCTACTGCTGGCCTTCGGCGTACTTTTCTTCCACATGCGCGTGATGGGCTCGATCGCCGGCACCGCGCTCATTGCCGGAATCGGCTCGCTCACCTTCGGCGGAGTCGGGCTGCTCACCGCCAGCCGCGCGCAGAAGATTGAGTCCGTCAGCGGCCTGATCAATCTTGTCATGATGCCAATGTGGATCTTCTCCGGAGTCTTCTTCTCTTACGAGCGATTCCCCGCCATCATCCATCCGCTGATCAAAGCTCTGCCGCTCACCGCGCTCAATGACGCACTTAGAGCGAGCATTCTGGAAGGCACACCGATCCTGCATCAATGGCCGCGCTTGCTAGTGATGATCGCGTGGGGTGGAATTTCGTTTGTACTGGCCCTGAAGTGGTTCCGCTGGACTTAGGCAAGGGGGAAGATTGGGAGTTCTCATTGGGCGTTCCCCCCGATCAGAGCGAAGATTCTGTTAAATATGGTTACCCTTGACTTCCCCGTCGCTTCCGGCCGAAAGGAAACTGCTACCCTAAGAGAATCAATTCCTTACTGTTTTCTACGCTCCGACTGCCGCATGATCCGCCATGCGTTTTTTGTTATAGCGCAGCGCGACGTTCATGAAGACACTGCCTAGGGAAGTCTCAAACAGGATCATCAGCGCTTCGGTGTCTTCGCTGGTTTTATCACCCTCTTGCGCGGTGAGGAGGAGCGGGGGATGCACGCGAAAGTGGAAGCCCTGGTCGTTCAGGGCGGAAACGGCGTTGCCCACAACCTGGTTGGCCAGCTCGAAGATGGTTTCCTTGATCAGTTCGTCGGACTCGGGGAGGTCGGTTCCGGCGTAATGACTGGCCACCTTCACCGCGGTCTGCGGCTCCAGGTCGAGGATGATCCGGCCTTCGATGTCGCCGGTCAGCGCGATCATGCCCGCCACACCTTTGCGGCGATAGGCATCCTCTTCCATAGTCAGATTGCCCACCTTGGTCGTGCCCTGCAAACCTTGCGACAACACGGCATCCGCCGCATTGATGAAAGGCTGGATCAATTCCATCTTCATGAACTTATGCTCCCGCTCCTGCGGCGTTGGCAACAGCTCCGTCTTCACCCAACACGTACTTGATTACTTCGTAGAGCACTTCGGGCTTCACGGGCTTCTGCACGAAATGCCGAGCGCCCCGCTGCAGCGCGGCCACAATGTTCTCCTGGTATCCCACCGAGGAGACCATCACGATGCGTGCTTCGGGATGCTGTTGCACGATCCGTTCGGCCGCCTCGATCCCTTCCATCTGCGGCATGGTGATATCCATGAGCACGATGTCAGGATGCGTGCGGTCGAACTCGCTGATCGCGGTCAAGCCGTCGCCGGCCTCGGCCGCAACCTGCCCGCCGAAACTTTCGATCATGCGGGCCAGATTTTTTCTCGCAAATACGGAATCGTCGACGATCAGATAGCGGACCGCCTGCCCGTCTTTGCTGCGTTTTACTGGTGCGAACTGCTCCATACAGACCTCCCCTTTCTACTGCATTATCACGCCCACTCGGGCCGGAACCAGATCACGCTGGTCACCGGCTTTTCGTGCGCTGATCCCTTAATTTCCCGCGCGAACTGCGCGCCCGCTGCTCATCTCGCCCGTGTTCCGGCCGCAGATGGCTTGCAAAGTTGATCCCATCACGTCCAGGCCGACGACGCGAATGGCGTAGCCGCGCTCGATGGCCGCTTTGGGCATGCCAAATACGACGCAGGACTCTTCGCTCTGCGCCAAGGTCATGCCGCCCTCTTTCCTGATCGCGCCCAAGCCCTCGGCCCCGTCGTCTCCCATGCCGGTCATGAGCACGCCGACTGCCTGGTTTTTGAATTCTTCGGCCACACTCCGCAACAGCACATCTGCGCTGGGACGATGGCCGTTCACTCGCGGCTCATCGCTGAGCACGACAATGTCTCCCAACGGCAGACGTTTTACCTTGATGTGACGGCTTCCGGGACACACCAAGACCCGGCCCGCCTGCAGCATGTCTCCCGATTGCGCTTCCTTCACGCGCAGGGGACAAACTTCGTCCAGGCGCCGCGCAAACATGTCGGTAAATCCCTCTGGCATGTGCTGCACGACCACGATCGCCGAGGGAAAATCTCCCGGCAACTGCGAGAGCACGAATTCCAGAGCCTGCGGACCTCCGGTTGAGACTCCGATCGCCACAATCTTGTTTGGGGCACCCGACGGCGCCGATGACTTCTGCGGCTTGGTTGGCAGCCCGTTCAGTAGCCGCGGTTTCAGCTTGCAGTCGGCGGCGGCTTTTACTTTCGCAATCAGTTCGCGCGCCACTTCCGCCATGTGCGCGGAAGGATCTTTCGGCTTGGGCACGAAGTCGAACGCTCCCAGGCCCAATGCCTTCATCGTCACTGTCGCGCCTTCGGTGCTATGCGAGCTGAACACGATGACCGGGACCGGCTCGCGGCGCATGATTTCTTTCAGCGTGTCGATGCCGTTCATGCCGGGCATTTCCAAATCCAGCGTGACCACGTTGGGCTTCAACTCCTCGATCTTCTTAAGGCAGAAGGAGCCATCCATCGCCGTGCCCACAACCTCGATAGATTCATCGGCAGCCAGCATCTGCGGGATCAGCTTGCGCATGAGCGCCGAGTCGTCGGTGACCAGAACGCGGACTTTCTTCATGCCTGGCCTCCTACGGAAGGAGTCAGCTCCAGGCGCGTGCGGTCCGTATGGGTGAGCAGCAGTCCTGAACCGGCCCGGCCCATCTGTTGCGGGCGCAAATGCGCCACATGCTCGACTACGGCAGAGAGATTCAGAATCAGCACCACTCGGCCGTCTCCCAGGATGGAGGCTCCCGACACCAGGTCGGTCGAGAATGTGTGGTCATCGAGGGCCTTGATCACCAGTTCCTCCTCGCCTTCGAGCGCATCCACAATCAAGCCGTACTTTCTTTCGCCGACCGTAATCACCAGCACAAACAGCTTGGAACTGCGACCGGGTTCGCCGGCGGGGCGCCCCAGTCGTAGCACCGGCAGAACTTGATTGCGCAATTGCAATACCTCGTAATTGTCGACCTGGTGCACTTCGGTTTCGACCGTGCGCGCGATCTCCAGCACGGCATTCAGCGGAATGGCATAGAGCCGTTGCTCGACCCAGAACAGCAGAGCCTTGATGATGGCCAGAGTGAGAGGCAATTTCAGGCGGAACGTGGTTCCCTGGCCAGGCCGAGTCTCCAGGCTGACGGAGGCCTTTAACCGCTGCAGCACGCTTTGAACGACATCCATGCCCACTCCGCGGCCGGATACTTCTGTGACCTGTTCGGCGGTGCTGAAGCCCGGGCGGAAGATGAGATTCAGAGTCTCGGTTTCGGTCAACTGGGCGGCGTCTTCTGCAGTCATCAAGCCCAGTTCAATGGCTTTGCTGCGGATCTTTTGCACGTCGATGCCGCGGCCATTGTCGCTGACTTCCACGACTACCTGGTTTCCCTGGTGATAGGCGTTCAGGCGAACGGTTCCATGCGGCGATTTCCCCAGCTTGCGGCGTTCTTCCGGCGACTCGATGCCGTGGCTGACGGCATTGCGAACGAGATGCGTCAGAGGTTCCGCAATCGCGTCGAGAATGCCCTTGTCCAGATCTGTTTCCTGGCCGCTTAGGGCTAGATCCACTTCTCGTCCACATTGCCGGGCTACGTCGCGCACCATTCGCGGAAAACGGCGGAAGAGCTGATCGACAGGCACCATGCGGATTTTCATCACGGAACGCTGCAGATCGTTGAGCACCCGGGCCTGGAACGCCATGGCGTCGGCAAACTTGCCGCGCAGCAGGTCTTTGGGATAGCGCTTCGCAAAGTCGTTCAGCGCCTGCTGCAGCATCGATTTGCCGATGATCAGCTCGCCCACCAGGTTGAGGACGCTGTCGATGCGCGAGGCCTCAACGCGCAGAATATTTTCCAGCGTGCTGGCGGCAAATTGAGATTCGCTCTGCGGCGCTGCCGAAGAGATTTCCGGTTCCTTCCCGGCTTCCGGTTCCTTGCTGTCAGACGTCAGGTCAGGAACGGCTTGCGCTCCCGTGCTGGTGGCCTGGTATAGCAGGTCGACCGTAACCTCCTCCGCGATAGTGGGGATTTTGCATTTCGCGATGATCTGCTGCGGAGTCTGCACGCTGGCCAGGACGAATTCCACATGCTTGCTGGCCGCCGCTGATTTGGCGTCGGGGCGCACGGCTAACACGGGGCCCATGCTGGCAACGGCATTCTGAATGAGTTGCCGCCCGGCAATCGGCATGGCGCAGTGCGGATCGATCTTGACGGCCACATGGAGAACGTCCTGCCCGTTGGCCTGCGCCTGCAGCATTGCGAGCTTTTCGTACTCGGTCCAATCGGCGGAATGTTTGCTTAGCGAGGCGGATTTTCGCTTCCGCGACTTTTTCGCCGCCGGCGTCGAAGTCAGTTCTTCAATACGTTTGCTGAGCTTCTTGGTCGAAGGCAGCTTATGGCCGCTCCGGTAAGCTGCGATCATCTCGGCAAAAAGGTCGGCTGCCGCGAACGCGATGTCAGCCACCGCCGCGTGTGCCGCTGCTCCTTCCATGGAGAGCGCGTCTTCGAACTGATGTGCCAGTTCGCTCAATTCACGCAGGCCGCAAGCGGCGGAGTCGCCCTTCAAAGTGTGAGCGGTGCGCCGCACACTGCGCACAATCTCTTCGTCACCGGGACGCTTTTCCAGCTTCAGGGCTTCATCATTGAGAGCCTGCAGCAGTTCCTGCGAGGTTTCGTAGAACAGGTCCCGCAGTTCCGCGCCGCGCTCGTCGGGGGAATTCGTCACTCTCGCACCTCGAGCCGCTGGTAAGCGGTGCCACTGTCCTTGTGCACCATCTGGAACTTCTTGGTCAGGCCCAGCAGACTTTCGGCATGGCCGACGAACAAATACCCGTTGGGATTCAAGCAGCGATAGAACTTCTCGATCAGACGCTTCTGTTCGGCCTCGTCGAAATACATCATCACGTTGCGGCAGAAGATCACGTCGTTGCGCTGGGGCAGGTACTCGGTTTTCAAGTTGTGAAAATCGAAGTGGACCATCTCTTTCAGCGCTTTCTTCACACCGTAGCGATCCGAGATCTTGTCGAAATAGCGCAAACGAAATCCGTAATCCACCATCGACATCTGGTGCTCGCTATAGGTTCCTTCCTGCCCGGCTCGTAAAACTGAGTAGCTGATATCGCTGGCCAGGATCTCCACCCGCCAGGGCGGAGGGACCAGAGGCTTGGGAAGAGGCAGTTCGATGGGCAGCGGATTTCTCAGGTAGTAGTAGGCCAGGGCATCGGTGACCAGCATGGCCAGCGTGTAAGCTTCCTGCCCGGTCGAGCACCCGGCGCTCCAGATCCGTATCGAGTATTCCCGGCGAGCGCTCTTGTGCTTGAACAGTTCTTCCAGAACAGTTTTTTGAAACAGATCCAGCTGCGCCTTATGGCGGAAGAAGCTGGTTTCATTGACCGTGAGATTCTCCAGCAGCTTGGCCAGTTCTTCCTTGCCCTGGCTGCTGATGAGGAGGCGGTAATAGGCATAGAAGGAATCCACACGGCACTCCTTCAGCCGGCGCAACAGCCGGTCCTGGAGGAAGTGGGTGCGGCGTTCGTCGAAGTGCATGCCGCACTCCTGGTAGACGAGCGCCTGCAGCAACTTCAGTTCCGCCTCGGTCAATATGGGAGCTGGTGCCGCCCCGGATGTGCTCATTCGTATTCTCGTCCCGCCGTTAACTCGATTTTCAGATCATGGCCGGGTTCAGCTTGCTCCCGCCCCACGTGCTGCTTCCGTCTTTGCCTTCTTCTCGCCGTTCTCGCTTTTGGCCTGCAGGCTGGCCGGCGAGAGCAGCTTGCTCATGTCGAGCAGGACGACCAGGCGTCCCCCAACCTTCCCCAGTCCGGTCACGCAATTCAATCCGCCCTCCTGGAAAACCGCGGGGGCAGGCTCCACCGCGTCGGATGGAATCTTTAACACCTCGGAGGCTGAATCCACGATCAGCCCCGCCAGCCTGCCCGCGTGCTCGACGACCAAGATTCGGTTCTGCCTTTTTAACCCCGTTTCCTTCTCGCCGAAGCGCTTGCGCAGGTCCATCACGGATACGATCTTGCCTCGCAGGTTAATGACACCCTCTAGATAATCGGGAGCGTCGGGCACGGCAGTGATGTCGGGAACCCGGACGATCTCGTGCAGGGAAGTGATGGGCACCCCATAGGTCTCGCGGCCTACCTGAAAACCGACAATGTGGAGTTCGCGGCTCATGGTGTTCGGGCCTCCTGCGGCCTTACTGTGCCCCCGCAGTTGCCCGGCGGGCACTCCGGACGATGCCATCCGCGCCCGTCTGGGAGCGGGAACTCTCGGCCAGAGCGAAGCGGTCGATGAAGTCGAGCAGGCTGCGCGACATCTTCGACATCTGTTCCGAAGAGGCTGCCAGCTCTGTGGAACTGGAGGTGGACTGCTGTACCAGTTCGCGCATCCGCTCCATGGCCTTGACCACAGCCTGGGCTCCGGACGCCTGTTCTTCCACGGCGGAGTTGATCTCGTGCGTGATTTCGTTCAGCCGCGTCGTCGCGCGCGCAATCTGGGAAGAGCCATGCGACTGCTCGTTGGTGGCGGCGCCGATTTCCTGGGCGAACTTGTAGACTTCGGTGACTACGTTGGAGATCTTTTTTAATGCGGAATTCAGCTCTCCGCCCAGTTCGAGGCCCTCGTTGACGATGGAAGTGGAGCGGTCCATGTTCTCCACCGCCTTGCGGGCTTCTTTTTGAATGCTCTGAATGAGTTCGGAAATTTCTTTGGTGGACTGCGCCGATTTCTCGGCCAGCTTGCGGACTTCGTCGGCGACCACAGCGAATCCCAGGCCGTGTTCCCCGGCGCGGGCTGCTTCGATGGCGGCGTTCAGGGCCAGCAGGTTGGTTTGTTCGGCCAGATCGTCGATCACTTCAATGATCTTCCCGATATCGTCGGCGCGTTGTCCCAGCGCTCCAATGATTTCCCCGGAAGAGTTGATGGTGGTGTTGATCCGGTTGAGGCCGTCTGTCGCCTTCTCCATGGTGCCGATGCCGTTGTGAACTTCTTCGCGGGAACGGTTGGAGATGTCAAGCAGGACTTTCGCGGTGTCCGCTACACGCTGGATGGAGGCGACCATCTGGTCGATGGAAGCCGAGGTCTCGCTGACGCTGGAAGCCTGCACCTGCGTGCTCTTAACCATGTTCTGCACGTTGACGCTCATCTCGTGCATTGTGCTGGTGACTTCATCAATCGCCGAGGACGCTTGCAACCCGATCTTGGCTGAGTCATCCGAGGCCCCCGCCACTTGATTGGAAGCGCTAGCAACCTGCGATGACGCGTCACGGACGCTTCGCACCAGGCCCGCCAAGCCTTCCACCATCTTGGCAAACGCATTGCCCAGGGTGTCATGCGAGGATCGAGGCTTTACCTCCAGGGTTAGGTCTCCGCCAGCGATGGCTTCAGATACCGCAGCCATCTCCTTGAGGTACGTGACCATTTTGTGGAAGGTGCGTGCCAGTTCGCCGATTTCATCGGTGCGGCTGGTATCGATGTTGTGTTCAAGGTCGCCCGTGTTCCCGATTCCCCGGGCCACATTCATGAGGTTGGTTAATGGTTCGGTGATCCCAGTTGCCGTGCGGTAGGCAATGACTACTCCTACCGATAGGGCAGCCAACGTAAACAGCAGAGAGATAAGAATCGTCCAGGTGGCGGCGGTCTGGTCCGAACTCTGACGCTCTTCCACCTGCTTGCGATTTTCCCCGTCGGCAATGTCCAACGCGTCAGTGGAATTCTTAACCCAGGAAGAGGCATCCTTCTGCAGGTAATAAATCTGCAGTTCGGCCACGGTGGCGTTACCCGAGTCCACGTCTTTGCGCTTATCGATCAAAGGCTGGGAGAATTCTTTGGCCCAGGACTGCTCTAGCTGCTGGACCTTGGACAACGAGTTCTGCACCTGTTCGGAATTCGCCTGTGCCTTGGCCTGATCGAGATGCTGACTGAGCGCGCGCAGCCCCTCATTCATGCGGTCCACCTCCCGCGTGTCGCCGCTGAGCAGGTAATTGCTCAAGTAGAGGCGGTTCTGCATCATCTGAAAGCGCACCGTGTTGGTGGTTTCGGCCAGCTTCAGGGATTTCGCCGCGGCTTCTTTGGCGCTGTGCTCGCGTTCCACCGCCAGGTAATTCACGAGGAACAGCAGCAGCACCATCCCCAGGATGAATCCGAAGTTCAAGTAAAGCTTTTTACCCAGTGTCATGCCTGTCTCCTGCGCGGCGGGGCGACTTACCGCATTTCAAACTTGAAATCGATGATGCCTGTACTCTCTGCGGCTGCAGGTTCAAAGCGCCACCTCTTTGCCGCATCCAGAGCTGATTGCGCCAGTACAGGATGGCCGCCAACTACACGCGCTTCCTTGACTGTGCCATTGGGCGCGACGGTCACCTCAATTTTGACGATCCCTGAAATGTTCATCTTGTGTGCCAATTCGGGATAGGAAGGCTGAACCTTGGTCTTGGCGCGCCGCACCATTTCCTCGTTCTGAGTGTTTTGAGCATTCTGCGCGTTGCTGTAGGTTGGTCCCACGGCGGTCCCCAATATGAGAGAGAGCACCACGGCCGCAATTCTTTGAGACACAGTTCCTCCTTGGGTGTACAAGAAGCTGGCCATGCGAGACGTGCACGGTCCGGGCCACCTGGGCCCTTGGAGGAAAACCAAAGTAATGAGCGCTATGTCGCTGATCTATCACCAGTTTCAACATCTTCCGGGCTCAGACTTCATCCCGCGCTGGAGATAAGTGGTGTCTCATCGCGATAAATCGACCTATACTTCTCAGCGTGAGACAGATTCTCAAAAAGATCGCGGGATTTCACACCAAGGCACCCCCCAGCCCATTTCCCTTGACTCAAATTGAGATGACAGATACTTTCCCACTTAGATTCAAGCACTTGTGAATCAACCTTACTCGTCCACGCGCGCTTTAGGAGTCGACGTTCCCGGCGGCAACCCGATTCTCCGCCAGGACCATCCCCCTTTGCTTGCAGGATCCGACGAGGGCTTCCAAAAGCTCTTGCTGCGACTTTGTTCCAGTGCGGCTGAGCGCTCTCAGGCAAGTGGACTGATCGAGTTTTTCTGCCGCGCCGCATGTGAGTTCTTTAATGTCTCGGGCGTTTACTTTTGGCGTTCCCTCTCCGCTGACGAACTTGTCGGAGAACAGGCCTACGGAAAGATGTCGGATCGCTTCCCAGGCCTGCGCATGCGGGCAGAGGAGAGTGCCGTCGCTTCAGAAGCCGTCCGCCAGCGCCGTACCGTCGTGGTAAACCAGTTGAATGCCGCTGCCTTTCCCGCAGCGATGGAATTCGAAGCCCGCTCCATCATGGCTGCCCCTCTGGTGGTTCTAAACGAGGTTATCGGCGCAGTTTCATTTCTTCATGATGCCGATGAGGAATTCTTTACTGAAGACATGGCCGCGAAGGCGACCATCCTCGCCGGGCAACTCGGCAGCCTTCTTGAGGCAGCACGTTTAGGCGAGGTTTCCCGCGAAGAGCACCGTCGCGCCGAGATTCTGGCCGATGTGGCTCATGCGCTTCACGGCACTCCTGACGTTGCCGCTGTCATCGAAGCGTTGGCCGACCGGCTCCGCTTGCTGCTGCGCACACCGCTCGTATGTGTTTTGTTGCGCCGCGAGGGACGATTTGAGTTGAAGGCTGTTTCTGCCGACACGCCGCAACTTGCGACCTCGGTGCGAGCCCGCCACGACCGGCAGACGCTGCGCTTTGCTGCCGACCTGGCGCAACGTGCCGTGCTCGCCGCTGAACCGATCACGCTCTCGATTGCCGCGGATGTGCATTCCCTTGGAACTCTGGTGTCTCCCGGGATGTTGATCGCAGCCCCTTTCCGAACCTCGCGAACGCAGGGAGCCATTCTCATTTATCCGCGCCGCAATGCCGTCTTCACCGGGGAAGAACGAGCCCTGGTGAGCGCGATTGTCGGCTTTGGCGCGGTCGCCATAGCACACGCCGAGCTTTACGCTACGTCGCACGGTCAGGCTCACGAGCTTCATCAGTTGCTGGAGATCTCGTCCCAGCTTGGTTCCAGCAAAGATATGGAGCACTTCCTGCAGGGTTTCGTGATGCGCGCCGCGGAGTTTCTCAGGTTCGGCAGATGTTTCATCGCGCTGTTCGAGAACAATGAGTTCCGCGTACGTTACGGGGTCAAGGACGGTGAACCCAGTCGCTCCGAAGTGCTTTTTCCCGAAGGCATCGCTACCAAAGCTCTGCGCCGCGGCGAGGTGTTCTGGACTGACGAAGCCAGCCGCACTCCCGGAGCGAACCTCGAGGTGGTCGCCGCATATAAAGTTCAGCAGTTTCTCGCTGTTCCGTTGCTCGGCGCCGGGGGCAAACTCCTGGGGATGTTCGGAGTCCTTGACCGCCTCGACGGAGGCGGAATTTCAGAGGAAGATGTCCGGCGTGCCCGCGCTCTCTCCAATCAAGCTGCGATCATGCTGGAAGCTGCAGGCAACCTGCATGCCTCAGAACAGCACCGCCGCCAGGCAGAGGCCTTGGTCGAACTGGCCCGCCAGATCGACGGGATCTTGCGCCTGCCCGACTTTGCCCATCGTTTTGTGTGCCTCACATCCGAGCTGACCGGTTCGCAATCGGGATTTCTCGCCGTGCCGCAGGAAGGGAATTGGCAAGTCGCGGCTTTTTGCCAACCAAAATTGCCTTCCTCGCGTCTGCTCGGCGGTGGCGTAAGCGAGAATCCAGGCCCCGAGCCAGTCGTTTCCCACAGTACGACCGGGGTTGAGCCGACTTCAGGCGTGGAATCACTTTCTGGAGAACTCGAGCGTGTCCTCGGCAAAGCGCTTGCTGAATTCGCAGGCCGCCAGCCAGAACGCGTCATCACTCGTTCCGCAGATCAGGTTTTGGGGGCGGAGAATGCCTCTGCTCTGGGATGGACCGACTGCACCGTCGTTCGCCTGTCGGGGTCGAACGAAGACCTGGCTGGAGTTTTGTGTCTTTCCGGCGCTGTGACTGCGAAAGAAGATCGCGCCTTTCTGGAGAGCATGGCGGGACACGCGGCCATGGCCCTGCAGAGTTCGCAGCTGTTCACGCGCATCGAACAGGCAAATCGTCATTCCAACGAGATCTTTGACGCGATCAGCGATTTCATTGTCGTGCACGATCAGGCCGATCGAGTCGTGCGTGTGAACCGCTCGCTGGCCGCCATGATCGGGGTACCGCAGGCGGAATTGCTGGGCGTGAATATGCGTGCTCTGATGGCTCTGACCAGTGACGCTGCTTCCTACTCGTGCCCATTCTGCCGCTCCAACACGGAAGAGTCTGACGAATTTGTGCATCCGGTTTTTGATCGAACCTACCTGGTTTCCACCTCACGGGTGCATGGAGCGGCGGGAGAAGGGCTGCAGACGATCCATGTTCTGAAAGATATTTCCGACCGGCGCGAAGCCGAGCGGCGATATCGCGAACTCTTCGACAACATCCAGGAAGGACTCTTCTTCAGTACTCCTGCCGGACGCTTTATCGAAGTCAACGACGCCATGGTGCGCATGCTCGGCTACAGCAGCCGTGAGGAACTGCTTCAGATTGACATCCCTACACAGCTGTACATTTCGCCGGAGCAGCGCCTCGACCATAGCAAGTTGATGCAGGAACACGGCGCCCTGAGAAACTTCGAGGCCACCCTCCTGCGTAAAGATGGCTCCCCTATCCACGTTCTGATCAATGCCTTCGGATTGCACGACAAGGTGGGAAACCTTCTCCAGATTCGCGGCCTCATGCTCGACGTCACCGGCTTGCGCACCTACCAGTCTGAACTGCACCGCGAGCGCGATTTCTCCGGCAAGATTCTCAGCAACACCCAGAGCTTCATCCTGGTCGCCGATACTGCCGGCCTGATCAGCTATGCCAACAAGCGCTGGTACGATTCGGGGTTCGATCAAAAGGAACTGCTGGGACGTCCTCTGCTGGACCTGGCGGCGCCCGGATTTCTACCCGCTCTCGCGCAGGCGGTACAAAGCACGCTCAACAACCAGCAGATCGACAACCTTGAACTGGAGATTGTCCGCCGAAACGGCGTGGCCGGAAAGTTCTCCGTCAATCTCAGCCCTATGCGCGATGAGCAGGGCATCGTCACCAGCATCATCGCGGTGTTGACCGACATCACCGATTCCGCGGTGTTGCGCGACAAGCTGGTGCACGCAGAAAAGATGGCTGCTGTAGGCCAACTGGTTTCCGGTGTCGCCCACGAGGTCAACAATCCCTTGACGGCCATTCTGGGTTTTGCCGACTTGCTGATGGAAGATGCGGAATTGCCGGAGACAGCCCGCAAGGACCTGCGCGTGATCTTGCAAGAGGCGCAACGGACCAAGCAGATCGTGCAGAACCTTCTCAGTTTCGCGCGCCAGATGCCGCCACAGCGGAATGCTCTGCAGTTGAACTCGATCCTGCGACGCACGATCCAATTGCGCTCTTACGATTTCAACAGTCATGGCATCGACGTTATTGAGCATCTGGATGAGTCGTTGCCGGAGATCATCGGCGATGCCCACCAACTGCAGCAGGTATTCCTGAATATTCTCAATAACGCCTATGATGCCGTCCACGAAGTGGGACGGCCCGCCCGCATTGAAATCACGTCCATTGGCAGGGAAGATTTCGTGGAAGTCACATTCTCGGATAATGGCAAGGGCATCACTCATTCGGACAAGATATTCGACCCGTTCTTTACCACCAAGGAAGTTGGAAAGGGTACCGGACTCGGCCTCAGCATCTGTTACGGCATCGTCAAAGAGCATGGGGGCGAGATTTCCTGCCACAACAACATCGCGGGACAGGGCGCCACGTTTATGGTCCGCCTGCCAGCTGCGTCGCATACCGCATCCCTCGGTGTGGCCGCGGGAGTCACACAACCATGAGCCTGCCAGTTTTGAAAACTCAACCTTTGCCGGTCCTGCTGGTCGAAGATGAACCGGCCGTGATGGCCTATGTGCAAGCTGCCTTGGAACGTAGCGGGTACCCGGTGGTTTGCTGCGAATCCGGAGTCGATGCCCTTCGGCTGCTGGAGACGGGATCGTTCCTGGGCGTGGTCTCCGACATGCGAACTCCCGGGGGAGTGGATGGAGGGCAGGTGTACGGCTGGATCTCGCGTAACCGACCGGATCTGGCGTCGCGAATCATTTTTATCACCGGCGACATCGCCAACGAAGAGACCGTCGCCACCTTGCGCCAGACCGGCGCGCCTTGTGTGGAGAAGCCGTTTCGCGTCGCCCAGTTTATTGACGTTGTTTCTAGAACGTTTGGGAAGGCCGAGTGAATAACAGTAAAGAAGATCAACGCATTCGCTTGCTCGTCGTAGACGATGAGCAAAGCATTCGCAAGCTATGCTCGACGGTTGCCGAGGCTCTGGGCTTTGTCTGTCTGGAAGCCGAAAGTGGCGAGTCCGCTCTTGCGCTCTTGGAAGAACAATCGGTGCACATCATCTTGAGCGACATGGTGATGCCGCGCATGTCGGGCCTGGAATTTCTGGAGAGGGTGAAAAAGCTTTTGCCGCGCACCGAAGTCGCGCTCATGACCGGCCATGGCTCGATCGAAACTGCCGTGCAGGCGATGAAGCTGGGGGCCTACGATTACATTACGAAGCCCTTTTCTCCGCTCGAGGAGTTGCGACTGTTCTTGCGGCGCATGGCGGAGAAGGTCCGCCTCGTCGAAGAAAATGAATTCCTGCGCCAGCGCACCGATTCGGAAACGGCGGTGCATGGCATTATCGGATCATCGGCGCGAATCCAGGAAGTGCTCCGGATGGTGGCGCGACTGAAAGACACGCGCACGCCGGTGCTCATCTATGGCGAAAGCGGCACGGGAAAAGAACTCGTCGCTCGCGCAATGCACTTCCGCGGAGCGTTCGCCTCGCGCCCGTTCGTTGCGGTGGACTGCGGATCGCTGGTGCCGACGCTTATCGAGAGTGAGCTGTTTGGGTACGAAAAAGGGGCTT
>Ga0207665_10001527_pt1 | contig 15566 bp, 15 predicted proteins | sample LARL112metaG_FD_184351 | JGI IMG/M metagenome (GOLD analysis project Ga0207665, IMG submission 184351) | Corn, switchgrass and miscanthus rhizosphere microbial communities from Kellogg Biological Station, Michigan, USA - LAR L11-2 metaG... | ecosystem: Host-associated > Plants > Roots >...
GAGCAGCGGCGAGATGACGAGCACGGAGACGAACGCCGATGCCCGCAAGGCCGCCGTGCCTGCGGACCGGAGAGTGAAGAAGAGGACATAGGCGGTCAGGAGCGCCACGAGCGCGAGCGTCGCCAGCGACCCGATCGCATGCGCGAGGTCGGCGCGTGCGAGCTCGAACGTGCGAGGGTACGAGCGCCGCCGCTCGAGGGTGATCACGGGGACGATCAGTCCGGCGAACCCCAGCCAGATCACCGCCGGCAGCAGTCCGAGGATCCCGAGGAAGCCGAGGACGACGATCGCCGGCACGAGGGTGACCGTCCCGAACGCGGTGGCTTCCGCCAGTCGCCTTCGGGGAATCCGCTCGCCCGCGAGGAGTCCGTTCGCAAGCGCGTACGAGAGGCTCGCGGCGACCGCTCCGACGGTTAGGGCAAGCGGCAGCCTTGCGACCCCCGGCGACTCGGCGATGGCCAGGCCGGCCGCGGCAGGCGCGATTCCCAGCGCGAGCGCCCGCCAGAAGTGGCTTCCGTAGAAGCGGATCGTCTCGGCGACGACCTGGCCGACGGTGCGCGTCTCCGGCGGCAGCGGCGGCGGGACCGGCTGCGGCTCGTGGCGCCTTTTCTGGCGTGCCATCGCCCTCGAACCTATCCGTTCTCAGCTTCCCGTTCTTCTGTACACGCGAGACGTGGGTCGCCACCACTCCCACCCACCGACAGGCTAGTGCGGAAACTGTGACGTGTGTGAGACGCGTCTGTCGCAAAAGCGGAACAAGCGCTAGCGTCAGAAGATGAGCAAAACGCGACGCCGAGCCCGCGAATGACCGTCGCGCCGTCCACGCCGACAAGAGAGCGTCCCACCCGCGACGGCGGCAGCCGTACGGGCGATGCCTGGCGTGTGATCGTGCTCAACGACAATCACAACACCTTCGAGGGCGTCGCCTCAGCGCTCGCAAACGTGCTTCCCGGCGTCAGCTTCGACCAGGGGATGACGCTCGCTAACCGGATCCACAGCACGGGCCAAGCCGTCGTCTGGTCCGGCCACAGGGAGCCGGCCGAGCTCTACTGGGAAGGGCTCAAGGGGCTTGGCCTGACGATGGCTCCGCTCGAGCGCTGAACGCTAGACGAACGAGGGCCCTCTCAGATCGATCGCCTGCGCTAGAACTTACGTGTCGCGTACACGGTCTTTCACCCCGGAGAGCTCGAGTTCGTCGACCGAGGAGACGGCAGCGGACGTACGCTTGCCGCGATCTCGGACGCCCTGACGAATTCGCGAGCCCGCTTCTGGCGGTATCCGCCCGGCACTCGCGGGAAGCGCCACGCCGAGCACGTCCAGGAAGAGCTGTTTGTCGTGCTGGAAGGCAATGCCGCCGTCGATCTTGGCGACCCGCCGGAGCGCGTGGAGCTTCCCCGAGGCGCGGTCTGTGTCGTCCAGCCGGGGACTGCGCTCCAGCTCAGAAACGACGGCGACGAAGACGTCCTGTTCTTCATCGTCGGGGCACCGCCCGAGGAGGGCGGCGCCGACTACCTTCCTGACCTCGACTAGGCGACAACGGCGGCGTTGGGGGCGGCCGCCTTCTCGAATACGAGTTCTCCTGTGCGAGCGTCGACGAGCACGGTATCCCCCTCCTCGAACTCGCCCTCGAGGAGGCGCAAGGCCAGCGGGTTCTCGACCAGGCGCTGCAGCGCGCGCTTGAGCGGCCGGGCACCGTAGGTCGGGTCCCAGCCCGCCTCGGCGACAAGCTCCTTCGCCTCGTCCGTCAGCTCGAGCTCGAGGCCGCGCTCGGCGAGCCGCCGGCGCAGCCGCGCCAGCTGCAGCTCGACAATCTCGCCGAGCTGCTCGCGTGAAAGCGGCTCGAACTCGACGATCTCGTCGATCCGGTTCAGGAACTCTGGGCGGAAGCGCTCGGTCAACGCCTCGGCCGAGCGGATGTTCGAGGTCATGATGATCACGGTGTGGCGGAAATCGACCGTCCGGCCTTGCCCGTCGGTCAGGCGACCGTCGTCGAGGATCTGCAGAAGCACGTCGAAGACCTCGTTGTTGGCCTTCTCGATCTCGTCGAGCAGAACCACGCTGTAGGGTCGCCGCCGCACTGCCTCGGTCAGCTGGCCGCCCTCCTCGTAGCCGACGTAACCAGGCGGCGCGCCGACGAGCCGGGCAACCGTGTGCCGCTCCTGATACTCCGACATGTCGAGCCGGACGATCGCACGTTCGTCGTCGAACATGAATTCAGCGAGGGCGCGTGCGAGTTCCGTCTTCCCCACCCCCGTTGGGCCGAGGAAGATGAACGAGCCGATCGGCCGGTTCGGGTCGTGCAGGCCGGTGCGGGCGCGACGCAGTGCGTTGGCGATCGCCTCGACCGCTTCGTCCTGGCCGACAACGCGCTCGTGCAGCCGCTCCTCCATGTGGATCAGCTTCTCGGTCTCGCCCTCGAGCAGCCGTGAGACCGGAATCCCAGTCCAGCGCGCGACGACCTCGGCAACGTCGTCCTCGTCGACCTCCTCCTTCACCATCGGCTCGGCCTCGGAGATCGAGCCGTCGCGCTCGGCCAGCTCGTGTTCGAGCTCAGGCAGCTCGCCGTATCGAATCTCGGCGACCCTCTGGAGATCCCCTGCGCGCTCGGCGCGCTCGGCTTCGGACTTGAGCTCGTCGATCCGCGCCATGACCTGCTTGACGCGCTCGAGCGCCTCCTTTTCCTTCGACCAGCGCGCGGCGAGTCCGTCGCGGCGCTCCTGGGCCTCGGCGAGCTCCCGCTCGACCGGCTCGCGCGTCTCCTTCGACTCCTTGCCCATCGCGGCCAGCTCGATCTCGAGCTGGCGAACGCGGCGGTCGGCCTCGTCGAGTTCGAGTGGCGAGGAGTCGATCTCCATCCTCAGCCGGGACGCCGCCTCGTCGACGAGGTCGATTGCCTTGTCGGGCAGCTGTCGGTCGGAGATGTAGCGGTCGGACAGAACCGCGGCGGCTACGAGCGCCGCGTCGCGAATCCGAACGCCATGGTGCGCCTCGTAACGCTCCTTCAGGCCGCGCAGGATCGCGATCGTGTCGGCGACCGACGGCTCACCGACGAAGACCGGCTGGAAGCGACGCTCGAGCGCGGCGTCCTTCTCGATGTGCTTGCGGTACTCGTCGAGCGTCGTCGCGCCGACCGCGCGCAGCTCGCCCCGGGCGAGCATCGGCTTGAGCATGTTCGCAGCGTCGACGGCGCCCTCGGCGGCGCCCGCGCCGACGATCGTATGGAGCTCGTCGATGAAGAGGATCAGCTCGCCCTCGGCGTTCTTGATCTCGGTCAGCACGGCCTTCAGGCGCTCCTCGAACTCTCCGCGGTACTTCGAGCCGGCGAGCATCGCGCCGATGTCGAGCGCCCAGACGCGCTTGCCCTTCAGGCCCTCGGGCACGTCGCCGTCGACGATCCGCTGGGCGAGTCCTTCGACGATGGCCGTCTTACCGACGCCTGGATCGCCGATCAGGACCGGGTTGTTCTTCGTCCGGCGCGAAAGGACCTGGATCACCCGCCGGATCTCCTCGTCACGGCCGATGACCGGGTCGAGCTTGCCCTGCTCGGCAAGCTCCGTCAGGTCGCGGCCAAACTTCTCGAGCGCCTGGTAGGTGCCCTCGGGATCCTGCGAGGTGACGCGCTGGCCGCCTCGGACGGCCTTGATCTTCGCTTCCAGCTGCTCGCGCGGGACAACGTCGAGCGCAAGCAGCAGGTGCTCGGTCGAGACGTAGTCGTCCTCGAGCTTCCGCGCCTCCTCGAACGCCTGGTCGAGCACGCGAGAGAAAGCGGCACCAACTTGCGGTTGCTGCGCCGCGCCCTGCGTCGAGGGCTTGGCCCGCAGTGCCGCCTCGGCTTCCGCCCGCAGGGAGTCTGGATCCGGGACGAGCTCGCGCGGCAGCTCCTGGTCGAGCAGCGCCAGCACGAGGTGCTCGGGGTAGAGCTCAGGGTTGCCCATCCGGCGCGCAAGCTCCTGCGCGGCCGCGACGGCCTCCTGCGATTTCAAAGTCAGCTTGTTGAAGTCCAATGTGCTCCTTAGTTCTGTCGGGTGGGAACCGGGCGCGGCGCCTGGTAGAGCACGAGGTCACGCCGGTATTGCTTGTGGACGTCCTGAAGCTCTTCGCGCCTCTGACGTTCGAGCCGCTCGAGCCGCTCGTGGGCCTTGCGCAGCTCGTCTTCGAGCCGCAGCACGACTTCGACGCCCGCCAGGTTGAGCCCAAGCTCCGTGGTCAGCCGCTGGATCAACCGCAGCCGCTCGAGGTCGGCCTCGGAGTAAAGGCGGGTGTTCCCGCGAGTCCGCTTCGGGCTGACGAGACCTTTGTTCTCGTAGATGCGCAGCGTCTGGGGGTGCATGCCGACGAGCTCCGCCGCGATCGAGATCATGTAGCGCGGACGGTCGTCCATCAGCTCTCACCCTCCTCTTCCTGCTCGGCGGCCGCAGGGCCCCACACGCGTTCCATGACGGCCTCACCGGCCTCGTAGGCGGTTAGCCCGAGCCGCTTGCGAGCGACGTAGGCGCGCACGTCGAAGTACGCGCAGGCGGCGACGAAGATCACGACGCTCAACCACAGAAGCGGGTGGTCCCACCTTGCGCCCACGGCGACGAGAGTGACGTAGAGCAACCCGGCGTTGAGCAGAGTGCCGAGTGGTGAGAGTGACCAGACCAGCAAATGCGTCACTGCCCGCCTCACGAGAACAGCGCCTCACGCGGATCGTCGTGGGGCTGCTTCTGCAGCTCCTCGAGCAGTTCGCGCTCGCGCTTCTTCAGTTTCTTCGGGACCTCGACCTTGATTCGAGCGAGCAGGTCGCCGCGGCCGGAGCCCTTCAGCTTCGGCGCACCCTTACCCTTGACGCGCAGCAGCGTCCCGTCCTGGGTGCCGGGCTTGACCTTGACCGAGACCGTCCCATCCGGGGTGGGGACCTCGACGGTCGCGCCGAGCGCGGCTTCCGTGAAGGTGACCGGAACTTCGACGACCAGGTCGTCGCCGCGGCGCTCGTACAGCTTCGATGGTTGTACCCGCGTGACGACGAACAGGTCGCCCGCTTCGCCGCCCGAGAAGCCGGCCTCCCCCTTGCCCTTCAGACGGATGCGGGTGCCGTCCTTGACGCCCGCCGGAATCTTGACCGTGTAGCGCTTCGTCCGGCGCTCGCGCCCGGAGCCGCCGCAGCGCGGGCACGGGTCCTCGATCACGGTCCCGTTGCCATGGCAGCGCGGGCAGGGCTGCGAGAGAGCGAAGAAACCCTGGCTCTCCGCGACCACACCGCGGCCGTGACACTCGGGGCAGATCTTCGGCGCCGTGCCAGGCTTCGCGCCCGAGCCGTGGCACTCGGAGCACGCCGTCTCCAGCGTGACGGGAATCTTCGTCTCGACGCCCTTGAGCGAGTCCTCGAACGAGAGGTTGACCTGCACTTCGACGTCGTTCCCGCGTTGCGCACGGGAGGCCCTACCCGCGCCGGCCCGGCCGCCGCGCCCGCCGAAGAGTCCGCCGAAGAAGTCGCCCAGATCGCCGAAGTCGTCGACGTTGAAGTCGCCGAAGTTGACGTTGCCGCCCTGGAAGCCGCCGCGACCGTTTGCCGAGCCGAAGCTGTCGTACTGCTTGCGCTTCTCGGGGTCCGAGAGCAGGTCGTACGCGCCCTGGACCTCCTTGAACCGCTCCTCGGCCGAGGCGTCACCGGGATTGCGGTCCGGGTGGTACTCGCGCGCGAGCTTGCGGTAGGCCTTCTTGACCTCGTCGGCCGAGGCGGTCTTCGAGACGCCGAGGATCTCGTATGGGTTCTTAGTCTGTGTCGCCATTCGCTTCCTTGGGAGAAGACACCACAACTCGTGCCGGCCGCAGGACGCGGTCGCCGAGCCGGTAGCCCTTCTGCAGTACCTCGATCACGTTGCCCTCGTCGGCGTCGGAAGGCTGTGAGAGCAGCGCCTCGTGCACATGTGGGTCGAACTTGCCGCTCGTCTCGATCTCGGCGAGGCCCTCGCGCTCGAGCGCCGCAGCCAGCTGGCGGTGCACCAGCCGCACACCCTCCTCGAGCTTCGCCTCCTCGTGCTCCTCCGCGGCTTCGAGCGCCCGCTCGAGGTCGTCCACGATCGGCAGCAGTTCCTTGACGAGCCGCTCGGTCGCGCGCGTGGACAGGCTCGCCTGCTCACGCGCGGTTCGCTTCTTGTAGTTCTCGAACTCGGCCGCGAGGCGCTTCAGGTCATCGAGGTGCTCCTGCGCCTTGGCCTCGGCGGCGGCGAGCGGGTCCTGCTGGACCCGCTCCTCCACCGCCTCGTCGAGCTGTTCCTTGGCCGGATCCGTCATCAGGAGGTCTTCGCCTCCTCGTCGACGATCTCGGCGTCCTCGATCACCTCGTCATCGGCGGCCGCGTCACCGTCGGTTCCGTTGCCTCCGGTCGAAGCCTGCTGAGCAGTCGCCTGGGCGTAAACCGCCTCGGCGAGCTTCTGCGCGGACTCCTGCAGCGCCTCCGTCTTCTGTCGAAGCTCGTTGACGTCCGAGCTCTCGAGTACGCCCTTGAGCTCCATCACGCGACCCTCGATCGTCGAGGCATCGGCCTCATCGAGCTTGTCGCGGTGCTCCTTGAGCGTGCGCTCGGTCTGGTAGGCGAGGCTCTCCGCTGCGTTTCGCGCGTCTGCGAGCTCGCGCAGCCGGTGCGCCTCGTCCGAGTGGGACTCGGCGTCGCGGATCATCCGCTCGACCTCCTCCTGCTTCAGCCCGGAGCCGCCCTCGATCTTGATCTTCTGCTCGTTGCCCGTGCCGAGGTCCTTCGCCGACACGTGGATGATTCCGTCCGCGTCGATGTCGAAGGTGACCTCGATCTGCGGCATTCCGCGCATCGCCGGCGGGATGCCGACGAGCTGGAACTTGCCGAGCGTCTTGTTGTAGAGCGCCATCTCCGACTCGCCCTGGAGGACGTGCACCTCAACCGAGGGCTGATTGTCCTCGGCGGTGGTGAACGTCTCGGACTTCTTCGTCGGGATGGTCGTGTTGCGCTCGATCAGGGGCGTGAACACACCGCCCTTGGTCTCGATCCCGAGCGACAGCGGCGTCACGTCGAGCAGGAGCACGTCCTTGACCTCGCCGCGCAGCACGCCGGCCTGGATCGCTGCCCCAACGGCGACGACCTCGTCCGGGTTGACGCCCTTGTGCGGGTCCTTGCCGATCAGGTCGCGGACCTTGTCGACGACCGCAGGCATGCGGGTCATGCCGCCGACGAGGACGACGTGGTCGATCCCCGACGCCTCGATGCCCGCGTCCGCCAGGGCCTGCTTGGTCGGACCGACGGTGCGGTCGAGCAGGTCGGCGGTCAGCTCGTTGAGCTTCGCGCGCGTGAGCTGGAGGTCGAGATGCTTCGGCCCCTCCTGCGTCGCGGTGATGAAGGGCAGGTTGATCTGCGTCGCCATCGTGGACGACAGCTCGATCTTCGCCTTCTCGGCCGCCTCGTAGAGACGCTGAAGAGCCATCTTGTCCTGCGAGAGGTCGATGCCCTGCTCGCGCTTGAACTCGGCAACCATCCAGTCGACGATCGCCTTGTCGAAGTTGTCACCGCCAAGGTGGTTGTCCCCATTCGTCGACTTGACCTCGAAGACGCCCTCCCCGAGCTCGAGCACCGAGACGTCGAACGTCCCGCCGCCGAGGTCGAACACGAGAATCGTCTGATCGTCGCCCTCCTTGTCGAGCCCGTACGCGAGCGAGGCCGCGGTCGGCTCGTTGATGATGCGGAGAACGTTGAGGCCGGCGATCTTGCCGGCGTCCTTGGTCGCCTCCCGCTGGGCGTTGTTGAAGTAGGCGGGAACCGTGATCACGGCGTCGTTGACCGACTCGCCGAGATAGGCCTCGGCGTCCGCCTTCAGCTTCTGGAGGATCATCGCGCTGATCTCCGGCGGCGCGTATTCCTTGCCGGAAGCCTTGACGCGCACGTCCCCGTTCGTCCCTTCGACGACCTCGTACGGGACGATCTTCATCTCCTCCGAGACCTCGCCGAACTTACGGCCCATGAAGCGCTTGATCGAAAAGATCGTGTTCTGCGGGTTTGTCACCTGCTGACGCTTCGCGGGCGCGCCGACGAGCCGCTGGCCGTCGTTCGTGAACGCGACGACGGACGGGGTCGTGCGCCCGCCCTCTGCGTTCGGAATAACGGTCGGCTCGCCGCCCTCGATCACGGCCATCGCTGAGTTGGTCGTGCCGAGGTCGATACCGATTGTCTTCGCCATGCTTGGCTTCTCCTTGTCTAGCTTGCTGTACTGGCTGAGAAAATCTAAGTGTGATTGTATCAATGCTTGCGCCCGCAAGCAAACGTAGGATGGCAGCGGTGGATCCGCGGATCGAGGCCTACGCGAAGCTGCTGGTCGAGCGCTCGCTCGACGTCCAGCCGGGCTGGCAGGTCTGGATCAACTCGTCACCGCTCGCGCGGCCGCTCGTGGAAGAGGTCGTTCGCCTGATCGCGCGCCGGGGCGCCTACCCGCTCGTCCGGCTCGGGGGAGCCGGGATGGAGGACGTCCCCTTCGAGACGATCTGGGCGCTCGAGGCTCCAGAGGAAGCGCTCGCGGAGGTCGCCCCCGCCGACCGGCACGCCTGGGAGACGATGAACGCGTGGATGAACATCGGCGCGCCCGAGAACACAGCCTCGGGCCTCGAGCTCTCGGCCGAGCGCCGGGTGCTACTCGCGAGAGGCCGGCATGCCATGCGCACGCGCAGGCTTTCCGACGAGATTCCCTGGGTCGCCTGCCGCTTCCCGACGCCCGCGCTCGCACAGGACTCGCGGATGTCGCTGAAGGAGTTCGAGGATTTCCTCTATGGAGCGTGTCTGCTCGACTGGGACGCCGAGGCCGCGCGGATGGCGAAGATCAAGGAGCGATTCGATCGCGCCTCCGAGGTCAGGATCGTCGGCGCGGGGACGGATCTGACGCTCAGCCTCCTGGGCCGCGAGGGTGAGGTCGACGCCGGCCATGCGAACATGCCCGGCGGCGAGGTGTACTACTGCCCGGTCGAGGACGCGACGGAGGGCGTCATCGACTTCTCGGAATTCCCGGCGTTCCAGGAGCCGGACGAGATCGAGGGCGTGCGGATGGTCTACCGCGGCGGTCGCGTCGTCGAGGCCTCGGCCACCCGCGGAGAAGACGTCCTGTTCGAGACACTCGACCGCGACGAGGGCGCGCGCGTCCTCGGCGAGCTGGGGATCGGCTGCAACCCCGGGATCCAGCGGTACATGAGGAACACGCTCTTCGACGAGAAGATCGACGGCACCGTCCATCTCGCGATCGGCGCCGGCTTCCCCCAGCTCGGCAGCAAGAACGACAGCGTCGTCCACTGGGACATGGTCAAAGACCTCCGTCCGGGCGGGCAGCTTCTCTGCGACGGCGAGGTCGTGCAGGAGAGCGGCCGCTGGCTGCTCTGACTCGCTGCGCCGCGACTCGCGATCGGCGTCGGTGGCGGTTCGTAGTGGACTGTCCATCCGAACTGCCGCAAACCGACATGGCAACTGCAACAAGACTGTGACGTTTCGGCCTCAGGCACGGCGGTTTCGGCCGAGGACGCGGCTTCGCCGCGCGTACCGTGCGGCAATGAACGGCCGCCTGCCCCGGTGCGTCTTTCCCGATGGCACCTACCACGTCGCCACGCGCGGCGTCGACGGGACGGCGATCTTTCGCAACGACGCCGACCGCCGCTTCTTCCTGCGCCTCTTTGCCGATGTCGTGCAACGCCACGACTGGCTCGTACATGTCTTCTGCCTGATGACGAACCACTACCACCTCGTCGTCGAAGCGCTCCGCGACGAGCTCTCCGCCGGTTGCCACCGCCTGAACGGTGTCTACGCGCAGACCTTCAACCGACGCTACCGGCGCAAAGGCCACCTCTTCGGCGACCGCTTCTGGTCGGGTCTGATCGAGGACGACGACGAGTTCCACGACACGTGCGCTTACGTGCTCGCCAACCCGGTCCGAGCAGGCCTCTGCGGGCAGCCCGCCGACTGGCCCTGGAGCGGAAGCCGGACCGGAGGCATGGCTTGGCGGATAGTCGGACCCTGAGCGGGAGTTCGGACCGCGGCGGTTAATACGCCCAGGGGCGAGCCAGACCTGGGCTAATCTCTTTGCCATGCAGCCGCTCCGCGATTCCTGGGGACGCGAGATCAAGTCGCTCCGCGTCTCGGTGACGGACAAGTGCAACTTCCGCTGCCGCTACTGCATGCCGGCGGAGGGGCTGGAATGGCTCGAGCGAAACGAGCTGCTGACCTTCGAGGAGATCGCGCGTCTCGTACGCGTGCTCGCTCGCATGGGCGTCGACGAGGTGCGGCTGACCGGAGGCGAGCCGCTCGTCCGGCGTGACCTGCCGACCCTCGTCGGCATGCTTGCGCAGACGCCAGGTGTCCGCGACCTCTCGCTGACGACGAACGGCGTCCTGCTCGACCGCTTCGCGGCGCCGCTGGTCGAGGCCGGCCTCAGGCGCCTGAACGTCTCGCTCGACTCGCTCTCGCACATTCGTTTCGCCGAGATAACCCGCCGGGACGCACTCGATCGCGTGCTCGCGGGCCTCGAGGAGGCCGAGCGGTACCCACAGCTGCGACCGATCAAGGTCAACTGCGTCGCGATCAAGGGGTTCACCGAGGAAGAGGTGCCCGCGCTTGCCGAGCTCGCCCGGCGCAAGCCCTACGTCGTCCGCTTCATCGAGTTCATGCCGCTCGACGCAGACCAGGCCTGGCGGGGCGACGACGTCTTGACGGGCGGCGAGATCCGGGCCCTGATCGAGGAGCACTGGCCGCTCGAGGAGGTGCCGGCAAAGCCGTCCTCGACCGCGCGGCGCTTCCGTTTCGTGGACGGCGCCGGCGAGATCGGCTTCGTCAACCCGGTCTCAGAGCCGTTCTGCTCGACCTGTGACCGGATCAGGCTCACCGCCGACGGGCAGCTACGAACCTGCCTCTTCTCACGCCGCGAATGGGATCTGAAGACGCCGCTTCGAGACGGGTCTTCCGACGAGCGGCTCGAGCAGCTGATTCGCTTCGCGATCGCCCACAAGGAGCTCAAGCACAAGATCAACGACCCCGGGTTCGTCCGTGCGTCGAGATCAATGAGCCAGATCGGCGGCTAAAAGAGCGCGACAGATCCGCGGCTCACCGAGGGAATTTGCGAGGGCCGGTCAGCCGTTTAGAATCGACAAGTTCTCATGACGACGCTCGTGGCCGCAGGACGCCGAGTGCTTCCGCGCGGGTGGGGGGACTTGGCCAAACAGCTCGCCATCTGGTTCGGGTTTCTGTTCGCCTACCAGGCCGCGCGCGGGATCGCCGACCGGAACCCGCCGAAGGCTTTCGACAACGGCCTGAAGGTGATCGGGTTCGAGCGGCACATCCACGGGCTGATCGAGCTTTCCTTCCAGCGCTTCGTCGACTCCTCCCAGTTCCTGATGAGCCTCGCCTCCTGGACGTACTGGAACTCCGAGTTCACGGTGGTCGCACTTGCGCTGCTCTGGGTCTATGTCCGCCGTCACGAGGCGTTCATCCGGTTCAGGAACGCGATCCTGCTCGCGAATGTGATCGGCCTGATCGGCTACGTGGTGCTGCCGACCGCGCCGCCGCGGATGTTCCCCGACTTCGGCTTTGACGACACGCTCTCGCAGTTTGCAAGCCTCAACCACGGCAGCGGGCTGGTCAACTTCTTCGCCAATCCCTACGCGGCGATGCCGAGCCTCCACGCGGCCGACGCATTGATCGTCGGAATCGTCCTCTTCGCCGTCTGCCGCAACTGGTTCGCCAAGGCCGTCTGGGCGATCTGGCCGCTGTGGGTCTGGTTCTCGGTCATGGCCACCGGAAACCACTTCTGGCTCGACGTCCTCGCCGGGATCGTCGTGGCCCTCGTCTCCCTCGGGGTCATCTACGGCCGACCGCTGAGACGCCTCCGGCTGAGGCCGAGCGCCGCTTAGCGGCGCGGATCGACCGCCCGCCGACTGTGCGAAGGCCGCCCCGGGGGACGGGTGCTACGGTCCGGAACGTGAACCGGACCGCCGCGATCGGCTCCGTCAAGCAGGGGTATACGGACGGAACCCGGCGCCTCGCCTCCCGCTACGTCGGTGGTCTCGCGCGCACGCGCGTGAGCCCGAACGCACTGACGACGGGAGGCGTTCTGCTGTGCACAGCGGCCGCGATCACGATTCCCTTCGAGGATCGCAATCAGCTCCTCTTCTACTGGCTCGCCGCGGCCTTTTTCATCACGGGCTCGATCCTCGACGTCCTCGACGGCGCGCTCGCCCGGCAGAGCGACCGGGCGACGCCTTTCGGCTCGTTCCTCGACTCGCTCTCCGACCGGGTCAGCGAGGGCTTCGTCCTCGCCGCGATCGCATTCGTCTTCGCGCGCGCCGGCGACGACATCAGTGTCGTGTTCTGCGTCCTGGCGGTCGCCGGCTCGTTCCTCGTCTCTTACGCGCGTGCGAAGGCCGAGTTGATCGGCCTCCGCGGTGACATCGGCATCGGCGGCCGCGCCGAGCGCGTGGTCGTGATTTCGAGCGGCCTCATCCTCGCCCCACTCGGGGTCCCGCTCCAGTGGTTCATCTATCTGCTCGCAGCGGCGGCGTGGTTGACGGTGCTCCAGAGAATCCTGTCCGTGAGAAAGCAACTTCTGCGAAAGGAAGCAAATGGCTTCGACCAACGGTAAGGCGCGCCCACAGGACAAGGTGCGCGTGGCGATCATCGGCGTCGGCAACTGCGCGAGCTCGTTCGTGCAGGGCGTCGAGTACTACAAGGACGCCAAGCCGGGCGAGTTCGTCCCCGGCCTGATGCACGTCGACGTCGGTGGGTACCACATCCATGACATCGAGTTCACAGCCGCCTTCGATGTCGTCGAGGGCAAGGTCGGCAAGGATCTCAGCGAGGCGATCTGGGCCTACCCGAACAACACGATCAAGTTCTCGGACGTGCCCAAGACCGGGATCACCGTCTCTCGCGGGATGACGCACGACGGGCTCGGCAAGTACCTCGGTGAGAAGGTCACGAAGGCGAAGGGCTCGACCGCCGACGTGACCGGGATCCTCAAGGAGACCGGCACCGACGTGGTCGTCAACTACCTGCCGGTCGGCTCCGAGGAGGCGACCAAGTGGTACACGGAGCAGATCCTCAACGCCGGCTGCGCGATGGTGAACTGCATGCCGGTCTTCATCGGGCGCGAGAAGTACTGGAGCGACCGCTTCAAGAAGGCGGGCGTGCCGATCATCGGCGACGACATCAAGTCCCAGGTCGGCGCGACGATCACGCACCGCGTCCTGATGGGGATCTTCCGCGACCGGGGCGTCAAGGTCGACCGCACGTTCCAGCTCAACTTCGGCGGTAACTCGGACTTCCTGAACATGCTCGAGCGGGAGCGCCTCGAGTCGAAGAAGATCTCCAAGACCTACTCGATCCAGTCCACCGTTCCGTATGAGATCGAGGACAAGAACATCCACGTCGGCCCCTCGGACCACGTGCCCTGGCTCGAAGACCGCAAGTGGGCCTATATCCGGCTCGAAGGGACGGCCTTCGGCGACGTGCCGCTGAACGCGGAGCTGAAGATCGAGGTCTGGGACTCCCCCAACTCCGCGGGCGTCGTGATCGACGCGGTCAGGCTGACCAAGCTGGCCCTGAACAACGGCATCACGGGCACCCTCGAAGGACCGTCCGCGTACCTGATGAAGTCGCCGCCGGTTCAGTACACGGACGACGCGGCCCGCGAGCTGGTCGAGGACTTCATTACCCAGAACGCCCGCAGCGCGGCGAAGGCGCCCGCGGCGGAAGAGGTCGAGACGACGTCTTAGCCAGGGATTGCAGGGGCGGCCGAGCCTCGGCTGGCCGCCCGTCGCCCTGGCACTACACTCGGGGAGCCGTGGGGCTCCGCGTCTGTCTCGTCACTCCATTTGCCTGGTCGCGGCCGCACGACGTCAACGAGCACGTCGACGGCCTCGCCCGCGAGCTCCGAAAGCTTGGACACGAGGTGACCGTGCTCGCACCCTCGACGCGCGCGGCCGATCTCGTCGCCGGCAGGCGCGCGTTGCTCGATGGTGCAGCTGCCGACGTGATCGCGGTCGGCCCGGCGTTTCCGGTCTCTCGGCGGAGCAGGATCGGCGTTCCGGTCGGTGTCCGGGCCAACCTGGCGCTCGCGCTGGAACGAGGGCGGTTCGACATCGTCCATGGGTTCGAGCCCGGGCTGCCGAGCCTTTCGTATCTGGCGCTCCGCGACTCGCACGCGCTCGGGGTGGCGACCTTCCTCTCGGCGGAGCGCCTCGGGTACCCGCCAGGCAAGCCTCAGCGCGAGCGCCTGCTCTCGCGCATCGATGCGCTGCTCGCGACCTCGCCAGAAGTGGCAGCGGCCGCGGCGCTCCGGCTGCCCGGCGACTACCGGATCGTCTTCCCCGGAGTCGACGCCGAGCTCTTCAGGCCCGAACAGAAGCTGAAGCGGATCGTGCTCGAATGGCGCCCGACCGAGCGGCAGATCACGCGCTCGGTACTACGAGAGGTGCGCGAGCTGCCCGACTGGGAGGTCGTCCTCCTGCGGACCAAGCCGCTCAGCGGTAGGCCGACGATCCCGCGCGCCCTCTTCGGGCGCGTCAGCGTTCGCACCGCGCGCGACGGCGTGGCGCGGGCCGCCCTGCTGAACGAAGCGGCGATCTTCGTACCCGCGCTCGACGGCCTCGACCGCGTCACCCTCGAAGCCGCCGCCGCGGGCGCGGCGATCGTCTCCCCGCCGGGCCTGCGACTGCAACCGGAGCTCGCCGGCGCGGCGACGGCGCGGCTGGCGGAAGACGAGGACCTGCGCGAGCGCGAGGGCCGGGAGAACCGAAAGCGGTCCGAGCAGCAGACTTTCGCGCAGCTAGCGCGCGAGCACGACGCCCTCTACGGGAAGCTGGCGAAAAGACGTCGCGCACGCGGCGAGCAAGACGATCTCTCGAACCGTGAATGGATCGTCTGCGACCTGCACATGCACACGGCGTGGTCGCATGACTGCGCGATCGAGGTGCCCGATCTGCTCACCCACGCCGAAAGCGAAGGACTCGGCGCGATTGCAATCACCGACCACAACGTCTTCGGGGGCGCTCTCGAAGCCCTGGCCGCGACGACGAGCCTGACTGTGATCCCTGGCGAGGAGATCAAGACCGAGGACCAGGGCGAGGTGATCGGCCTTTTCCTGAGCGAGGAGATCCCGCGCGGCCTCCCGTTCGAGGACACACTCGCCGCGATCCACGGACAGGACGGCATCGTCTATCTTCCCCACCCCTTCGATCGCATGCACTCCATCCCCGACGCGGCAACGTTGCGGCGCCACCTCGACGAGATCGACGTCTTCGAGGTCTACAACGCGCGTCTCCTCTTCGAGGCCTACAACGAAGAGGCGCTGCGCTTTGCGCGCAAGTACAACCTGACGATGGGCGCCGGCTCGGATGCGCACGTGCTCCAGGGCGTCGGCACTGGCGCGCTGCGGATGCGCGAGTTTCACGACCGCGACGAGTTCCTCGCCAGCCTCCGCTCGGCTCAGGTCCTGCGGCGACCGAAGTCGCTGTTGTACCTGCAGTCGCTCAAGTGGGCGGCCCAGGCCAAGGAACGGGTCCGCTAGCGGAGAACTCGACCCGTGCCCTTGTCC
>Ga0207665_10001528_pt1 | contig 15565 bp, 17 predicted proteins | sample LARL112metaG_FD_184351 | JGI IMG/M metagenome (GOLD analysis project Ga0207665, IMG submission 184351) | Corn, switchgrass and miscanthus rhizosphere microbial communities from Kellogg Biological Station, Michigan, USA - LAR L11-2 metaG... | ecosystem: Host-associated > Plants > Roots >...
GCGCTCAAGGCATTCGGGTGGGGACGGCTGTTCACGACCCGCGAGCGGCCTTCTCCGGTTGCGCTCGTCGCCGGCAACGGCGGCGCGGCTGTGATCGGTGTCGTCCTCCCCGGCCGCTTCGACGATGCGATGCGCATCGCGGTCGTGCGCCGCTACCCAGGGTGTCCCGCCGGCCTGCGCGCAATCAGCCTCTCGCTCGTCATGCTCGGTCTGATCGACAGCGCCGCGCTGGCGCCGCTCGCCGCCGTCGCCGTGGCCTTCCCAGGCGCTGGAGTCGGCGTCCGTTTCGCGCTCGGGGTCGTAGCCGCAGCGGGGATCGCAGCCGCCGCCGTGATCGTTGCCCTGCCGCGCCTCACCGGAAGCGAACGCGCTTCGCGCTTCCGGCTCGGCCGCTGGTTGAGCCCGCGCACGACCTCGCTGCACCGAGCTACGCAGGCGTGGGCGTTCGTCTTCGGCTGCTGGCTCGCGCGCGGGCTGGCGTGCTTCATCATGCTCGGCACACTCGGACTCGGTTACTCCTTCCCGCTCGCGCTGCTGTTTCTTTGCGCCGGTGCCGCAGCCGCAGCGCTGCCGATCGGGCCGGCGGGCGCAGCTACCCAGGCCGGCGCGGGAACCGCCGCGCTCGCCGCCGCGGGCGTCGGAACATCGGAGGCGCTTGCCGCCTCGATCTCGGTGGGCGCCCTGGGCGTGTTCTCCGGAGCCGCTGTCCTGCTGTTCGCCATTGTCTGGCGCACCGGACGGTCGCTGCGGCACTGAAGACCGGGTTCGGCCCGGCTTTACCTTCGGTACCGCCGCCGGCCCTGGATCAATGCATGGTTGAGAATTGTTGCGTCGGCGTCCTCACGCGCGACGACGACGACCTTGTTCCAGACGCCCGGATAGACGACCCGCTCGCTGTAGAGCTGAGTCCGGAAGCGTTCTCGATAGACGCTCGGAAGTGCGTCGCCGGCGCCGTACATGCGCCGGCCTCCGTCGCTCCCTCGGATCACCGCGACGAGCTCGCGTGTCTCTTGGTAGTCGTCAGCCGCGACGAACTCGGCCAGCGGCTGGTGCGGTGATCCACTGCTCAGGAAGGCGACGACGTATTTTCGGTCGCGCCCCCATTTATTTCGGCGAGTGGCTTCGCCAAGTCCGATGTGAACCGCGCCTTCGGCGCGCGTCGTGCCGGTGAAGACGCGGTAGCGCGAGTAGTGCTCGCGCTGATCCGGCCACTGATACGACTCCCCCTCCCGCGCGCGTACGAGGCCCCAATCTTCAGGCAGATCAGCGGTGCGCCTGGAAGCAAGAGCGGCCGTCCTGGTCGAGGCGCCATCGGCATCGACGGGTTTGATGATCGGATCACGGAAGCCTGCCTCTGCAAGGTGAATCAGGAGCGGGCCGAGCTCCTGGTCCGGCACGCGCTGCAGAGTGACCGAGAACGGGCACATAACCGTCTCCTAGATCGATAACGTAGAAAAACGTAGTACCGTAAATTCACGTTGTCAAGGAACCTGGTACACTGGGTCGTGCGCAAGGTTCCACACGGAAGCCGTCGAGGCTCCGAGATCCCCCTCTTCGACTGTCACATCGGGGCTGAGTGCACCAGGAGAGCTAAAGAGCGGTCCTCCACTCTGAACCGGAACAGTTGGGAGAATCAGATGCATGCCACCGTTAGACGGTACGAGGGTGTCGACCAGAGTCGCACCGACGAGCTGACCAAGAAGATCAACGAGACCCTGCTGCCTCGCCTGAGCAAGCTGCCGGGCTTCGAGGGCTACTACCTCATCGAGGCCGGCGACGGCGTCATGAGCTCGATCGGCTTCTTCGACACTTCGGCGAACGCCGACGAGTCGACCCGCGTTGCTGCCACTTGGGTGCGCGACGAGAAGCTGGAGACGGCGCTTCCGAATGAGCCGAAGATCACAGACGGCGAAGTGATCGCGCACAAGAAGAACGGGTTCGTTCAGGCGTAACAGCCTCGCCTCGAGACCGTTCGAGTGTAAGGAGAGAAGGCCCGCAACCGCGGGCCTTCTCGCGTGATCGGCTCTGACGCGGCTCCGGCTGAGGCAGTTCTCCGGCCAGAGGAAGACCTTCCGGTTCGCAAGCCAGACGCGGAATCGCCGCAGCCACGACCACACCGGCGACGGTGTCGCGGACGCGTACCGGAGCACAAAGGTACGCTCGTTCCACGTCGGCAGGCGTGCGTGGAGGGAGCGTCCATGGGCACCAGCCGTTACCTCGTCCTCACCGCGATGATCTTCGCGGTCGCGATGATGTCGATCGACCAGACGATCGTCTCGATCGCCGCGCCGACGATTCAGCGCGACCTGGCGCTCACGTCGACGGGCCTCCAGTGGGTGATCAACGGCTACCTGTTGGCGCTGGCGGCGTTCTTCGCCTTCGGAGGAAAGCTCAGCGACGTGGTCGGCCACCGGAAGATGGTGATCGTCGGCACGGTCGCGTTCGCGGCCGCGTCGGTGCTCTGCGGCGCGACGCCGAAGGGCTCGGCGGCGCAGGCGTGGCTCATCGCCGCGCGGATCCTGCAGGGCGCGAGCGGCGCGCTGCTCTTTCCGGCCGCGCTCGCGATCGTGTTCAACGCGTTCGCTCCGCGCGAGCGTGGCAAGGCGCTGGCGCTCTTCTTCGGGATCAGCGGCGCGTTGACCTCGATCGGGCCGATCGCCGGGAGCTTCCTCCTGCCGTGGACGTGGCGGGCAATCTTCCTGATCAACGTCCCGGTCGCGCTCGTCGCGCTGGCGTTGACTTGGCGGGCCCGGCCGGCCGACACGAGCCGGCCGTCGCCGATCGACGCGCGCGGCGCAGTGCTGGTCAGCGCCGGGATGACTCTGGCCGTGCTGGGCCTGCAGCAGTCGAGCCGCTGGGGCTGGAGCTCGGTCGCCACGTGGGCCTGCATCGCCGCCGGCGTCGGGCTGCTCGCGCTGTTCGTCCGCGTCGAGCTGCGGACGTCGAGCCCGCTGATCGAGGTGCGCATCTTCGGCCACCGGGGCTTCGCCGTGGACAACGTCGTGATGGCGCTCGTCTACGCCTGCTTCCTGCCGCTGTTCTTCTTCGCGTCCATCTACGCCCAGGTCGTGCTCGGCTACAACGCGGGCAAGACCGGGCTCTACATCCTGGTGATCTTCATCGGCTTCGCGATCGCGACCCAGCTCGGCGGCCGGATCCTCGACCGCCGCGGTGCGAAACCGGCGGCCGTCGTCGGCTCGGCGCTCGGCGCGGTCGGGTTCTACCTCTGGGCCGGCCACTTGCACCAGCCGCTCGGGTCGCAGTGGCCCTGGATCATCCTCGCGAGCGCCGGGATCGGCTTCGTGCTCACGCCGGTGACGACCGACGCCGTCAACCGCGCCCCGCGTGGGAGCTTCGGCGAGGTGACAGGCGTCACGCAGACCGTTCGCTACTTCGCGGCGAGCGTGGCCCTCGCGGTGCTCGGCAGCGTGCTGATCCACCAGACGCGGGCGAACGCGAAGGCGTCGCTTGCGCGGCTGCACGTCCCGAAGCCGGTCGCGCACAGGATCATCGCCTCCATCAACACGGGCGCCGGCACGGCGCCGTCCCACCACGCCGGCCCAGCCTCGGTGGTGTTCACGGCAATCCAGGGCGACTTCGCCGAGGCGACGCGGGTCGTCTACCTCGCGATGGCGGGGATCATGGCGGTGAGCTTCCTGATCGCGGTGAGGCGGATGGAGCGGGGCGTGCCCTCCGAGGTGGCCGACGCGCCGGAAGCACGGGCCATTCCGGAGGTGCAGCGGTGATCGTCGCCAAGCCGAGCCGCGGGACGGTCGAGGAGACCGTGGAGCGTCTCGAGGGCGAGATCGCGCGGCGCGGGCTGAAGCTGTTCACGGTGATCGACCACAGCGGCGAAGCGGACGCAGCGGGTCTCACGCTGCGCGACACCAAGGTCGTCGTCTTCGGCAGCCCTGTCGCTGGCACCGCGGTGATGGAGGCCGTTCCGCTCGCCGCGCTCGACCTGCCGCTGAAGGTGCTCGTCTGGGACGACGGCGGCGAGACGAAGCTCGCCTATCTCGCGCCTGCCGAGCTCGCAGAACGCTACGGCCTCGACGAGGAGCTCGCGGCTCGCCTCGCCGGCATCGAGCCGATCGCCGCCGCCGCGGCCGGCTAGTCGACTGCGGGGGCGAGGTCGCGCAGCGACTCGGTCGACGGGACGAAGTAGTACGCGCCGGTGAGCGGTGTCGTGTATCGGGTCAGCGCGTCGCGCTTTCCGTTGTCCAGCCCGACCATGCTCTCGAGCATCTTCGCGAGGGGTTCCTGCTGTGCGCAGAAGCCGACGAACATCGTGCCGTGGTCGGTGACCGTGCCGTACGGCGTGTTGCGACGGAAGATCTTGCCGAAGGTGTCCTGGTCGGTGCGCGCGACGTGCGAGTCGTCCGGCTTGGGGTCGAGCTCGACGCTGTCGGCCTTACGCCGGCCGATCACCAGCTCCTGCGCCTCGTCGCCGAGCGACTCCCAGGTCACCGCGTCGTGCGACCACTTCTGCAGCAGCAGCACGGTGCCGCCGGCGCCGGGGTCGTCGTCGGCGACGAGCACGTACTGCGGCGCGTCGATCAGGCTCGGGTTCTCGGTGCCGTCGATGAAGCCGGTCAGGTCGAGGTCGTGCCGGTACGGCCAGCTCGACGTCTCGTCGGCAACAGAGGCCACGCCCGTGAGCTCGCGGATCGCCATGCGCGAGACGTCGAAGACGACGTCGTAGGCGCTCCCCGAGACCCACAGCACCGCGTCGTGCTGCGTGGCGGGCATCGCGTAGCCGTCCACCCCGGCGACCGCCTCGACGAAGCCGTTGACCTCGGCCGGCGCGTCCTCCGGTACAGCCTCGCGCCAGACCTCGGGCCTGAAACCGGCGACGAGGTTGACGCCGCCCATCGTCGTCCACGGCTCGCGCAACGACGCGACGGCGCGGACGAGCTGGTCGGCGCCGACCGAGGCGTCGAGCTCGAGGTAGGCGTGCGAGTTGGTGCCGAGCGCGAAGATGCCGCTCTGCGGGGTGCGCATCGCTATCGCCCGACCGCGAACGCCACCTCGTCGACGTAGCACCAGCTCCAGTCCTCGCGGGGCTCGGCGGAGCGGATGATCGGGTGGCCGCCCTCCTTGAAGTGGGCCGTCGCGTGACGGTTCGGCGAGTCGTCGCAGCAGCCGATCTTCCCGCAGGTCATGCACATGCGCAGATGCACCCACGAGCTGCCGATCTTCAGGCACTCCTCGCAGCCCGCGATCGTCTCGGGCAGCTCCGTCACCTCGATCTGGTCGAGGTGGCTGCAGATGGGGTTAGCCGACATCCGGTCTCCTCTCGTCGGTTGACGTTACTCCTGCGCGCGCGAGTACGAGCGCGAAGTCCGCGGCCCGATCCGTCCACCACGACTCGACGCGGAGACCGGCGCTGTGCAGTTCCGGCTCGAAGCGCTCGCGCCGGAACTTCGCGCTGATCTCGACGCGCAGGCGCTCGCCCGCTGCGAATGCGAGCTCCAGTCCGAGGCGGCCGACCGACACGGTGTGTGCGGTGCGCGCCTCCAGCGCGATGTCCATCCACTCGTGCTCGGCATCCCAGCGCGGCGCGTAGGCGAACCGCTCCTGGTCGAAGGTTGCGTCCAGCTCCCGGTCGACGGCGGTGAGGGCGTTCCGGACGAACGCCTCGGTCACGCCGCTGGGATCGTGGTAGGCGCGCTCGAGCCGCGCGGGGTCCTTGACCAGGTCGATCCCGAGCAGCAGCGCGTCGTCCTCGCCGAGCTCGGCCGCGAGCCTTGCGAGCAGGTCGGCACGCTGTGCCGGATAGAGGTTCCCGACCGTGCTGCCGAGGAAGGCGACGAGCCGCGGCGCCTCGGCCGGGATCGCGTCGAGCCCGCGGCCGAAGTCGCCGGCGATCGGCTCCACGGAGAGCGTGGGGTAGTCGGCGGCGATCTCCCACGCGCTCTCGCGCAGGATTTCCTCGCTGACGTCGACCGGGGCGAAGCGCTCGAGCGTGCCGAGCTCGGTCAGCTCGTCGAGCAGGAATCGCGTCCTCCTCGCTTCTCCGGAGCCGAGCTCCACCAGCGTCCGCGCCTGCGTCCGCCGGGCGATCTCGGCCGCGCGCGCACGAAGGATCTCCGTCTCCCGCTGAGGCAGGTAGTAGTCGGGCAGGCGCGTGATCTCCTCGTAGAGGAGCGAGCCGTGCTCGTCGTAGAGCCACACGGCCGGCAGCTCCTTCGGCTCGCCGAGAAGCGACCGGCGGGTCGCCTCGTAGAGCGACGGGACGGTCGAGGCCTCAGGCATCGGCCGCCAACCGGATACCGGAGAAGATCTGCCGCCGCTGCGGCAGGTCCCAGTTGCGGAAGGTGGGCCGGGCGACGAGCGGGTCGGTCACCCAAGAGCCACCGCGTAGCACGCGGTACTCGTCGCCGAAGAAGGCCTCCGAGTATTCGGGGTACGGGTCGGCGCGGAAGCCCGGGTAGCCGTCGAAGAAGGTCGAGGTCCACTGCCAGACGGCCCCTTGCATGTGCTCGAGCTCGGAGCCGGCCGTCTTGACGGCCTTCTCCCACTCCGGCTCGGTCGGCAGTCGTTTCCCGGCCCACCGTGCGTAGGCCTCCGCCTCGTCGAACGACACGTGCTGAACCGGCGCGTCGTCCGGCCCCCGGCTGACACCGTCGAACTCCGCGTACTCGGCATTCGTCACGAGCCCGCGGTCGATCCGGAACGACGGCACCTCGACGATGCTCGCCGGCCGCTCGTTGTCGTACGCCCACGGGTCGTCGGAGCCGAGCGTGAAGGGGCCGCCGGGGACGAGGACGTCGCCGGTCGCGGTCACCTCCGGAGGCCGCTCCGGCAGCAGGCCGGCGAGGGCCAGCGTCTGGGCCATCGTCTCGCCGTGCTGGAGCTCGTGCTGCGCGACCATGCCGACGAGGAAGTCGTCGTCTCGCGTCAGCTCCGGGAGCAACTCGACGACGGCCTCGCGCACCTCACGCACGTATGCGCGCGCCGCGGCGGGCTGGAGGATCGGGAGCTCGGCGCGCTCCGACCGGCCGTGCGCGAACGAGTCGTAGAGCTCGTCGTAGACCGCCGAGAGCGGCTCGCGGCCTCCGGCCTTGCGGAGCAGCCAGAGCTCCTCGAAGTAGCCGATGTGGGCGAGGTCCCAGACGAGCGGCGACTGGAGCGGCGAGACCTGGCGCGTCAGCTCATCGTCGTCGAGCGGCTCGAGCAGGGCCTCGGTTCGCGAGCGCGCGTGCTCGAGGACATCCGCGAGCTCAGTAGGTGACACCGAGCTCAGCAAGGCGGCTGAAGATGAGCGAGGCGACCATCGACCCCTCCCCGACGGCCGCTGCGACGCGCTTGGTCGACCCGTGGCGCACGTCCCCGGCGGCGAAAAGCCCGACCCGGCTCGTCTCGAGTGCAAGCGGGTCGCGCTCGAGCGGCCAGCAGTCCGGCAGGCCGGCCTGGCCCCGCAGGTCGGGCCCGGTGAGGATGAAGCCGCGGTCGTCCGTGATCACGTGCTCCCGCGAGCACCACTCGGTGTGGGGCCGGCCGCCCAGGCAGAGGAAGGCGCCGTCGACCCGCCGCGTCTCGTCCCTGCCGGAGGAGTCCGTGAAGGTGACGGCCTCGAGCTGGCCGCCGCTCGCGTGGAGCCCGGTCAGCTGCGTCTCCAGGCGCACGTCGATCAGCGGGTGGTGCTCGATCCGCTCGATCAGGTACGCGGACATGCTCTTCGCGAGCCGGTCGCCGCGGACGAGCATCGTCACGCGGGCCGTCTGGTTGGCGAAGTTGAGCACCGCCTGGCCGGCCGAGTTGCCGGCGCCCACGACGACGACGTCCTGGCCCGCGCACTGCGCTGCCTCGCTGCGTCCGGCGCCGTAGTAGACGCCGTCGCCGATCAGGTCCTCGATCCCGTCGAGGTCGAATCGGGTCCACTCCATGCCCGGCGCCGCGAGGACGACCGAGGCGGTCACCTCCGAGCCGTCGTCGAACTTCAGCCCGACCGGCTCGTCGTGGCCGTTCATCCGGCCGCCCGTCACGCCGCGCATCAGCATCAGCTCCGCGCCGAACTTCTCCGCCTGCCGGGCGGCCAGCCGGGCGAGCTCGGCGCCGCCGATCCCTTCGGGAAAGCCGAAGAAGTTCTCGATCATCGTGGCGTACGAGGACTGGCCGCCGGGCACGTCGCTGTCGCAGACGAGCGTCGAGAGCCCGTCCGAGGCCGCGTAGACGGCCGCCGCGAGGCCTGCGGGCCCCGCGCCGATGACGACGAAGTCGTAGTGCTTCCGCTGCGCAGGCCGGTCGCCGCCCCAGGCCCGGAAGATCGACTCGACGGTCGCGGCCGGGTAGGCCTCCTCGCCGTCGACCAGCACCGGGAGCGTCGCCTGCGCAAGGCCGTGCGTCTCCAGGAACCGGTCGGCGTCAGCCGAGCCGGCCTCGTACCAGTCGTAGGGCTGCGCCGTGCGGGTGAGGAAGTCGCGCAGCCGGTAGTGCTCGGCGTCCATGCGCCGGCCCACGACCTGCACCGTCGGCCTCACCGGCATTCGCCGATGGTACTCACGGGCGCGCGGGTGGCGGCGCTAGGGCGTCTTCTGCGGCGGGCGGCGCTGCTGGAGAGGCGGAGGCTCGCCGGTCAGCACGGCCCAGATGCGGGCCGCGGCCTTGTGCGCCGCCAGGGCGGCGGCGGCTCCCGCCGCCCCGGCGAAGATCGTCCAGGCGCGCTCCTTGCGCGCCTCCTTCTTCGGATCGCGTGTCAGCGCGACCCAGAGCGCCTGGAAGTCGGTGCGCAGCTCGTCGAGCTGCTCGCTGACGACGTCCCGGCGGCTCGGCATTAGCCCTCCGTCCGCCCGGCGGAGACCTCGCCGCGCCAGGCGCCCGACTCCTCGCCGCGGCCCTCGATCAGCAGCTTGAACCGCCCGAGGTCGCCGCGCACGCGCTTGCTGTCGAGCCCAGCGGCCGACCCTGCCTGCTCCAGCGGCCCCTCGGCCTTGTAGCTCATCGACAGGCGAATCAGCGTCCGGTTCTCGCCGGCCGGCTCGAACGAGACCGTGCCGCGCGTCTTGCGGCCGTCCTCGGAGATCCAGGTGATCTGGCTGTCCGGATGCTGCTCGACGATCTTCGCGTCCCACTCGGCGGTGTGGCCGCCGATGGTCGCGACCCAGTGGAGCCGGGTGTCGTCGCGCTGCTCGACGTGGTCGACGCCCTCCATGAAGAGGGGGAACTCCTCGAACTGCGTCCACTGGTTGTAGGCGGTCGAGACCGGAACGTCGACCTCGATGGACTCGTCGATCGTGTTGATCCCGGAGCCCGTCGCAGGCGAGACGCTCATCCGCTTGCGCAAGCCGTAGAGACCGGCCACGGCGCTCCCCGCACCGAGGACGATCGCCGTGTTGCGGAGCTTGTGGCTGCGCTTCCGCTCCGCGCGGCCCCAGGCCGCCTGCAGGTTCTTCGTCATCGTCTGCAGCTCCCGGCGGAGCTCCTTGTCGTATGCAAGCCGAGTCGCAGCAGCCGTCATGCCGAGGCGCATCGCCGCGCGGCGGCGAGCCCGGATGCCGTGGCTGGCGGCTTGCGCCACCTGTTTACGGAACTTCTTGTCGCGCGAGAGGGCGAGCGCCAGCTCCTTGCCCGAGATGGCGTTCTTCTTCAAAACGGTCGTCTTGCTGCGTCGAAACATCAACGTCCTTTCCTCGAAGTCCGCAGCCTTCTTCCCTGTTCGCGAGCTCCAAACCCATACGCTCGGAGACAGTGTTCCACCACTTCACGCAGCTCGTCGCGAATGCCTCGGGCTGGGCCTACGCGATCCTGTTCGTGCTGGCGCTGCTCGACGCGATCATCCCGATCGTGCCGAGCGAGACGTCGGTGATCACGGCCGGCGTCGTCGCCTCGCAGGGCGACCTCAGCCTGCCGCTGGTGATCCTGTTCGCCGCCGCCGGCGCGTTCGCCGGGGACAACATCGCCTACTGGATCGGCCACCGCTACGGGACGCGGGTCAACGACAGGTTCTTCACCTCGGAGAAAGCGCGGGGGCGGGTCGAGTGGGCGCACCGCCAGGTCCAGGAGCGTGGCGGTGAGCTGATCGTGATCGCGCGCTTCATCCCGGGCGGCCGCACCGTCGTGACCCTCAGCGCGGGGACGCTCGAGTACCCGTACCCGAAGTTCATCCTCTTCGACGCGATCGCGGCCTCGATCTGGGGGTCCTACGCGGCCCTGCTCGGCTACTTCGGCGGCAGCGCCTTCGAAAACCAGCCGTGGAAGGGGCTGCTGCTCGCCTTCGCGATCGCCTTCGCGGTCACGGGCACCGTCGAGCTCGTTCGCTGGTACCTGAAGCGGCGGAGCGGCAAGTCGTCGACGACGGCGTAGCCGCGATCACCCCGCTGCAGGTGGGATCGCCTACGGCTCGACGAGCTCGACGCGCTCGATCAGGACCGGCTCGCGCGGTTTGTCGTTCGCGTCGGTGTCGAGCTGGGAGATCGTGTCGACCACGTCCATGCCGTTGGTGACCTGGCCGAAAACCGTGTGCTTGCCGTCGAGCCAGGGCGTCGCTTCGGCCGTGACGATGAAGAACTGGCTGCCGTTGGTGTTCGGCCCGGCGTTGGCCATCGCGAGCGCGCCGCGGACGACGCCGTGGTCGTTGAACTCGTCCTCGAACGTGTAGCCGGGGCCGCCCATGCCGGTGCCGGTCGGGTCGCCGCCCTGGATCATGAAGTCCGGGATCACGCGGTGGAAGACGACGCCGTCGTAGAACCCGTCGCCCGCGAGCGTGCGGAAGTTCTCGACCGTCTTCGGCGCTTCGCCGTCGAAGAGCTCGAGCTCGATCGCCCCGTGGTTGGTATGCAGCGTGGCGGCGCTCACTGGTGCCGCAGCCTAGCGCGTGTCTGCCTAGACTGGGTCGCCTGTCCGCTGAGGCACTGCCGCTTCCGCGCTGGCGCCTGGACGTTCGACGGCTGGCGATCGACGCCCTTCCGGTCGGCTGCGCCTCGACGGCGGCCGTGTTCTACGCGTTCGTCTCGATCTACCGGCACGACCGCTTCGCGAGCGACGCGTACGACCTCGGCATCTTCGACCAGACGATCTGGGGCTACAGCCGCTTCGAGGTCGTCCGCAACACGGTCAAGGGCGTGCCGAACCTGCTCGGCGACCACTTCCACCCGGCGCTGATGCTGCTCGCCCCGGCCTACTGGATCTGGGACGACGCCCGGGTCCTGCTCGTCGTTCAGGCGCTCCTGCTGGCGGCGGCGAGCCTGCCGATCTTCTGGTGGGCGCGGCCGAGGCTCGGCGTCGCCGGCGCGACCGCGATCCAGCTTGCCTTCCTCGGCTTCTGGGGCCTGCTCGCCGGGATGATCTTCGACTTCCACGAGCTCGCGCTGGCGGTGCCGGCGATCTCCTTCGGCCTCTACGGCCTGCTCGAGCGGCGTCCGGCGGTGTTCTGGCCGATGTTTGCGCTCGGCTGCCTGGCCAAGGAGGACATCGCGCTGACCTTCGCGGCGATGGGGCTCTACGCGGTCGTCGTCCAGCGGCGGCCGCGCTTCGGGCTCGGCGTGATGAGCCTCGCCGTTGCGTGGTTCGTGGTCGTAATCGGCGCGATCATGCCCGCGATCTCCGGGCACCGGTACCACTACTGGGACTACCCGAGCCTGGGCCCGAGCTGGACGCGGGCGCCGCTTGCGATCGTGCGCCGGCCCTGGCACGTGCTCGCCGCGGTGTTCAACCGCGCCGAGAAGCGGGCGACGCTGACCGCGACCCTCGGCGCGTGGCTCTTCCTGCCGCTCTTCTCGCCGCTCCTGCTCGTCGCCGTGCCGACGATCGCGGAGCGGTTTCTCGCGGGCAACCCCGCGTTCTGGTCGGAGAAGTTTCAGTACTCGCTTCCGATCGCGCCGATCCTCGCCTTCGCGGCGATCGACACGCTCTCGCGGATGACGCGGCTGCGTTCGCTCGCCGTCGCGGGTGTGCTGGCGTGCGGGCTCGTGCTGAGCCTCGCGGTCGTTCGCCCGCTGCAGGGCCTGTCCGGCTACATGACCGCCACGCGCGCCGGCGAGATCGACGAGTGCCTCCGCCGGATCCCGCCGAACGCTTCCGTGGCCGCGTCGGGTGCGCTCGTCCCGCACCTGACGCACCGGCTCGAGATCGACCCGATCTTCCGGCAGGACGACGACGCCTACCTCGCCGTCGAGGGCAGCGCGGGGCGCGAACAGGGCTACCGCCGCCTCTGCCGCGACGGCGGCGTGACGGTTCTTCGGCGCGCGTAGCTCTTACGAACTGTTCAGCCCGCTCACAGACGGCGTTCACCTTCCGCTGCGACGGTGGCCTCGTAGTCGACCGAAGGAGGTAAATCCGATGGACAGCACCAGACGGCGGTGGTCGCCGGAGCGGGTGGTCGTGCTAGCGGCCCTTGCCTTCGGCGTCGCCGCCGGCACCTACGGCATCGCCAACGCGGCCAACGGCTCGGGCTCGAGCCCGAGCCAGTCCTCGTCGGCGCTGTCGAGCGGCGGCTCGCCGGCCGCGGCCGGTGCTCCTGCTTCCCCGCCGAGCGGCAATGGGCAGCCATGGGGCCGGCAGCGGAGCGACGAGACGCCGCTGACCGGTGACGCCCTGGCCAAGGTGACGCAGCTCGCCAAGGCCAAGGTGCCCGGAGGCACGATCGTTCGCGTCGAGACCGACGCCGACGGCCACGCGGCCTACGAGGCGCACATGGTCAAAGCCGACGGCACGCCGGTGACGGTCTACGTGAACAAGCAGTTCGAGGTCGTCAGCGTCGAGTCGGGCATGCCCGGACCGCCCGGCCGCCGGGCGCCGTCGTCCTCGAGCAACGCGAGCGCGTAGCTCGCGTCAACAGCGGGCTCGCCCCAGGCGCCGGGGCGGGCCTCGCCGTACCCTCATGCGCGATGAGCGACGAGATCCGGATCGCGTTCGTCGACGGCCACGCGGATGTATGGCGCCTATTCGACGACCCGGCGCAGCTGCGGGAGATCGCCGAGGCGCTCGTCGAGCCCTTCCGCGGCGACGTGACGAAGGTCGCCGGCATCGAGTCGCGCGGCTTCATCCTCGGCACCGCCGCAGCGCTGGAGTTGGACGTCGGCTTCGTGCCGGTGCGGAAGGCGGCCGGGCTCTTTCCGGGCCCGAAGGCGGTGGCCGAGGCGGGGACGGACTACCGGGGCAATCGCCACACGCTCCGGGTCCAGCGGGCCGCTCTCGACGAGGGCGACCGCGTGCTGCTCGTCGACGACTGGATCGAGACCGGAAGCCAGGCCGCGGCCGCGAAGCAGCTCGTCGAGTCGTGCGGCGCGCAGCTGGTCGGCATCGCCACCGTCGTCACGGAGCTCTCGCCCGAGGCCGCCCGCGGCCTCGCGAAGCTGCACGCGCTGGTGAGGCGCTAGCCGTCGGATAGCTGGTCGGCGAGGCCGGCCGGCATGGGGTCGACCGCGGCTTCGTACCACTGCGGTTGTGACTCGGCTGCCCAGGCGTCGAAGATCAGTCGGAGCTGCTCCACTCGTCCCTGGTCGGCCGCGGCTGCTTCTTCGGCGCTCTCGAAGGCGCCGAGCCAGTACGGCAGGAACGGCACGAGCGCCGCATTCATCGCGGCGGCCAATAGCTCTCGCGCATCACGCCAGATCCTGAGCTGCGCCGAGTACTCGACCTCGCCCGACCGCGTCCAGCCCGCATCGAGCATCTGATCTGCGACCTCGCTTCCGTTCGGCATGCTCGCCTCGAACGTCACGTCGGTCGGCTCGGGGACAGTCGGCGCAGATGCAGCGTCTCGGAGGCACCGCTCGGCGAACTCGCGGAGCGCGGTGCGGCCGTCGTGCGGCTCGTCCCAGACCGGGCTCATGCCGCCGCGGCCGATCGAGGTCTGCGTGACGAGGAAGGGAGTCTCGGACAGCGCGCCGAGCGTCTCGCGGTGCAGATCGTTGCCGGTGATGCCCAGCAACGGAACGCCTGATGCCCACGCGCGCGTGTGACTTTCCGAGATGAGCTCGCCCCCAGCCCGCAACCGTAGCCCCGGAACGTAGGTGTGCGAAAGGAACCCGTCGACACCGCCGCGCGCGTGGTAGCCGACCTGGAAGGTCGCATCGACCTCGTGGTCGAGGAGATCGAAATCACGCCACGTCTCGAGGCGCGCGCCGGCCGGCAACGACTCCGCAGAGACGTTGACGGCATTGCCTCCGTGGTTGTCGAGCACGACCAGCTCCGACGCACCGCCTGCCAGCAGCCCTTCGCAGACGGCGGCGACGTCGTCCTCGAGGCGCGGCTTCCCCGTCTGCCAGTACTCGGGCAGGTAGCCCCAGATCTCGCGAACGCTTCGCAGCTGCGAAGCGCCCTCCATGTCGACGCTGACCGCGACTCTCACCCGGCGACCGTACAACGCCGGCGCGGCCGGCTAGCTCTCGGCGAGGAACCTGCGCAGGACGTACTGGAGGATGCCGCCGTGCCGGAGGTAGTCGCGCTCCTTCGGTGTGTCGAGCCGCACACGCGCGCGGAACTCCTTCTCGTCGGCGCGCACCGTCACCTCGTCGGCCTCGCCGTTCTCGAGGCCGGTGATCGAGAACTCCTCGCGGCCCGACAGGCCGAGGGTCTCGCGGCTGTCGCCGTCCATGAACTGCAGCGGGACGATCCCGCACATGAGCAGGTTCGAGCGGTGGATCCGCTCGTAGCTCTCGGCGATCGCCGCGCGCACGCCGAGCAGGTTCGGGCCCTTCGCGGCCCAGTCGCGCGACGAGCCGGAGCCGTACTCCTTGCCGGCGAGCACGATCGTCGGCACGCCCTCGGCGCGGTAGCGCTCGGCGGCGTCGAAGATCGTCAGCTCCTCGCCGGACGGGACGTGCACCGTCCACGTGCCTTCGCTGCCCGGCACGAGCAGGTTCTTCAGACGGACGTTGGCGAACGTGCCGCGCACCATCACCTCGTGGTTGCCGCGCCGCGCACCGTACGAGTTGAAGAAACGACGCTCGACCCCGTGCTCGATCAGCCACTCGCCGGCCGGGCTCTCGGGCTTGATCGAGCCCGCCGGGGAGATGTGGTCGGTCGTGACGCTGTCGCCGAGCGAGACGAGGCAGCGCGCGGCCCGGATGTCCTCGATCGGCTCCGGTTCGGGCGGCATGCCGTCGAAGAACGGCGGCCTGCGGATGTACGTCGAGGCCTCGTCCCAGGCGTAGAGGGCACCCTCAGGAACCGGCAGGGCCTGCCAGAGCTCGTCGCCGGCGAAGACGTCGGCGTACTGCTTGCGGAACATGCCGCCGTCGAGTGCCGTCGCGACGGTCTCCTCGATCTCCTGCGAGCTCGGCCAGAGGTCGCGCAGGAAGATGTCCTCACCGTCGCTGCCCTGCCCGATCGGCTCGCTGTCGAGGTCGATGTCCATCCGGCCCGCCAGCGCGTAGGCGACCACCAGCGGCGGCGAGGCGAGGTAGTTCGCCTTCACCTCCGGGTGGATGCGGGCCTCGAAGTTGCGGTTCCCGCTGAGCACGGAGCAGACGACGAGGTCGCCCTCCTCGACCGCCGCGGAGATCGGCTCCGGCAGAGGGCCCGAGTTCCCGATGCAGGTCGTGCAGCCGTAGCCGACCGTGTGGAAGCCGAGCTCTTCGAGGTACGGCGTCAGGCCGGCCTGGTCGTAGTAGTCGGTCACGAC
>Ga0207665_10001531_pt1 | contig 15559 bp, 14 predicted proteins | sample LARL112metaG_FD_184351 | JGI IMG/M metagenome (GOLD analysis project Ga0207665, IMG submission 184351) | Corn, switchgrass and miscanthus rhizosphere microbial communities from Kellogg Biological Station, Michigan, USA - LAR L11-2 metaG... | ecosystem: Host-associated > Plants > Roots >...
GCGCCGCCTCGTAGATCGCGGCCATCCCGTCGTACCCCGCGGCCGCCATGAAATTGGGGCGCAGCTTGGTGCCGTTGGCCTCTTCGTACGCCTTCTTGAACGCGCGGTTCTCCGGCGAATCGTGCGCGGCCGAGTAGTGGAAGCTCGTCGTCAAGCCGAGCACCGGATCGCCCATCGCTTCGAGCACGCCGTCGTCGGTGATATCGCCGGTGGCGATCAGCTTGATGCCCGCTTCAGCCAACCCGCGCTCGTTGAACGCTTTCATGAAGGCGATGCCCTGGGCACCCGCCGGCAGGAACAGGAATACGGCTTCGGGCTTGGCATCCTTGACCCGCTGGATGAACGGCGCGAAATCGGGATTCTGCAGCGGCGTGTGGACGCTCCCGACCATTTTGCCGCCCGCGGCGGTGAACGCCTTGGTAAAGGCGGCCTCGGCGTCCAGCCCGGGGCCGTAATCGGCGACCACCGTGTAGACGTTCTTGATTCCGTTCTTCGCGGCCCATATCGCCATCGGCTGCGTGACCTGCGGCAGCGTCATCGACACCCGCGCGATATAGGGCGACTTGGTTGTGATGATCGACGTCGCCGCATTCATGATGATCATCGGCTTCTTGGCCTCGGTGGCCACCGGTGCCACCGCCATCGCGTTCGGCGTCAGGCCGAAGCCGACCAGAAAATCGACGTTGTCGCGCGTGACGAGCTCCTGCGCCAGGCGCTTGGCGACTTCGGGCGCGGGACCGGTCGTGTCGCGCTGGATGATCTCGATCTTCTTGCCGGCCACCGTATCGCCGTGCTGCTTGATGTAGGCCTTCATGCCGCCGTACATCTGGCCGCCGTAATCGGCAAAAGGACCGGAGAATTCGGCGACCAGTCCAAGCTTGATCGTGCCTTGCGCCTGCGCGACGCCCGCGACGGCAAGGATCGCTGTCGCAAGCAGCAGTTTTCCAGCGCTCGATGCGATTGACATTTCTTCCTCCTGTTTAGCTTCGACCCGCAATAAGGTTCCGACCCGGTGCGCAGCAAATTCCGCTTTCGACGCGGCGCCGACGGAATGGAATCACCATCTTCATTCGAATGGCAGTCCTACGTAGTTCTCGGCAAGTGACGCCGCCGCCGCACGCGACCCGACGACATAGTCGAGCTGCGAGCGTTGCAGCCGGTGCTGAAAGCCGTCGTCGTCGGGAAAACGATGCAGCATCGATGTCATCCACCACGAAAAATGCTCGGCGCGCCATACGCGCTTCAGGCAGGTCGCCGAGTACGCGTCGAGCAGCTCGCTGCCTTTGCCGGCGCAAAACGCGCCGATCGCCCGTGCCAGCACTCGCACGTCCGCCACGGCGAGGTTCATGCCTTTGGCGCCTGTCGGAGGCACGATGTGCGCCGCGTCGCCCGCCAGGAACAAGCGATGATATTGCATCGGCTCGAGCACGTGGCTGCGCATGCCGGTCACGCCCTTTTCGATGACCGCGCCTTCGCGCAGCGCCCAGCCATCATCGGTCTCCAGCCGCGTATGCAGTTCTTCCCAGATCCGCGCATCGGGCCACGCCTCGAGCTGCTCGTCGGGACTTACCTGGAGATAGAGCCGAGTAATCTCGGGCGAGCGCATGCTGTAGAGCGCAAAGCCGCGGTCGTGGTAGGCATAGATCAGCTCGTCGTGTGTCGGCGGCGCCTCGGCCAGGATACCCAGCCAGGCAAACGGATAGACGCGCTCGAAGCAGTGCAGCGCGCCGCTGGGAATCGCCGTCCGGCAGATGCCGTGAAAGCCGTCGCACCCGGCGACGATGTCGCAATCGACTCGAATCGACTTGCCGCCATGGCGAAACGAGACACCCGGCGTGCTCGTCTCGATGTCGTGCAAGCGGACGTCGCTGACGCTGAAACGGATATCGCCGCCGTCGGCCAGCCGCTGGCGGATCAGATCCTTGACCACCTCCTGCTGTCCGTAGACGGTGATGGAGCGGCCCCCGGTAAGCTCGGTCATCGCGATGCGATGGCCCCGTCCGTCGAAGCGCAATTCAATGCCGTGATGGATGAGGCCTTCGCGCTTGAGACGCGTGCCGACGCCCGATGCCTCGAGCAGGTCGACCGTCCCCTGCTCGAGCACGCCGGCGCGCACCCGATGCTCGACATACTCGCGGCTGCGGTTTTCGATGACGGCGGACTCGACTCCCTCCCGATGCAGCAGGTGCGACAGCAGGAGCCCGGCCGGTCCCGCGCCGACGATGCAGACCTGCGTGCGCAAGTGCTTCATCGGTCCCGGGCGGCGTCAGCGGTCAGCGCGGCGCCTGTTCCATCTGCGCAAATACTTCCTCGGCCAGATGAAACGCGGTGTTGGCGGCGGGAACGCCGCAATAGATCGCCGCCTGCAGCAAGACTTCCTTGATCTGGTCGCGGGTGACCCCGTTGTTGAACGCGGCGCGAACATGCAAGCGGAATTCGTCGGCGCGATTGAGCGCCACCATCATCGCGACAGTGATCAGGCTCCGCGTATGGCGCGGCAACCCTGGCCGCGTCCAGATTTCTCCCCAGGCGTAGCGCGTGATCAGCTGCTGGAACTCCTCGTTGAACGAATCCCGTTTGGCGAGCGTGCGATCGACGTGGGCGTCGCCGAGGACCGCGCGCCTGACTGCCAACCCCTTGTCGTAACGTTCGTCCTCGTCCATCGCGGCGCTCCCAGGTCAGAAATCGAAGAACACGGTTTCGTCCTCGCCCTGCAGGACGAGATTCCACTGCAGCGTGGCTTTCGCCGGCGACCGTTTCGCGACCAGCGTCGCGCGGCGGTCGGCGGGGACCAGCAGCAGGACGGGATCATCCGCGTTGCCCGGATCATCGGGAAAGTAGATGCGGGTCAGCAGATGCTTGAGCAAGCCGCGCATGAAGACGGTGACCACCAGATGCGGCGCCTGCATCGTCCCGTTCAGACCCGGCACCGCACCGGGCTTGACCGTCGTGAAGCGGAATGCGCCTGCGGCATCGGTGAGGATGCGGCCAAAGCCGCGGAATTTGCCGCTCCGCGAGGCGTTGGCGTCTTCGGCGCGCATGTACGTTCCGCCGGCATCGGCTTGCCATATTTCGAGCACCGCGTCGTTGACCGGCTTGCCGTCTCCGTCGACGACACGGCCTTCGATCGTCAGATGCTCGCCGGGTGCGCCCGTCGGCGCGATCGCGTCGACGGCAAGCGCGGTGAAGCCGATCTTCAGGTACGGGCCGACAGTCTGTGACGGTGTGGTGAGAAGGCTCACGATATCCTAGCTCCGCTTGGTCGCCATCGGCGTCTCGTCGCGGCCGCGCAGCACGATGTCGAAGCGATAGGCGAGCGCGATATCCGGGATCGTGCGCTCCCAGTCGAAGTCGGCGATCAGGCGCCGCCGCGCCATGTCGTCGGGAACGCTGTTGTACATCGGATCGTAGGCCAGCAGCGGGTCGCCCGGAAAGTACATCTGCGTCACCAGCCGCTGCACCAGCCCCACGCCGAACAGCGAAAAATGAATATGCGCGGGCCGCCATGCGTTGTAGTGGTTGCGCCAGGGGTACGCGCCGGGCTTGATCGTCAGGAAGCGATAATTGCCGTCAGCGTCGGTCAGTACGCGGCCGCAGCCGGTGAAGTTGGGATCGAGCGGCGCATCGTGATCGTCGATCGCGTGCGCGTAGCGGCCGGCCGCGTTGGCCTGCCACATCTCGATCAACGCGCCCGGCACCGGCTTGGCGTTTTCGTCGAGCAGCCGACCCGAGACGACAATCCGCTCGCCCAGCGGCTGGCCCGGATGTCCTGCGGTCAGATCGTGATCGGCAGGCCCGACGTCGTCGACGCCGAAAACCGGGCCGGTTGTCTCCGACAGCGTGTGCGGCAACAGCACCAGCGGCCGCGTCGGCGCCCGCTTGATCGTCGAGCGATAGCCGGGATACAGATACGACGGCTGGGTGTTGAAGTAGGGCCGGCGATAGCCGACGACGTCGCTCATCTCGGTTGCTCCTCCTGTCACACCGGTCGATCGGCCGTCAAACGCCGGATCGACAGGCGTCAACCATTCAATCGGGCCTTGTTGGGCCCGTCACGCGCGCTCGATGATCATCGCGATGCCCTGCCCGACCCCGATGCACATCGTGCACAACGCGTACTTGCCGCCGGTGCGTCGCAACTGGTAGAGCGCGGTTGTCACCAGCCTCGCGCCGCTGGCGCCCAGCGGGTGGCCGAGCGCGATCGCACCGCCGTTCGGATTGACGTGCGGCGCATCATCCGCAACGCCATGGTCGCGCAAGACCGCCAGCGCCTGCGATGCAAACGCTTCGTTGAGCTCGATGACGTCGATGTCGGCGAGCTTCAGCCCCGACAGGGCGAGCACCTTGCGCATCGCCGGCGCGGGACCGAATCCCATGATCCGCGGTGCGACGCCGGCGACGGCGGCGGCGATGACGCGCGCCTTCGGCTGCAAGCCGTACCGCTCGACGGCGGCGTCCGACGCCAGCAGCAAGGCGCAGGCGCCGTCGTTGACGCCGGAGGCGTTGCCCGCCGTCACCGTGCCGTCCGGCCGGACGATGCCCTTGAGCTTGGCCAGCGCCTCGAGCGTCGTATCGGCGCGCGGGTGCTCGTCCTGGCTAACCAGCAACGGGTCGCCGCGTTTCTGCGCGATCGACACCGGCACGATCTCCTCGGCCAGCCGGCCCGCGGCAACGGCCGCCGCGGCGCGCTGCTGGCTGCGCAGCGCGAACGCATCCTGGTCGGCGCGCGACACCTTGAAATCGGCCGCGACGTTCTCGGCGGTTTCAGGCATCGAATCGACGCCGCACTTCGCCTTCATCAGCGGATTGACAAAACGCCATCCGATCGTCGTGTCGTAGACATGCGCAGACCGGGAAAATGCGGTGTCGGCCTTTCCGGTCACGAACGGTGCGCGAGTCATGCTTTCGACGCCACCGGCGATCATCAGCGCCGTCTCGCCGGACTTGATCGCGCGCGCCGCGGAGGCGATCGCGTCCATGCTGGAGCCGCACAGGCGGTTGACGGTCGTGCCCGGCACCTCGACCGGCAGGCCGGCGAGCAACAGCGACATCCTGGCCACGTTGCGGTTGTCCTCGCCCGCCTGGTTGGCGCAGCCGTAGACGACGTCGTCGACGGCCGACCAGTCGACGCCGGCGTTGCGCTCGACCAGCGCCTTGATCGGCACGGCGCCCAGATCGTCGGCGCGAACCGCGGCAAGCGCGCCGCCGTAGCGTCCGAACGGCGTGCGCACCGCATCGCAGATCCATGCCTGTTGCATCAGCGCTCCGAAAGCGTCACGGTCCTGCGTCCGGCCCCCGCAGCGGAATCGGCGCCGGCGAGCGTCAAAGGCACGCCGGTCAGCCGCTGCAGCTCGTCGAAGGCCAGGCCGTCGACGATCTCGACCACGCGCAAGCCTTCGGGCGTCACGTCGATCACCGCAAGATCGGTGTAGATGCGATTGACGCACCGAACGCCGGTCAGAGGGTAGCTGCAGCGCTCGACGATCTTGGATGCGCCGGATTTGGTCTGGTGATCCATCATCACGAATACGCGCTTGGCGCCGATCGCCAGGTCCATCGCGCCGCCGACGGCGGGAATCGCGTCCTTGGCGCCGGTGTGCCAGTTGGCGAGGTCGCCGTCGACCGATACCTGAAATGCGCCAAGCACGCAGATGTCCAGATGACCTCCACGCATCATCGCAAACGAATCGGCGTGATGGAAATACGCTCCGCCCGTCAGCAAGGTCACCGGCTGCTTGCCGGCGTTGATCAGGTCGGGATCCTCGAAGCCCGACGCCGGCGCCGGCCCCATGCCCAGCAGTCCGTTTTCGCTGTGCAGAAAAATTTCGCGATCGTGCGGAAGATGGTTGGCGACCGTCGTCGGCAAGCCGATCCCCAGGTTGACATACGCGCCCTCCGGAATGTCGCGCGCGACCCGCGCGGCCAGCTGCTCGCGGCTGAAACGTTTCATCGTCGGATCCTCAAGCAGCCGCCTGCGGCTGCGCGCGCTGCGTCGCCACATCGACCGCGACGACTCGCTGCACGAATATACCGGGCGTGACGATAACCTCGGGATCGAGCGCGCCCAGCGGTACGATCTCGCGCACCTGCGCGATCGCGCATTTGGCCGCGGACGCCATGATCGGTCCGAAGTTGCGCGCAGTCTTGCGATAGACGAGGTTGCCCCAACGGTCGCCTTTATCCGCCTTGATCAGCGCGAAGTCGGCGGCGATCGGATATTCGAGCACGTAGCCACGGCCATCGATCAAGCGCGTCTCCTTGCCTTCGGCGAGCGGCGTCCCGTACGCCGTCGGCGTAAAAAAGGCGCCGATCCCCGCGCCTGCGGCCCGGATGCGCTCGGCGAGGTTGCCCTGCGGCACCAGTTCGAGCTCGATCTCGCCCGCGTGGAACAGGGCATCGAACACATACGAGTCGGTCTGGCGCGGAAACGAGCAGATGATCTTGCGCACGCGCCTGGCCTTGAGCAGAGCGGCGAGGCCGACTTCGCCGTTGCCCGCGTTGTTGTTGACGATCGTCAGGTCGCGGGCACCCTGCGCGATCAGCGCATCGATCAGCTCCGACGGCATGCCTGCCGTGCCAAAGCCGCCGATCATCACCGTTGCGCCGTCGTGCACGTCGGCAACGGCGGCGGACAGCGACGGCACGGTTTTGTCGATCATTGCAAACTCCGCTTGGGCGATCAGGCGTTGCTCTCCCGCCGAATCGATCGTCCGGTAATCGCACAATCGTGCGGTGAACGAACAAAGCTTACGTGACCGCGCGTTGATCGGTCAAGGGCGATAATCGCATTGTTGTGCGGTTACCGCCCATCTGCTACCATGCGTCGAAGCCCCTGCCGGAGATCGACATGCCGCGAGCCGCCAAATCCCACGCCCCTCTTGCCGCGCGGACCCGGCCCGCCGCCGCCGACCCGGACATTGTCGCGCCGATTGCCGCCGCGGTCACGCCGGCGTCCGAAATCGAGGCGCTGACCGGCGATCCGAACTTCATGAGCTCGCTCGCTCGCGGCTTGGCGGTGATCCGGGCCTTTTCGCAGCAGCGACGTGAGCTGACGATCGCGCAGCTCAGCCATCGCACCGATATTCCGCGCGCCGCGGTGCGCCGCTGCCTCTACACGCTGGGCAAGCTGGGCTATGTTGGCAGCGAAGACGGCAGGACCTATGCGCTGCGGCCCCGGATCCTCGCGCTGGGTCATGCCTATCTGTCATCGACGCCGCTGGCGACCGCGGTCCAGCCGCTGCTCGATCAGATCAGCGACGAGTTGCACGAATCGAGCTCGATGGCGGTGCTGGAAGGCGACGAAATTCTGTACATCGCGCGCTCGTCGACGACGACGCGTCTGATGTCGATCGATCTCGGGTTGGGCAGCCGGCTGCCGGCCTACTGCACTTCGATGGGCCGCGTGCTGCTCGCCGACCTGCCGCCGGCGCAGCTCGACCGATACCTCTCGCGCGTCAAGCTGACGCGCCTGACCAATCGCACCGTTTCCACCACCGCCGAACTGAAGCGCGTGCTGGCCGAGGTCAGACGCGATGGCTACGCGATCGTAGACCAGGAGCTCGAGATCGGACTGCGCTCGATCGCCGTGCCGGTCAAGGATGCGGCAGCTCGCTGCGTCGCCGCGATCAACGTCGGAACGCAGTCGGCGCGCGTATCGGTGGCCGAAATGCAGACGCGTTTCCTGGCGCCGCTGCAAGCCGCGGCAAGCGAGCTTTCGGTCCTGCTGGTGCGTTAGCCCGCCACGATGGACTGGAGCATCTGTCTCGAGCGGGCGTCCGGCATCGAAATTCGCGCAGCGCCGGACGGCATCGTCGTCTACGACCCGGCGCGCGACCGGCTGCACTATCTGAACCCGACGGCCGCGCTGCTGCTCGAAAGTTGTGACGGCACTTTGCCCGCAGCCGAGCTTCCCGCGCTGCTCGCGGCGGCGTTCGACCTCCCCGCACCGCCGACCGGCGAAGTCGAACTGCCTCACAACACTGCTCGACCAGGGGCTCCTCGTCGCGGCGCGCGCAGGCTGACGTTTCGCTGCTGTACGGGCGTGGCGTTGTTGTGTAAAGTAAGTACAGGCACCCACCGGCGAGGCCATACGATGAGCACGAACCCTTCCCTCGAACGCTTTCTCGAACGCGTCGAGCCCGGACGCCGCGATGCGCTGCGCAAAATCATCGCCGGCGCCGCCGTATACACGACGCCGGTCGTCGCGTCGTTCACGCTGGAAAGCCTCGACGGACAAGCGCAGGCGCAGGTGTCGAATCAGGCCGTGTCGGTACCGGCGAGCTCCGGGTGGAGCCTTGCCGCGCTGGCCGGGATGGTCGCGGCCGCCGGCGCGCTGTTGCTGCGCCGCCGCCGCCGCGGCTAGCCCACCGCACCAAGTCCCGCGTTGCCGCGCCCGCTGCTTTCCGCGGCGCTGATCGTTCGCGACGAGGAGCGCTTTCTCGCCGCCTGCCTCTCCTCGCTCGCCGGGCGCGTCGACGAGATCGTCGTCGTCGATACCGGATCGACCGACCGTTCGCGCGACATTGCCGGCGACCTCGGCGCCCGCGTTCTCCCGTTCCGCTGGATCGATGATTTTGCGGCCGCGCGCAATGCCGCGGTCGACGCTTCGCTCGGGGAATGGGTGCTCTATATCGATGCCGACGAGCGACTGGTCGAGTTCGACCGAGCCGAGGCGGAGCGCCTGCTCGCGGCCCGCGATCATGCGTGCTACACGGTGCTGTTTCGCCCGCAGCGCGGATTCACGCGCTATCGCGAGCACCGGATCTTCCGCAACCGTCCCGAGCTCCGTTTTCGCGGCGTCATCCATGAATCGCTGATCCCGGCGCTGGACGAGCTGGTCGCGCGCGAGGGAGCGCGTATCGGCGCCAGCGCCATCGGTCTCGAGCACGACGGGTACGACGGCGACATCCGGCACAAGCACCCGCGCAACCTGCCCTTGCTGGAAAAGCGCCTTGCCCAGGATCCGGCGCATGTCTACAGCTGGGCGCATCTCGGTACGAGCTTGCTCGGCCTCGGCGACGCCGAAGGCGCCGAACAAGCGTGGCGACGCGGCCTCGACGTCGTTCGCTCGCGCGCAGCGACGACGGCGGCCGACGGTCTGCCCTATCTGCATCTGGCCAATTTTCTGCTCGACTGCGGGCGCGATGCGACCGAGCTTCTCGACGAAGCCTGCCGGCGCTTTCCGGACAATTACGCGCTGCTGTGGCTGCGCGCGCGCACGCTGGTCGAGGCGGCGCGATACCGCGAGGCGATGCCGCTGTTTGCCCGCCTCGCGGCGATCGATCCCGACGCGCTCGGCGATGGGCCGATGGCGTTCGATCGTTCGATATTCGCCGCCAATGCGCATGCGGCGCTGGGTCTGTGCGCGTTTCGCCTGGGCATGTACGACCAGAGCGCCGCGCACTATGCGCGCGCCGAGACGCTGGCTCCGGGCGACGTCGCGATACGCGCGAAGCGCGTGCTGGCCGAGGGCCGCGCCAGCGACGCGGCGGCTCGGCGCTAGGCGCCGTCCAAGCTAGTCGGCGGCGGACAGCGCGGCCGGCGCAGCGCCATCGCGCGCGAGGCCGGACTCGTGCGCCGCGGCGGACACGGGCAGCGGCCGGCCGTCGAGCCATTCGGGCAGCGCAACGTCGAGCGCGGCGAGTATCGTCGGGGCGATATCCAGCACGTTGCCACGGCCGGTCTCTCCCGTTGCGACGACACCCGGCCCGCTCGCCCACAACTGCGAATTGACCGTGTGATCGCCGCTGCGCGGTGCATGGGGGTGGTAGACCGGGACATGGACGCTCCCGACCGCCGGCGATTCGCAGCGCTCGAGCATGCCGAGGTCGGTACGAAACACGCAGATCAGATCGGGCAGGTCCGGGTGATGGTCGGGGCCGAACGCTTCGCTCGACGTCTGCACGCGCGCGATGATCGCTTCTCCCGACTCTGGATCGCGCAGCGCCAGCAGCTCGCGCCGCAGCATCTGCAGCAGCGCAGCGGCTTGCGGACCCGGCTCGACGCTGCCAAAAGGCTCCCGGCCGCGCAGGTTGAGTCGGATGCCGCCGCAACGGTTGTTGTTGACGAATGCCGCGCGCGTCTTCGGCGAGGCGAACGGATCGACCGCACAGCCGGCCGCGGCGGCGGGCGCAGCCAGCGGCCGCGTCCGCGCGAGCCGCTTGATCACCGCCTTGACCGGTCGCGGCAAATAGGTGACGCGGGTGCGCAGGCGGCGCAGCCACCGGCCCGCCTTTCCCGCGCCTCCTCCGGCGAGACCCAGGCGCGCCAGCACCTCGGGCAGCAGTTGCGGCCCGTCGTAGTACAGGTCGATGCCGTGGCTGAATATCGCGAAGACGCTAGCGTCGGGTCCCGCCGCAGCCAGCGTCGCCGGCAGCGCGTCGTCGATCGCCCTGTAGACATCGAGCAAGGCATGCTGCAATTCGCTCGGGGCGCTCGGATCATGCCAGGGATGCCGCGAATCGATGAAGTGCCAGAATTGATGGCCGGCGCAGTGGCTTTCCGAATAGGTGACGCTGAACAGATCCCAGGCTTCGCGCGCCAGGATCTCCGTACTGAACCGGGCCTTGCTGCGCACGCCGCGGAGCAGGCCCTGCAACAGACGGCGATAACCTTCGGGCGTCTCGCCGTGCAGGTCGCAGCTTAGGATCGGATGGTCGCCATAGGTCGCGCGAATGTCCTCGAGCAGTTGCGGCGGCACGCTGGATACCGCGAACGTGCGATCGTGCAGGCCCCATTCGATCAGCTGCACGCCGTCGATGCCGCGCGCGGCGACGGCTTGCACCGGGTCGATGACGCCGACGCGCTTGCCGGCACGGCTTGCCTGCGTCCAGTAATAGAACTCCGGATCGATGTCATCGGGCCGCACCGCGCGCAGCACCGCTTCGCCGGTGTGCAGCTGGTTCGGGATATAGAAGTGCCCCATCTTGCCGCTCGAGCATCCGGTATGGATTTCCGGCCAGATCGCACCCGGCAAGGTTTCCATTGGATTGTCGAGCTGGAACGTGCGGCTCTCCCGCGCGAGCGCGGCGAAGTTAGGCAGCTTGCCTTCGGCGGCCCAGCGCTGCACCAGCGACGCCTCGCAGGCGTCGAATCCGATCACGAGCACCCGGGCGCTCATACCGGCTGCTTCACTCCGGATGCCGCGCTTTCGTGCGCCGCCTTCTCGTGTGCGGCAACGCCGTCGCGCCATCCTCGGATGCGCCCGCGCGCAACGGCGGCGTGCAGGCGCGCCTCGGCCCAGCGGGCGCGCAGCAGCGAAAGTGTGGCGCCGGTCAGCGCGCGGGCGACGTGGTACGCGAGTTCGATCCTGCTGCGCTGATGCTTGGCCAGAACGTAGCCCATCGCCCGCCCGTAGCGGTGACCGCGCTCGAGAATTTTCTGCCGCGGCTGGCCCGGATTCCCCGGGTGATGGACCGCGAAACGCGGGTCATACCAGATGCGGGCGCCTCCGGCGACCGCGCGCAGCAGATAGTCGGTCTCTTCGGCTGCGGGCCACAGCGTGCCCGACCCGACGCCCAGCGCTTCGTCGAACGGGCCCACCAAGGCGACCAGCTGCCGGCGCAGAAATATCGCGCTCGACATCCCTTGCGTCCACGCGCGCGCCGCCGTCACCCATTGCGCGCCGCGCGCGAACCGGCCGCGCGGCGCGCCGCCGGCACCTGCAGCGCCGCCGCCGCTCAAGCCGTGCGTCGAAGGCTGCGCGGCGAAAAATTGCAAGACCCGGGCGACGATGTCGACGTCGTACCAGCAATCGTCATCCGGAAAGCCGATGATATTCCCGCGCGCCAGGCGCAGGCCGACATTGCGAGCGCGCGACAATCCCGGCGGCGCACGCACATGCCTCAGAGGGAATGGCAGCCGTTCGCGATCGAGCAGCGCGGCAACGCGATCGTCGGCATTCTGATCGACGATGACGACCTCGAAGTCCCGGCTGGTCTGGGCGGCGAGGCTGCCCAGGCAGCGGGCGAGCTCGGCCTCCCGGCCCAGAGTGGCGACGATCAGCGAAAGCTGTGGGGACGATTGCATGCGGGAGCGGTTGACGCTTCGGCAGCGATTCTACGGCATCGTCGCCGCCGTGTACCGCGTCGGGTCGCAAAGACACCGGCGCTGAAGGTTCGATAGTGCGCGACCGGATGGAAGCGGCTAGACTTCGTGCCCATGGGCACGCCGGTCCTCCTGGTTCTCACCGCATTGCGCTGGGTCGGCGCGGCGCGGATGCCCCGCGCTCTGGCGCAGGCCGGGTTCGAAGTGACGCTGCTGACGCCGCCGGGATCGCTGGCGGAAAAAAGCGGCTTCGTCGCCAAGATCGCCTATCTTCCGGAAAAGGCGACACCGGACGCGTGGGTGCACGCCTTTGCGGCGACCGCCAAGGCGACAGAGGCTCGGCTGGTCGTTCCTTGCGACGATAATGCCTTTACCTTGCTGCACCGGCTCGTGACATCGCCGCCCGAGGGCCTGCAGCCGGCGCTGCATCGGGAGCTCGCGACGTTGATCACGGACTCGCTCGGCGATCCCGCGCACTACGCGGCCACCGTTGATCCGACCTTGCTTCCGGCGGCCGCCGCGGCGCTCGGGCTCGGCGTCCCGACGCACGCGGTCGTCACCGACTTTGCTGGCGCCCAAGCGTTCGGCGCCGCGCACGGCTATCCGCTGGTGCTCAAAAATCGCCGCTCGAGTGACGGCGTGACCGTCGGCAAGCACAGCGAGCTCGCCGGCGCGATCGCAGCACTTTCGCCGGTCGGGGCGAATGATCGGGACGAGACGCGCGACGCGCTGCTGGTCCAGGCGCAGGTTCGCGGCCGGCTGCGGTCGTACCAGTCGGTGGCGTGGCGAGGCCAGCTCTTGGCCGGATTCGCCGGCGAGCGAATCCACGACGAGGCGAGCCGCGGACGCCAGACCGGCGTCAACCGGTATTTTCGCAATGACGCGCTGCGCGAGACCGCGACCCGGGCCGCCCGCGGATTCGGCATCAGCGGCCTTTTTTCGCTGCAGGGTGTGGTTGCGGAAAGCGGAGACTTCCGTCTGCTCGAAATCAACCGCCGCCTGCTCGGCGGCGCTCATCGCGGCAGCGAGTTCGGCGTCGATCATTGCGCAGCGCTGCACGCGGCGATGCATGATCGGCCTTACGCAGGACGCACCGATCTCGACGAGGGCGAGGAGCACATCTGCGTTTCGTTTCCGCAGGAATGGCTGCGCGATCCGGAAAGCAAGTGGCTGCGCGACTATCCGGTCGACGTGCCATGGGACGAGCCTGAGCTATTCGAGGCGATGCTCGACTTGTATCCGACGTCCTAGGCAGCCACGGATACCGCGGCGCGCGATCACGGCGCCTGGACCGGCGCCGTCCCCGTCATCCTGTCGGCGCGCATGAAATCGAAATCGCAACCGGCATCCGCCTGCAGCACGTGCTCGACATAAAGACGGCCGTAACCGGTGGCGAAGCGGCTCAAGGCGGGCGGGCGCAACCGTGCCCGGCGCCGCTCGAGCTCGCCGGCTTCGACGCATAGCTCGAGCCGGCGCTGCCCGACATCGAGCTCGATCGTGTCGCCGGTTTCGACCAGCGCCAGCGGTCCGCCGGCGGCGGCTTCGGGCGTGACGTGCAACACGATCGTGCCGAACGCGGTGCCGCTCATCCGGGCATCCGAGACGCGCACCATGTCCTTCACACCCTGGCGGGCGAGCTTCCGCGGGATCGGGATGTAGCCTGCCTCCGGCATCCCCGGGGCGCCGCGCGGCCCCGCGTTGCGCAACACCAGCACGTCGTCGGCGGCGACATCGAGCTCGTCGGCGTCGATCCGCGCGGCGAGATCGTCGAGCGAGTCGAACACGACAGCGCGCCCGCGATGGGTAAGCAGTGCCGTGGTCGCCGACGCATGCTTGATCACCGCTCCCCCGGGCGCAAGATTCCCCTTGAGCACCGCGATCGCTCCTCCCGGATGCACCGGATCGTCGACGCGCCGAACGACTTGCTGCGCAGGAACAATCTCGGCGGCGTCGATCGCTTCGCCCAGTGTCTTGCCCGACACCGTCGGCGCATCCAGATGCAGCAGCGGCTTTAGCTCGCGCAGCACCGCGCTCAAGCCCCCGGCCTCGTGCAGGTGCTCCATGTAATGCAGCCCGGAAGGTTTCAGGTCGACCAGGACCGGGACCTTGCGCCCGAGCGCATCGAAGGCGTCGAGATCGATTTCGATGCCCCGTCGCGCCGCAATCGCGGTGAGATGGATCAGCGCATTGGTCGAGCCGCCGATCGCATGCAGCACGACCAGCGCGTTGCTGAACGCCTTGGCCGACAGGATCGCGTCGGGACGCGGGCCGCTGCGGGCCAGCGCCGCGGCGCACGTCCCGGAAGCCTCGGCGAGCCGCAGGCGCTCGGCATGAACCGCGGGTATCGTCGCCGCCATCGGCAGGCTCATCCCCATCGCTTCGGTGATGCACGCCATCGTGCTGGCCGTTCCCATCACCATGCAGGTGCCGGCGGTCGGGGCGAGCCGCGCGTTGACCGCATCGATCTCGCCCTGATCGATGTCGCCGGCGCGAAAGCGTGCCCAGTAGCGGCGGCAGTCGGTGCAGGCGCCCAGGCGCTCGCCGTCGTGGGTCCGGGTCAGCATCGGTCCGGTCGGCACGACGATCGACGGAATGTTCGCCGACGCTGCCGCCATCAGCTGCGCGGGTATCGTCTTGTCGCAGCCGCCGATCAGCACGACCGCGTCGACCGGCTGGGCACGAATCATCTCCTCGGTGTCGAGCGCCATGAGGTTGCGCAGATACATGCTGGTCGGCCAGGCGAACGACTCGTGCAGCGAGATCGTCGGAAATTCCATCGGCAACCCGCCGGCCAGCATGACGCCGCGCTTGACGGCGGCAACGAGCTGCGGCACCGTCGCGTGACAAGGATTGAAATCGCTGTAGGTGTTGGTGATGCCGACGATCGGGCGCTCGAGAGCGTCGTCGGAATAGCCGAGCGCCTTGATGAAGGCCTTGCGCAGGAACAGCGAGAACTGCGCGTCGCCGTAGCTGGTCAAGCCGCGGCGAAGGCCGCGAGTCATGCGGCGGCCGCCGGCCTGTCCAGCGCGAAACCCAGTGCAGTTAGCGACGTCATCAGCGCATGTCTTGCCTCGTCCGCCAGCATCCGCAGCGGCGGCCGCACGACATTCCAGGCCGGCGCCTGGCGCAGCTCGGCGAGGATCGCCTTGTTCGCCGGCACCATCGGGAATTTCTGGATCGCCGCCCGCACGGCGGCGATCTCCTGCTGCAGTCGGTCGGCGGCGGGCGTGCGCCAGACCTGCAACAGATGATGCATCGCCGCCACGTTGACGTTTGCCGTTGCGGAAATGCAACCCGCGCCGCCCAGGCGCAGCGCGTCGAGCAGATAGGTCTCGCTGCCGGGAAAAACCTCGAACCCCGGAAAAGCTTCCAATAAGCCGCGCGTGTTATTCCAGTCGCCGGAGCTGTCCTTGAGGCCGACGACGATGCCGGGGTAGGCCTTTAGCAATCGCCCGATCACGTCGAATGAAAAGCCGACGCTCGCCATCGGCGGAATGTGATAGAGGTACACGCG
>Ga0207665_10001532_pt1 | contig 15555 bp, 16 predicted proteins | sample LARL112metaG_FD_184351 | JGI IMG/M metagenome (GOLD analysis project Ga0207665, IMG submission 184351) | Corn, switchgrass and miscanthus rhizosphere microbial communities from Kellogg Biological Station, Michigan, USA - LAR L11-2 metaG... | ecosystem: Host-associated > Plants > Roots >...
CTGTGGTTGTTCATTGCTCCCGGACTGTATCGCAACGAGAGGCGTTATATTCTGCCGTTCTTGATAAGCACAGTTGGATTGTTCCTGGCGGGGGGCCTGTTTGGCTACCGCATGGTCTACCCGGCGTCGCTTGATTTCCTGATCGGCTACAGTCAGCGCTTCCAGCCAATGATCACGATTGGGGAATACACAAAGCTGTTCTTGACGGTCATCGTCGGCCTTGGACTAATCTTCGAAATGCCAGTCCTTATCTTCTTTCTTGCTCTAATGCGCGTGGTAACGGCCCGCTGGATGTGGCGGAATCTGCGATATTCGATCCTTGCTATTTTTGTCGTTGCAGCAATCGTCACGCCCACCACCGACATCTTGAATATGTGCCTGTTTGCGGCTCCCATGATCGCGCTCTACGCTATCAGCATCGGTGTCGCGTGGTTGGTAAATCGCTCGCAAGACTCCAGAACCTCAGTAAGTTAGCTTGCCCTGAGAATGCGAATCGGAGCGGCGAAGTCGCGCGCAGAAGCTCGCGTCCCAGGGCTGAGGTGTCCAAGACTTTGACCTCCAGAACGAAACAACTGCTGAGTGGTTGGCGCTTTCCACTTTTGTCCCTGCCGATGACAGTCTAGATGTAAGAGCCAGCCAGTACCTAAGTAAGAAGGAATTTTCGAGGCTGGGGAATATTTCCTGTCTGCGCGAGTTCCACACCGTAGCAGGACCGCACGGCAAATCATCAGACCAGAATTGGAGCGCAGTGCATGAAAGAAAAGAATCTCCCATCTACGGTGGTACCAGAGGTGAGTTCACCAGAGACTACTCCTTCGTCGACGGGCGAAGATGTTCAACGCCATTGGCAGGGCGTCGTTAAGCGACGTTCGTTTCTGAAAGGGCTCGGCATGGCGGGGGCAACGTTGTCCGCGGGCACACTACTCTCCACCGAAAGCAGGGCTCAAAGCAATTCGAGCAAGGACAGGCTCTCTCGAGGCGACGCTGCACTTCTGCAGTTCGCCCTCTGGGCAGAACTTGTCGAGAGTGATCTTTGGACACAATACGCGGAACTCGGCGGAGTCGGGCCTTCGGGCGGTGGGGCCGCACAAGCGAATGAAGAATTCCAGGGGTTCATCGGAGGAAATCCAGCTTACACTCTGGCGCTTGAAAATCTGGACGGCGACATGCCGCAATACATCACCGACAACACCGATGATGAACTGAGCCATGCAGCCTTCCTGACGGCTTTTTTGAAGTCCAGGGGAGAAGTGCCGGTTGACCTAGAACCATTTCGAAGGCTGCCGAGCAGTCAGGCGACAGGGGCACGGCAGATCAAACGGATTACCAACCTCATGAACCTCAACGTGGACCTCAGTTGGTATACCCGGTATCGCAGTGGAAAGAACCCGGATTTAGGCGCGGCATTCAAGGGACCCTTCGTCATCACGAACCAACCGGCGATTCCACTCAACGATACGGACACTCCCCCTGCAACCAACCCAACGATTCCCATTACGGGCCGTGATGCTGAACGCATACAAGCGATCGCCAACACCGCCGGATTTCACTTTGCGTTCATTGAGCAGGGTGGTGCGAGCCTCTATCCGACGTTGGCTTTCAAGGCAACCGATCCAACCGTCCTGCGGATACTGGTCAGTATTGGCGGAGTCGAGATTGATCACTTCGGGCTGTGGCACGATAAGGGTGCCAACGCGGTAGCTCAACCCTTGGCCGGTGTGGTCGATCCCGTGACCGGTCTAACGTTCCCCGATCTAAACAATCCTGCGACAGAACTCACTCAGACCAACAAGATCCTGCCTGAGCCGTGCAATTTCATCAGCAAGAGTCTGCCGCGCTGTTCGGTAATCCGACCGACCTCCACACAGAATGGAGGTGCGGTGGCCACCGTGAAGGCTTTTGTTGACGACGGGCTCTTTATCGGTCAAGCGGCGGCGTTCTTCGAGTTATCGATGCAGCTGGCGATCGCAGCGGACTCGGTTGAACGCGGGTTCTAATAGTTGTGTGCTCTCCCCCCTGCTCCACTGGCAGGCGCTGTAACCAGTTAACGGTCACAGCGCCTGCATTGTTACCACTCGTCGCTTTGAGCACTTGAGCTCATCGCCCAACTTAAGGAGCTTTTTATGTTTGAAGGACTGTTTCAACCGATGCACCTGCTGGTTATTTTCGGAATTGCCTTGCTTGTGTTCGGACCGAAGAAGCTTCCCGAACTCGGCAAGGGAATCGGAGAAGGCATCCGCGGTTTCAAGTCAGCGATGAAAGAGCAAGAGACCTCGGACAGCACAACCACAAACACATTGCCTGCCGAGCAAGGCCTAAGCAGGAGGTGATGTGTGGGTTTTGGCGCAGAAATCCTGTTCATCCTCTTGCTCGGACTCCTGGTCCTGGGGCCGAAGCGGCTGCACACAGTGCTCGCCGACGTGGCGCGAGCGAAAGCGCGCTTCGAAGAAGCGAGCCGCGGCTTCAAGTCTCAACTGACAGCAGAACTTGAGGCAGCCTCTCAACGCCCTGGGAATGAGGAGCACTATCCTCTTCTTGCAACGGAAAATGGTATAGAGTCTGCCCACTCCGGCTCGCTCGGGTGCGACTACGAGATGGCAGAGGGCGTCGCCAGCCGACAATCGTCTCCCCAGGAGATCCGCGTTTGAGTTTCACGTCGAGTGCGGGTGTTGCCGTGCCAGTGATGCATGTCTTGCCGCGACTCCTGGTGATTGCGGAGGATCGAGCTGCCCGAAGAGCGCTGCAACGACTTCTCGGGTCGGATGGATACGATGTGGCCGTCACCGCGAATGAGGCCGTAGGACTTGAACTGCTTCGCAATGCTCCTCCCGTTGCAGTCGTTCTCGACCTGCATCGAAGGGAGAAAAGTGCGGGGCGGGATGTCTTTCGTAAGATCAGGCAATTCGTTCCCGAGATCCCTATCGTTGTTTTGGGCACACGGTCGGAGTCGGACACAATTCTGCTTCTAGAACTTGGCGCGGATGACTACGTCTCGAGGCCGTTCAGCGGTAGAGAGTTGTTAGCGCGCGTCCATGTGGCGGTGCGCCGATCTCTGCGCACCAGTGCGAGGGACGCCTTCGCTTTTGATGACGTAACTGTGGATTTTCGCACCATGGAGGTGAGACGAGAAGGCAGGGTGGTTCCGCTCACACCCCAGGAATTCAAGATTCTGAAGTTTATGGTTCAAAACGCAAAGCGCGTTATTTCGCGGGATGAGCTTCTCAACGAGGTGTGGGAATGTCACAAGTCTGACTCACGTCGAACTGTCGATAACCACATCCTGGGACTCCGCCAGAAGTTGGAGGTGGACCCCTCACATCCGGTCCATTTTCGAACTGTTCACGGCTTTGGGTACATGTTCGTACCCTGAAGCAGGTGATTGTCGAGGAGCGAACCGGTTAAGCAGACGAGCTGCCTTTATCATTTTGTTTTTCATGTTCGTCTTCCCTCCGCTCTCATCAATTTCAATATCAGTAGAGGCAGGCTCCGGTTCTGCTTGTATCCTTCCAAGATCTTCATTTGCATCTGCTGCAGCGGCCAACCCCATCGGCCAGGTTTACCTTGAGGCGGAAGAGCGTGAATCTGAAATCAGTCGATTGGATAACCCCAGTTGTCATTTGATTGTCACGCCCTTGTTCTTCAATTGTTACCACGCGCGACGGGAATAAGGCGCTCCCGTCAGGGTTATCGATGGTGTAGGTCAATTCTTGGTCGTACAAAAAGGAAGCCAAACAACAATGAAGCATTCAGCGAACTACCTTTCTGGCATTGTTCTCGGATTGATTCTCGTTTTGTCAGCCGTACCCGGTCATGCGGATGATACGAAGAAGATCAAAGTGACAATTCCGTTCGACTTCGTGGTCGGGAGCAAGCAACTCAAGGCCGGCAACTACGTCGTTCAGTCGTGGGGAAACTCCGGAGGCGGGGCCTTATTGTTTAGCTCCGAAGACGGAGACGCTCAGCAAATCGTGTTCGTGGTGCCCGTAGAAAACAACACTGGAAACCACGAGCGTCTGGTGTTTCATCGCTACGGAGACGAGCAGTTCGTCGCTCAAGTGTGGTTCATGGGCGACGAGGAAGGCTATGAACTGATTCCCGGAGCTCGGGAGAAGGAGTCAGCCGCGAACCGCGCGGTTGGCGATCAAATGGGAGCGGGGCAGTAGCACCACATCGGTCGGACAAGACAGGATGGGCGGAGGTGAGCCGAGGTTGTGGAAATACCCACTCCTTCTTGTCAGTCCGGTCCTCAGATCTCGCAGGATCGCAATCATGATTCCTGTGAGGCCGACGACGGGATGGTGAACTACGACCACGCAAAATGAGTCCCAAGGAATGTGTCAGGAGTGTTGGCGAGAGGCAGGCGTGCCCTGGTAAGTAGATCCAGGCGACTCTCTGAAAGAGACAAGCAAGAGTTCATCGATGAGCAATCCTCGAATTATTGCAATTGGTACGGCAAATCCACCGCTCAGGCTGACGCAGGAACAAAGCTTTCATGCCGCCGGGTACCGAACCGAACGCGTTCGAAAGATGTTCCTCAATAGCGACATCGACTTTCGGCACTTCTGTCTGGAAGGAGACTTCAGCCGTGGGGAGAGCTCGGATCAACTGAACCAACGCTATCTGCGTGGTGCCATGAAGACGGGTTGCCGCGCAATCACGAATTGCCTGGAATCGGGTGGACTGACGGCGCGCGATGTCGACTTCCTGGTCGTGTGTACATGCACCGGCTATGTGTGTCCTGACCTGGGCAGTCGTTTCATTGCGCACATGGGCTTCAGAGACAACGTGCAGAGAGGGTCCATGCTTGGCCTCGGGTGCGCAGGAGCCCTTCCGACGCTGCAACGTGCGATCGATTTTGTTCGCGCCAATCCTACTGGAGTCGCATTGATGGTCGCGGTCGAGATCTGCTCGGCCTGCTACTACGTCGATAACACGCTCGAGACTGTTGTGGGGAATGCCATTTGCGCGGACGGCGCCGCGGCTTTTCTGCTATCCCAAGATTCCTCTTCTGATCGCCGGTACCCCGAAACAGTGGACTTCGAAACGTTTCTTGACCCTGCGCAGGTCGAGGAGGTCGGACTACGGCATCAGGACGGCAAACTGCGCATCATACTCGGAGCTTCGATTCATAAAATCGCCGGCCCCATGATTGAAAAGGCGCTTGAGCGATTGCTGCATCGGCATGGGCTGTCGCGGTCTGATATCAAGTTCTGGGTAGTGCATCCCGGCGGACGGAAGGTGATCGACGATCTGCAGCAGTATCTGGATCTCACAGAAGCGCAGATGCGATTCTCACGACACGTCTTGCGGAATTACGGAAATATGTCATCTCCCACTGTGATGTTCGTGTTGGATGAAGTGGTCCGTAAAGGTGATCCTCAACCAGGTGACATGGGGATCATGGTTGGGCTCGGGCCAGGCATGGCGGCAGAATTGGCATTACTGAGATGGTAGTCCGTTTGCTGCTGCGCTGGCGGATGCTCCGATCTCTGGTGCGAGCGAGAGGAGTTGTGTCCTGGGGTGAAGTGAGGCCACTTCTGAAACTTTGCCTATCCAGGCTCTGGCTACGCGATCGGTCCAGAGTTGGCGGGACGCAAGAAGCAGGAAGCCGCAACGGCAACTGGCCGCCTGCGCTCTTTCAGATGGCAACTGGTTATTGGCTGTCGCAGGCAGTGTACGTTGCCGCGAAACTGGGACTGGCGGATTTGTTGAGGGATGGTCCAAGGTCCTGCCAGGAACTCGCCGCTGTAACGGGCACTGATGCTCGTTGTCTCTTCCGACTGATGAGGGCACTTTCAGCGGCACGCATTTTTGTGCACACGCAAGGCGATCACTTTGCGCTAGCGACCGCGGGCAAGAGCCTCCAAAGAGATGCTCCTGGATCGCAGAGAGCCATCATAATGACGCTCGGTGAAGTCCATTACCAGGCTTGGGGAAACCTTCTTCATAGCGTCCAAACGGGGTCCACGGGTTTTGCAAGCACATTTGGAACCTCGTTGTTTGCGTACCTGCAGGAGAGCCCGGAAGCGGCCGACACCTTTAATAAAGGCATGAGCGATGTCGCGTCGATGTTGGCTTACGCGGTTCTGCTGGCCTATGACTTTTCACGAATCGCATGCCTCGTAGACGTCGGTGGCGGGCAAGGAAAATTCCTCAGCACCGTCCTTCAATTACATCCAGAAATGAAGGGCACGGTCTTCGACCAACCTCCCACTATTGAACAGGCAAAGCAGCGCTCTAACTGGGACCCATGTGCTGGCAGACTTGCCGCTATCGGCGGAGACTTCTTCCATTCCGTTCCGGAGGGGGCGGATGCCTACGTTCTCTGTGGCGTGATTCACGATTGGGACGACGATCCCGCTGTCCAAATCCTTAGAAATTGTCGTCTCGCTATGAACCGGAAAGGAAGGCTATTACTTGTGGAAGTGGTCGTGCCCGACAATGACGACCACTGTTTCAGCAAGCTTCTCGACCTGAACATGATGGTAATGACGGGAGGACGCGAACGTACCAGAGCCGAATTTGCCGCGTTGCTCAACACGGCAGGATTCAGCCTTAGTCGGATCATTCCGACGCTGGCGCCTCAGAGCGTGTTGGAAGCCATTCCAAGTTGACCTAGAAGAAGGCATTGCAGCTCAGTAACACCCACTATCCGATCCAGGAGGAATAAAGGGACCTTAGCCAAGTTGTACGTTATCAGTACGACAAAGCTGATGAACTAGGAGACGTGTATGGCTTCAACGGAGATAGCTGTAAGTGAAGAGATGCAGATCCGGCTTGTTCGCGGCGGGAACGCAGGGGCCTTTTGCGAACTGATTCGGCCGTACCAGCACAAACTCTATCTCAAGAGCTTGTCGATTGTGGGTAACGACGCGGACGCAGAGGAAGTTGTTCAAAACGCCCTCCTCAAAGCGTTCAACAAGATTTCTCAGTTTCGACAGGAAGCATCTTTTTACACTTGGCTCTTCAGAATAACGGTCAACGAGGCCCGGATGTGGTTACGGAGTAGCCGAAGGCATATTCACAAGTCGCTCGATAATAACAATGAAGATGAAGAAGGCGAGCTTGTGAGGGAGATTGCGGACTCGCGAGAAGGGCCATTCGAAGTACTGGAAAAAAAGCAAGTTCGACTTGCGATTCTCAAGGCTCTCAGACGTTTGTCTGCATGTCATCGCGAAGTCGTCGTTCTGCGTGACCTGTACCTTTGCAGCATCTCGGAGACAGCAAGAATTCTTGCCATCTCAGAAATCAACGTGAGATCTCGGCTACGGCGGGGGCGTGTGCAGCTTCGGCGAGCACTCGAGAATCTCCGAACTACCCGGGCTTCCCGAGACAACAGTCTTACCAGGCGGGCTGGCATCCAATACGCGTTGCCTGAGCCGATCATCGTGGATTCGTGGGAAAGGACCTCTGAGGGCGTGACCGGATGCGCCGGGTAAAACTCTTCTCGCCAGGCATCGCGTGGGTGGTCACGCCATGTGGAGTATCGATGAGGAGCCAGACACAAACTGGGGACGCGAAAATTCATCGCGGGTGAGGAATATTTTCCTGTCTATCAAGTTCTACAAGACGTGAGTGCCAGACTGCGTCGTGCGTTTGCTTGCGCCTCGTCAGGCACTAAATTCAAAACAAAGAGAAGAACGAGGACAAAAGTTATGTCTAAGATGTTGATCATCTTCGCGCTTACGTGCGCCAGTCTTCAGGCGCAGGTCGCAATAACGTCGAACGAGCCGGACGCGGAATCCTCACCATTCGCATCGGAGTTGCCCAACCCGGTCATAGAGTGGAACCGAACTCTTCTCGTGATCGTACGGACGCCTGGCGCTCAGTCACCGACCATTCATTCGACCCGCAACTTCGCCATCCTGCATGTCGCCATGTATGACGCAGTCAACAACATCGACGGAAGGTTTAGCCCGTACCTGGTCCGCCTTCCGAATATCTCGCGGAAAGCTTCAGAACCGGCTGCGGCGGACCAGGCGGCTCATGATGTCCTGGTTGCACTCTATCCGGCTTTTCAGTCAAACCTCGATGAGCAACTTCAGCAAGACCTCGCACAAATTGCAGAGGGTCAGGACAAAACAGATGGCATAGCTGTCGGCGAAACCGTCGCGGCTCAGATTCTGGCTTTTCGGAAGGAGGATGGAGCGAACGTCACACCACCACCATTCAAGGCTGGGACCGACGCTGGAGACTATCAACTGACCCCTCCCAATTTCGCGCCTGCAGATTTCACGCAATGGCCGGCCGTCACTCCGTTCGCGCTCGCTCGCGCGGATGAGTTTCGACCGAGCCCGCCGCCACGATTAACCAGCGACGCGTATGCCCGAGCCTTTAACGAAGTCAAGAGTCTGGGGATCGTTAACAGCACAACTCGTACCCCGGAGCAGACTTTGATTGGGAAGTTCTGGAACGGCAATATTCAGGACTTCTGGAATGAGATCGCGCAGACAGCTGCTGTGGGGCACCACCTTAACTTGCCACAGAGCGCGCGACTTTTTGCACTCCTGAACATCAGTCTCGCCGACACCACGATCGGCTTCTTCGAAGCGAAGTACACATACTTATTCTGGCGCCCGGTGACTGCGATTCGATTGGCGGGCGAAGACGGCGATTCTAGAACGGAGCCCGATTCGAATTGGCTGCCGCTGTCAACCAAAACTGCTCCGGACCCTTCCTACCCAGGCGCTCACAGTGCGATCAGTTTTGCCGGCGCCGAAGTGTTGAAGGCCTACTTCGGAGATCGGTTCGCTTTTGATGTCACTTCCGAGTCGTTGAAGGGAGTGAATCGCCACTTCAACAGCTTTTCGGCCGCAGCCCAGGAAGCAGGATTGAGTCGAATCTATGCGGGACAGCATTTCCGCACCGACCATATCGCCGGGAAGCGTTTGGGCCAGCAAGTGGCAGAATCGGTCGTGGACACCATGTTGCTCCCTAGGTAAGGCAAAGTGAGCTTTGGAAATCCGTGACGTCGGCTAACTGCAAATGCTCTTGAACGTGTCACGATGGATGGTCGGAAACTTGATCGAATGAAACAGATTGAGCAGGACCAGCGCCCACATTGTCGCTGCTTTCGTCGTCAGCAGCACGATCGTCAGATAAGTCAGAGCCGACAATCTGAAAAGTGAGAGCGAGCGGTAAGGGAATATGGATCATTATCGGCCAGCTGGCAAGCCTGCCAAAGAATCCCAGCAGGTGCAGCTTCAGATGATTTGCTACATCTTCCGATGAACAGGGGCATTATTCGCAACGCATTCACTACGACGCTCGCTCTGGAACTCGAATAGTGGGAGCCTGCCTTCGACAAGTGGGAATACCCATGGTATGCAGCTTGGGACCTGGCGTTTAACTGCATTCCACTCGCCCTGGTCGACTCCGACTTCGCAAAAGAGCGACTCACGCTGATGCTCAGCGACCCTCTGGGTCGAGCCGGATCGCATGCGGAACTGTGGAGTCCTTTACCAAACGAGCGCAGGAACCGCCCTTCCTTGTCAACAGCTATGACGGGATCCGCTTTGTCGCCCCGCTGTATGACCCACGTAACACCAGTCTTAGGGTCGCGCACTAGCCACGAAACCATACCCAGTTCCTGGGACTTGGGTAGCTTTATCACTAAGTCCGTCTGTTCGAGCGGGAGTTTCGGAGACGCCTCAATGAGGGCCGGAAGTTTGACGGCGCCATCGTCATTCGTTCCGGTCTTAGTGGGAGTCGAGGCTGGCGCGCCCTGAGCGAACCGAGGCAACCAAAACACCCCGATCAGTAGCTTCCGCAGACACATAGCACAAAGATCCTGGAGTTTCGCCCTCACATTAGACGTGCCGACAACCCGACATCGTCAAGTGAGCCGCATTCGTGCGAGCGCTCATGCCGGCTCTTCGTTGAGGCACGGGAAAGTCAATTGTCCCCCGCCGGACGGGGGGATCCATCTTGTCGGTCTTCGAAATCCTTGCGGTACGTAGTATTCAATGACCCTCCATTGCGGTTAACAGTCCGGCCGCACTTCTGGATCTTCCGAGGAATGCTCGCAAAACGGAGGCTGCCGATTGCGCGCGAATGACCAGCAATCCGTGAGAACCAAGTCCTTGGCTCGTGCCTTCTTGAATATCCTTACTCCGTGGGGCAAACCGCGCCCATTCTGGTTTCCGCCAAGCGAATTTCGGACACCGATAGATCCAGATTGCCGGATGTTTCCAGATGGGCGATGGTCGGGGTTTTCTTTAGGTCCTGCGCGGAAAAGCATGATAGCGGCAGGGACAGGGTCGCATAGCTGCCGCCGGGAAGGGCCTTCAATTCAGCGGTCACGGGCACCGAAGCAGAACCGACGCCCAGCCGCACCTCAGCGTCCGGAGCCGTATTGACCCGTACCGTGAGGCTGAGCATCATCGCTCCATTGGCCTCGCGGCTGATGTCGCTTGGCTTGTCCCCGCCCATCTGCAGCCATGCTTTCGATTTCCCGTTCCACACCACATGCAGTGCGCCGTCGGCCTGCGATTCCACCACCAAGGCGGCCGAGCCGAGCGCGATGCGCGTCCCGGCATAGTTCATCAATGGACCGTCACTGTCACCAATGGAGAGTTTGTAGCCGTTCCACGCACTACCCTTGGCGTAGTAGACGTTCTTCTCGCCGTATTTGGTCGTGCTGGCCACTTCGGGCAAGGGCAGCGTCTGCGCAGGCGCTGCGTAACTTAGCCCGAAACCGAAGGCGAACTGTGGATCATACGTCGCATCCTCAACATTCAACGGTGTCTGATCGGGGTCCTTGGGCCATGAGAAGCTAAGCTTGCCGGTAAAGTCGTACTTGCCGGTTAGCACGTCGGCGACGCCTTCGCCCTCCGAGCCCGGGAGCCATGCCTCGACAAAAGCATCGGCGGCATTGATCTGCGGATTGACATAGAGCGCGCGGCCCGACAGCATGACGGCGACCACCGGAATGCCCTGCGCTTTTAGTTTCCTGATCAGTTCCAGAGACTCTACATTGTCGTGATGCAGAGCCACGTCCCTCTGGTCGCCCATGAATTCGGCGTAGGGGGTTTCGCCGAACACGACGATGGCGACGTCAGCTTTTTGTGCTGACGTGCCGTCGGGGCTGAGCAGCGCCTGTCCGCCGCCTGCGTCGATCTGGGACTTCAGGCCTCCATAAATCGAGGTGGCACCCGGGAAGTCGTTCGGGCCGTTATCGGCGCCCTGCCAGGAAAGCGTCCAGCCGCCCGCCTGCATGGCGACATTGTCGGCGCCATCGCCCGCAATCAGGACAGTGGCGTTCGGCCTGATCGGCAGGACGCCATCGTTCTTGAGCAGTACCAGCGATTCGCGCACCGCCTGGCGTGCGACGGCGCGGTGCATAGGCGTGCCAATGGGCTGGTAAGTATTGGGACGCTTGTTCGGTGCTGGCTCGTCGAACACGCCCATACGCATCTTGACGCGCAGGATCCGCCGCACGGCGTCATCGAGGCGTGCCTTCGGAATCGTGCCATCCTTCACTTCACGCACCAGACTTATGTAGAGCGCTTTCCAGTCCTGCGGGGCGTTGAAGATATCGAGCCCCGCGTTAAACGCCAGCGCGCAATCCGCATTGGTGCAGCCGGGAATTTGGCCGTGCGCGTTCCAGTCACCCATAATGAAGCCGTCGAAGCCCATTTGGCCCTTCAGCACGTCCGTCATCAGGGCCTTGTTGGCATGCATCTTGATACCGTGCCACGAATTGTAAGATGCCATGATTGATTGCGTGCCGGCGTCGATTGCCTGGGCATAGCCGGCAGCGTGCAGCCTGATCAGATCGGCTTCGGAGGCAAGTGAATCGCCCTGGTCGCGGCCGCCGTCGGTTGAGCCGTCGCCGAGGAAGTGCTTGGCGGTCGAGATGACATGATCCTTGTCGAGGAAGTTCGAAGCCGAACCTTCCAGCCCCGTCACCAGGGCGGAGGCATATAGGGCCACGATCTTCGGATCCTCCGAATAGCTTTCGTAGGTGCGGCCCCAGCGGTCGTCGCGTGCCACCGCAATCGTCGGCGCGAACGACCAGTCCATGCCGGTAGAGCGCACTTCAGCGGCAGTGACTTCGCCGATGCGGCGAAGCAGATCCGGGTCGTGTGCCGCGCCCAGGCCGACATTGTGCGGGAAAAGGGTAGCGCCATAGACATTGTTGTGCCCATGGACGGCGTCCGAGGCCCAGATCAGCGGAATGATGATGCGGTTTCTCCCCGGATCAACCGAGGTATCGTAGTAGGGCTCGATTAACTTGACCCAGTCCTGAACGCTCGAATGCTTGTTGCCGCCGGGCACCGCACCGCCACCGTTTTCAATCGATCCGATATGGAATTGTGCCACCTCGGCGGGACTGATCGATTTCCATTCGGGCTGGATGACCTGACCAACCTTTTCCTCGACCGTCATCTGTTTGAGCAGGCCGTCGATCCGCTCTTCGATTCTGGCGCCGAGGCCAATCGGTGACTTGCTTTCCGGCCACAGTTTGGGATGAACTACAGGGGCCTGATTGTCGGACTCTGGTGAACCTAAGCGTCGCACCCTGGGGGCCTTCGCCTGGACGCAAAAAGGGTTCATTGCCAAGCTAATCCCAACCAGCATTGCCATGGACGATACAAATGCATTCTGGCGAGAAGGCTTGCGCTTCAGACTCATGAGCAACACTCCAGTTGTGGACCCCTAGGCTAACAAAAGGGCACCGACTTCATCTTTCCCGTCTAGATTATTCTAGCCAAGAAAGTTCAGCATCGTGATGTATCGGGGAATATGGCGACACGTGAGATTAGTGTTCAGCGGTTCGGCTTGAGCTCTTCTAAGCGATTCCTGGAGATCATTGCGGCTCGACGCCAAAATCGGGCAGCCCGATATGAGGCAGACCAGCAGCCACTAGAGCAGAGTCTGGAGCAGTTGTCGGTCGTCTGATGGTTCTGCATGCCAGCCTCAGTAGCTCTGCATTTGGGGGATGACGCCCCGGACTCCTCCTCGTGGATTGTTCATGTCCCCCATTCGGCGGGGGGTCAAATGGATGTGAGCTTGATCGATGGTTTGCCAAGCCGCATCGCCACAGATCGTGCCCAGCTCTTCTACGACACGACCCGGGTACGCGGGCACCAATTCGCTTTCAAAGGAACAACCTGATCTACGACGATTATGTCGTTGTTCTTAGCAGCAGTCCGGGACACTAACGAAGGAAACCTTTGCGGGGAAGTTATAAGCGGTTGCTCTTGGTTGAAACTTTACTCCTGGTGACCGTGTCCTCGCTTGGTGGAGAGGCACCTGGCTGGGCGAGGCGCGAATACGCAGCCCCAATTGATCTGGTTTTTACGGCGGCGCTGAAGTCCCTTCAAGAACAGCATCATGAAGTTAAGTCGACGAACGACGCAACCCACACTGTGGACTTCCACGTCGGGACTAGCCCATGGTCGTGGGGGTACAACATACGGCTAACAGTGACGCCGATAGACAGGACTCGCTCGCAAGTTGTCGTCGGGAGTTCCCGCTCCGGCGGCAAAGCTGTGTCATGGGGTTCGGGTAAGAAAGAAGTTCTCAATATTTTCGCGGGCATCGATGCCGAGTTTAGCTTCCAAAATCCCGATTGAAGTAGCAGAGCCCTCCGGGGTGGAACGGTTCGTGCTGCCGGCAACGACAGGGACTTGCAGGTATAAAGCTGGAGGACTTGTAGATGCCGGGGTGGACTTTAACCATGCTGGAGAACTGGGCCTCATTCACTACAATGGTGGCCTGCAAGTCCATAGTTCACTGCTCAATGTCGTTCTGCACGACTAGCTGTTCTTGCTAGACGATTCACCGGGATAAGGAGAGGCAAGACTCGAGTGAAATTGACCGTGCGTTAGCGATTATCCGCGACCACGCTCTGCTTGTTGAGTATACCCGCTGCCTCAGCAAGTGTCAGGTCATCAGGCACCCGGTAGAAGTCGCTGTGGTTTTCGGTTTCCTTCAAGCCGATGGTCTTGAAGAGGAGAGCTTTCCCTTTCATGTCCACACACTGGATGGTCATTTCCCACTCACCCGATGCCACCTCTGTCTGCCTGACCTCAAACTTGCCCCCCTTGTCCAAGTGCCCTAACAGCCCGCCTCCGAACTTCACATCCTCTATGAGCTGGCCACTGAGCGCTGCCAGCCTCTCTTGTTTGATATCCACCGTCATCTCGCCTTGCATGTTGTGGAGGACCCGGGCTTCCAGGGAAGGGGGCTGATAATTCGGATTAGGTCTGAAGGTCAGTGTTACAAGGTCTGCTTGACGACCGGCATAGCTGAATACAAATACGTCAGGCAGAATCCTGAACAAGCGTGCTCCCTGCTCGGCTTTTTTGTTGCTGGCCAGCTTCAGGTTGCGCTGCTCCTCTGGATGGCTGACGAGCCTCTGCATGCGTAGGTACTCTTTCTGCTGCTGTCGGGCGTCAAGAGGACGGCCACCAACGGAGATCAGTCGGCTGAGAGAACCACTATTTGTTTCGAGGATCTGAAGGACCTGTTTCTTCCCGGGTTCTTCTTTCTGGAGCCGGTACATCCAATGGCCGTGTTCCTCAGCTTGGAATTTCAGTTCGTTGGTGACCACTCTGCGTGCCAGTTCGTTCGCTGACATTGCGAGTCGCTCGGAATCAGATTGCGGGAGGGCGCTGGACGCGAGCAGAATGACGATGACTATGACAATTGCGGGACTGCGTACTAGCCTCGCAATCGATGGCCGTGTCAGTGTACGGAGCGTTTTGAAGCAGCTATACATCTCGTCTTTCCTATGATGAGACACACCCTGCGAACAGCTGGGCGCGCAAGCCTGCGAAACAGAATTCGCGACCGGAATCGTGAATCTGACGGTTTTGACCAAGCCTTTGCAACCCAGTGAGCTAATCGCCAATCACGACGTTGAGCGGTGCGCCGTGGACTTGCAGGCCGCTTTCTGAGATGAACGGGTACGTTTCCGCGAGTCTCTGCAGACAAGTGCCGAAATAGTACTCAAAGTCGTCGATACAAGGTGCCGCGGGGCAATCCATGCTCGGGAGCGCATCCGACATCCAATCATTCGGTTTTACCATTGCCGGCCTCCTGTTTACCCTTCCAAGACCACGCCAAAAGGCTTGCTCTTCAGCTTGAATAGTACGTCTCAAGACGACGACAGTGCTGTTCAGAAGTGCTCAACTGCAGGAATTTGCGATTGCTGGACCTGCCATCGACTCAGGCGCGTTTGCGTTTAATCAACGGTTCGATTTCGTGATTAATTTCAAACTTTATTGGCGTGCTGCAGGACTGGCAAATCGTCTGGTGAATTCCGCCGTTCAAACTCATCGCTTCCAGTCTGTTGGGACGCAGGCACTTGGGGCAGGTGACGATCAGATATCCAGCAGGGTCTCTCGGCACGAAGAGTGGGGCAATGTCACTTTTCTCTCTTTCCGACCGGAGCGGAGAAGCGGCTAACAGCTTCGCGACTTCTGCGAAAAGCTCGTCGACCGTGTAGCGTCCTTTTTGCAGGAAAGCGTCCGCCAGAATCCCACTCGGATTTTCGCTCGAGAGGTATTCTCCACTCATGGCGATGGTTGCGATGCGCGGAAAGAG
>Ga0207665_10001535_pt1 | contig 15537 bp, 12 predicted proteins | sample LARL112metaG_FD_184351 | JGI IMG/M metagenome (GOLD analysis project Ga0207665, IMG submission 184351) | Corn, switchgrass and miscanthus rhizosphere microbial communities from Kellogg Biological Station, Michigan, USA - LAR L11-2 metaG... | ecosystem: Host-associated > Plants > Roots >...
GACGACCTGGGTGCCGAGAGAGCCGTCGTAGCGGCGGTCGCCACCGACCGCGTTCTCGCCGGCGATCCGGCCCTGCTTGTGTGCGGTCGTGCCGAGCGGCAGGTATGTGTCGGTCTCGAGGAGCCGGTGGTAGGTAACGGTGCAGTCGCCTGCTGCGAAAACGTCGGGGAGCGCGGTCTCCATGCGCCGGTCGACCTGGAGCGCACCGTGAGGGCCAAGGGGAATGCCTGCTGCGCGGCCGAGCTCGACCGAGGGACGGACGCCTACGACGACGAGTACGACATCGGCTTCTTTCCTCAGGTGCTCTCCGATGACCAGGAGCCGGGCGCCGTCCTGCTCGATCGCCGAGACGGTCGAATCTGTGAGAACGAGGACCCCGTTCCGCTGTAGCTCCTCGCGGACGAGCTCGCCAAGTTCTCGGTCGACCGTCGGTAGGACGGCCGGCAGCTGCTCGACCAGGGTGACGTCGAGTCCCCGCGCCCGCAGGGCCTCGGCCATCTCGAGCCCGATGTAGCCGGCGCCCACGATCACCGCCCGCTCGGGCCCACGCGCAAGCACCTCGTCGAGCAGGCGGGAGTCACCGATCGTGTGCAGCTGGTGGACCCCCTCGTGCTCGAGGCCGGGGATGGGAGGACGCACCGGCTCTGCACCGGTGGCGACGACCAACCGGTCGTAGCGGTGACGGCCCCCGCGGGTCACGACGGTCTGGGTGGTTGCGTCGACCTCCTCGACCCGGTGCTCCAGCAGGAGCTCGATGCCCGCGTGCTCCAGCTCCGCCACGCTTCGGTGCGCCAGCGAGCGCCAGTCGGGGACGTCGCCGGAGAGGTAGTAGGGCAGCCCGCAGATCGAGAAGTTCGGGTAGGCGTCGGCCAGCAACACCGTCACCTCCACGGCGGAGTCGAGCTCACGCGCGCGGAGGGCGGCGCTGATCCCGGCGTCGCTGCCGCCGACGATCAGGACGCGGGCCATTCGCCCCGCACGAACTGATAGGTGAGCGCGGCAAGTGTGGCGCCCAGGATGGGCGCGGCGATGTAGAGCCAGAGGGCGTGCAGGTCGCCGCTCACGAACGCGGGGCCGATCGAGCGGGCGGGATTCATCGACGCGCCGCTGATCGGCCCGCCGAACATCGCGTCGAGCAAGACGGTCCCGCCGATCGCTATCGCTGCTGCCTCCCCCACGGCCCGAGTGTCGGTGGCCACGGCCATGATCACGAACATCAGGAAAAACGTGAGCACCAACTCCCAGAGGAACGACTGGCCCTGCGAGCCGGACGGCAGGGTCGCGCCGACGTGAGCGATCGGGCCGAGCGACCCGCGGAGGATTGCCGCCGCCACGAGGGCGCCGACAAGCTGGGCTCCCCAGTAGCCGAAGGCCCGCGGCCACGGGAAGTGCCTGCTGAGAGCGAAGGCGAACGTCACGGCCGGGTTGAAGTGCGCGCCGGAGATGTGCCCGACTGCGTAGATCATGGCCATGATCACCAGGCCGAACGTGATCGCGACGCCCACGTGCCCGAGCGCACCCGTCTTTGCATCGACCATCACGGCTCCGCAGCCGGCGAAGACGAGAGCGAACGTCCCGACGATCTCGGCGGCGAGCCGCCGCGGCAGCTCGAAGCTCACTCGGGCAGCAGCTCTGCGAGGAGCGCTTGCACCCGGGTGTCGATCTCGTCGCGGATGCGGCGCACCGTCGGCAGGTCCTGCTCGGCAGGATCGTCGAGGACCCAGTCCTCGTACTTCTTGCCGGGAAAGATCGGACAGGCGTCTCCACAGCCCATCGTGATCACGACGTCCGCCGCACGGACGAACTCGTCGGTGAGCGGCTTCGGGAACTCCTCGCTGAGGTCGACACCGAGCTCCTTCATCACGTCGACTGCATGGGGATTGACCGACTCGATCGGAGTCGACCCCGCGGAACGAACGTGGACCCGGCCTTCCGAGCGCAGCTTGAGCAGGCCCGCGGCCATCTGGCTGCGACCGGCGTTGTGCACGCAGACGAACAGCACCTCCGGCATCTCCTTCACGAGCGCGCCCTCCGCCTGGCCGAACGCCAACAGTCGCTCACGGGCGAAGCGGTGCGCGAGCACGGGGACGAAGGCGGTGATCTTCGACTGGCCGAGCTGATCGGTCGACTCGGCGATGTACCGCGCGATCGTCTCGCGCGAGAAGATGCCGGCGAACTCCTCCTGCAGTGCCTCGGCCGCATGCTCCACGTGGCGCCGCGTGACCGGATCGAGAATGTCCAGCCCACCGCTCGACATGAACGAGCCTCCCTTGAAATCGACGCTGGTCGATATGGATCATTGTCGATGGCATCGACGTCTGTCAATATCAAAGCGTGAAGACGATTGCGACGCTCGCAGCCGGTTGTCCACCGCTCCTCCAGGAGCCCATGGCGGCCGACGACGCCGAGCAGCTCGCCGCCGCGTTGAAGGCGATTGCCGAGCCCGCGCGGCTGCGGCTACTCAGCCTGATCCAGGCACAGCCCGATCAGGAGGCATGCGTCTGCCACCTGACCGAGCCGCTCGGGCTCAGCCAGCCCACGGTCAGTCACCATCTCAAGGTTCTGCTTCGGGCCGGTCTGGTCGAGCGGGAACAGCGCGGGAGCTGGGCGTTCTTCCGGGTCCGGGAAGAGCCGCTGGCGGTGCTGCGGGGCTTGCTCTCCTAGCAGGCGACCACTCGGCGATCAACGGCCTTCGGCACGGCCATGCAGGTACGCGAGTCTGCGCAACCGCCTCGCCAGCGCGGATGTCAGCGCCCCGCGCTCGAGCCGCCAGCTCCAGTTTCCGGTAGCGACGCCGGGCCGGTTCATCCGCGCCTCGCTGCCGAGCCCGAGGACGTCCTGCGCGGGGACGATCGCGAGCGCCGCGCGTGAGGAGTAGGCGAGCTCGATCAGGCCCCAGCTCGGCTCGCGCGGGTCGAGGCCCGTGGCGGCCCGCTGCCGCGGCGTGAGGCCCGAGAACCAGCCGACAGCGGTGTCCGTGTCGTGCGTGCTCGTGAAGGCGACCAGGTTCGTGCGGTGGTTCTCGAGCCGGTGCGCGCTGCTCCGACGCGGACTGAACGACCAGAGGAGGACGACGATGCCGGGCAGGCCGAGCTCGTCGCGCAGGCGATAGACCGGCGGCGTGATGTGCCCGAGGTCCTCGGCTATCACGGGCAGACCGCCGAGCTCGCGCTCGACTGCGCGGAAGAGCTCGGCGCCGGGGCCGGGCCGCCAGCGTCCGTTCGCCGCCGTCTTGTTGCGGGCCGGAATCGCCCAGTACGAGACGAAGCCGCGGAAGTGGTCGACGCGGCAAAGGTCGACCAGCTCGAACGTGCGCCGGAACCGCTCGCACCACCAGCGGTAGCCGGTCTCGCGGTGCACGGGCCAGTCGTAGAGCGGGTTCCCCCACCGCTGACCGGTTGCGCTGAGCGCGTCGGGCGGAGCTCCGGCCACTTCGCGCCGCTCGAACAGCTCCGGCCAGCCGACGAGGTCGGAGCCCTCGTCGGAGACGTAGATCGGCAGGTCGCCGATCAGCCGCACGCCGCGCTCGGCCGCGTAGGCGCGCAACGCTCCCCACTCCCGCTCGAAGCGAACCTGGTCGGCGAGCGCCTCGCCGCCGGCGAAGCTCGCCCAGACCCCGGTCCAGAATGGATGCCGGGCGACGAAATCCTCGATCTCGGCGGCGGTGACCCGCGCGTCCGGTCGCGCGAGGAACCGAGCCGAGCCGGCGAACGCCGACGGAGACCGGTACGGCGACCCGAGCTCGTCGGGTGGGCCGAGCGGCAGAACCTGCCACCACGACTGCCCCGCAGCGGCGAGCCAGTCGACGAACCGGTACGCCTCGCGGTCGAGCTTCCCCGACGGGAGCGACGTCGGATGCAGCAGGATGCCGGACGAGCGAGGGAGGTGCACGTTTTGATCCTTCCTCATCAGTGAGACTCCGGACGTGTCCATCCCGAAGACGGCGCCCCCACGCATCCAGATTCAGGAGGTGACTCCGCAGGTCGACTGCGGCCGCTACGCGATCAAGCGCACGGTCGACGAACGGGTCGAGGTGACGGCGCGGATCTTCCGCGACGGCCATGAGACCCTCGGCGCCGCGGTCCGCCACCGCGGCCCCGGCTCGACGCGGTGGAACGAGACGCCGCTCGAGCCGGTCGGAAACGACTTCTGGACCGGATCGTTCACGGTCGACCGGCCGGGGCCGTGGTCCTTCCGGATCGAGGCGTGGGTCGACCGCGTCGCGTCCTTCCAGGAGGAGCTCCGACGCAAGGTCGCGGCCGGCCAGAAGGACGTCTCCGGTGAGCTGTCCGAGGGCCGCGTGCTGCTCGGTGACGAGAAGCTGACCGTCGAGAGTGCGCTGGCTGCCCCGGCCGGTGCGCGCTCCGAGAAGGCGTGGTCGGCGACCTACGACGTCGACGTCGACCGGGTGCTCGCCCGCTTCGGCTCCTGGTACGAGCTCTTCCCGCGCTCCTGGGGCGGCTTCGCAGGGGTTCGCGCGCAGCTGCCGCGCTTCGCCGAGCTGGGCTTCGACGTCCTCTACCTGCCGCCGATCCACCCCATCGGCCACACGAACCGCAAGGGCCGCAACAACGCCGAGCGCGCGGAGCCCGGCGACGTCGGCAGCCCGTGGGCGATCGGCTCGGAGGAGGGCGGCCACGACGCGATCGACGCGTCGCTCGGTACGGAGGCCGAGTTGCGACAGCTCGTCGCCGACGCGAAGAAGCTCGGGATGGAGATCGCACTCGACTTCGCGATCCAGATGTCACCCGACCACCCGTGGCTGAAGGCGCACCCCGACTGGTTCAGCCGGCGACCCGACGGAACTCTGAAGTACGCGGAGAACCCGCCCAAGCGCTACCAGGACATCTACAACATCGACTTCGCGAGCGACGATTGGCAGGCGCTCTGGGAGGCGCTGCTCGAGGTCGTGCTCCACTGGGTCAGGTGCGGGGTCACCGTCTTCCGCGTCGACAACCCGCACACCAAGCCGATGCCATTCTGGGAGTGGCTGATCCGCGAGGTGCGGAGCGAGCATCCAGAGGTGTTCTTCCTCTCGGAGGCGTTCACGCGCCCGGCGCCGATGACGACGCTCGCCAAGTCCGGCTTCGCCCAGAGCTACACGTACTTCACATGGAAGAACACGCGCTGGGAGCTGCTCGAGTTCATCGGCCAGCTGCTCGACTGGCGCGACTACTACCGGCCGAACTGCTTCGCCAACACGCCGGACATCCTCCACGAGTACCTCCAGGCGGGTGGGCGCGCCGCATTCGAGGCGCGGTTGGTGCTCGCCGCGACGCTTTCGCCCTCCTACGGCATCTACTCGGGCTTCGAGAGCTGCGAGAACGTGCCGGTGCGGCCGGGATCCGAGGAGTACCTCAACTCGGAGAAGTACGAGCTGAAGAAACGGACGCTCGACGGTCCGCTGCTGCCGCTCGCAGCCAAGTTGAACGCAGTGCGGCGGGAGAACCCCGCGCTGCAGTGGCTCGATCCGCTCACGATCCTCGAGACAGAGAACGAGCAGCTCTTCGGCTTCCTCAAGCGGCGCGGCGAGAACACCGTCGTCACGGTCGTGAACCTCGACCCGCGGGCGGCCCAGGAAGGCGTCTGCGTGGTGCCGGTCTCGACCGGCCTGCCGCCGGTATACCCGGTGCGCGACCTCCTGACGAACGACACCTGGACGTGGCGGATCGGCCGCAACTACGTCAAGCTCGCCCCCGGCAAAAGCCACGTGTTGAGAATCGGAGGTAAATGAGCAGCAGCGGCGGAGAGGTCTGGTTCGAGCGCGACCCGCTCTGGTTCAAGCGGGCCGTCTTCTACGAGATCCACATCCGCGGCTTCTTCGACGGCAACGACGACGGCTCCGGCGACTTCCGCGGCCTGATCGACAAGCTCGACTATCTCGAGTGGCTCGGCGTCGACTGCCTCTGGCTGCTGCCGATGTACGAGTCGCCGCTGCGCGACGGCGGCTACGACATCTCGAACTTCTTCGCGATCCACCCCGACTACGGGTCGGTCGAGGACTTCCGCGAGTTCGTCGAGCAGGCGCACCAGCGCGGCATGCGCGTCATCGCCGACCTCGTCATGAACCACACCTCCTCGGATCACCCCTGGTTCCAGGAGTCCCGCGCCGAGGCGATCGGCCCGAAGGCCGACTGGTACGTCTGGTCGGACACCGAGGAGCGCTACCCGGAGGCACGGGTCATCTTCGTCGACACCGAGCCGTCGAACTGGACGCTCGACCCGCTCCGCAGCCAGTACTTCTGGCACCGCTTCTTCCACCACCAGCCCGACCTCAACTTCGACAACCCCGAAGTGCAGGACGCGATGCTCGACGTCCTCCGCTTCTGGCTCGACCTCGGGATCGACGGCTTCCGGCTCGACGCGGTTCCGTACCTCTTCGAGCGCGACGGGACGAACGGCGAGAACCTCCCCGAGACGCACCAGTACCTGAAGCGCGTCCGTGCGGAGGTGGACGCTCGCTACCCCGACCGCGTCCTGCTCGCCGAGGCGAACCAGTGGCCCGAGGACGTCGTCGACTACTTCGGCGACGGAGACGAGTGCCAGATGTGCTTCCACTTCCCGGTCATGCCGCGGATGTTCATGGCGCTGCGGCGGGAGGACGCGACGCCGATCTACGAGATCCTCGACCGCACGCCGGCGATCCCGGACAACTGCCAGTGGGGGCTCTTCCTGCGCAACCACGACGAGCTGACCCTCGAGATGGTCACCGACGAGGAGCGGGACTACATGTACTCGGAGTATGCGAAGGACCCGCGAATGAAGCTGAACCTCGGCATCCGCCGACGCCTCGCGCCGCTCCTCGACGCCGGCCGCGACGAGGCCGAGCTGCTGCACGCGATTCTCTTCTCGCTGCCGGGTTCACCGGTCCTCTATTACGGGGACGAGATCGGCATGGGCGACAACGTGTACCTCGGCGACCGGGACGGCGTGCGCACGCCGATGCAGTGGTCGGGCGACCGCAACGCGGGCTTCTCGCGCGCCGACTGGGCGCAGCTCTACCTGCAGCCGCTGATGGACCCGGTCTACGGCTTCCAGGCGGTCAATGTCGAGGCGCAGCTCCGCACGCCGAACTCGCTATTGCGCTGGCTTCAGCGGTTCATCGCGCTCCGCAAGGAGCATCCCGTCTTCGGCCTCGGCACCTACAAGCCGCTCCGGGCCGAGAACACGCGGATCTTCGCCCACATCCGCACGTGGGAGGACGACATCGTCCTTTGCGTGCACAACCTCGCCCGCTCGGCGCAGGCCGTGCAGCTCGACCTTTCGGCCTACGCCGGTATGGTCCCTGTGGAGATGCTCGGCCGCACGGCGTTCCCGCCGATCGGGGAGTTGCCGTACCTCCTGACGCTCGCGCCGCGCGGGTTCTTCTGGTTCCAGCTCAGGCAGCAGGAGCAGGTGGAGTAACGGTGGACGAGAACGCGCTGATCGAGTACGTCACCCGGCAACGCTGGTATGGCGCGAAGTCGAGGACCGTCTCGCACTCGGAGATCCTCGACACCGTCACGATCCGGCAGGCCGAGCCGCAGCTGTCGCTGGCGCTCGTCGAGCTGCGCTACGACACCGGCGCGCACGACCTGTACCAGCTCCTGTTCTCGAGCGGCGCCGGCGACGATCCCTTCGACGCCCTCGCCGATGACCCGAGCCTGGCGCGGGAGCTCGTGAGCGCGATGCGCGCCGGGCTGACCGTGCAGGGGGAGCAAGGCGTCGCCGAGTTTTTGCCGGCCGAGGACTTCTCCGCGCTCGGCCGTGAGCTTGGCGCTGCGCGGCTCGTCTCCTCAGAGCAGTCGAACAGCTCGGTCGTCTTCGACGAGGCCCTCATCCTCAAGGTCTTCCGCCGCCTCGAGCCGGGGATCAACCCGGAGCTCGAGATGCTGCGCTTTCTCACGGACCACGGGTTCCGCAACATCCCGGCGCTCGGCGGCTGGTACGGCTACTCCGGCGGGCCGCTGACGGCGACCCTGGGGCTGCTGCAGGAGTACGTCGCCGGCGCCGTGGGCGGCTGGGAGCTCGCGGTCGGCGAGGTCTCGTCGGCGCCCGAGCGCTTCCTCGACCGGCTCGCCCGGCTCGGCGAGGTGACGGCGCACATGCACACCGCGCTCGGCTCCGACCCCAACGATCCCGCGTTCGCGCCCGAGGAGCCGAGCGTCGAGTCACTCGGCCTGCTCACGGCGACGGTGGACGAGGAGATCGCGCGCGTCTTCCTCTCGCTGCCCGACGACGACGAGCGCCTCGCGCCGATTCTCGGCCGCGGTGAGGAGGTTCGTGAGCAGCTGCGCCTGCTCACGCATGCGGGGTCGAACGGCCGCGTGATCCGCACCCATGGCGACTACCACCTCGGCCAGACCCTCATGACCCGCAACGACTGGGTGATCCTCGACTTCGAGGGCGAGCCGGCGCGAACGCTCGTGGAGCGCCGCCGCAAGCGCTCGCCGTTGCGCGACGTCGCCGGCATGCTCCGTTCCTTCGCCTACGCGGCGACCGTGGCCGAGCTGACCCGCGACGCGCAGATTCCAGACGACTGGGAGGAGCGGGCACGCGAGCGGTTCCTCGAGAGCTATCTCGAGACGGTCGACCAGGCGCTGCTTCCCTCGGGCGACGCGGCGATCGACCGGCTCCTTGCCGTATTCGAGCTCGAGAAGGCGGTGTACGAGCTCCAGTACGAGCTCGACAACCGTCCGGACTGGGTTGGAATCCCCGTCGCGGGCATCGAGCGGCTCATGCACCAAGCAGCAGAAGCGCTGTGACCATCGACCTGGGGACGAATCCCCACGGCGTCCTAGGCGCGCACAGGGCGGAGGACGGCGTCATCGTCCGGGCGTACCGGCCGGAGGCGCGGGCGGTGCGCGTCCAGCCTGCCGATGACAAAACGGCATCGGTCGAGGCCGAGCTCAAGGACCCGTCCGGTTTGTGGGAGGCGCTGCTGCCCAAGGCGCGGCTGCCGCTCGAGTACGAGCTCGAGGTCGAGTACCCGGACGGCAACACGTTCACCGTCCGCGATCCGTACTCGTTCCTCCCCACGCTCGGCGAGCTGGACCTCCACCTGGCGCTCGAGGGCAGCCACGAGCACCTGTACGAGCTGCTCGGCGCCCACGTGCGCGAGATCGAGGGCGTCGTCGGCACCGCGTTCGCGGTCTGGGCGCCAAACGCGCGGTCGGTCTCGGTCGTCGGCGACTTCAACTCGTGGGACGGGCGCCTGCACCCGATGCGCTCGCTCGGCGCCTCGGGGATCTGGGAGCTCTTCGTACCAGCCGTGAACGAGGGGGCGAAGTACAAGTTCGAGATCCGGACGAGGGACGGCCGCCTACGGCTGAAGGCCGATCCGGTCGCGTTCTACGCCGAGGTGCCGCCGGCGAACGCGTCGGTCGTCTGGGAGGGAAAGCATCGCTGGAGTGACGAGGAATGGCTCGACCGCCGGAGGAGGTCGGACCCATTGAAGGAGCCGATATCGATCTACGAGGTGCATCTCGGCTCCTGGCGGCGCAACCCGCTCGAGGACAACCGGCCGCTCACGTACCGGGAGCTCGCAGACGAGCTCGCCGACTACGTCACGGATCTCGGCTTCACGCACGTCGAGCTGCTACCGGTGATGGAACACCCCTTCGCGGGGTCGTGGGGCTACCAGGTGACCGGCTACTACGCTCCCACTTCCCGCTTCGGCACACCCGACGACTTCCGCCACCTCGTCGACCGGCTCCACCAGCGCGGCATCGGCGTGATCCTCGACTGGGTACCGGCTCACTTCCCGCGCGACGACTGGGCGCTCGCGACGTTCGACGGGACGCACCTGTACGAGCACGCCGACCCGCGGCGCGGCGCGCATCCCGACTGGGGCACGCTCGTCTTCAACCTCGGCCGCACCGAGGTGCGCAACTTCCTGCTCGCGAACGCGCTTTACTGGCTGCGCGAGCACCACGCCGACGGGATCCGCGTCGACGCGGTCGCCTCGATGCTCTACCTCGACTACTCGCGCAAGGCCGGCGAGTGGGTGCCGAACGTGTTCGGGGGCAACGAGGATCTCGACTCCGTCTCGTTCCTGAAGGAGATGAACGAGACGCTGTACGGGCGGGAGCCGGGAGTGATCAGCTCGGCGGAGGAGTCGACAGCCTGGCCGGGGGTCTCCCGGCCGACGTACCTGGGCGGCCTCGGCTTCGGCTTCAAGTGGAACATGGGCTGGATGCACGACACGCTCACCTACTTCCAGAAGGACCCGGTCTACCGCCGCTTCCACCACCACACGCTGACGTTCTCGCTCATGTACGCGTTCAGCGAGAACTTCGTCCTGCCGCTCTCACACGACGAGGTCGTGCACGGGAAGCGGTCGCTGCTCGACAAGATGCCCGGCGACCGCTGGCAGAAGTTCGCGAACCTCCGCTCGCTCTACGCGTTCATGTGGGCGCACCCCGGCAAGAAGCTCCTGTTCATGGGCGGCGAGCTCGGCGAGTGGGAGGAGTGGAACGCGGAGGGCTCGCTCCACTGGAACCTGCTCGAGCACGCCGACCACGAGGGGATCCAGGCGGTCATCCGGGACCTCAACCGGACCTACCGCGAGAGCCCGGCGCTCTGGGAGCTCGACTTCGAGCCGAGCGGGTTCCGCTGGCTTGAGCCGAACGACACCGCGAACAACGTCCTCGCCTTCGCCCGGCTCGGCGAGGGAGACACGCCGCCCCTCGTCTGCGTCCTCAACCTCTCGCCGGTGCCGCGCCACGACTACCGCGTCGGGATGCCGTTCCACGGCCGCTGGCGCGAGGTGCTGAACACCGACTCCGCGTTCTACGGCGGCAGCGGAGTGGGCAACCTCGGCGGTGTCGAGGCGGAGGCGGTGCCGTGGCACGAGCAACCGTTCTCGGCCGCGCTGACGCTTCCGCCGCTAGGCGCGGTCTGGCTCGCGCCCGAATAGCGCAAGATGCCCACCTGATGGAAGTCTGGCCGGGACGGCCGTTCCCGCTCGGCGCGACGTGGGACGGCGAAGGAACCAACTTCTCGCTCTTCTCCGAGCACGCCGAGCGAGTGGAGCTCTGTCTGTTCGAAGCCGACCGCGAGACGCGCGTCGAGCTCCGCGACGTCGCCGCGCACGTCTGGCACTGCTACCTGCCGGGAGTCGGCCCCGGGCAGCGGTACGGCTACCGCGTGCACGGCCCGTACGAGCCCACGGCCGGCGACCGCTTCAACCCCAACAAGCTCCTCATCGACCCGTACGCGAAGGCGATCGAGGGAGCGGTGCAGTGGGAGCTGGCGAACGTCCTCCCGTACGTCCCGTCTCCCTCCGAGGATGCAGATCTCGAGCCCGACGACGAGGACGACGCCGATGCGATCCCGAAGTGTGTCGTCGTCGACCCGGGCTTCGACTGGGGAGACGACCGGCCGCCGGGCATCCCCTGGGGCGACACGGTCATCTACGAGGCCCACGTGAAGGGCTTCACGAAACGCCACCCGGAGATCCGCGACGACCTCCGCGGCACGTACGCCGCTCTCGCGTCGGAGCCCGCACTCGCCTACTTCCGGGAGCTCGGCGTCACGGCGGTCGAGCTTCTCCCCGTCCACCACATCGCCGACGAGGGATTCCTGCACGACCGCGGCCTGACGAACTACTGGGGCTACTCCTCGATCGGCTACCTCGCGCCGCACGCGCTCTACGCCGCGACCGGCAGCGACGGCGAACAGGTGCTCGAGTTCAAGGGGATGGTCAAGGCGCTGCACTCGGCCGGGATCGAGGTGATCCTCGACGTCGTCTACAACCACACGGCGGAGGGGAACCACCTCGGGCCGATGCTCTCCTTCCGGGGCGCCGACAACCGCAGCTACTACCGGCTGATGCCCGACAACCCGCGCTTCTACATGGACTTCACGGGAACGGGCAACTCGCTCAACCCGGTACACCCGTCGGTGCTGCGGCTGATCATGGACTCGCTCCGCTACTGGGTGCTCGAGTGTCACGTCGACGGCTTCCGCTTCGACCTGGCATCGGCGCTCGCGCGGGAGCTCTACGACGTCGACCGCCTCTCGGCCTTCTTCGACACGATCCACCAGGACCCAGTGATCTCCCAGGTGAAGCTGATCGCGGAGCCGTGGGACGTCGGGCCCGGCGGCTACCAGGTCGGCAACTTCCCGGTGCTCTGGGCGGAGTGGAACGGAAAGTACCGCGACGCGGTGCGCGACTTCTGGCGCGGGCAGGGCAACGTGGGCGAGTTCGCGCAGCGCTTCACCGGCTCCTCCGACCTGTACGGCGACGACGGCCGCGACCTCGCCTCGATCAACTTCGTCACCGCCCACGACGGTTTCACGCTGCGGGACCTCGTCTCCTACAACGAGAAGCACAACGAGGCGAACGGCGAGGACAACCGGGACGGGACCGACGACAACCGCTCCTGGAACCTCGGCGCCGAGGGCGAGACCAGCGACCCGGCGGTGCTCGCGCTGCGTGCGCGGCAGCAGCGCAACTTCCTCGCGACGCTGCTTCTCTCCCAGGGCGTGCCGATGCTGCTCGGCGGCGACGAGCTCGGGCGGACTCAGGGCGGCAACAACAACGCCTGGTGCCAGGACAACGAGATCTCGTGGTTCGACTGGGCCGCAGCGGACGAGGACCTGCTCGAGTTCGCCCGGCGCTGGATCGCCCTGCGGCGCGAGCACCCGGTCTTCCGACGCACCTCGTTCCTGACCGGCACGGCCGGTGAGAGCGGGCTACCCGACGCGTGGTGGTTCCGGCCGGACGGCCGCCGGATGACGCAGCGCGAGTGGACGAATTCCGAGACGCGGACGCTCGGCGTCTTCCTCAACGGCCGCGAGATCCGCGAGCGTACGCCGCACGGCGAGCCGATCTCCGGCGACTCGTTCCTCCTCCTCTTCAATGCGCACTCGGAGCCGGTGGTCTTCACGCTGCCCACGCGCCGCTTCGGCTCGCGCTGGACGGTCGAGGCGGCGACGGGCGAGGCGCCGGACACGCCACTCGGAGCCCGCGCGCTCGTGGCGGTTCAGGAGCACTCGCTGATCCTGCTTCGGCGAGACTGAGCCGATGCTCATCTATCTCGCCGGGTCGATCTTCACGCCGTACGAGCGTGCCTTCCTCGACGAGTGCGCCACCCGGCTGCGAGCGGAGGGCTTCGACGTCTTCGTGCCGCACGAGCGGAAAGATCTTGTGGGAGTCGATGTCACTGCCGAGGCGGTGTTCGCCGCCGACGCGGGCGGCGTCGTGGACGCAGACGCCGTCCTCGCCGTTCTCGACGGGCCGTCGGTCGACGACGGCACGGCGTGCGAGATCGGCCTCTTCTACGGACTCAAGCAGCGCGACCCGGAGCGCAGCGGCGTGGTCGGCCTGCTCACGGACCTGCGGGGCGAGCGGCGCGGCGAGTTCGCGATCAACCTCTTCGTCCGCGGCTGCATCGACGCGAGCGGCGGTGCCGTCGTCGACTCACTCGACGACGCAATCGCCATTCTCGGCCGCTGGCGTTCAGACTAGTTGCTCGCGGAGAACCAGTGAACCCAGGGTTGGGCGTAGCGGACGGTCGCGATCGCGAGCACGGCGCCGGCGACGATCGTCCCGGCGAGTAGGAGCAACCGGAGACGCCCTCCCGGCACCGGCGCGGAGGGGAGCAGTCGACGAACGTGCGCAAGCACGTGCACGCCGGTGACGGAGACCCAGACGAAGAACGACGCCTTGTGGAGCCCCACGACGAAGCCGCCGCCCGGCCCGATGGCGAGCAGGACGACTCCGGTGGCGAAGACGGCGAGCGTGGCCGCGACGACGAGCGGCGCCAGCAGACGCAACGGTAGTAGCGGCGGGCCTCGCCCCACGTACTCGTCCGCGCCGCCGTAGTAGCGGATGAACCGCCAGCCGGTGCTTCCAAGCTTCAGCAGGACGGGCGGGATCAGCAGCATCCCGAGGAGCACGTGCCACCAGATCAGCGGCCCGATCGAGAGGATCGTCACGCCCAGCGCGGCGAGCAGGACGATGAGGACGGCGGCCGTGGCCGCAGTCAGTCGCTCATTTCCGTCGGCCCCTCCGCCGTGCACGCACACAGCGCAGCGGAGCGGGATGAGACGGCTCTGAGCCTGCTCATCCGTTTCTCACCTGCGAGGCGACAATGGCCTTGGCATGCGGGTCCTGGTGGTGGAGGACGAGAAGAAGCTCGGCGAGCTGCTCCGGCGCGGACTGCGCGAGGAGGGGTACGCCGCCGACCTCGCCGACCGCGGCGAGGAGGCGCTCTGGATGGCGCGCGCGGTTCCGTACGACGCGATCGTCCTCGACGTGATGCTGCCGGGCACGGATGGGTTCGAGATCTGCCGCCGGCTGCGGCGCGACGGCGTCTGGACTCCGGTGCTGATGCTAACCGCGCGCGACGGCGTCGACGATCGAGTAGTCGGCCTCGATGCGGGCGCCGACGACTACCTCACGAAGCCGTTCTCCTTCGAGGAGCTGCTCGCGCGGCTGCGCGCCCTGACCCGCCGCGCGCCGGTCGAGCGGCCGCCGGTGCTCGAGGTGGACGACCTCCGCCTCGACCCGGCGGCGCATCGCGCGTGGCGCGGCGACCGGGAGCTCGACCTGTCGGCGAAGGAGTTCGCGCTGCTCGAGTTGTTCATGCGCCGGCGCGGGATCACGCTGAGCCGCACGCAGCTGCTCGACGGCGCGTGGGACATCTCGTTCGAGAGCCGCTCCAACGTCGTCGACGTCTACGTCCGCTACCTGCGGGAGAAGATCGACCGCCCGTTCGGGCGCGACTCCATCGAGACGGTACGCGGCGTCGGATACCGGCTGCGCACAGACTGACGCGATGTCCCGCCTTCCCATCCGGGTCCGCCTGACGCTCGGCTTCGCGGCCGCGATGGCAATCGTGCTCGCCGCGGTCGGCCTCTTCGTCTACCAGCGCGTCGCCGACCAGCTGCTGCGATCCGTCGACCAGACGCTCGTCGCACAGGCGCGGGAGGAGATCGGCGCCGGCCACGTCGACGCCGACACGGGCGGCGGCACGACCCTCGCCCAGCGCTTCGGAACGGACGGCCGGCTCCACCGCTCGCAGCCGGGGGGCGTGCCGCCCCTCGTCGACCGGCAGGTCCTGACCGAGGCGCTCGCCGGGCGTCGCGTCTGGGTCGACAGCCGAATCCCGGGGCGGCCCGGCGAATGGCGCGTCTTCGTGCGGTCGCTTCCGTCCGGAAACGCAGTGGCCGCCGTCGCGCGATCGCTCGCCCCGCGCGAAGAGTCGCTCGACCACCTGCGTCACGAGCTTCTCCTCTTCCTCCCGCTGGCGCTCCTCGCCGCGTCCCTCGGTGGGTACGCGCTCGCGGCGGGCGCGCTGCGGCCCGTCGAGGCGATGCGGCGCCGAGCCGACGCGGTGACCGCCGGAGAGCCGAGTCGGCTACCAGTGCCGCCGGCCCGGGACGAGGTGTCGCGGCTCGCGCTGACGTTGAACGACATGCTCGCACGACTCCAGGCGGCGTTCGAGCACGAGCGCCGCTTCGTCGCCGATGCCAGCCACGAGCTCCGGACACCCCTTGCACTTCTCCAGACCGAGCTCGAGCTCGCGCTGCGCCGCCCACGCTCGCACG
>Ga0207665_10001539_pt1 | contig 15510 bp, 13 predicted proteins | sample LARL112metaG_FD_184351 | JGI IMG/M metagenome (GOLD analysis project Ga0207665, IMG submission 184351) | Corn, switchgrass and miscanthus rhizosphere microbial communities from Kellogg Biological Station, Michigan, USA - LAR L11-2 metaG... | ecosystem: Host-associated > Plants > Roots >...
CCCGGCTACAGAGCCTGCTCGGTGACGCCCGGATCTAGAGCCGTGGCTACAAATCTGGCTACAGACGGCCCATCCGTGATCTTCGAACCGGAAGTCTGGGCCCCTGACCTGGCGCGCCTGGCAGGATTCGAACCCGCGACCCGCTGCTTAAAAGGTACGATCGGGGTATCGCCAGACGACGCTGCATGTGGCCTGACGAGCAGTTTTTCTTTTTCGCGAAGGCTGGACGTCGCCTGGTATGGCCTGATGTCTGCCTCCAGTGGCTCCCCAAGTGGCTCCCCGGAATCTTGTTGGCAGAGCTAACGTTCGAACTGCCGAATTTGCTAGCAAGATGGTCACGGTCGCCGTAGCCGAATGCGCCGCGAGGTCTACCGAACCTCAGCCTGTGAGCGCAGCACTGCCCAACCAGGCCCATGAGCCAGCTACGCGGGAGCTGCGCACCAGTCCGTTATTCTCTGGCCGCATGGAAACACGCTCGCTCAGTAGCCGAATAGCGGATGTTGTACGTGTACATACTCATGCGCGGATCAGCATGATCATTCGCTGTTGGGCACACCCATTAGACATATCCTGTCAGGCGCGTCATGCCATCCGGAACGGCCATATCGCCGACTCGGCGCGGCTGTCATGAAGAGTGGTCAGCGGGTGACCGCGGCGCATAATGACCTTTCGGTCGCCGCACGACTCGCTTGGGCCCCGGCGTTCTGCGCGGCGGGGTGGGTGAAGGCTTGAAAGATGCCAGGCCGTCGGCCGGTTGGCCTGACGTTGCCCACCGGGCCCGCTGTTCATCGTGACGGGCCGCTGCACTAAACCCGCCGTCCGTTCGTCGTGGCGCAGCCGCGGTCTCGTGAGGTCAGGCTCGGACCGCGTTAGCAGCCGCATCCAGTGATGGCCCGCACGCCCATGCCCAGCTCTGCCCGGCGCCTCGCGGGTTCGTGGCTGGCCTCGTTGGCCAGAAACTGGCCAGCTGGTGCTGTGGGTGCAGTGACCGGGCTCGGTGGCCATCCAGCGCCGACCTTGCGCCGGGCGTGGCAGGAGAGGGGCGCCTTCCTGGCCAGCACCGATGGCGCGCGGTCGGCGCTTCGCGCGCGGACCGTCAGGAATGAACGGCGCCGCCGGGGCCGGCGTCATGGGCGAGCAGGGGGACGAGGGTTTGGGCGTTGGGGCTGCCCCAGCCGGTGACCGGGTCCCAGCCGGGTCCGGCCTGGTAGCCGGTGAAGAGATGGGTGGGCCAGAGCACTGAGTTGTCGCCGGTGATCACGTCGTGGAAGGCGCGGTGGTAGGCGGGGCTGCGGGCGATGGCGTAGATGGCGGGGTTGACGAAGCCGAGGTGCTGCCCGGCGTCCTGGTCGGCCAGGGCGATCACGGCCGCCCACAGCGGGGTGGCGGCGCTGGTGCCCTGGGCTGGGTAGGGGACGCCGCCGGTGAACATCAGCGTCATGGCGGTGGAGGAGTCGGCGTCGGCGGCGACGTCGGGGACGCCCCGCATCCGGCCGATGCGCGGGACACCGTCCTGGTAGGAGGAGCGGCGGAACAATGAGCTGTAGCCGCCGGCGGAGGCACTGGTGTCGGCGTTCCAGGCCATCTCACCGTGGTAGGCGCCGGTGGCGGAACTGGCGCCCAGGGCGGTGCCACCCGCGCCCAGCACCAGCGGGTCGGAGGCAGGCAGGCTGACCTGCACGGGCGGGCCGCCGTCGCTGATCACGCCAGTGTCCCCCGAGGACGCGACGACAGTGACATTACGGTCGGCGGCTTGCTGCAGCGCCGCGTGGATCCGGGCCACCTCGGCGGCGGTGAAGAAGTGCTCACCATGGCTACCGCTGATCGAGACCACCGCCGCATGCTGGGTGATGGCAACGTGGATCAGCCCGGTCACGGCCGCGGTGAAGTTCGCGGCGCTGGTTATGGCGTCGGCTGGGACAAGGACCACGTCGAGGGCGGCGCCCGGCGCTATCGTGTGCACGATCTCGGTGTCCTCGACCTCCTCGGTGCCCGCCACGTAGGGCGCGCCGGCCCCGGCCAGGGTGGTGGTGACCTTGAGTTTCGCGGCCGGCAGGCCGAACCTTTTGTCGAAGGCGGCCAGGTCCTTGCGTATGTCGGTGAAGTTGGGCCCAGGATTGTTGGCGAGTTCGGGCATCACCACGGTCTCGCCACTGCCGGTGATCCCGCGGCGCAGCAGCGGCGTCACGCCGTAGGCCATCTGGTACTGGCCGGGGGTGTAGCACTGGATGAAATAGCCCGGCGGCCCGCACGACACCGGTCCCGGCGTTGCGGACGTGGCGGCCTTTGCTGTGCTTCTGGCAGCGCCCGGCGCGGCTGCGGCCGTCAGGCCCGCCGTTAGGGTCGCGGCGACTATCGCGGCGGCGACCCAGCGCCACCTGTGTGAGGTGCGGCCTGGTGGCGTTGCGGCGTGCGGGTGCTGCCGGGGGATCCAGCTGAAGTGCATGGCGTTTTCCTTTTCGTTGGATGGTGGGGTGGTCCGGCCTGGTGGCCGGCGGTAGGGGTGTGGCGTGCCTTGTCGCCAGTGTCAGGCGTCGCGCAGGCGGAGCAGCAGGCCGCCGGCCAGCAGCGCCGCGGCGGCCCAGGCGGCCAGCACGCCGAGGCCCTGCCACGGCCCGATCGGCAGTGTTTTGAGATCCTTGGTGGCCTGGATGGCCAGCCCGGCGGTCGTCGGCCCGTACCGCTGGAGGCGGTGCTCCCAGGCCGGGTCCAGCGTCCCCAGGCCGGTGAGGACCGGCACGATGTACAGCAGACCGAGCACGACCGCGATCGATGCACCGGAATCTCGCAGGGCAGTGGCCAGGCCGAGGCTGAGCAGCGCGATCAGGGCCAGGTACAGGACCGAGCCGGCCGCCGCGCGCAGCGTCGGCCCGTTACCGAGCGACAGCGCCAGGACGCCGTGCGCGCTGGTGAAGCCGTTGCCGGGCAGGATGAACCGGGCGGCCAGCACCGAACACAGTACCGCCGCGGTCCCCGCGGCCATCACTACGCCGGTGACGACGGTCGCCTTGGCGGCCAGGGCGGTGGCCCGCCGCGGCACGGCGGTGAGCGTGATCCGGATCATGCCGCTGCTGTACTCGCCGGTCATCATCAGTACGGCAAGGACGGCGACGGCTGCCTGGCCGGGCAGGATTCCGGTGAGGCTGAGCCTGGTGGTGTCCTGGTCGCACGAGCCCGGGCACTTCACCACCCCGGCCGCCAGGGCGCTCGCGCCGAGGGTCAGCGCGATAGTGGTGAGCAGCAGCCACCCGGTGCTTGGCACTGTGCGCAGCTTGGTCCACTCGGCATGCAGGGCCTGCCGCAGGGTCGCGGCGTCCGTGCGCGGTGCGGTGTTCATCTGCGAACCTCCAGCCACGACTGTCACGCGTCCCTGCGGCGTAGGAGGAACACCGCGACGCCCAGCGCGATGGCGGCCCAGAAGCAGAGCACGGCGAACCCGTCCCACGGTGCCAGCGGAAAACAGCCGTTGATCGGCTGACACACGCTGGTCACCTGCGAGTAGTGCGGTGTGCCCTGCTGCAGCCCGAACGCGGCGGCCGGGGTGAGCCGCAGCAGCCAGTCCGCGGGCCCCTGGGGCAGGATGACCCCGAGGATCAGCGGGACGATCAGCAGCACGACCACGGCGGTGATGGCCCCGGCGGTGCGCCGCAGCACGACGCCGGCGGACAGGGCCAAGATGGCGGCGACCGCGAGCAGCGCCGCGGTGCCCACCACGATCTGCAGCCCGTGCCCGCTGGTGAGTGACCAGACCGGGTACACCGACGACGCCCACCCGCCCGAGTGCAGCTTGTTCTCGGCGATCGGGAGCGCGGCCGCGGCCCCGGCCAGCCCGGCGGCGAACGTGACCAGCCCGAGCACGATGGCCTTGGCCGCCAGCACCCGGCCGCGCCGCGGGCTCGCGGCGAACGTGGTGCGGATCATGCCCCGCCGGTACTCGGCGGTGATGAACAACGCTCCCAGGGCGATCACGGCGAGTAGGCCGGCCAGCGAGCCCTTCAGCACCGTGCCGAGCGGGTCGACGTCGGTCACGTATGGCGCGATGTCGCCGCTTCCGGCCAGGGTGAACGTGCCGCCGGATTTCCTGAAGCCGCCGGCCGGCGTTTTGGGACAGAAATGGCCGGGCGAAGGCGCGCAGATCAACGGAATGCCGGTCGGGAAGCCTATCTGGCCGCCGCGCCATGCCCCGCTGGGCCGCTCGCCGCTGAGGCTGACGTGGTCGAAGGCGGCAGTGGCCCGGGTGGTATAGAAGATCAGGGTGGAGTTGCTGGCGAACGACTGGCCGGGAGGGCTGCCAGGCGGGCAGATCGCTCCTGGCGGGCAGGCTCGGGCCAGCAGAGGCGGCGAGGTCACGAAGAGCCCGGCCTGCACGGTCGGCGGCAGCCCGGCCAGGCTGGCCGTGCCGATCTTGGTCCAGTGGGTGCCGTCGGCGGAGTCGTATCCGGTGATCGTGTCGCCGGAGCGGGTCAGCCGCAGCCAGCGCGGCGACGCCGCGGAGACGGTGCCGGGCAGGCCGGCCGTGTCGTGGGTGTAGTCGTACTGCATCCGTACCCCGTGGGCGGGGGTGGCCATGACCGCGGCATAAGCCGACCCCGGCCTGGTGCCCGCCTTGATGATGATTCCGGCCTTGGCCCAGGGCACGGCAAATTGCGAGGGCGAGCCCCCGCCGGGCGTCAGAAGCTCGGTGTCCGGCGAGGTGACCCGGACGGTGATGCTGCCGTTGCCGTCCAGTGACTGGTGGACGAAGTAGAAGTCATCGGTGACCGCCCCGCCGCCCGGGCCGATGGCAACGGCCGGGTGTGCTCCGGCGTTCTGGCTTCCGTTGGAGGCGCCCGCGAGGGCCGCCACGGCCAGCGCGGTCAGCAGCGCGGCGGCGACCATCGTTATCACCCAGCCGCGCACGGTCCGGAACTTGGTCCATTCGGCCCGCAGCAGGTGCGGGAAGTCATCGCGCCCGGGCCGCTGGCCGGACCGGTACGGCGTGATCGTGCCCGTGCTCATCTCGCGGCCTCGTCGGTGTTGGCCCCGGGGGACAACCCTTCGGAAGGCGCGGCGGCGCGGAACTCAACCGCGTCGCGGGTGAGTTCCATATAGGCCTCCTCGAGCGTGGCGCGGTGCGCGGAGACTTCCGAGAACGGCACCCCGCTGGCGGACAGGACGGCCACGATGCGCTCGGCCGCTAGCCCGGAGATGGTGAGCGTGCCGCGGCCGGTTGCGGCGACCGTGGCACCCGCGTCCGTCAGCGCCCCCATTGCGTCCGGTCGCGCGGTGGTGCGCAGCGAGACCCGGCCGCCGGACGCGGCCGTGATCAGTTCTGCCACGCTGGTGTCCGCGATGACCGTGCCGCGGCCGCCCACCACCAGATGGTCGGCGGTGTCCTGCAACTCGGCCATCAGGTGACTGGACACCAGCACCGCGCGGCCTTCGCCGGCGAGCGACCGCAGGAACCCGCGCATCCACACGATGCCTTCTGGGTCCATGCCGTTGAACGGCTCGTCGAACATCAGCACCGGCGGGTCGCCGAGCAGCGCCGCGGCGATCCCCAGCCGCTGCCGCATGCCCAGCGAGTAGCCGCCCGCCCTACGGCGGGCGGCCTTTTGCAGGCCGGCCTGCTCGATCACCGCATCGACCCGCCGGGCGGTCAGGCCCTGGGAGTGGGCCAGCCACAGCAGATGGTTGCGGGCACTCCGGCTGGGCTGCAGCGCGGCCGCGTCCAGCAGCGAGCCGACGTGGCTCAGCGGGTGGCGCAGGCTCTGGTACCGCCGGCCGCCGATCAGCGCACTGCCGTCGTCGGGGGCGTCCAGGCCGAGGATGACCCGCATCGTAGTGGACTTGCCCGCGCCGTTGGGACCGACGAACCCGGTGACCTCACCGGGCTGGACGGTGAACGTCATGCCGTCCAGCGCCACGGTAGGCCCGAACCGCTTGTGCAGGCCGCTGACTTCGATGGTTGCTTCCATGCCAGCCACGGTACGAAGCCGCAGCGGCGCTGTCGTCACGCTGGCGAGCCGTCTTGGCCGTCGCTGCCGCGAGGGACACCGGCCCTAGCGCATCCCCCGTGCGAGGGACGGCGGGATGCCCGGTGCGGGGGACGCAGGCGCGGCGGCCAGCGAGGACAATGGTGGCGTGGACCGGGCAGGTGACCGCCGCGCCGGCAGGGCCGAGGCGCTGCGGCGGCTGGCCACGGCCCCGCACGCGCCCGCTGTGGCCGGAACGCTGCTTGCGGCGGCCGCGGCCGGCCAGGCGATCGCCTACCCCGCGAGCGATAACGGGACGGGCGGCGGGTACCTGCAGATCGCCTTCGTACTGCTCGCGTTGTTCACCACGCTGCCGCTCGGGCTGCTGTGGGCAAACCCGGCCGCGGCAGCGGTGGTGGTCTGTGCCGCGTGCGTGCTGTCCCTGTCGGCCTTTCACGCGCTGACCGTCGCAGGCCTGATAGCCCTGCTGGTACTCCTGTACCGGCTCGGCCGGAGCGGGTCACAGCCGCTGGCCGCGGTGCTGGCGCTGCCGTTCCTGGTGCTGGCGCTGGCCGACCCTGCGGCCAGGATCCCCGCCGTGCTCTTGGCCGCGCTGGGCCCGGTGGCGGCGTGGGCCGGGGCCACGCGGCGCGCCCGCAGCGAGGCTGCGCAGCACCAGGCTGCCCGGCAGGTCATCGCCGGCTCGCTGGCCGAGCACATGGCCCGGGGGGAACGCGCCCGTGTCTCCCGCGAGCTGCACGACGTTGTCGCCCACCACATTTCCATGATCGCCGTGCAGGCGGAGACGGCCCGGCTGACCACAGCCGGGATGCCCGCCGCCGGGGCGCAGCGGCTGTCCGCGATCGGCGACACCGCGCGGGCCGCGCTGACCGAGATGCGGCGCCTTCTTGGCGTGCTTCGCGAGGACACCAAGGCCGGTGCCGAGGACCGGCAGCCCCAGCCGGGCCTGCGCCAACTCAACGAGCTGCTCGACCAGGCACGGGACGCCTCAGGGTCAGGCATCCGCCTCATCGTCTGCGGGCCCATGGCCAGCCTGCCCCCCGGCGTCGAGCTCGCCGCCTACCGCATCGTCCAGGAAGCGCTGACCAACGCCCGGCGGCACGCGCCCGGCGCCGCCGTGGATGTGGAGCTGCACTACACCGCCGCCGCGCTGCGGCTGCGGGTCCGCGACAACGGGCCCGGGCCGCTGGCACCCCAGGCCAGCTCCCACGGGCTGCTCGGTATGCGGGAACGGGCCGCAGCCGTCGGCGGCGAGCTGCGCACCGGCGCCGCCAGCGGCGGCGGTTTCGTCGTCGAGGCCGTGCTGCCCGCGACGGCCGGGGCCGGCGCATGATTACGCCGCCCCCGGCGATCCGGATCGTGGTCGCCGACGACCACCAGGTGGTACGCACCGGGTTCGCCGCGCTGCTCGACACCCAGCCAGACTTCACGGTCGTCGGCACCGCCCGCGACGGGGCGCAGGCGGTGCGCATCGGCCGCGAACTGCGCCCCGACGTCGTCCTCATGGACGTGCGCATGCCCGGCATGGACGGCATCGAGGCCACCAGGCAGCTCGCCCGATCCGGATCCGGCAGGCCGCGAATCCTGATCCTCACCACCTTCGACCTGGACGAGTACGTGTACGACGCGCTGCGCGCCGGGGCCAGTGGCTTCCTGCTCAAAGACGTCACCGCCGAGCGGCTCTTCGACGCGGTACGGGTCATCGCCGCCGGCGAGGCGCTGCTCGCGCCGGCGATCACCCGCCGCCTCATCAGCGAGTTCGCCTTGATGCCCCCCAAACCGGATGACCGGCCCACGGCCGCGCTCACCACGCTCACCCCCCGCGAGATCCAGGTACTGCGCCTGGTCGCCGAGGGCCTGTCCAACCAGGAGATAGCAGCCCGGCTGAACGTCACCGCGGAGACCGTCAAGACGCACGTCAGCCGCATGCTGAGCAAGCTCGGGCTGCGCGACCGGACGCAAGCGGTCGTCACTGCCTACGAGTCAGGACTGGTCACGCCGCACCCCCGCGAGCACAGATAGTCCGTACACATCCCCGCCGAAGACAGCAGGCGGAGCCTGACGCCACCCATTCGCTCGCCAGACCAAGCCGGGTTGCGGACGCCGCACCGAACATCCCTTCCGGCGTGTTTACCGGCGATGCCAGGGGAGTGGCATCAGCCGCTCCGAACGGTTACACGCGCAGGCTGGATGATGATTTGGCCGCGTTTCGTGATCGTCTGGCACGGCGGGTCCTCGCGTCAGTGGGCGGCCGCTGGGTTCTGGAGTTCGTGGCCGGGCAGCCGCGGCGCGGTGTCGCGGCTAGTGTCCCGGCCCGGCGGCCGGGCCGGCCCAGGTGGCGCACTCGCCGATCGCGCCGGCGAGCAGGTCGTACAGCATCTGGTCTGGGTGCGGGATGCACGCGTGCGCGATCCCCCTCACCGCGGCGTGCACCGTGGCGGGAGCGGAGTGCCGGCGGAACACCTCCGGTGAGGTCGTGGTGCCGCCGGTGAAGCCGCGGGCCCACTGGGCGGCTAGCGGAACGTGCTCCAGCGCGGCCTGGCTCTGCTCGTCCAGCCAGCCGGCCGGCCGTCCAGGGCCGCGAGCACGCGCTCACAGGCCAGCACCGATAGCGCCATGACCTGCTGGGTCGTGGCCGCCGCCACCGGCAGCGCGGTCCGCGCGCACAGCAGCGCGATTCGCGCATCGATGTGCAGATCCTCGCCGGCCAGCCCGATCACCGACGGGACCAGGCGCGCCAGCGCCGCCCGGCCGGCGTCGGAGGTGTGGTCGTTGACGTCGCGGGCGAGCGCGGCCAGCAGCGGGTGCGTGCAGGCCGGGTCATCACTCCACTGCTCTCCGGCCAGATACGAGGCCAGCTCCATGAAGCATGCGCCCCGGCGCGGGCTGCGATGCTTGCCCCGCGACAGTACCGGGACCAGCGCGGGCAGGTGTTCTCTTACCAGGCACGGCCACCTCCACAGCGCGGGCGGAGCTGCTATCACCAGTCTGCGCGCCCTCGATTCCCGCCTGCGCCCGGCCCCGGGCCCGGGCACTTTGCCGGGTTCGCCCGTGTGGGGCATGCCGTTCGCCGCCGTGGCGTGATGCGGCCATGCTGTGTGGCAGATGTCTGCCCCGGCTGCTGACAAGGGGGTTCTGAGGTGATCATTGATTGTGCGCATTACCAGGATGGCCGCAGGCGCGATGCGGGCGCGATGCCGCTGGAGGAGGCGGCGGCCCGGTGCGGGCAGGGCGGCTTCGTGTGGCTGGGGCTGTTCGAGCCCGGAGAAGAAGAGCTGGCCCAGGTCCGGGATACCTTCGGCCTGCATGAGCTGGCGGTCGAGGACGCGCAGAACTTTCACATGCGGCCGAAGATCGAGCTTTACGACCCAGACGTGCGGCTGGTCATCTTGCGCACCGCACGCTATGACGACGAAGCCGAGGAGGTCGAGCTCGGCGAGATCAGCGTCTTCCTCGCGCCGACCTTCGTGATCACCGTCCGGCAGGGCGTGGCGAGCGAGCTGCGCGGTGCCAGGCAGCGGCTGGAACGGCGGCCGGAACTGCTCGCCGCGGGAAGCACGTCCGCGCTGTGGGCGATCTTGGATCAGGTGGTGGACGATTACGCGCCCGTCGTGGCCGGGCTCGAGCACGACATCGACCAGATCGAGGCCACCGTGTTCTCCGGCGCCGTGGCGCCGACCGAGCGGATCTACTCGCTGCGCCGCGAGGCCACCGACTTCTACCGCGCCGTGCACCCGCTGCTCGCCGTGCTCAGCACGATCGAGCGCGCCACCGAGGCCCCCGAGCTGCAGCCCTACCTGCGCGACGTCCACGACCACCTGCTGCTGGTCAACGAGGAGGTCGCCGCGCAACGTGACCTGCTCGGCACCGTGCTTGAGGCCAACATGGCGGTGATCTCGGTCGAGCAGACCAAGGTCAGCGTCCGGCAGAACTCCACCATCGAGCAGCTCACCATCCTGGCCACGGTCTTCCTGCCGCTCACCTTCATCACCGGCTTCTTCGGCCAGAACTTCAGCTGGCTGATCGGGCACATATCCGGACCTGACGCGTTCGTCGTCTACGGCATCGGTGGCCTGGTGGTGCCGCTGGCGCTGCTGTTTGCCTGGCTCAGATTCCGCACACCACGCACGAATGCCGGCGTTGCCGCCCATGACAACTGACCGCAAGCCCGGCACGCCCCGGCCAGACCCCGTGCCCAGCCGGGCGAGCGGCACCGAACGACCGTTCGCGCGCGCCTTCGACGGCCAGCCAGCCAACCCGGACAACCGCCCATAGCGGCGGGACTGCGCGCGTGCCGTCACCGTTAGCCGACTCCGCTCTGCGATGATGAGGGCCGCCTCGTCAGCCTTCTCCGCAGATCTTCTCGGGCTCGCCAGCGCCGGCGCCGGCCTGCTGCCCGACCGGATTGTGGAGGAAGTCCTTCAGAGCCTGGTAGTAGGGGGCGATAGTCGTGATATCGGCGTATTCGTCGGTGCCGTGCAAGCCGTCGCCGCCGATGCCGAAAATGACGGCGTCGGTGCCGTGCTGGTAGTAGAACCGCCCGTCCGCGGCGCCATGCTTGCGCAGGAAATCGGGGCGGTAGCCCTGGCCGGTTACGGCGTGCTGGAGGCTGCGTATTTCTGGGCGGTGCTGGTCGGCGTGGTGCGGCGGGTCGGCATGCTCGATCACGGGGGTGACCCCGGGTTCGCAGAAGGATGCCAGGTACGCGGTGATCTCTTCGACGGTCTTGCCGTTCAGGTTGGTGTCTTCGGGCGGGTAGCGGATGTCCAGCCACGCCTCAGCCAGGGCAGGGATCTGGTTGCGGGCCCGGTTGGGGGTCTGGATCTTGGCCAGGTTGACGGTGGTGCGCCAGGCCTCTTCGGTGGCGGTCGGGTAGGCGGCCAGCAAGCTGGCCAGGCTGGCCTGCAGCTTGATCAGGGCGTTGTCGCCGCGCCAGGGGTAGGCGGCGTGGCCGCTGCGGCCCACCGCGCGCAGGGTAGCGGTGATCATGCCCTTGGAGTCAGTCACGAGGCGCAGACCGCTGTGCTCGCCGATGATCACGAACTCACCGCTGACGCCCTGCTGGATCTGGTGCAAGGTGCCGTGCCGCCCGCCGACCTCCTCGTCGGTGACCAGCTGCAGCCCCAGCGGGTAAGGCAGCGCGCCGGCAAGCTCCCGGAAGACCCTCGCCTGCACTAGCGCGGACACCTTCATGTCCTGCGCGCCCCGCGCGTACAGGCGGTCACCCTCACGGCGCGGCCGGAACTGGGTCGCCGGGGCGGGCACCACGTCCAGGTGGGCGTTGAGGATGATCTGGAAATGGGGCCGCCGCGCGCCGCGGTACAGGAGCGCGCTGGGCTTGCCGCCGGACTCGAACTCCCCCACCGTGAACCCGGGCCCGGCGAAGTCCACCACCAAACCAAGCGCCTTGCGCAGGTCACCAGGCCGGTCCGCGGTCGAGCGCACCGCGAGCAACTCACACGCCGCAGCAAGGAACGGCTCAAGATCCATCCCACCATCTTCTCCCGCCACGGCCCGCTCGCGGCAGCCGACGGCTCCTTCCTTGACAGCCATCTGCAGTGTGCTGCCCTAGCCAGGAACCTTGCAGGTGATCACCGGGTGCCCGGCCATGCTCAGCCGCGCCGCCGAATCCACATCGCTTGAGGGTTCGGGTTCGGTATCCAGATGGATCTAGGACCGGCGTTATCTGTACGCCTACGGACTATCGGGTCGGCGCATCACGACGTCGAGCGCCGGCCACGGCGGACCCCCGCGTAGAGCGCGGAGGAGTTCACGAGCTGCTCGTTGCCCGTTCGGGAGTTGATCGCCCGGATCCCAGCGCCACGCGGCGACCATGGCAAGAACAAGGACCCGGCACTCACTCAGCAGTCCTTCATCAGCGTCCGCATAACGCTCGCTGACATCTTCGGGGACATGGGCGAGGTCGAACTCGACCGGCCCACGGCAACACGTCTCGAGATCGATGAACAACAGTCCGGTCTTCGTACTGAGCACGTTGCCCGGGTGCGGCTCGCCGTGCAGTAGCTGCTCGGCAGCGCCGCGGCCGCCGATCGCTTGTCTTCGGCTCCGTAGCGTGCTGATGAGAAGCTCCCGATCCACGGCGGCAAGCTCCGGGGTGAGGTTACTGTTCTCCACGAGCTGCTGAGCCGCTGCCACTCGATCGGTGAAGTGCGGCGTCCTGACATCGAGCTTGCGCATGCCTGCATGCAGTCGCTCAAGCGCATCCGCGTAGTCGGCTGGTGAGACCTCCGGAGGTGCCACTGGTTTGTAGTAGGTCCACAGCGTGACGACGAAACCATCACGCTCATAGGCGCGCGGCGCTACCCGGGGTTCCAGCGCAGCCACCGGGCTCCCGGTTTCGGCGAGCCGTTGGGCAAGCTCCACCTCGAACTGTGCGACCTGATGCGCTGCCGGTGCGACTCGGGCAAGGACGTCACAAGGCAGCAGGCGCACAGCGAGCCTGTTCGAATCGTGAACAACGATCGCGTCGTCGACGGTCAGGCCAAGCGTCGAGACAGTCAACATGGCCGCAGCCAGCGCGCGCTGACTCTCAGAGGGCTGCATCCAGCTGATCTTCTCACCGCTGCCGACCTCCACAGTCCCCCGACGCTCCTAGCGATCCGGCCCGGTGGTCAGCACCCGTCCGGGAAACCGGGAAAGCTCAAACTCGATCCGTCCTGGACGGTTTGATCGGCGGCCAAAGCCTCGCCCGCACATCAGGCAGGATCGGACGTCGATCGCGGATCCGCACGTCTGTGGCCGCGCAGATCACGCCGTCCGGCGCTTCGGACGAAGTCCGGCCGGAGGACGACTTGCCGAGCATATCGGCGGATACTTGCCCACGACCGGCGGTCTCGGACGTCCCGGACCCATGTCAGGAGGGCAGGGCATCACCGGGGAAGCCGCGGCTGGTGTGAACCTCGAAGGTGAAGATTCCCGCGCGGACGCCGGGGTCGTCGGACATGATGGCCCGGGCTTCGCCCGGGTCGGTGTTGAAGATGGCGATACCTGAGATCTCGTCGTCTCCCACCGGGCACACGATTGGCATGATTCCCGCTGCCTGCAATGCCATGTTCCGTCTTCCGTGTTCCCAGACGATCGGCCGGGAGCCCGCAGCGAAGTACTCCGGTGTCGGCCTGAGCACCACAACGGCATAGGTTTTCGGCTGGCTGATGCGGTTGTGCATGTAGTCGTCGGTGATGTGATCGGTAGGTATTGTGGTCGTCACTGCGCGGCCCCTCTGGAGAGTCCGACTACATGACCTTCGGGATCGGCGAACAAGGCGAAGGTGAGCCCGAAACCGGGAATCTCGGTGGGGGGGACGACGGTCTCGCCGCCGAGGTTCTCGGCCTTCTCCAAGAACGCCGCCGGGTCGTCGACCTCGACATAGAACCTGACGCCCCCCTGAGCGCCGTCCTGGCTGGCGCCGATCCCGCCGGCGATTCCTTTCTGGCCCGCTTCGACCAGTCCGTAGCCGGAGCCATTCCCCGCGTCGTTGATGCTCCAGTCGAAGAGCTTGGGGTAGAAGCGCTGGAGTGCGGGTCCGTCCTTCCCGGTGATCTCGAACCATCCGACGAATGGCTTAGTCATCTGAGCCTCCCTTGGTCTTTGCTGACCTGTTCGGTCATCGCGGGCTTCTTCTCGCCTCCTCAGGGCCTACACAAGGGGCGGGAGGGCCTCGCCGGTCTCGATGATGGTCTTCAGGTTGCTGAGGATGTAAGACCAGCCGCGCACGCTGGCGGCGGTCTTGGGTGAGGCCTCCAGCCGGTCGTGGATCAGGGTGAGCTTGGCGAACCCGCCCGGCTGTGCCTCGATTCCCAGGTGACCCGGCTCTCCGGCTCGGCGGCCATGTCGGGGTCGTAGAGGCTGCGCCAGGTGTGGGCCAGGCGGCGGGTGGGTCGCATTCCAGGATGAGGTTGTCGCCCCACATCTGCGAACGGTCCGGTGACCAGCTGCGGATGGAACTTCCGACCTCGTAGCTGGCCTCCCTCACCTGGCCGAAGAAGAAGCGGGCCACGGTCACCGGGTCGGTGATCGCTTTCCATACCTCTTCCTGTGACGCCTTGATGTACAGCTGGTACACCTGGGTGATCGTGCCGGGTGCGGTCATGGTGGTCATTGCCTTCCCTCCAGTTGGCCCCTGAGATCCAAAAGCGCCGCAGCCTGCCGGGCCCGGTACTTGTCGATCCAGCGCTCGTAGATCAGCCGGATGGGCACCGGGTTCAGGTAATGGTGCTTGTAGCGCCCTTGCTTGCGGGTCACGACGAGTCCCGCCTGCTCGAGGACCCCGAGATGCCGCATGACTCCGAACCGGGTCAGCTGCGGAACCTCGGCCTCCAGCTCGCCGAGCGTCATGCCGTCGCGCTCGAACAGCCGGTCGAGCAGCAGCCTGCGCGTCGGGTCGGCCAGGGCCTTGAACACCAGGTCCTCCTCCTCCACAGGGCGAAAATACGTGATTGAATAGTCACGTGTCAATTGTGGCACCTGTCCTTCAGATCGGGGGCGGCCTGACCCGCGGCCAGAGCAGAACGCGCCCTCCAAATTCGTGAGACCCCGTCACCGCTGACCGTTCGGTCGCCCGGGCTTGCCGTCTCTATGAAGCGCCGGGAGGCCCGTCCCGGTCCCCGCGGGTGTTCCCTGGCGTGGCCGGTCCCGCCACTGCCGCGGCTGGGCGATTCCGAGGGCAGCGGCGATGGCCTGCGGAGGGCCGGGGCAGCGTTGGCCCCGGCCCCGCTGGCTGGTCAGTCTGGGCGAGGTAGAGGACGACCTATTCGGTTTTGACCTTGCCGTTGTCGTCGATCAGGTACAGCCCCGTGCGCCGACCCGCTCGGGGGCACGACCACCGCAACCAGCAGGTATTGCGGTGCTGGAGAAATCGCTGCCAGCACGCGCCTGGCCAGGCACGTGCGCCGCGCCGACCGTAGGGTTGGGTTATGACGTCCGAACCGCCGCCGAGTGCGGTCGGTCTGGTGCTTCACCCGACGAAGCCGGTGGACCGGTCGATCGAGACGATCATCGCGTCCATCCGTGACATGCCTGTCCGGCTGCTGGCCCGCGAAATCGACCGGCACCGGGTACCGGCCGAGGTCAGTGTCGTACCCGACGCGCAGTTCGCGGCCGAGCTGGACGGCCTCGTCACGCTGGGCGGTGACGGCACGATGCTCGGCGGGATGCGGCTGGTGATCGGCCGGCCCATTCCGGTGCTCGGGGTTAACCATGGCAATCTGGGTTTCCTCGTCGAGGTGGCCCCAGATGAGCTGCCGTCGGCGCTGAAGCGGCTCGCCATGGGCGACTTCTGCGTCGAACAGTATGCGTGCCTGGAGGTGGACGCGGGCGAAGTGGACTTGGCGATCCGGTTCGGATTCAACGACGTGGTGCTGGGGCGGTCCCGCCGCGCCGGCGCCGTCTCCCTCGACCTGTCCGTCAACGACCTGCGCTATGGCTACTACCGGGCGGACGCCGTCGTCGTCTCGACACCGACCGGCTCCACCGCCTACAACTACGCGGCCGGCGGCCCGGTGCTGTCCCCCTCCTC